>CEUY01026093.1_pt1 | contig 174599 bp, 165 predicted proteins | sample 361481 | NCBI WGS metagenome assembly CEUY01 (sample SAMEA2622737, study PRJEB7988) | marine metagenome | isolation source: saline water (ENVO:00002010), including | reverse complement strand
TATTATTCCTGAAAATCTTGGTGAAAATAGTTTAGAGTATTTTTCAAATGATCCTTTAATATTATTAATACTAGGAATATTAATTTTTTTTGGTGGAATTGGTTTTTTACCCATACGTGACATTTATAAGAAAAAAAGTTTTTCTAAGCTAGAATTAGAAAGTAAAGTTGTATTATACTTTTCTTTTTTTCTTACAATTTTAGGTGGATTTTTATTCTTTATCACAGAATCTAATAATCATTTGACTATAGAAAATAACACTTTTTTAGACAAAATATCTATTAGTTTATTTCAATCAATTTCAACTAGGACTGCTGGATTTGCCATTACCGATTATTCAAATATTTTATCTCCCACCATTATCATCTCATGCTTATTAATGATTATTGGTGGTGCTACAGCAAGTACTGCAGGCGGTATAAAAATTAATACTTTTGCAATTATTTTTCTTGCTACTGCCTCATCATTAGTAGGAAGAAAAAACATAACTGCATTCCGTCGTAGAATACCTTTCGATAATGTTGTAAGAGCTTTTTCAATAACGGTATTATTTTTCTTAAGTCTCCTAATTTTAAGTATAATTATATTTATTTTTGAGCCAAATTTATCTTTTGAGCATGTAATTTTTGAAATGGTTTCAGCTATAGGAAATAACGGATTATCTTCTGGGATCAGTCAGGAGTATACTATTACTTCAAAAATTATAGTTATTTTTACCATGTTTTTGGGAAGATTTGGACCACTTACATTAATACTTCTACTCGCAGGGAAAACTATACAACCTTCATTTGAAGACTCTGAAGAACGTATAAGAATAGGATAAAATCATAATATGCCAAAAAAAATACAAGTAGCAATTATAGGATTAGGAAGATTTGGTGGCAATGTAGCAAGAACATTGTTTCAATCTGGTCATGATGTCTTAGGGATAGATATAAATGAGGAAAGAGTTCAAGAAATGCAAGGTATGATAACTTATGCAGTCCGTGGAGATGCTACCCAACAAGTAGTTTTAAATGATCTAGGTGTAAAAGATTATGATTCAGCTGTAGTAGCAATCGGTGATGATTTAGGACAAAGTATAACAGCTACAGTACTATTAAAATCATTAGGTATCAGGGAAGTCTTTTCAAGATCTCATTCAGATATACATAAACAAACTATAGAAAAATTAGAAGCTATACCTATTTCTGTAGAAGAAGATATGGGAAAAAAAATTGCACATGGAATGTCAAAACCAGGTATCAGTGAATATATGGAAATCACTTCAGATTTTGGTATAAGTACATTTAAGATCCCTAGTAGTTTTGAAAATAGAACTTTAAGAGATATTGGGCTTAAGGAAGCTCGAGATAAATATGCTGTATCAATAATTTGTATTACTAGAAGAGAAGATATATTAATATCACCAAATTTAGAAGAGGAATTGTACCCAGGAGATATAATTACTGTTTGTGGAAATGATGACGATATAGCTAGATTTTCAAATTAATAGCAAAAATATATGAATGTATTAGTAGTATTAGACGGTAGTAAAAACGATAAATTTCTATTAGAAAAATCGGAGAAATTTACCAATTCAAATAAAAATAATATCTTTACCCTATATGTAATAGAAGTAACGCGAAAATTGGAAATTGATGCACAATTAGAGGAAGAAATTTTGTTAGCTGAAGATATATTGAAAAAGTCAGAAAAGTTTTTAGGATTACCAAAAAACAATAATCAAGCACAATTATTACAGTCTAGACATAGAGGTAGTGCTATAGTAAATGAAATAATAAGAAATGATATCAAGTTATTAATTGTAGGATCAGAATACCCGCAAAAGTATGGAAATTTTGAAATAAGTGAATATATAAATTATTTACTAAAAAATTCTCCATGTGATGTTTTTTTACTGCGATCAAAATCTATAAATTAAATAGGTATTAAAAATTGAATATACATATTATAGGAATAGGTCATACTGGTTCAAAAATTTCAGAGGAACTCTGTTCAGCTGGTCATAAAATCAATGCTATTGATACAGATAAAAAATCTTTTACAAAATTACCTTCAGAATTAATTGATAATAAATATATAAAACCAATTATGGGTAATGGTAACAGTAAAGATACTATAAATAGTCTAAGAATAATCAATTCAGATATAGTTATTATATGTACTGGAAAAGACACTCTAAATTGTCTAATCGCACAAAAAATTTCAATATTGGCTAATATAGATAAAGAAAAAATCATAATATTAATTAAAGATTTTTACATTGGGAATTTTTATAGATCATTAGGATTTTCAATATTTAATAAAATTGACTCTATCTCAGATCCGGTACTAAAATTGATAAAAAATAGGAATATATAATGTATATAATAATTGGTGGGGGAGGAAATATAAGTGAAGAAATAGCTTCTTCTTTACTTTCATCAGGCGATGAAGTACATGTTATAGATATAGATGAAAATATAATTGAAAAAATTAATTCTAATTTAGGAATAATTGGATCAGTAGGAACACTAACAAATATTAGAGATTTAGAAAAGTCCGGTATAGGAAGAGCTGCTATGTTCATAGCAGCCTCGGATAATGATGAAGACAATCTAGTTGCATGCCAACTAGTAAAACACAATTTTGAAACCTCTGAAACCGTATCTATTTACAAATATATGGACAATTATGAAGTATTTCAGCAATCCGGAATCGATCATCCAATTAACTTAACAGAATTAACTATTAACAGACTAAGCTCGATAATTAATACTCATGCTGCTGTTTCTCTAATAGAATTACCCGGTAGGGATAAAGGAATAATTTCCGTAAAAGTCCCTCCAAATTCCCAAGTTTTAGGTTTAACAATTAAAGAAATTCCTTTTGTACAAGAAACAAAAGTCTTGATGGTTGCTTCAGAAAATGGAGAAATACATGATAATCTCCAAGAATATAAACTTTCTGCAAGAGATGAATTAATTATAAGGGTACCAAATGGTCTAGAATCAGAAATACACACAATTATCACAACGAATATTTACGAAAAATGAAAAAAAAGATAGGATATTTAGGTCCAGAAGGAACTTATACTGATCAAGCAAGTTATCTGTATAGCCAAACAGATATAAGAATTCCTTATGGAACTATAAGAGAAGTAACAAGATCAATTGAGAATGGTGATATTGATGAATGTATATTACCTATAGAAAACTCTCTACATGGCACGGTAATAGAAGTTATTGATTATTTAATAACTTCAAAGAACAATCAAATTAAAAATGAACTTATACTAGAAATTAATCATTGTTTAATAGGTAAAAATATAAAAGATTTATCTAAAATTGAGGTAGTAAAGTCTAAATTTGAAGCTTTTCAACAATGTAAAAATTTTATAGATGATTTTCTACCAAATGCTAATTTAATCCCTACAGCAAGTACAGCTACAGCTGTAAATGAATTAATTTCAGATAATAATAAAACTGTAGCAATTGGTCCAGAAAGAGCTGCAGAATTAGCTAATATTCCTATTATTAAAAGATCTATTCAGGATAGAAATAATAATATTACCAGATTTATTGTAATATCAAAAAATGATCACACACCTACTAAAGATGATAAAACTTCTATTGCATTTGAATTTGACAATGATTCTCCAGGATTAATTTATTCATCATTAAAGCCTTTCTCGGATAAGAATATAAACTTAACAAAAATTGAGTCTCGCCCTACAGGTAAAAGGTTGGGTAGTTATATATTTTTAATAGATTTTGAGGGGCATAAAAAAGAAAAGAAAATCTCTGAAACTCTATCTTATATTAAAAAAAACACTCTAAATTTTAAAATCTTAGGTTCATATCCAAAAGCAAAAATAATATAAGCTATAAATTTTCATCATCCAAATCTAAGTTATCAAAATCTTCATCTCTCAAATTTACAACTGTTTTCTTACCAATTTTAGCTGCATTAGACAATCTTTCTTTAGTAGAACTAGTCAGTTCTTCAGCTCTATCTTTCCACTCCCGACCAGTATCCAAAAAAATAGCTCTCGTTTCTTTACCAGATTTAGGTGCCAGTAAAATTCCGGAAATAAAGCCAAGACTAAAACCAATAGTTACACCTATTAGAAAATTATTGTTATTTTGATTATTACCCAAATTAATACTCCATTCACTAATAAGGAATTATTTAAATAATCTATTTATTCTTTTAAATATTTCAGATAAAAGATAACCTGCAGACAAAGAAGACCTGAATGCTTTAATAGTTTTACGTACATTTTTCAATGTAATATCTGATGATTCAACAATGCTCTCAAATTTAGTCAAAATATCTTCAACTTTTAAAATGATTTTATTGGATTTAGAATAAATTTTATAAAAAATGATAGAGGATATAATAAAAAAAATAATTCCCATAAAAGAAAATATTATGAGAAATATATCTCTTATCAGTTGAATATATTCAATATTAGTTTCTGACATAAAAAAACTTTCCGTATCAATATTATAATAACAAAAATATAAAAAAAATTAAAATTATTACATATATTAACTTAACAATAATTACTTTATAGTTATTGTTGGTGATAATCTTTCAAAGTAGAAGATCTAGTTGGATGTCTGAGCTTTCTTAGGGCTTTAGCTTCAATTTGTCTAATCCTCTCTCTGGTTAATCCAAATTCCTGCCCAACCTCTTCCAATGTCCTGCTTCTTCCATCATTTAATCCAAATCTTAATTCCAATACATTTTTTTCTCTTTCTTTAAGAGTATCTAAAACGGCACTTAATTGTTCTTTTAACATTTGTTTAGTAGCTAAATCTTGAGGCTCAGGTGTTTCATAATCAGGAATTAAGTCTCCTAATAATGACGATCCAGGATCTGAGCCAATAGGAGTCTGTAAAGAAATAGGTTCTTGAGAAATTTTCAAAATATTTCTTACCTGTTTAGTTAAATATTTAAGATCTTCAGCTTTTGGTTTTTTATTTAACTCTTGTTCTCCATAAATAATAGCTAATTCTGAAATTTCTGGCTCTCTACTATATTCTTGTATAAATTTAGTAGTTATTCTCCTTATTTTGTTCATTTGTTCAACCATATGAACAGGCACTCTAATAGTTCTAGATTGATCTGCTAGTGAACGTGTGATAGATTGTCTTATCCACCATGTCGCATAAGTGCTAAATCTATAACCTTTACGATAATTAAATTTATCTACTGCCTTCATCAAACCTATATTACCCTCTTGTAAAAGATCAGACATAGCAAGTCCTCTCTTCATATAATTTTTTGCAACATTAACGACCAATCTTAAATTTGCTTCAGATAGATGTTTTTCAGTGTTATGATGACCCAAATTATATTTTTTACAATTTAACGTATCACGATCATCTAACTTTTGTCCTATCACACAATTTTTAATAATATTTTTATAAAATAAAATCATAGAAACTTCAGAAAAATTATTGTTTTCAATTTGATCGCGCATTTCTTTATGATTTTCTACTAATAAAGAAGATAATTGACTCAAAGATATTTTTTCATATAAAAATTTAAATTCTAATGGTAGTAAAGATAAAGTATTTGAAAGATCAATTATCTTTTCAATTAGATCTTCTTCAGATAAATCAAGAGAATCAGAAAGAATTAATAATTTTTTGTTTTTATCTTCTAAATTTTTCTCTACATCCTTATTGAAAATTCCATCAATTAAAAATTTAATCTCATTAATCTTTAATAAATCGCCGAAATTTATATCGAAGTTGTAGCCTTCTACAAGTAATAAAGATTTAATTAAATCAATGTTATTCTTCAACCTTATGTTTATTTCATAAAGAATTTGAATTAAATTATCTGAACAAAAACAAAACTGATTAAATCTAAAATTTTTACAACACTCTGATAAATTATTAATTCCCTTAAGGTATCTGATCTGCTCAAGTCTTCTTCCTAATAATTGTTCTTGATCAGATGTTAATAAATCTAACTCACTTATTTCATTTAGATACACTTTAACCGGATCATCTGAAAGATCAAATGGCTTCGGATAATCTTCATCAATATCACGAGCTATAGATTCGTTTTCAGATTGAATAATGGTTTCACTAATTATCTTTGATGAACTAATTTTTTCATGAAATTCATTGTCAGAATTTTCATCGTCTTCAAAATTATCACTAAATGATGATTTGGTAAAAGATAATTCTTCATATAAATTATCGGAGTTATTTGTTTTGTTTCTTTTATTTGTTTTTTTTCGCATTTCCAGACATTATGTTATTAATTTGTTTATCTATTTCTACTAAACGCTTAAATAATCTATTTTTCTCTTCTTCATCATCTACTTTACCTATTTCGGGAATAATTTCTTTTTTTATCTTTTTTAAATAACGCAAACCCATCCTCTTTTTTTCCTCTTCAATTATAGCCATATTATTATTTAAATTATTATCAGCTAAATTAAAATTTTTTATAATCTCATATTTTTCAACTAAAACGTCATCTTTTAAATCATATATCGTATCAATTTCATCAGAAAACCATAGTTGGAAAATAGTTCTATATTGAATATCTGAGAAATAGTCGGCAGGGATGTCTGTTACTAAATCTTTAACCTCATTATTCTTTAAAATAATCGACAGAAGTGTTTTTTCATGTATATTTTTATCTATTTCAATTACTTCATCAACATTATTTATTCCATTAGGAGCATTTATTAGTGTTTGTGATATAGATCTTAAAGTATCTTCATTAATATCAGTAATTTTAGATAACTTCTGTAAATAACTATCTTGTAAGGTAAAACTAACATGCTGTTTTATAAAATATAAAGATTTCTTTATAGAATTTTCACGTACAGATACATCATTATTATTATTTATTGTAGAAATATAATAATCAAACAATGAAATAGAGTTATCTATAGATGTTTTCCAATTATTTATATCATTACGAATAACTTCATCAGGATCTTTCCCACTAAGAGTAACTACAGAAATATTATTATCATCTAATCCCGAGGGAAAATTTTCGATAACTACCTCAAGGTTACGTCTTGTTGCTTCAACACCAGCATCATCTGAATCTAAACATAATATTATCTCATAATCATTATGAGTAAAAATATTGTAAATATATTGTAATTGTTTAGGATTTATTGAAGTTCCCATGCATGCTACTACGTTTTTATAGCCTTTTTGATGTGCTGCAATAACATCCATATAACCTTCTACTATTATGATTTGAGATTTATCTAAAATAGACTTATATGCTAAATCTATACCATATAAAACACTAGATTTAACAAATACTTCTGTCTCTTTAGTATTTAAATATTTTGGGGATTTTTCATTATCATTTAATCTTCTACCTCCAAATCCTATAACCTCTCCGCTTTTATTTCTTATTTCTACTGTCAATCGGTTCCTAAAAACATCACTCCAACCAGAATCTGTATTTTTTATTAATCCAGCTTCTATTACGGATTTTGAATCGAATTTAAGGTTTTTTAGATAATCTAGTAGTGTATCCATAGCATCAGGTGCAAATCCCAATCCATGGGTCGCAGCTGTTTCCATATCTATCCCTCTATTTTCTAAATATTCCTTTACTTCTTTACCTACCCCAGAAAATAATCTAGATTTAAAATATTTTGATGCTATATCATTAGCTTTAATTAAACCATTTAATTTTTTAGCTGAATTTTTTTTCTCTTCTTTATTGGTTGAAGTTGAATTAATAGGTATGTTCGCAATTTCAGCTAACCTAACATATGCCTCCCAGAAAGAGATCCCGTCTTTTTTCATTAAAAATGAAAAATGGTCGCCAGATGACGCACAAGACCCAAAACAAATCCAAGTACCTTTGCCGGGATAAACCACAAAAGAAGGAGTATTTTCTTGATGAAAAGGACATAACCCTTTATGGGATGTTCCACTTGATTTTAAATCTACTTCATCACTAATTAAATCTAATATATTTACCTTTGATTTTATTTCTTCTGTAGACATGAAAACCCTTAACTTTATTAGAGGATTATACGTAATAATTTCTAAAAATGAACCGGTTATATTCGCCCTTGGAAAACATTATCGCTAATTCCAGGTCTTAATTGTTCTGCAACCTGTAGAGCATAATTGTCAGTCATACCGCAAACCATATCCGCAGCCGCTCTCTCATTATTTTTAGATACATCTTTCAACCATTTAGGTATTAAATCTGGATTTTCAAAATAATAACTAAATAAAATTTCTACAATTTCTGCGGACCTTTTTCCTTCCACAGATGAACTTATAGGATGATAAAATTTTTCAAACATAAAATTTCTTAATTCAGTAATAATATGTTTCAATTTATCTGACATTCTGATCCAAGGTATACACGAATCCCCTTTTTCTCCAGTACAATCCCACGAAGAATTAATCACATCTGTAACGAAAGTTGAAATTCTTTGAGAATGTCTTTCTCCTAAAGTATTTATAATATCTTTTGGAAAATCAGAAATTAATAAAAATTCTGATCTCAAAGCATCTAAAATATCGTGGGCTAAATAAGCCAAAGCATCTGATATTCTTAATATTTGAGCTTCAAGACTTAATCCTCTAACGGAATCAAATGAAATAAATTCTCCTTCAGGTTTAGAATGATTACGAATTCCTTCAATAACTTCATTAGTTAGATTTAATCCCTTCCCCTGTTTTTCTAATTTAGTAATTAATCTAATTGAATGTCTACTATGGTGAAACCCATCTGATAATAATTTATTTAAAACACTTTCCCCAATATGTCCAAAAGGGGTATGCCCTAAATCATGTCCTAAACACATAGCTTCTACTAAATCTTCATTTAAATTTAAAGCTCTAGCAATAGTCCTTCCTACCTGAGAAACCTCAATTACATGTGTCAATCTTGTAGTAAAATGATCTCCTTGAGGAGCTACAAAAACTTGACTTTTATGCTTTAGTCTTCTGAATGAATTACAGTGAATAATTCTATCCCTATCTCTTTGAAATTCAGTTCTAACAGAGGATTTTTCTTCAATAATTTCTCTAGTTGAATTGAACGATCTTAAAGCATAAGGAGATAAAAGTTCCTCTTTTTTTTCAAGATTTTCTCTAACAATATTTATATTCATGATTTATCTAATCTTTAGCTTCAGTAATCTTAATATTCCTAATATTGGGTTTAAACAATAATATTACTAAGGTTATTAATGCAAGTATAATAGCACTAATAGTTACTGCAAGCCTTTCATCATAAAGTTCGGCTACAAAACCTCCCATCATTCCTCCAAGAGGTATTAAACTAAATGTAATCGTATATATTCCCATTACTCTTCCTCGCATTTCATTTGAAACTCTAAGTTGTATTATCGTCATTGACGTAACAAAATATAAAGTGTTAAAAAAGGGACCTATAAATAAAAATAATAATGAGTAATAAAGATTTGTAGAGAAAGAAAAAAACACCAAACTTATTGAAAAGAAAATGGAACCGGATAACATTATATAACCTATATAATTATTTCTCTTGATTTTTTGAACTACAACAGTCCCAATCAGTGAAGCAACCCCCATAATAGAAAACATTAATCCCAAACCTCCAGCATCCTGTCCTAATCTTTTTGCAAAAAGTGGCATTAATTGTAATAACTGGAATCCAAAAAAATGCGTGCAATATGTCATTATAATAATCATAAAAATTTCGTTATTTTTATTAATATACTTAAATCCTTCAATTAATTGATCAAAGAATCTAAAATTATCTTGTTTTGATTTAATCTCAACTTTTATAGTAATTAGAAATAAGATCATAAGAATCCATCCTAAGGATGCAACGAGAAATGCCCCTCCTATGCCTGCGGAAACTATAACCCAACCTCCTAAGGCAGGAGCTAAAATTCTTCCAAGTTGCCACATAGCAGAACTTAAAGCTACAGCACTCATCATATGATTTCTGGAAATTAATAGTGGGAAAAATGAACTTCTTAATGGACCGTCAAGACCTCCAAATAAACCTTGAAGTGCGGCAATGAGTAAAACATGCCAAAGTTTTATATTTCCTGTCGAAACTAATAATGCAAGTAAAATCAAACTTAGAGCCATAAAAGAAGAAATAATAAACATCAATGTCCGTTTATTAAATTTATCTGCAAGTACCCCTCCAAATATAGCTACAATAATAGTTGGTATTGAAGTTGCAGCCCCTAAGTAACCTAACCATAAAGGACTACCTCCTAATTCATCGATAATTAGCCAACCTTGAACCAAAACAGAAATTTGAATGGCGCCAACAGAAGCAAAAGAACCTAGCCAATATCTACGAAATGCAGGAACATTAAAAGCTCCTAAATTATCTTTTATTTTCGATAAAAATGTTGATTGCATTTTATAAATATCTAACCTAAAGTTATTCCTCCATCACTGAGTGGATACAAACAGTAAATTATTCTTCCATGTAATTCTCTGCGAGAATGCCTTTTTCTTTTAATGTTTTTGTTAGTTTTTCTAAATGAACGAGTGCAGCCACACCAACCATCCCAAAAACAAATCCTATGACTGTTAATCGTTCCATAATTTTCTCCTTTTAATTCACTGTTTAAACTTACTCAACAGTGACTGCCTTGGAAAAAAATGATTAAATTATTAAGTATTTTTCCAAAAATTTAATGTTCTCTTACTAACTTGATTGTTATTTTTAATTAACTCTAAAACATAATTATAAAAATTGTCTGCTTCTTCATCAGAGACTAATAATCTTAAACACTTTATAACTCTAGTTATCCTTAATTGATTGTGGTTATGTTGAGCATTCCAATACATATTTCTCTCCAAAAAAGAATAAAACCAATGAGAGGAAAAAATAATATTATTAGTTGCTTCTTTATTGTTTTTAATTTGATCTACAAGATCTTGACTATCAAGATAATATCCGTGGAACACAGATTGACTGGGTTTATTTAATGGAAAAACTATTTGAATAAAATCATGATTTTCTTCTATTTCTTTATCTGTAAAAGACCAAATATCTTCAAGGGTTCTTCCTTTGAAATCTTTTCCTTTAAGAGTTAAGAAGTCTTCGTAATTCACTGTTTTGTTCTACTCCACCGTAACTGTTTTTGCTAAATTTCTAGGTTTGTCAGGATCAAGATTTAAACTAATCGCTGTATGATAGGCAATAATTTGCAATGCAATAATAAATAGTATTGGAGATAAAAGATTATTAATTTTTGGAACTACAATTAAATCATCTGATAATGTCCTTAAATCTTTAGAATTACTATCGGTAATTACAAGAGTTTTACTACCCCTAGCTTTAACTTCATTAATAGTTCCTAAATTCTTTTCAAATAATTCATCATCAGGAATTATAAGTATTGTCGGCATTTTTGAACCTAATAGAGCATTTACTCCATGCTTCATCTCTCCTGCAGGATAACCTTCTGCATGTAAATATGCTATTTCTTTCATTTTTAAAGCACCTTCTAATGCAGTAGAGATATTAATTCCTCTGCCAAGATATAAGATATTAGAATAACCTGACATACTATTGCCTAATTTTTTTATCTCAGTTTCACAATTTAATACTTCAGAAATAGAAGAAGGTAATATAGAAATATCTTTTATTAATGATGAAATTGTGTTCCCAACAGATTTATTTAAATCTAAATTAAAAAAAAGAGCTAATTGTATAAGAGTTACCATAGTAGATGTTAGCGTTTTAGTGGCAGCAACCCCTATCTCTTGTCCCGCTTTAATACGTATGGTAGAGTCAGAAATCCTTGATGCTTCAGTACCAAAAGATTCAACAATTGAAATAACTTTACATGATTTATTTTTGAAATGTTCTATTGCCGATAATGTATCTGCTGTTTCTCCAGATTGAGTTATAGCTATTAATAGTGTTTTATCGTCAATTACCGGATTTCTATATCTTAATTCAGAGGAATTTTCGGCTGAAGAAGCAATTCCTAATATATTTTCAAATATATATGCTCCATACATTGCAGCATGTAGTGAAGTTCCCATACCAGTAAAAATTATCCTATTAAATTCAGATATATTAATTTCTTTATTATCTATCTCGGGTAATATAACAGTATTAGATGAAAAATTTATTCTTCCGGCAATAGATGATTGAATTGAATTTGGCTGTTCATTGATTTCTTTAATCATATAATGTGGATATTCTCCTTTATCAACATCATATTTATCTACTTCAATTTTTTGGGGAGATCTATCGATTTCTTCTAAATCTGAATTATATAATTTGTAATTTCGATTTGAAATTTTAATAATTTCTTGATTCTCTAAATATAAAATTTTATTAGTTCTTGGTAATAAAGCAGATAAATCTGAAGATATATATGTAGCATTATCATCTAAACCAACAACTATTCCTCCTGCATTTCCTAATCGTATCCCAATTATTTCTTCAGGATTTGATATTGATATTGCTAAAATAGAAGAATTACCTCTTATTACTTTTTTTAATTTCGAAACCGCCTTAAGTAAATTTTCTCCTTTTTTTATTTCATACGAAAGATAATTGGCTATAATTTCACTATCGGTCTGAGATGAAAACCTAATACCTAAACATTCTAGTTTTTGTTTAATTTCTAAGTAATTTTCTATAATGCCATTATGAACTATTGCTACTGTATTGTCGGAATCTGAATGCGGATGAGAATTATTTTTTGAAATCTCACCATGTGTTGCCCATCTAGTATGACCAATTCCGATATTTCCATTAAATTTATTATCTTTTATACTTTTTGTTAATTTATCAATACTAGATTTATGTTCTCCAAATTTTGAAATGTTGATATTTCCAACATTATCAATAACTGCAATACCGGCAGAATCATAACCCCTATACTCTAAGGATCTTAACCCTTTAACAATTATCTGAGCGGCAGAATGTTCTCCAATATATCCATAAATTCCACACATATTTAAATACTTTTCATAATTAATTTATATAAGAAAAATTAATATTCTTACTTATCTCATAACTGCCATGATATTTATCTGGTAACTGCATTGCTATTTTTATCATTATTTCGTTTGTAGCTTCATCATAATCTTTTTTCTTAGAAAAACTTTCATTTTTTAAAGTAAATGCTTTACCAATATTTATTCTTAATTTTGAAATTGGAGCAAGAACTTTTAATAAATTTTGCAAGTTTTCAGACCCAGAAATACCTATTGGTACAATTGGAGTTTCTGTTAATGTAGCAAGTCTAGCAACACCTGATTTTCCTTTCATTAACTTTCCGGATTTACTTCTAGTGCCTTCAGGAAACAATATTAAGGCTTCTCCTAATTTCAATTTATTCTCTCCCCATTTTAGAGCTGAAATATCTGCCCTACTCCTATCTACAGGATATGCACCATATGATCTCAAAAAAATGTTAAGAAAAGTATTACTAAATAATTCTTTTTTTGCTAAAAAATTTGGTCTTCTATTTATAGAAGCTGCCACAATTGCTGGATCTATATTAGCAATATGATTTGAAACAATAATAACAGGACCATCTAAAGGTATATTTTCTTGACCAGAAATTTTTATATCGGAAAAAACTGTTAAAGTTTTTTTAAAAGAAAAATTACATACATGAAATAACCAATCACTCAAAATTATAGTACCTCTAAAAATTTCATTATTTCAATGACAGAAATATCAAAACTCATTTCACTCGTATCAATAACAATCGCATCCTTAGCTGGAATCAAAGGAGAGTTTTTCCTTGATATATCAATACTATCGCGTTTCTTTATATCATAAAGTATTTCTTCATAAGAAAGATTATTTAGAAATAATAAATCCTTAAACCTTCTTTTTGCCCTAATCTCCGGTGTCGCCGTAATAAAAAATTTATGATCTGCTTCTGGTAAAACTACCGTTCCTATATCTCTTCCTACCATGACTAAATTATTATTTAAAGCAATTTGTCTTTGGTGATTTACTAAAATTTTTCTTACTAGTGAATATTTAGCTATTAACGAAACAGTACTATCTATATTTCTTTCCTTAAGTGAGGCTGTTACTTTTTTTCCTTGAAAATATACTTCTCCTTTTTGTAAATCAAAAGATGAAATATCAATATTATTTGAAATATCTACAATAGCTTTTTCGTTATTTACATCAATTCCATCTAACAATGATCTAAATGCAACAAATCTATACATCAATCCGGTATCTAAAAATTTGTAATTGATTCTTAAAGCTAATTCTTCTCCTAAGGTAGTCTTCCCAGAAGCAGCGGGTCCATCAATAGATATATTCTTATATGTATTTTTATTTTGCAAATGAATAATTTTTATTTTATATACTAAGTATATTTAATTTATAAAATTTTTCTCATTATCTCAAAATTGGTAATTCCAATAACATCACATCCAACACTAGATTCGTAGATACATTTTTATCTAAATTTTCTTTAGTTTGAAAAAGTAAATTGATCGCATTTACTATAGCTTCGATTTCAATATTGTTAGATAAGTTATTATAGGCTTCAATATTTTCTCTAAATAGAATATAGTCTGAAAGTTCATTTTTTATTAATGCTAAATCTCTAAACCAATCAATCCATCCATCCAATTCAGTATAAACCTCGATCCTACTTTTCCTAAATTGATTAGAAAGTTTTCGAGAATAGTTAAGTCTTCCTTCAACATTTTCAGATATTATTTCAAATATTCTATTTGACATTTGATAATAAGAATCAAGTAAAATTTCATCACTAACTGCAGAAATTGCCCATCCAGGACATCCTCTTGAGAAATGAGCTAATATTTTGGACTTTTCAGCATCTACCTGAAATCTGTTTTGAAGCATTTCAGAAATTAAATCTTCTTCGACTCTATTTAGATTAACTATCTGACATCTTGAAATAATAGTCTTAGGAATATTATTTATTGAATCAGTAGTTAGTATAAAATAATTATCGTCAAATGGTTCCTCTAATATCTTTAGAAACGCATTAGCTGCTTCTGTAGTCATTCTATGAGAGTTTTGAATAATAAATATTTTCGATTTCCCTTCAAAAGCTTTAATTGAAGTGTCTTTTTTTATATTTTTTATATGCTCAATAGAAATATTGATTTTGGATCGAATTTCTTTTCCATCTAAAAAATAAGGTGTATCAATATCTATTATTTTGACATCTGAATTTAAACCTCTTCTTATCCTAGAAGCTTGATCATTTTTTTGTACATCAATTATTTGATCATCTTGAAAAATATAAGAAAAATTAACCAAAAAAGCTAAATCTAAAGCTAAAGTCAGTTTCCCTACTCCTTTCGGCCCGTTTATCAAATATGCATGAGAAAGCATATTTTTTTCTACTGATTTTATAAAGAAATTAAGGGCATGATTTTGCCCAAAAGTAGTCCAATTAGTAAATTTACTGCTCAATTAATCAATATTAATACTTGTTGACAATAAATCTTCATAAGTTTCCCGACGTTTGATTAATCTAGCTATTCCATCTTTTACTAATAAAACTGGAGGTCGAACTTGCATATTATAGTTACTAGACATACCAATACAATACGCACCAGACGAAGGTAATGCCAATAAATCACCACTTGTTAGATCTGGTAATAATACATCTTTTGCTAGAATATCTCCTGATTCACAAAATTTTCCAGAAATAGTTACTTTATTATTATTTTCTTGATTAATTTTTTCTATTGCAATGACAGAATATTCCGAACCATAAATAGCAGGTCGAATATTATCACCCATACCACCATCAACAGATACATAAGTCCGTATACCTGGGATTTCTTTTATAGATCCAACTGTATAAATTGCAACACCTGACCTACCAACAATAGCTCTTCCAGGTTCAACAATTAGCTCAGGGGGATTGAAATTATATTTCTCGCAACTTTCCAATAATGAATCAGAAATAACTTTGGCATATTCAGAAATGTTAGGAGGTAATTGTGTAGATAAATATCCAATAGCAAATCCTCCTCCAGGGCTAAATCTACTCAATTTAAATCCATAAGAATCTCTCATTTTTGCACAAAAATCAATCACATATTCTATAGCTTGCACATATGGATCTAATTCAAAAATAGGAGAACCTAAGTGAAAATGCACGCCTAATAATTCCAAAGAATTAATTTTTAGAACACGTTTTATTGCTTCTTCTGCATCACCGGTTTCAATAGAAAATCCAAATTTAGAATCCAAAATCCCTGTAGTAGTTAGTAAATGGGTGTGAGGATCAATGCTAGGCGATACTCTAATCATAACTTTTTGAATTTTAGATTTTTTCTTAAGTATTTTTTCTAAAAGATTTATTTCATGGAAAGAATCAATAGTAATAGTACCTATTCCATATTCTATTGCCTCTTGTAATTCTATCTCACTCTTATTGTTTCCATGAAAATTTATTCGACCTGGCGGAAAATTTGAAGCAATGGCAACAGCAAGTTCACCTCCTGTAACCACATCAATATCTAAACCTTCTTCATCAATAATTTTATTGACTACAGGATTCGAAAATGCTTTCGTTGAATATTCAATTTTCGTAGGTTGATAGAATTTATTAAATTCTGCTGTAAATTGTTTGCATATTGATCTTATAGTATCCTCATCATATACATATAAAGGTGTCCCAAATTTTTCTACTAAATTGTTTAATTCGCAACCGCCGATTGATAGTGCCCCATTAATATTCTGAGCAGTAATAGGAAGAATGTTTATATCTGGAAAATTATTATTCAACTAAAGTACACTTAATTCTATTTCAAAATTCACTTATAATTTTATTACATTAATCAAATTGTATAAAATTTAATTAGATATATTTTTTGTTAAATTAGTTTCATGGAACATAATAATTATAGATTAACTCAATTAGCATCATCGGCTGGTTGAGCTGGAAAGCTTTCACAGAGCGAGCTCTCAAGTATTTTGAGCAAACTATCTCATGTTAATCATAATGATGAAAATATTCTCCTTGATCATAAAACAGGTGATGATGCAGCAATATATAAAATAGATGAACGTCTATCTTTAGTTCTTACTTTAGATTTTTTTGCACCTATAGTAGATGATGGGTTTATTTATGGAGAAATTGCAGCAGCAAATGCTTTATCTGATATTTATGCTGTGGGAGGAAAACCTATCATTGCATTAAACATAGCAGCTTTCCCGCGAGATCTTCCTACAGAAATAATATCTTCTATATTGGAAGGAGGTATGTCTAAAGTAAAAGAAGCAAATACTGCTATAGTTGGAGGGCATACTATAGAAGATAAAGAGCCTAAATATGGTATGGCCATCACAGGATTCATAAACACTGGTGAACAAATTACAAATACCCAAGCTATGACAGGAGATATTTTAATTCTTACTAAACCTATCGGTACAGGTATTATTACAACCGCTCTAAGAAATAATAAAGATTTGCTCGATCAAGAATACTTGGATAACGCTATAGACTCAATGACTCAATTAAATAATATTGCTTCTAAAGCTATGAATCTTTTTCAGGTAAAATCCGCCACAGATATTACAGGTTTTGGATTATTAGGTCATTTACATAAAATGATGATAGAAAGTAAACAATCTGCAATTATTTCAGAAAATAAAGTACCAATACTTAAGGGTGCTAAAGAATTAGTTGAAAAAAATATATGTCCTGGAGGAACAACTAGAAACCTAGAATATGTGAAAGATTATGTTGAATTCTCAAAAGATTTAACTATGGAACATAAAAAATTGCTTGCTGATCCTCAAACCTCCGGAGGAATACTAATGTCTGTGAAAGAGTCAAAAGTAAATCAATTATCTAATTACCTAAATGACAACGGTTTAACAGGCCATAAAGTGATAGGTGAAATTACAGATAAAAAAGATTCTACTATAAAAGTATCTACTATTTAGCTGATACTTTTGTCTGCTTCCAAAGTTGATTTATTTGATCTTTTGAAAGCTCATCTAATGGTTTATTAGCAATTTTTTCGGTACTGATAATTCTGTCTCTTAGTTGTATAGATGCTGATTTGAGTATACTTTCAGGATCTAGCCCCATTTGGATAATTTCCAAAGTAATCTCGAGTAATTTTTCGCCAATTTCAGATTCATTATGATGTTTTACAAAATTTTTGGAAGAACTCTCCAGTTTAATACCAGACTTAACTGCCCTCTTTTGAATTTCGCTAGCATACGCTAATGCTGGCATAGATTTAGGCAAACTATAAACAATAGATCGACTTTTATCTGTCTCTAGCCTTTTAAATGACTCCCATTTTAATTCAACGTCTTCAGATGTTTTAATATCAAGATTAGATTCTTTATCTCCAAATACATGAGGATGCCTTATTATCATTTTTTCCGAAACATTTTTACATACATCACTAATATCTAATTTATTTGATTTATTTAATAAAACTGAGTGAAAAATTATTTGTAATAATATATCTCCCAATTCTTCCATGATTTTATTTGGATTAGATTCATCTATGGATTCAAATAGTTCATATACTTCTTCTAAAATTTGTGGGGCTAAAGATTTATGAGTTTGTTTCTTGTCCCAAGGACAACCTTCTGGGCCCGTGAGATCTTCCACAATTGAAACTAATTGATTAAAATTTAAATGCATTGTTGAATTACATAATTCTTCTTTGACCATAATTATTAACAACCTTTTTTGGAATTTTTATCAAAAAACTTAATGTATAAATATGATAAAGATCAATAATATAATTGTCACGGTAATTTGTCTTCTAATGCCTATATCGTTGATAACTTCAAACATAACCTATTTAGTTAATTCTGACTGGCTTTATAACTATAATTGGGAACGTAATAATATTACAAATAAAACACAAATCCCTGAAGAAACTTTAGATTTCGCCTCGGAAAAAATTAAAGTTTATTTTATTGATAGTTCTGAAAGATTAAACATTAATATCAAGATAAATAATATAGAAGAACCTCTATATAGTGAAAAAGAAATCTTACATATGATAGATGTCAAACATCTAATGAAATCAGTTTACTTTGTATCAATCTTTTCTACTATAGGACTACTTTGCATCATATTTTCGATTTTAATAATAATGGGAAGGGAATCCTATAAGATATTATCTATTTCAACTAAATATTCTATGATATTTTTTGGATCAATAGTACTTTTTTTTCTTCTAGCTTCAACAATAAATTTTTCATGGATTTTTACTCAATTCCACTTATTATCTTTTAGTAACGATCTTTGGATATTAGATCCTAGAAAAGATAAACTGATTATGATGTTTCCACAAAGATTTTTTTTAGAAACCACTCTTCTAATAGGTTTATTTACTATTGTAGAATATTTAATTATTTGGTTTGGTTTTGAATTAAATTATAGAAAGAAAAAACTAAGAAATTAATGTTGTTCTCCAATTCCTTACTAATTCAGGAAATTCATTTAAATTAGAAATTGTAAAATTCGGTTTAGTGATAGGTTTTCGATTATCTTGTCCTGATAACCAAGTAGTATTAATTCCTAATTGAGAGGCTCCAAATATATCAGTTAATAAATTGTCTCCAATATGCATTATAAAATTTGGATCGATTTTCATAATTTCTAAAGTTTCTCGAAATATTTTGTCTTTGGGTTTAGCTATCCCAATCTCATTTGAAAACATCATTACAGAAAAATATTTAGATAATCCTTCATTATTAAACCACTTCCTATAAGTATCAGGTGATGTTAGTCCTGTATTGGAAATAAGACCCATTTCAAATCCCATAAGATGAATTTCATTTAGAACAGATCTTGTATCATTATAAATATAAGGCGGAATTTTTAAAAAAGCAGAATCGATTAATAATCCAATATTTTCAACCTCCTTTGAACCTATTCTTTCTGAAATTCCTGGGGACATTAAATTCAATACATCTGAGACACTTTCATGAAATTTCTTATCTTTTCCAATATTATGTCTAGAAGTTATAATTGATGAAATTTCTTTGAAAGAATTATTTATAACTTCTATAGAAATATTTTCCTTAAATTCAAGTAGTTTTTTTTGAGTTAATTCAGATCTCAATAAATTTCTACTCGCAGATTGACTTCCACCTTCAATTTCACCTATTAAAGTTAACCATAAATCAAATGTAATTCCTAACTTCATATCAATCCTCAACAACAGTAAAAACATTTGAATTTTTTGGCAATTTTTTTCTTCCATTCAGTTCTAATAGTTCGATTACAAATAAAAAATTCTTTACTAAAGAACCGGATTTACTGATTAGATCATTAGCAGCTAAAGCAGAACCACCTGTAGCTAATAAATCGTCAATTAAAGCTACATTACTATTAATTGAAACTAAATTCCTAGAAAGTTCTAGAGTTGAACTTCCATATTCTAATTGATAATTTGAACTATAAACATCTGGAGGTAATTTTCCTTTTTTTCTCAATAATACAAATGGAATAGATAATTTATAGGAAACAGGAGCTCCGAAAATAAAACCACGAGAATCTATAGAACATATAACATCAATTTCTGATGGATTAATATGATCACATAATTTATCTATTATATATTTAAATACTTTCGGGGAATAAATTAAAGGGGTAATGTCTCTAAATAATATTCCAGATGAAGGATAATTATCTACGTATCTAATATAAGATTTTATATCCATTATCAAATTTTTCTATCAGTTTATCTAAGTAATTTAGTAAAACTCATATATATATAGTATATTTCATAATATTAAATTTTATAATTTCATATTACTGATATTAATTATTTTTTATCGGAGAAAAAAATTTTTATCTCAAAACTAATAATAAGTGGATTTCGAAACCATATTGATACTAATCTTGATTTATCTAATGGAATTTCTATATTTATAGGAAAAAATGGACAAGGAAAAAGTAATCTTATAGAAGCTATATATATGTTAGCTATCGCTAAATCAACAAGAACCTCCTATGAGATTGAATTAATTAATAATGAAATTTCAAAGAAAAATGGACATGTACAAATTTCTGCAATAGGTAAATCGGATACAAAAAATATCCAAGCTCAAATTGATTTTGATGTAACTACAGGAAAAACAAATCCAGATAAATCATTAATCCTAAGAAAATCATTAAGAGTAAATGGTCTAGTTAGGAAATCTCCTGATTTTGTTGGAAGTATTAATGTCGTCTGCTTCGAAGTAAATAATTTAGAAATATTAACCGGACCTCCATCTAATAGAAGAAAATATATAGATATTCTCATTTCTCAAACAGATCAAGATTATATTAGAACACTACAAAGATATAGAAATGTAATAAAACAAAGGAACTACTTACTTAAACTAATTAAAGAAAAAAAATCCTCAGAGAAAGAATTGTCTTTTTGGGATGAAAGATTAATCTATGAAGGAGCAAATATTTTTCTTAGCAGAAAAAGAATTATCCAAAAATTAATAGAATTCCTAGTACCTCAACACGCTATTTTATCTGGTGGCGATGAAATAGAAATTATTTATAGACCAAAAATTTCTACCAAACAACAAAACATAAATAATTTAACCCGCGAAGAGATTGAAAGTCTAATGATGGAAAATTTAAGAAAAATTAAAAGTTTAGAAATTATTCAAGGAATATCTTTATTGGGACCTCATCGAGATGATATAGAAATTAAATTTAATGGAGAATTAGCGAGTTCAAGAGCATCTAGGGGCCAAAGTAGAATTATCGTATTATCATTGAAATTATCTGAAGCTTCAATACTTAAGGAACTAACGGGATATTCACCAATATTAGCTTTAGATGATATCCTTTCAGAATTAGATGAAGAAAAAAGAAAAATTGTTTTAGAGACTACAATAAATTATGAACAGGTATTTATTACTTCAAGTGATGAATTTATTTTTAAAAATATAAATTTGCCTAAATCAAAAATGTACAATATCTATGAAGGTAAAGTTACTGAAAAGAATTAAGCCATATGACATTTGAAACAGACATAAAAAGATATATTAACAATAACCCTAAATCAAAAAAATTACATGATTTAGCAAAAAAAGTAATGCCAGGTGGGGATACACGTAATTCCATTTATTGGAATCCATTTCCAATTTATCTATCTGAAGGAAATGGTTCAAAAGTTAAAGATGTAGATAATAACGTTAGAGTTGATTTAGTTAACAATATGACTACATTAATTTTAGGACATAACAATAAAAATGTCAGAAAAGCTATAATCAATCAAACGGAAAAAGGTACCTCTTTTCCTGCCCCTACTTCACCAATAATAGAACTGGCTCAAATTTTGTGCGAAAGAGTAAAATCTGTCGAGAAAATTAGATTTGTAAACTCTGGAACTGAAGCCACTTTAAATGCAATAAGAGCTTCTAGAGCATTTACCCATAAACAAAAAATTGTTAAATGTGAAGGAGCTTACCATGGTAATCACGATGCTGTTCAAATTAGCGTTACACCAGATTTATCTTTAGCGGGGAGTAAAAATACACCTAAGCCAGTAAAAGCTTTTGAGGGTATTGCGAATTCGGCTACAGAAGATATTTTAATTATCCCATTTAACAATGATGAGGTCGCGGAAAAAATCATAACGGAAAATGCAGAAGAAATTGCTGCTGTTATTGTAGAACCTATTAATGGACAGTGTGGAATGATTCCAGCCAAAAAATCTTTTTTAGAAAAACTTAGATACATAACAAAAAAACATAATATAGTTTTAATTTTTGATGAAGTGATTTCATTTAGAATTTCAAGTGGGGGCGCACAAGAATATTTTGATATTTACCCTGATATTACTTGTTTTGGAAAAATTATTGGGGGAGGTATGCCTGTTGGAGCATTTGGCGGAAATAAAAAAATTATGAACTTATGGGATCCTTCTAAATCAAAGAAATATGTTCAACATGCCGGAACTTTCAATGGGAATCCTATTACTGCTATAGCAGGATTAACTACTTTAAAATCACTAAAAAAAGATACATATGAAAAATTAAATAAAAAAGGGGATTATTTACGAAATAAATTATCTGATTTATTCCTTGAGATGGAAGCCCCACTAACTACTACAGGAGTTGGTTCTTTATTCGCAATACAATGTACAGCTGATCAAGTAATAGATTATCGATCATATTCTAAAAATGATCAAGTACTTTTAAATAAAATTTTTATTTCATTACTTAATTCTGGTTTTCTGATATCAAACAGATGTAGTGGAAGTGTTTCTGTATCTAATTCATACGAAGAAATCGATTCATTTGTTCTATCTTTAAAAAAAATATTGTCTAATTTAGGATATTAAGATTATTGTTTATTTCTTTAAACTTATTAAAAATAACTTATATATAGCCTCAATAATAATTTTAATTGTCAATTTAGAATTTCCAAAATTTCTACTATGAAATACATAAGGAATTTCCTTAATTTTAAAATTCTTTTTGTTACATTCAAAAATCATCTCAGATTGAAAAATAAATCCTGTCGATATAATTTTTTTAAAGTCGATTTGTTTTAAAACTGCAGATTTATACCCTTTATATCCTGAGGTGATATCAAACACTTTAATCCCTAGAAATACTCTAATAAAAAAATTAGAATATTTACTTAATAATAACCTAAATATCCCATATTCTTTATCTGTACCACCATCAGGGATATATCGAGATGCTATAACAACATCAAATTCATTTAATTCAATAACTAAATCTTTTATTTTTTCTGGAGGATGCGAAAGGTCAGCATCCATTTGAATAATAATATCTGCACCAGAATTTATTGCTTCAGTAAAACCTTGAATATATGCTTTAGCAATCCCTGATTTTCTTTCTCTTCTGATGACTCTAAAAAAGGTCCCATCTAATAATCTAGATATTTCAATTGCTTTATCAGCTGTTCCATCAGGGGAAGAATCATCAACAATTATAAATCCTAAATTTAGTTCTAGTAGGTTTAATTCATTAATAATTATTCCTATATTCTCAACTTCATTATAAGTGGGAATAACTACAATAATTTTAGGTGTAATCATTCTTATTTAAATTATATTTACCTCTTAAATGATTAATCTTTATATTAATTACTTCTATAAATGCTCCAATACCTTTACTTAACGTTACTTTACTGCCTTGTGAATGATGCCATTCTATGCCGGTTTCACATATTGAATAATTTAATTCCTTTGCAATAAAAATGCTTTCAACATCAAACGCAAACCCTTTAATTAATTGTTTGGAAAAAATATTTTCTGCTACCTTATCACGAAATAACTTAAATCCACACTGTGTATCCTGAATTTCTGAAAAAATTAAAATCTTAACAAATATATTAAATAATTTTCCATATAAATGTCTGTAAAAAGGTTCATCATATCTATTAGATCCAATGGCCTCTCTTGAACCTATAATTAAATCATATTTATTGGTATAAGAAATAAATCTTTCAATATTCCCTATAGGCATAGATAGATCTGCATCACATAAAAATCTCCACTCTCCATTAGCTTCAAGCATCCCTTTAGCAACAGCATCACCTTTCCCAAAGTTTTTTTTAGAAATAATTAGTTTTACTCTATCATCCAACTTAACTATTTTAGAAACTTCATTTCTAGTTTTATCGATTGAACCATCATCAACGACAATAATTTCCCATTTATATTTTTTCTTGTCAAAGTAATCTATTAATTCATTTAGTGTTTTATTAATCCTATTAGATTCGTTGTATGCTGGAATAATAATACTGAGAAACATAAAAACTATTTATTAAATAACTATTATTACGACTTATCCAAATTAAAAGATTTATGTAAATTACTAACTGCTATTTCAACAAGTTCAGACTTAATTATTACAGTAATCCTTATTTCTGAAGTAGTGATCATATCAATATTTACGTTAGAATCAGCTAAAGTTTTAAACATTTTTGAAGCATAACCCGGAGAATTTTGCATTCCTGTCCCTACTAAACTTACTTTAGATAAGCCTTTTCCTGTTATAACCTGACTGTATGATATTTCATTTTGATTCTCAATTAATTTTGTTGCTCTATTTAAATCAGAATCTGATACCGTGAATGTAAAATCAGTGTTCCCATTGATACTAGAGTTTTGAACTATAACATCTACGCTAATACCTTCATCTGATAAAGGTTTTAGTAAATTAGCTGCTATACCAGGCTCATCTTTGATACCTATAATAGAAATTTTACTTATATTGCGATCAATCGCTATCCCAGTTATTGGATTAATATCTTCCATATTGTTTCCTCCATGTATTAAGGTTCCTTCAGATTTTGAAAACGTAGAACATACATAAATAGGCATGTCATTTATTGCTGCTAATTCTATTGATCTCGGATTCATCTTAGCTCCTAAAGAAGCCATTTCCAACATTTCATTGAAGTTTATTTCCTTTAATTTTTTTGCAGAATTAATTATCCTGGGATCAGTTGTAAAAATACCTTCAACATCTGTATAAATTTCACATCTTTTAGCACCTAGTGAAACAGCTAGAGCTACCGCAGATGTATCAGAACCGCCTCTACCTAATGTAGTTGTATCTCCATCATTAGAATATCCTTGAAATCCAGCAATTACTACTACATTTCCTTTATGAATTTCATTTAAAATTCTATCTGTTTTTATATTTGAAATTCTAGCTGAACCATGAATAGGATCTGTTTGTATCCCTGCTTGTAAACCACTAAGACTTATAGCATCACAATTTTTAGAAATTAATGCCATTGACATTAATGCTGAACTGGCAAGTTCACCTGTTGAAAGTAAAATATCCATTTCTCTAAGAGAAGATAAATTATTTTTAGTAACAGAATTAGCAATACTTATTAATTCATCTGTACTATCTCCCATTGCGGAAACCACAACTACTAATAAATCTCCAGATTTTTTTCTATCTATTATTGCTTCAGCAATCTTTTGAATATTCTGAGGATTAGATACAGAGCTGCCTCCATATTTCTGTACTATTATATTTTTTTTATTCATAACTATCGATAAATGCTCCAGTATCAGAAATAGGAACAATTATAGATTCCCCTTCAACTTGAGATAATCTGGCAGCCTCAGCCATTTCATATCTAACAGTAACTTCTTTTCCTCTAGTTATTGCAACTATTGTGGGTCCAGAACCTGATATATATACGCCATTAGCCCCACCTTTAATTGCACCTTTAACAATAGATTGATAACCAGGAATATTTCCTGATCGATATGGTTGATGTATTTTATCTTTTGTTGCAATATTAAGTAAATTAAAACTCTGTTTATTGAAGGAATTAATCAATAAAGCAACTCTTGCTATATTATAAATAACATCAGATCTTGAAATGTTTTCTGGAAGATTTGATCGTGATTGATGTGTATCAATATAAAAATTTGGGATAAATAAAATAGCATTCACTTCTTTAGGAATAGATACTTCATCTATTATCCATTTATTTTGCTCCTTTAAACCTATAGTAAAACCTCCATATATTGCAGGAGCTACATTGTCAGGATGTCCCTCAATTTCAGAAGCTAAATTTACTAAAGTCTCCTTATCCAAATTTGCTCCACTCAAAACTGATCCTGCTAAAAGACCTGAAACTATAGCAGCTGAACTACTTCCCAATCCTCTTGAAAAAGGAATTTTATTATTACAAATATAAGAATATTTTTTTGGTTTTTTACCAATATAGTTAAATACAGCTTCTAAACCAGTAACTATTAAATTTCTAGAATCTAAAGGTATTTGATTCATACCTTCACCCTCAATTTCAATACTAAAATCGCCTTCTGTAACTTTCAATTCATTCCATAAATCTAATGCAATTCCCAAACAATCAAAACCTGGACCTAAATTTGCAGTAGTTGCGGGAGTCTTTATTATTACTGATTTCAAAATATATATAACCTACTATATAAAAAAATTGAGGTTTAAAATTTTTTACATTTAAGTATAATCATAGTTGATTATTTATAATATAGTGAATGTGTACTTGAATATAAAAAGGAGCAAATTAGAATGTCTAATAAAGTAGTAGTTTTAGGCCCAACTAAAGGGAATATTAAATCCAAAATTGACGATAAAACAATAAAAGAACTAAATTCCTATGCAAAAAATTATAAGGAATTAGAACTATTTTATGTAGATACTTCTCAATCTATTGAAAAAGTAATTGAACAATGTAAAAACGCTTTAGTCATTTTTCCAACAACAATTTTCCCTGAAATAACATTCATTGCAGAAAAAATCCCTTCATTAAAACTTATTCAAACTTTTAGTGCTGGAACAGATTGGTTAGATAAAATTAAACTGTCAGAACTAGGAGTAGATGTAGCGAATAATAATGGAGCTAATGCTGTAGCCGTAGCAGAACATGCAATAAATCTAATGTTCTCTGTTAACAGAAAATTAGATCAACAAATCACTTCAGTTAAAAATGGGCAATGGATGGATGACGTGAAGGGAGATATAGAAGAATTCCATACACTTGTTGGTAAACGTATTGGAATAATTGGCTTAGGTCGAATAGGTTCACGTGTGGCAAAAAGATTACATGGATGGGAATGTGAATTAGTTTATTATGATAATTTGGTTTTAGAAACAAAATACGTACAAGATTCAGGGGCAAAATATTTAGAATTACATGAACTTCTAGAAACATCAGATATTATAACTATACATGTACCTTTAGATCGATCCACAAAACATATGATTTCAAAAAATGAATTTAAATTAATGAAAAAAACCGCAATTTTCATTAATACATGCCGTGGGCCAGTAGTAGATGAAAAAGCGATGATTGAAGCATTATTAAATAACGAAATTTTTGCAGCAGGTTTAGATGTTACTGAAATAGAACCTATAGAAAAAGATAACCCATTACTAAAAATGGAAAATGTGATCATAACTCCTCACTTAGCAACAAGGGCAATAGAATCACAAAAAAATGCCTATGAAAATAGTCTAAAAAATGCAACAAGAATAGTAAAAGGTGAAAAACCTCAGTCAATAATTAAAGCTGTGTAATCACTTATTTACTTTAAAATTAAGAACATTTTGATAAGCTGATAAAGCAGCTATCGCACCTTGAGAAGCAGCAGTAATGGTTTGTTTTAGATCTGTTCCATCAGTGAGATCTCCAGCTGCGTAAATACCTTTTACAGATGTATTTTGATGCTTATCCACGTGAACTTCCCCACTATCGGAATTTAATTTTAAACCAAGTTGATTAGGTATTTCCAATCTAGGATCAGCACCAATTTCTACAAAAATTCCGTCTAAATTTATGTGTTTCTGGTCATTAATTTTTTTATTGATTTTTATTCCATTTAATCCTTTTTCATCTCCTAATAAAGAAATCACTTGAGTTTCAAGAAGAATAATAATATTTTCACTATTATTTAAAATTTCTAACAAAATAGGCTCTGGTCTAAAAAATTTGCTCCCTCTATATATCAAATATACTTTTTTAGCGTATTTTGATAATAATATTGTCCCTTCAACTGCAGCATTACCTCCACCAATTACAGCTACTGCTTCTTTATTTTTATACAAAGGTGCATCACATGTAGAACAATAAGAAACTCCTTTCCCCATCCATTCTTCTTCATTATCCAAACCAAGCTTACGTCTCTCTCTACCCATAGCTAAAATAACAGATTTAGACAAGAAAATTTCTCCGTTATTTAAAGTAGATCGAAAACTTCCATCAGAAATTTTTTCTACATTTTTTAAATTAGAATCAAATGTTTCTGTATTTAAATTATCTACTTGTTCTTTAAATTTCATCATAAGATCAAAACCATCAATATCTGGTTGCCCAGGATAATTTTCAATCATTCCTCCTATGGCTGTCTCTCCTCCAAATTCCTCTCCTACTATAACAGTATCAATTTGATATCTTTTACAATACAAAGCCGCAGAATATGCAGCAGCACCTAAACCAGCAATTAATACATCAGTATTTATTTCATTACTCATGGTGTTTCCTTAGACGTGATTAGTGTTCATAAAACAAATTCAGATTAAAAGTTGATATTAATACTGTACAACAAAATAAGTTATGCTTGTTATACTCAGAAATAAATACTCTATAAATATTTGAGTCTTTTTAAATAAAAAATAATCAAAATTGAGAAAAACACTATGAAATCATCAATAAAAATCATAGAAAATGGCTCCATTAGTTCTCCTAAAGGTTTTAAATCTGGAGCTATTTTTGCAGGCATAAAAACTCCAGGAGAAGACAAAAAAGATATTGGAATATTATTTTCTGATGAACCATGTACAGTAGCAGGAACATACTCTCAAAATAGTATTCTTTCTCCTTCAGTAACACTTACAAAAGAAAGAGTAAATTCTAAAAGAAAAATTAGAGGTTTAGTCGCAAATTCAGGATGTGCAAACTGTTCGGTAGGTGAACAAGGTTATTTAGATGCGAAAGAAACTACAAACATTACCGCTAAATTCTTAAATGTTGATGAGGAGGAAATTCTAGTAGCTTCTACAGGAATAATTGGTATAGAACTTCCTATGGCATTAATGAGAGAATATATTCCAAAAATTTCTATTTCAAATGATTATGGAAAAGAGTTTGCTAAATCAATTTTAACTACAGATAAAAAAACCAAAGAAATAGCCTTAGTTATTGAATTAGGTGACCAGAGGGTTAATTTAGCTGGAGTAGCTAAAGGTTCAGGAATGATACATCCAAACATGGCAACTATGCTAGCATTCATAACCACAGATGCAAAAATAGAAAAAGAATTATTACAAAAAATATTATCAGAAGCTATTAAAAAATCATTTAATCAAACAGATGTAGATGGAGATCAAAGTACCAACGATACTGTGCTAATTTTTGCAAATGGAAAATCTGGAGTAAATATAGACCATAAAGATATTTCTAATGTTTTTAGTGAAGCTGTAACAAAAATATGTCAGTACCTAGCTAAAGAAATCGCAAAAGATGGTGAAGGTGCTTCTAAATTAATTGAAGTAACAGTAGAAGGAGCAAAAAGTGATAATGACGCTCTTTTGGCTTCAAGATCAGTGGCAAGTTCACTGCTTGTTAGAACTGCAGTATATGGTAGAGATCCAAATTGGGGAAGAATTTTAATGGCAGTAGGTAAAACAGGAATTGATTTAGAGGAATCTAAAATTGATCTATATATTAATGAAATTCAGATTGCTTCTGAGGGAAAGGCTATTGCTTATAATGTTCAAAGTGTAATCACTGCTTTAGGCAAAGAAGAAGTTTCAATTAAAGTTAGCTTAAATATTGGAAGTGGTTATGGACAAGCCTGGGGAAGTGATTTAACAGAAGAATATGTAATTTTTAATTCAGCTTACACAACTTAATTATTTTAATTTTGTAAATGATTTTAGTATGACGTCAATATGATTGATCAATCCATAGATAATAAAAATAAAATTATAGTAATAAAGATAGGTGGTAGTACGCTAGGAGAGGGTGACAGTACAATACCAGATATTATTTCAATAAAAAAATCTGGTTATTATCCTGTAATAATACACGGGGGAGGAAAAGAAATAAATGAATGGATAAAAAAATTAGGTATTATGCCTGAATTTGTAAATGGTTTACGAAAAACAAATAAAATTACATTAGATATAGCAATAGCTGTACTAACAGGATTAGTAAATTCTCAACTGGTTGCCGAATTTACTAATTTAAATCAAAATGTTATAGGTTTATCTGGATTGGATGGAAATATACTAAGGGCAAAAATTAAATCACCTGACCTTGGATATGTAGGAGAAATTGTAGAAACAAACATTTCATTCATCAAAAGAATTATTGAGTTGAACCTTATACCAATTATATCTCCTGCAGCATTAAACATAAATTCAGAGAATACAAATGACCAAATATTAAATATTAATGCTGATACAGCAGCTGGACATATTGCCAAATCCTTAAATGCAAATATGTTAATTTTTCAAACTGATGTACCTGGAGTAATGGATATTAGAAAAAGGATAATACCTCATATGACTACATTACAGGCTAGAGAACTAATTGACACTGGTGTAGCTATAGGAGGAATGATACCTAAAATAGAAGCATGTATATTCGCATCAAAAAAAATTAACACTGGTTATATAATTGACGGAAGAATAAAAGGTGCTTTAACAGATTGTATTTCAGGAAAAAAAATAGGGACAAAAATTACATAATATACAATGTCAATAAGTTTTAAAGGGATACTTAAAAAATAGATCATATATAGTTGCAAGATAAAGATTAAGAAATATATCATCTCAAAAATAAGGAATTTATAAATGGTAAAATCTTCAGAATATAAAGACTTGGAATCTAAATACTATATGCAAGTAGTAAATAGAATGCCACCCGTACTAGTAAGAGGCTCCGGTTCTTATGTATATGATAATGAAAATAAATCTTATCTAGATTTTACAGCTGGTTGGGCAGTTTTAAATTTGGGACATTCTCATCCTGAAACAACAAAAGCTATTCAAGATCAATCCTCTAAAATAATACAGATGTCAAATCTATTTTTTACTACACCTCAACTTGGTTTAGCAGAAATAATTGTCGAAAACTCGGATATAGATAGGGTATTTTTTTGCAACTCTGGAGCTGAGGCAAATGAAGGTGCTTGTAAATTAGCTAGAAAATGGGGAAAGAAAAAGTTAGGAGGTGCATATGAAATAATAACAGCTCTTGATTCATTCCATGGGAGAACTCAAGCGATGATGGCAGCTACTGGTCAACCTCATTACCAAGAAAATTGGAAACCTTTAATGCCAGGTTTTGTAAATGTAAAATATAATAGTTTATCTGCAATTAAAGAGGTTTTCAGTAAAGATAAAACATGTGCTGTTCTTTTAGAGCCAATTCAAGGTGAAGGAGGGGTGAACGTTCCCGATGATAATTATTTAGAATCTGTCATGGATTTCTGTAAAGAAAATAATATACTTTTTATGCTAGATGAGGTTCAAACTGGGATGGGTAGGTTAGGAAAATTGTTCGGATATCAAAGATTTAAGAATATACAACCAGATGTCATAACTTTAGGTAAGGCATTAGGTGCAGGGACTCCCTTAGGTGCATTCGCCTCAAAAGAATATTGTTCTGTTCTTGAACCAGGAGATCATGGTTCAACATTTGGTGGAAATGCATTAACTACTGCTGCAGGTAAAGCAGCGGCTAATTACATGGTCAAAAATAATATACCTTCTCTTGCTTTAGAAACTGGTATATACCTAACAAAAAAACTCGAATCTTTAAAAAGTAAATATGATTTTATAATCGAAATTAGAGGTATGGGACTATTAATTGGAATGGAAATGAATAAAGATATTTCATCTGAAATAGTAAAAATATGCTTAGAAAAAGGTTTATTACTAAACGCTGTAAGACCAAATATGCTTCGTTTTATGCCTCCGTTAAATGTTTCAAAAAAAGAAATAGATATAGCGATAAAGATATTGGATGAATCAATATCAAAAACAATAAACTAATAAAAGGGTATTATAAAAAATTATGTCTAAAGAAAAATGCATTCTAGCATATAGCGGTGGAATGGATTCTACTATTTCTGTGGCTTGGATAAAAGAGGAATATAATATTGATGTTATTACTTTAACTCTTGATCTTGGTGGTGGTCCTGAATTAGATGGTGTAGTTGAAAGAGCAAAATTCGCAGGAGCATTAGATACTTTAATATGGGATGTTAAAGAGGAATTTGTAAATAATTACATTTTTAAAGGTCTAAAAGCTGGGGCTCTCTATGAAGGTGTTTATCCGTTATCTACGGCCTTAGGTCGGCCTTTAATGGCTAAAAAATTAGTAGAAGCTGCTAAATTACATGGTGCAACATATATAGCTCATGGCTGTACAGGAAAAGGGAATGATCAAGTTAGATTTGATGCAGGAATTATGACTCTTTCTGCCCACACGGACCAAATAAAAATTATTGCTCCAGCTAGGGAGTGGGGAATGTCTAGAGATGAAGAAAAAATGTACGCACAAAAAGTTGGATTAGAACTAAGAGAAGTCGGAGATGAACAGAAGGTATATTCGATAGATAGAAATTTATGGGGGCAAGCTATAGAGGGAGAAGATCTTGAAGACGCCTGGATAATACCTCCAGAAGATGCATATTCTTGGACTAAACCTATAGAAAACACTCCAAATAATTTTGAGGATGTTGTTATCGGGTTTGAAAAAGGAATACCTACTTCTTTAAATAACAAAAAGTTGTCTGGAGTTAAATTAATTGAAGACCTGAATGCTATAGCAGGGAATCATGGCGTTGGAAGAATTGATCATTTAGAAAATCGCTTAGTTGGAATTAAATCTAGAGAAATATACGAGACACCAGCCGCAATCGTACTACACACAGCAATAAATTCTTTAGAAACTATGTGTTTATCTAGAGAACAACAAAGAGTTAAGCAAAATCTTTCTCAAATTTATTCTGATTTAGTATATGATGGTAAATGGTTTACTGAATTACGTTCTAATATAGATGCATTTATAGATGATGTTTTAAAATTTACTTCAGGCGAAGTAAAAGTTCGATTATATAAGGGTTCTACCACAGTTATAGGTACAAAATCAAATTATTCTTTATATGATTTTGAACTTGCAACATATTCAACTAAAGATATTTTTGATCATTCAGCTGCAACGGGATTTATAGATATTTTTTCTCTATCATCTAGAACACAGGCAAAAAAACAAACATATAAAGATGCTAAATAAGAAAGTTTCAATAATATGTCCTCAAATAAAGAAATAAATCCAGCTTCATCAGCAAGAGGTTCGGAGTTAGCTAGTAATTTTACTGTATCACTAAATTTCGATAAGAGATTATATAAACAAGATATTTTAGTATCCATAGCTCATGCAAAAATGTTAGGGAAACAAGAAATTATAAGTGATGAAGATTCTAAATTAATAGTTTCAGGTTTAATCAAAATTCAAAAAGAAATCGAATCCGATAAATTTCCTTGGGATGAAAAACTTGAAGATATACATATGAATATAGAGTCAAGGCTTTTCGAAATTATAGGTAATCAAGCTGGAAAATTACATACAGCTAGATCACGGAATGATCAAGTAGCAACAGATATCCGTTTATGGATAAAAGATGCATGTATTAACTTAATTGAAAATTCCAAAAAATTACAATTAAGTTTACTATCTTTAGCTAAAAACAATTTAAATGTTTCCTTACCTGGATACACTCATCTACAAAAAGCACAACCTATTTTATTATCTCATCACTTTTTAGCTTACTTTGAAATGTTTCAAAGAGACATTGAAAGATGGAAGAAAACTTATAATTCTGCTGATGTAATGCCTTTAGGTTCTGGAGCAATTTCAGGTGTTCCATACAATATCGATAGAAAGTATGTAGCAGAAGAATTAGGATTTTCTTTCATCTCAAATAATTCTATTGATGCAGTATCAGATAGAGATTTTATAGTCGAATTTATATCTGCATCTTCAATATGTATGAGCCATTTATCTAAATTATCAGAAGAAATTGTTATTTGGTCATCAGACGAATTTAATTTCATTTCTTTATCAGATGAATATACATCTGGATCAAGCATTATGCCTCAAAAAAGAAATCCAGATTTTGCAGAATTAATAAGAGGTAAAACAGGTAGGGTTTATGGGGATTTAATTGGAATATTGACAGTTTTAAAAGGTTTACCATTATCATACAACCGTGATTTACAAGAAGATAAAGAAAGTACATTCGATGCTTATGACACGACCCTTGCTTGTATAAAATCAGCAAACGGCATAGTAAAAAACTTAATTATTAATGACAAAATTATGAAAACTTCAGCAGAAAAAGGATTTATACTAGCCACTGACATAGCTGATTACCTCACAAAAAAGGGGTTACCTTTTAGACAGTCACATATAATAATGACAAAACTATCTAATCATTGCAAAAAACTCGGTAAAGATTTATCAGAAATAAGCGTAGAAGAATATAAATCTATATCAAAATTCTTTTCTGATGATGTAAAGAATATTTCCGTAAATCAATCAATCAATTCTAGAGAAATAAAAGGTGGAACTTCTTTGAATCAAATAAAAAATGCAATAAAAAATGCTAATATCACAATTAATCAAAAATGGCCAAAATAAACAATATCTCTAAAAAAAAATTTAAAATCTCTGTTTCATTATTATCAGCAAATTTTTATAATTTATGTAGTCAAATTAAAGACATCGAAAATTCAAAAGCAGATGAATTTCACTTTGATGTTATGGATGGTCATTTTGTACCTAATATATCTATGGGACTTCCTATTTTTGAATCAATAAGACCATTAATAAAAAAACCCATAGAAGTACATATGATGGTAACTAATCCAGATAATCATATAAAATCATTTAGTAATGCAGGCGCAAATTTATTTACTTTCCACATAGAAACTTCAAAAAATCCCACTTTAACGATAGAAACTATAAAAAAATCAAACATGCTTGTAGGTGTATCAATTAAACCAAACACTCCAATCACCAAAATTATTGATCTTATAAAGATTGTCGATAGGGTATTAATAATGACTGTAGAACCAGGATTTGGTGGTCAAAAATTTATTACTGACATGTTAAAAAAAATTGAATCAATTTCCAAAATAATAAATGATGGTAAATATTCTACAGAGCTAGCAGTAGATGGAGGAATAAAACTAGATAATGTTAAATCTGCATATCTAGCAGGTGCTACGACATTAATTTCAGGATCCGGTATACTCAATAGTGAAAAAGGGATAATTCATGGAGTCGAGGATATGATAACTAAGATAAAATAATTACCCTAAATTTAAACCTTTCTTGTCTAAGGTTCGAATTTCCCTAGCCGTTAATTTTACTTTTACTTTTTCTCCATCTATTTCTACCCATCTGCTCTGAATATTTGGTTTTGACATTTTACGAGTAGCATTCAAAGCATGGGACCTATTATTTCCAAATAAAGGCTTTTTTAGAGGCCCAAGGCCTAATTTTTCTCGTATTTTATTTGATTTTGACATTACTTAACCCTATAAGAATAATAAAGTTGTTAAATCCATATATTTAGAACTCAGAGCAATTGAATTAAAATTATACAGGATATTTAGATACAATATAAAAAATTTAATTACCATTCTACTTATAAATTTATTAAATTATGAATAATTCTCAAGCAAATAAAAATATAGAATTAGGTGGGGAGACACTATTTCAAATAATAGAAGGTGGAGCTAAGGCTTTAGAAAAAAACATGGATAAAATTAATACAATTAATGTCTTTCCTGTACCTGATGGTGACACAGGAACAAATATGGCTCTAACACTAAATTCTATATTAGATGATTTAAAAGACTCTAAAGAAGAACATGCAGGCAAACTTGCTAAAAAAATGTATGATTCAGCATTATTGGGTTCAAGGGGTAATTCAGGATTAATCTTAACTCAATTTTTTAAAGGAATGACACAAAGCATTTTAAATGAAAAGTTTTTACCAGAAAATTTTCTGAATATTTTTAAATACGCCTCAGAAAATTCATTAAATGCAATCCCTAACCCCGAATCAGGAACAATGATTACAGTTTATAGTGACTGCGCAAAAAAAATAAATGTAATAGATAATAAAGATATCTCTTATATACTTGAGATTTTATCTACTCAAGCTATCGATACTGTTAAAAAAACTCCGACTATGCTAAGTATATTAAGAGAAGCTAATGTTGTAGATTCTGGAGCCTTTGGTTTAGCTGTAATGCTAATAGGAGCCTTAGATGTGATAAAGAATAAAGGCGATGGAAATATTGATGTAAATATACCTACACCAGACTTTTCAGAATTAGGAAATCTAAATGAAGATTTTTTAGAAGGAATAAAAGAAGAAATTTGGGGTTACTGTACTGTTTTTGCTATCAAAGGAAAAAATCTAAACCTTAAAAAAATTAAGGATCAAATATCAAAAATTGGAAAATCAACCGTTGTTGCAGGTAATGAAAGTATTATAAAAATTCATACACACGTCGATAATCCTGGCAATGTTATTTCTCTAGGAGCAGATATAGGAATTCTATCTAATATAGAAATAAAAAATATGGATGAACAAACAAATGACTGGGCAAATAATCAAAAAATATTAACTAAAGATGATAGCCCAGCTATACTTTCTGTGGCACATGGTGATGGAATAATAAAATTAATGAAAGAAATAAATCAAAATAACTTGACCATATTACCAATTGATAAAAATATAAAGCTAGAGATTAATTATCTAGTACAATTTATAGAAAAAATTGAGTCAACGAATATAATATTTTTGCCTAATGACAAAAATATTTTTGAAAGCACTAAAGAAATCATAAATTTAACAAAAAAGAATTTATCCATCATTCCAAGTGTATCTATATCTTCTGGTATAGCATGTATTTTTACTTTTGAAGAAAATTCTAGTATAGATAAAAACATAGAAAATATGAATCAATCTTTGGATGAAATAATAACAGCAGATGTATATAAAAGTAGCCAAAATAAATTTATTGGTAGGATTGAAGGGAAAATTGTTGTTAATGATAGTACTCCAGAAAAAGTTTTAAAAGAGTTAATAAAACAAACATCAACTAAAGATTCTTTGGTAACCATTTATACTAAAATAAAAACAGATACAAAAAAAATTGAAGATTATGTAACACATGACACTAATAATGATTTTGAAATAGAAATAATATATGGTGGACAATATAAATATGATTATTTACTAAGTATTGAATAATCTACAATAAAATAAGGATAAAAAATGAATATCGCAGTAGTTACAGATAGTACTTCAGATATATCAAAAAAATTAGCTGAAGAAAAAAATATTAATATAGTACCTCTAAACGTTCATTTTGGATTAAAAACATATCTAGATGGAATAAATATTGATTCAAATACTTTTTATAAAAGACTACTTGAAGGAGATATATTACCTACAACTTCTGCTCCTTCTGTAGGAACATTTATAGAAACATATAAGAAACTTTCAAAAACTCATGATGCTATAATTTCCATACACGTTTCTTCAAAGACTAGTGCTACTTATTCTTCAGCACTTCAAGCATCTAAGGAAGTTGATATTCCAATCAAAGTAATTGACTCAGGATTTGTTTCTGCTGGATTGGCAGTAGTAGCTATCAAAGTAGCCGAAGCAGTTCAATCAGATAAAAATCTTGACGAAATAGCTTCACTTACTAAGTCGTTAATTTCTAGAACCGATATTTTCTTCTTACTAGAAACTATTGAATATCTAGTAAAAGGTGGAAGAATGGGAAAGGCTAGAGGTTTATTAGGTACCCTACTAAAAATTAAACCAATTTTAACTTTCGATGAAGGTGAAGTAAACGTCGCAGAAAAAATAAGAAGTTCAAAAAAAGCTATCCAAAAAATGCATGATTTAGCTGATTTAAACGGACCTTACGAATCAGCTGCTATTATTTATTCTACTGATCAAATGGAGCCTTTAAGATTGAAAAGTCAACTTGAATTAAATACATCAAATAAAAACATATTAAGTCTACAACTAGGACCTGTTGTAGGTACATATGGCGGACCAAATGTATTAGGGTATGCTGGAATAAGATCTGATTAGGACAAGAAAAAATCAACCTGATATAGAAAAGATAAAAGCCTTAATAAAAATATTTGAGGCTGAATACTCTAATGGATGTAAAGACGAGACTGTTTTAGGTGGAATGGATAAATTTTTATCAAGAACACCTAAAAATTTAATCTGGATTCTCGATACTCCACCTCTACACGGAACTGTCTACACAGCTCTCACGATTTCGAATAGAATAAAATGGATTAGAATCATAAGAACAAAACTAGTCCATTTTTTAAATTCTCTTGAAAAAAAAAATAATATTTCCTTAGAATCAAAACTATCTGAAACAGGATTGATACATAAATCATTTATAGGAAAATTTAATAAATTAAATAAAATAACTATAAGAGATTTATTATGGAACTTACCTGAAAGATATATAGATTATTCTAAAATTATCAACATTAACGATTTAAAAAAACCTACTTTTAGAGATTCTTTATTCACGATAGTAGGAAAAGTAATTAGCTCTAATAGAATATTTATGGGTAAATTTCCTGGAACAAAAATAACGATTAAGGATAACTCAGGTATTATAGAAGCCGTTTTTTTTAGACAACCTTATTTAGCCAAAATATTTAAAAAAAATTACAATTTTTCATTAAGTGGTAAACTAAATGGTTTTGTTGGTTCAAAACCTCAAATGATAAATCCTGAATATCAAGAAATTAGTTCTGAAACTACTTTTTCAAATGTAGGAAAATTATTACCAGTTTATTCATCTACTGAAAAATTCGCTCAAAGATCAATTAGGTCTTCAATACAAAAAATTTTACAAGAATATTTTCAACTAATTGAAGATTTTATAGATAATAAAATTTTAGATAGAAATAACCTTATATCTTTACAAAAATCTATTTATGGTATTCATTATCCTAAATCATTACCAGAAGCAGAAAACGCTAGAAAAAGATTAGCATTTAATGAATTACTAATATATCAAATAGTTGCAATTCAAAAAAAATATCTACGAAATAAAAATACTGGAATAAATATCCAAGATTCTTTAAATAAAATAAAAAAATTTTGTAATGGGTTAGATTTTGAATTAACAAATGAACAAAAAAAAGTATTAAATGATTTGTCCACAGAAATGAATTCTAATTATCCCGTTGCGCGCCTTTTACAAGGAGAAGTCGGGTCTGGCAAGACTATAGTTGCATTAGCTGCTCTGATTGCTATTGCACAATCTAATCACCAAGGTGTACTTTTATCTCCTACAGAAGTTTTAGCCGAACAGCATTATATAAATATTTGTAGAGAACTAAAGACAGAGCCTTATATCTTCAGTTCAACGAAATATGTCGAAATTTCCACTTCAAAAAGTTTAGATAATCCTATCGTTGTAGCTCTTCTTACAGGAAGCCTTTCTCAAAAAATAAAAAATGAAATTAGAAAATTGATACAAAGAGGAGATATACATATAATTGTTGGGACTCATACTCTTTTACAAGATACCTTAGAATTTAGGAACTTAGGAATGGTAGTTGTTGATGAACAACATAGATTTGGTGTTGAGCAAAGAAATTTTCTATCAAAAAGATCTCCTGTTCCTCATTTACTAGCTCTTTCAGCTACACCTATTCCTAGAACTTTAGCTTTGACAATTTATGGAGATTTAGACTTGTCAACAATTAAAGAATTACCAAAAGGAAGAAAAACAATTACTACAAAATTAGTTCAAGAAAATGGTATTAAAGATGTTTGGAATTTTATTAAAAATGAAGTTTCTAAAGGGCATCAAGCTTTTATAGTATGCCCTTTTATTGAGCCTTCAGAAAAAATACAAGCAATGTCAGCTATTAATCAATATGAGTTATTATCTACAGGAGAACTTTCAAAATTAAAATTAGGCTTATTACATGGATCTATGTCAATTAATGAAAAACAAGACATAATGTCTAAATTAAGAGACAAAGAAATTGATGTGTTAGTTTCCACTCCTGTAATAGAAGTTGGAGTAGATATACCAAATGCTACTGTAATTGTAATTTTGAGTTCTGAAAGATTTGGGATTGCTCAATTACATCAACTTCGAGGTCGAGTTGGAAGAGGAGAAAATGAATCATTTTGTTTTTTGGTACCATCTAATAATTTTACTGAAAATCCTAACTCACAAAAAAGATTGAATGCAATAGTTGATAATAATGATGGATTTAAACTATCAGAAGAAGATTTAATCCTAAGGGGTCCGGGTGATTATCTTGGAACTAGACAAAGCGGATGGGATGAATTGAAAATCGCTACTGTAAATGATAGAGACTTATTACAAATGGCAAGAAAAGAAGCTATATCGATTCTTGAGCAAGATCCTAATTTATCAAAACAAAAAAATTTAGGATTGAAAAATAATCTAGACCAAATTTCTGAAAATAAATTTTCAGAATTTTTTTAACATAGTATAAATTTTTTATACCATTACTTGTCCACCATCACACTGTATAGTTTGTCCTGTAATATTAGCTGCATCATCTGAAGCTAAAAAGGCAGCTAATGCTCCTATCTCTGAAGGAGTCTGAGGTCTACCCATTGGAATTACTTCTTTTAATTGATCCATAAAAACTTTATATTTGTCCTTACCTATTACAGCTTGATCTCCACTTTTTTCTCTTTCATCCATCCAATCTTGGTGAAAAGCAGTCCATATCCTACCTGGAGCTATAGCATTTACATTAATATTTTGTAAAGCAAATTCTCTAGCTAATGCTTGAGTATAAGCTATAACAGACATTTTTGAAGTCGCATAATAAGCAGTGGTATATTTTGCAGCTCTGGCCGCCACAGAAGAAATATTTATTATTTTTCCATATTTTCGCTCAAGCATATGTGGTAAAACTTCTTCAGTCACATCTGATAAACCTTTAACATTTACTTTCCATGTAAACTCCCAGTCAATATCCCTAAATGCTGTACCTGTAGAGCCTGGAGCTCCTGCTACTCCAGCATTATTAACTAATATATCTATTTTTTTTGTTTGAGAAATAATTTCATCAATCGATTTTTTAATTGATAATTTATCTGTGACATCCATATACGAAGTCCAAGCTTTATTACCCATCTTTTCAATGATTTTTTTAGCATTTAATGCATTTGCATCATTGATATCAACTATAACAATATCAGCACCTTGTTCAGCTAATCTTTGTACAATACCTAAACCTAAACCTTGCCCTCCACCAGTAATTAGTGCAATTTTATTACTTAAATCAGCTAACATTCAATACTCCATTCTTTCTAAAAATAAAAAATTATCATAATCATAATAACTCCCCCTTTAACGATTCCACATTAAACTTAAGGTTCATTATCATTAATTATCTATAAATATAAATATGAATACTAAAAAGTCTATAAAATATGAAGCTATAGAAGGTTGGGCAAAAATACCTCATGGATTTTGGTTAAGGGAAGCCACCTCGGTAGCGGTAGATAGCAATGATAATGTATATGTATTTAATCGAGGTAATATGCCTGTAATTGTTCTAGATCAAGAAGGTAATGTCATTAATTATTGGGGAACTGATAATAGTATAAATGATACTGTTATCAGAACAGATGCTTATGGAAATTCTCTACAATTTTGGGAAACATGGTTTGTTCGTCCTCATGCCATAACTATAGATCATGAAGATAATTTATGGGTGGTAGATGACTCTGGTCATCAAATTCATAAAATGTCAAAAACCGGAGAATTTTTGTTATCTCTGGGAACTGGCAAACCTTCAAAAAAACAAAGTGGAGAAATGTTTAATCGCCCAACAGATGTAGTTGTTTCAAAAACAACAGGAGAAATTTTTATTAGTGATGGATATGGAAACTCAAGAATTCATCGCTTCGATAGTGAAGGAAACCATATCCTTTCATTTGGTGAATCAGGAACTGAACGTGGAAAATTTAATCTCCCTCACAATATAGCTTTAATTGATGATGATGAAATTATAGTTTGTGATAGGGAAAATAATAGAGTACAAATTTTTTCTGTTGATGGTGAGTACAAAAGGGAATGGATGGCACATAAGGCTGTTGCTGTAGAAGTTACAGGAAGTGGAGATAATACAAAAATTTATGTAGCTGAACAAGGACCCGCTCCAGTTCAAAGAGGAGTCGCAAATATTGGTAATTGTGTCCGAATCTACAATAAAAATGGTAACCAAATTCTACGTTTTGGTGATGAACATTTTGGTGAAAACTTTGATCAATTTTTATGGCCACATAGTTTAGCAATAGATTCTAAAGAAAACATTTATATAGCAGAAGTTTCATTTACTGAATGGGGAAGACATCAAACTCCAAGAAGAGAAATGCCAAGTTTAAAAAAATGGTCTAAGAAAAATTAGTTATTATAATTTAATTAGCAACTATATTTACAAGTTTCCCCTTAATAAATATTTTTTTTCTAATAGTATTATTTATTAGAAATTTTTGTACTTTTTTACTCTCAACTGCTAATCTCAGGGCTTCTTCTTCTTTAATTGAACTTGAAACTTTTATTTGATCTCTAACTTTTCCATTAACTTGTATAACCAATGTAATATTTTCAGAAATGGTGTACAAATCATTATATTCTGGTACATTTTGTAAATGAATAGAATTATTATTGCCAATTCTATTCCAGATTTCCTCTGATATATAAGGTGCAATAGGTGCCATATGCAATATTAACCTTCTGATTGATTCATTCCAAAGTTTTTTAGAAATTTTAGCTTCTTCATAAATCTTATATAAAAAATTAGTGTATTCCATCATTGAAGCTATTGCTGTATTAAATTTAAAAGATTCCATATCTTCAAGTATTTTTTTAGTGGTTTTATGAGAAAAAACAATTAAAGTTTCATCCTTTTTTTGGTCTCCAACATCATTAAATTTTTTAATACTGATACTGATAGCCCAAACCCTATTTAACCATCGATATATACCATTAATTCCTGAATCAGACCAGTCCCCTCCTTGATCCCATGGACCCAAAAACATTAAATACGATCTTAATGTATCAGAGCCATATTTTTGGATTACAGGATCAGGATTTAAAGGATTTGATCTTTTTGAAATTTTTTTATGATCTTTAATCAACATTCCTTGATTGAAAAGTTTTGTATATGGTTCACTTATATTTACATAATTTAAATCTCTTAAAGCTTTGGTAAAAAACCTAGAATACAATAAATGCATTACTGCGTGTTCCGCCCCGCCCATATACTGGTGAATTGGCCCCCAATTTATTAGATCTTCAGACCTAAAAGGAACATCTTTTGAGTCAGGACTCATAAATTTGAAATGGTACCAAGAAGAATCCACAAACGTATCCATTGTATCCGTTTCTCTTTTAGCTTCATCACCACATTTTGGACATGTAGTATATAAAAATTCTTTATTAAGAGTCAAAGGAGATTTTCCAGTTGGATTAAATTCAACATTATCCGGCAATAAAACTGGTAGTTGATCAAAAGGCACTGGAACTGTTCCGCATTGTTCACAATAAATTATTGGAATAGGTGTACCCCAATATCTTTGCCTAGAAATTAACCAATCTCTTAAATGATAAGTAATTGTCCTTGTTCCTAATTTTTTTTCCTCTATGAAATCAGCTATTGTATCTTTAGCAAGATTATTATTTAGTCCACTAAATTCTCCAGAATTAATTAAATTTCCTTCTTCCACCCAAGCTTCATTAATATTAAAATTTTCCTCAGGTTTTACTACTACCCTTATTTCTAAGTTGTATTTTTCAGCAAAAATATAATCTCTTTGATCATGTGCAGGTACACCCATTACAGCACCTGTACCATAACTAGATAATACATAGTCTCCAACATAAATAGGAATACGTTCATTGTTCAGAGGATTGATACAATACGCTCCTGTAAATACTCCTGTTTTGTCTCTTTCAGTTGAAGTTCTTTCTATCTCAGAAATTCTTGCCGCATTTTCTATATAAGAATATACTGAATCTCTTTGTTCATCTTGGATTATAGATTTCAAGATTTTATGTTCAGGAGATAACACAATAAAAGTGACCCCAAAAATAGTATCTATACGCGTAGTAAATGTTTCAATAAATTCACCTTCAATAAATTCATCTAAATCAAATTTAATGGTCACACCTATAGATTTTCCTATCCAATTTCTCTGCATCATTTTTATTTTTTCTGGCCAATTTATCTTGCCCATATCTAAAAGTTCTTCTGCATAATCAGTAATACGAAAAAACCATTGAGGCAATTCTTTTTTTAAAACTTCTGTACCGCATCTTTCACAACTACCATCCTTAACCTGCTCATTAGCAAGTGTTGTTTGATCTTTTGGACACCAATTTGCTAATCCAGAAGCCCTATATGCCAAATTATTATTATAAAATTCTAGAAAAAAATGCTGATTCCATTTGTAATATTCTGGATCAGAAGTCACTAGTTCTCTTGACCAATCATATGATGTCCCCATAGATCTAAATTCTTTTCGAAAATTATTAATATTTTCTAATGTCCATTTAGAAGGATTAATCCCATTTTCTATTGCTGCATTTTCTGCTGGTAGACCAAAAGAATCAAACCCTTGAGGATGCATTACATTATAACCTTGCATTCTACGAAATCGAGCGTGAGCATCAGCTGGGGCAAATGCATACCAGTGACCAATATGTAAATTACCAGAAGGATATGGAAACATGCTTAATGCAAAATAATTTTCCTTGCCTTTAACATTATTTTTTGCATTATATATTCCATCTTCCTCCCACTTAACTGTCCATTTGTTCTCTATTAAAGACGGATTATATTTCTCAAATTTATCAGACTCCAAATTATTTCATCCAAAAAATTATTACTAAGATCCGATTCTGTCATCAAAATGAGTTCTCAAATTAGGATTATCAACTATGAAATCCTTAACATACATAATTGCTTCTTCTGGAAGTTGTATACTTAATCCTCCATCAACAGGAAGAACCACACCTGTTATAAAAGAAGCTTCATCTGAACATAAAAATGAAATAGCATTGGCAATATCTGCTGGTACACCAGTCCTTCTCACAGGATATTGTAATTCAAATAATTTAAATCCTGCTTCATTACCTTGTTCTCTCCACATAGCTTCTCCACTTTCAGTTACTACATGGCCTGGAGCTATAGCATTTACTGTTATACCTAATGGACCAAAATCTATGGCCATTTGACGAGTAATTCCTATTACAGCTGCCTTACCGGCTTCATAAATCAGTGCTCTAGGAGCCTGTAAAAGTCCATGAACTGATGAAATATTAATTATTCGTCCAACATTTTGTTTGGGAGGTTCTCCATGCCTCAAACCTGCCCCTGACCATTCAATATCTTCTTTAGAAATACTTCCAGATTCTTCCATTACAGGAACAGCATATTTGGCACCTAAATATAATGATTTTGCCAATAAATTTAATCCTCTATCCCAAGCTTCTGAACTAATTTCAACAGCACTACCAAAAGAATGGGCTCCGCCACCATATGCGTTTTGGACTAACATGTCCAATCTTCCTGTTTTTTGTAAGGTAAATTCAATCATTTCCTTAATAGTATTTTCTTCAGAAACATCTCCTATTATATAATCGGCTGTTCCTCCTGAAGATTTAATATTATTTACATTTTTAATAGCAGAAGATTCGTCAATATCAATAATAATTACATGTGCACCCCCCTCCGCTAATTTTCTTGCAGTACCACCACCAATACCTCTGGCACCTCCAGTTACAATAGCTGTTCTTTTGTCAAATTTACCCATTTTATTCCCCTACTTTTATAAATTATTACTTTTAAATTTATCAATAGTATAATATTTTCGTCTTATTGAAATAATCCGATTTTTGTTGTCAATAAATTTATTATAAATATCTTAAACAAAATAATTATGGTTTAACCATACTACCATCACCTCTTCTAGCAGGACCCCAAGCTCCACCATATGCGCGTTCCTTAAAAGGAAATTTTTTTGCCATTTCTTCGTTTAAATCTATTCCTAAACCTGGTTTACCGTTTGACCACATATACCCATCTCTTACCTCTGGAAAACCTGGAAACATTTCTCTTGTTCTTTCAGGTGGAATAGCATACTCTTGAATGCCAAAATTATAATTATTTAAATCTAAATTTAAATTAGCAGCATGACCTACAGGAGAAGTATCTCCTGGCCCATGCCAAGCTGTACGTACATTAAATAGCTCACCCATTGCTGATATTTTCTTAGCTGGAGTTATCCCACCAATCTGAGACATATGTATTCTAATAAAATCTATTAAACGATCCTTAATCATAGGAATTACTTCATGAGGATTATTCCATAATTCTCCCATTGCAATAGGGGTTGAACATTGATTTCTAACCATTTTAAAATATTGATTATCTTCAGGACTAAATAAATCTTCTAAAAAGAAAAGTTGATATTTTTCAACTTCTTTTGCAAACCAAACTCCTAAAATGGGAGGTATTCTTTCATGAACATCATGTAACATTTCGAAATCCCAACCTACAGAATTTCTTAAATGCTCAAAAAGTTTAATAGCAGATCTTAAATAGGGTTTAGGTTCAAAAATACCTGCAGGATGAGCAACAATTAAATCAGAATTACTCTCATCTGGTATCCAGGAAGTAATCCATTTAGGACCAGTAAAAGCTTTAGGGTCAGGAGTATTTTTTGTTTTTTTCTTACTCCCATAATTAGAAGTTAATCCTTCAGTTGCCATTTGAACACGAATATGGTGAAAACCTTTTTCTATAAATGAGCGTACTTGATCTTCTACTTCTACTACATTTGAACCTGAAGCATGGACATAAACCGCTGCTGCTTCTCTAGCTCTACCACCAAGTAGATCATAAACGGGCATATTTGCCATCTTACCTTTAATGTCCCAAAGAGCTTGATCAATACCAGATAAAGCATTATTTAAAACAGGGCCATTTCTCCAGTATGAAGAAACATAGCTAGTTTGCCAAATATCTTCAATATCAGAGACATTCTTTCCTATCAAAAAAGGTTTAAGATAGTCATTAATGGCAGTAGCGACCGCTGTAGGTCTTTGGGTAAAAGTTGCATCACCTATCCCATATAATTCTGGTTCAGTTGTATTAATCTTTACTGTTACCAACCTAATATTATCTGGTTCAGTAAGAAAAACTTTTATATCTTTAATCTTTACATCCATATTATTTTTCTTTCTAATTTATAATAAGTGCCTAAAAATGGATTCTATACTCTTTTATTTATAGCAACAAATAGAATATAGCTAGACCTATATAATAATTATAAAAAATTAGGATATTAAAATTGAAACAAGTAACTTGGCATGGGAAGAATGTTTTTACATTGGATGATGTACCAGACTTAAATCCACAAGAAGGGTGGGTTAAAATAAAAATTGATACTGTAGGAATTTGTGGTACCGATGTTCATATTACACAAGGATTATTTCCTGCAACACCTCCACAAGTTTTGGGACATGAGGGCTCTGGAATCATATCAGAAGTAGGAATTGGTGTAGATAAAAAAAGGATTGGAGAAAGAGTTACTATAAATACTACTTCAAATTGTGGTAACTGTAAAAACTGCATTGACTGGACTATTTCTAGATGTGAAAATGCAGAAAGATCTACACCATTTTTTTCCGAATTTTCACTTGCTCCTGATCAAAATGCTATAAAAATTCCTGATGATTTAGATCTTGAAATAGCATGTATGACTGAACCGGCATCATGTTGTCTTTCAGGTGTAAAAATGTTGTCTAATTTAGAAAATAGTAGAGCATTAGTAATTGGAGGAGGAATAATGGGGCAGTTTTGCGCAGGGTTTTTAAAAACTCATGGGGCTAAAGAAGTAATTATGTCTGAACCAATTAAATCTAGAAGAGAAATATCAAAAGATATGAATGTGGATATTTTACATGATCCCAAAGAATCTAATTTGGAAGAATTTATTGATGATTTAACTGACTCTAAAGGAATAGATATAGCAATCGAAGCAGTGGGTAAACCTGAGTTAGTAGATAAATGCATTAAGATATCTAAACCTGGAGGACAGGTCTTGATGATAGGTGTAAACCCTTCGAAAAGTAATCTAAAAACTGATTTATACGAAATGCACTATAGGGAGATAACACTCAAAGGAGCATTTGGGAGAGGAAATGTTTTTCATCAAACACCAAAAGCATTACAAAAACTTAAATTAACAAATATGATTTCAAAGAGATATCCTCTAAATCAAGTAGAAAAAGCAATACACGACTCCTCCCTCGGAAAAGGGATCAAACTTGTAGTTAAACCTTAATTTTTATTATTTTGCAGTGGCAGTTGCTGTTGCACTAGCATTTTCTGGAGTTAAAACACTAACTAATTTTATGTCGAATGTTAAAGTTGCATTCCCAGGAATTACAGGAGGCCTACCATTAATACCATATGCTAATTCTGAAGGTATTTCTACTCTTCTTCTCCCACCTTCTTTCATACTTTGCAAAGTTTCAGTCCAACCTTTTATAACTTGAACTAAAAGAAAGTTACTTGGTACTCCACGTAAGTACGAAGCATCAAATAAACACCCGTCCTCAAGCCAACCTGAATAATGAACGGTCACTAAATCATTTAAGGTAGGAGATGCGCCTTCTCCAATAACAATATCATATTGATTTAAGTACAAAGAATCTTCATTATTATCCTGAAATTGTGACTTTATTTTACTAAATTGGGATTGACCTACAGCATCAAATTTTGGAGCATCCACAGGATATTCATCATTCATACAATAACTTTTAGAAACTGTAGGTTCAATGATTGGTATCGCTGCCTCTTCTGGATTTTTACCCGCTACTTGACAATTTACTATAGATAATAAAATGAAAATAACTAATAATAATTTTTTTATCATAATAAAATCCAAATTATAAAGCTGAGTTTGCTTTATCTATAAAATTCCTAGAACCCTTACCAAGCCAATCATATATTCCAACAGAAATAACTCTGACACCCATATCTACAAATTTTTCAACATTTTCATCATTTGCTAATGTTCCTGCAGTTTTACCGGAACTAACTATCCGATTAATAGAATCATCTAATTTTTCCTGTACTTCAGGATGAGTTATATTGTTAATATATCCCATAGATGCTGCAAAATCAGATGGTGCTACGAAAAATGTATCTATTCCATCTACGGATAGAATTTCATCTAAGTTTTCCCATGCTTCTATATCTTCAATCAATACAATTAGAGACGTTTCATCATTTGCTTTAAGTAAATAATCTTCTACTCCATATCCCTGACGACTTGTAAATAATCCTCTTTTTCCTAATGGTGCAAATTTCCCTCCATCAACAACATTTTGTGCTTCTTTTTTGTTATTCACATGCGGAACTACTATAGCCTGAGCACCTCTATCTAAAGTCCTATATATTAAACCTTGATCGTTAGAATTAATCCTAGCAACAGAGGTCATACCCCATATATCACAAGCTCTAGTTAAATTACCTAGCTCCGAGGCATCTACCCATCCATGTTCTCCTTCAAGCCAAATACCATCAAAATTATTCGGTCCAAATGAATCAATATCATCTGGATGAGTTAATCCCATTGCAATAAAAGCTATTTCACCATTCGATACTTTATGTTTTATTCGATTTTTTCTTAAGTTCATATAATTCTCCATAAATTATTACTAGTATTTATCTCCCATGACAAAATTTATATTTTTTTTCACTACCACAAGGACAAGGTTTATTTCTTTGAGCCCCAGAGTAAATATCTGTGTTAGTTGTTATTTTTTTTGCTCTTGTCATTATATTAGAAGGAGGACGACCAAACTTTATTTCATTAGCCATAAATTTCATATAAGGAGAAGTATGTCCAAAAAAAATTTTATACCCTTTACATAAATAGTTTAAACCTGGTTCTCCATCAGGAGTATTTATAAAACGCTGTTTTGGACAACCTCCATTACAGGCAAATTTAAATTCACATTCCTGACAATATTTTGGTAAAGTATTTTTTTTGTCCAATCCAAATTTTCTTTGTTGAGGAGAGTCAGTCATTTGTCTTATAGTTTTTTTCTTAACATTGCCTAATTTATAATCCGGATAGACAAAATGATCACAAGAATAAACATCTCCATTATGCTCAATAATCATCGCATCTCCACAGGTTTCTGAAAAAATACATAGCCCTGGATTCTGACCCACCCAAGAAGCTAAAGTTGTATCAAAAATTTGTACAAATCTATCTCCAACATCCTTTCTTACCCATAAATCAAATATTGTTGCCAAAAATTTTCCATACTGCTCAGATCCTATGGACCATTCTGTTAAATCAGCTTCTTGATGGTCAGGATCAACCAGCTTTAATTTATCCTTGCGATCAGATCGTGATTCACGTTCTACTATAGGTATAAATTGCATAAATTTACTGTCTAATTCTTCACTTAAAAATTTATAAACTTTTTCAGGATAATCGGCATTGAATCTATGAAGGACAGTTAATGTATTAAATTCTACATTAAATTTTTTTAAAAAATTTAAACCTTCAATAACTCTTTCAAAAGTAGGATTTCCTCCTCTATCAACACGATACTTATCATGAAGATCTTTTGGCCCGTCTATAGATACACCAATTAAAAAATTTTCTTCTTTAAGAAATTCAGCCCATTCATCATTAATTAGAATTGCGTTTGTCTGAAACGCATTAGTTATTGTTTTTCCATTAGAATATTTTTTTTGTAATTTTACAGCTTTCTTATAAAAATCTACCCCAAGTAAAGTTGGCTCCCCTCCCTGCCAAGCAAAATTAACTACATTAATTTTTTGAGCTTCAATATATTGCTTAACATATTTCTCCAATATTTCATCATTCATCTGCCATTTAGATCTGGAAACAGAAGGATATAATTTCTCTTTTTCTAAATAAAAACAATACTCACAAGAAATATTACATATAGCTCCAGAAGGTTTAGCCATAACATGGACCGATAAAGGGTTATTTACTATTTTTTCTTTTGAAACCATGTTTCTATTTAACTGACACCTCTCCATTTACCCAAGATTTTATAAGATGATGAGCTATAGCTACAGGACCTGGTATATTAATCTTTGTAGATTGTTCTTTAATAGCCAATTCTACCTCTGTTTTTGAAAACCATTTAACATCAGACATTTCTTCTTCATCAAAAACTATTTCTTCTGTAATAGCACGAGCATGGCATCCTATCATTAATGAAGACGGAAAAGGCCATGGTTGTGATGAATGATAAACTATATTATCAACCAATAACCCAGATTCTTCTTTTACTTCACGCTTAACAGCCTCTTCAATTGATTCTCCTTGGTCAATAAATCCTGCTAAACAAGAATAAAATCCCTTCCTTTGCCTAGCCCTAGTTTGTCCCAAAATACAATTTTCTCCATTATAAACTAACATTATAGCTACAGGATCTGTACGAGGAAAATGTTCCATCTTACACTCAGAACATTGACGTACTTGACCTCCCCTATACGAAATTGTTTTATTTCCACATGAAGAACAAAATCTCGTTTTATTATGCCATATTAATTGGGCCCTAGCTTGAGCTAAAATACCTGATTCTCCAGGTGATAATTGAGTTGCCACTTCTCTAGAATCGAAAAATTTTTCTTTACTATTAGAAAATTTATCATTCTGTTTGTTTACATTAATAACAAAAAAATCATTTTTATTTTTTGATCCTAAAAATATTATTTTTTCATCATTTTTTGATGATAAGATTTCTGATACTTCGGCGAATGTCTTCCAAGAAATTTTTAGATGATTAATCTCTGAATTAACTAATGGGTTAAGGTCTTTCATTATTAAATATCTGGCATTTGGATTTTGGGAATTTATTAAAATTAAACTCTCATCTCTTCTAACTACATCTCCCCTATCTAAAGGATTACCAGCAAAAATATGTTCCATAATTAAATATTCCGATATTTATTCTCTAATAGCTCTCAATTTAACGAATTATTTCATAGTATAGGGAACAATAAGAATTTAATTAGCTTATAAAACAACAAATAAATACTTTATAAAAATCTATAAAAATGAAATCAAACCCTAAAAATAAGAATGCTACCTCTTCAGTAACTGTAGAAGATATATTGGAATCTAACTCATCATTTACGAATAAGTTTATTCAAACTCATGCTACTGGACCAAAAGGAAAACTACCTTTCACTCCAGAATTTCTAATTGACAATCCTAGTGGAGATCATTTTGGAATGACTCAAAATGCAGGAATGGGTTGGAATCCTAAAGAACTGATGAGAAAACAATTTATAATTCTTTCTACTTCTGGGGGTATTAGAGATGACGATGGATCGCCCGTAGCTTTAGGATTGCATACAGGGCATTTCGAACTAAGAGATCAGGTTAGAGCTGCAGCTTTAGAAATCAGAAAACTAAAAGGAATACCTTTTGCCGTTTTTTGCTCAGATCCATGTGACGGTAGATCAAATGGCACTACAGGTATGTTAGATTCTTTACCTTATAGAAATGACGCAGCTAAAGTTTTTAGAAGATTAGCTAGATCCTTACCAACAGCTAAAGGAGTGCTAGGAGTGGCTTCTTGCGATAAAGGATTACCAGCAATGATGATGGCATTAGCTGGACTTAAAGATAGCCCAGTAGTATTAATACCTGGTGGAGTAACTTTAGCACCTGAATCTGGCGAAGATACAGGTAAAATACAATCTATCGGTGCAAGATTTGCTCAAGGAGAAGTTAGTCTAAGATATGCTCAAGATGTAGGGTGTAGAGCATGTGCATCTCCAGGTGGAGGATGCCAGTTTCTTGGAACTGCAGGAACATCTCAAGTCGTCTCTGAATCTCTGGGCTTAGCAATTACACATTCAGCATTATCTCCATCTGGAACTCCCGCATGGTTTGACATTGCTAAAAGATCTGCTAAAGCACTTATTTATCTTGAAAATAAAGGTATTAAATCAAAAAATATAATAACAGATGAATCTTTAAATAATGCCATGGTGGTACATGCAGCATTTGGCGGTTCAACTAATTTACTTTTACACATACCTGCTATAGCTCATTCTGCAGGAAAAAAAAGAATGTTAGTAGAAGATTGGATAAGAATAAATTTAAAAGTTCCAAGATTAGTAGATGTTTTACCTAATGGTCCAACTGGTTATCCAACTTCACAACTTTACGCTGCAGGAGCTGTTCCTGAAGTGATGTTACATCTAAGAAAACTTGGGCTATTAAATACAAATGTAACAACTGCAACCGGTCAATCTTTGGACGAAAATTTAAACTGGTGGAAAGAATCTAGTAGAAGATTTGAAATGAAAAAATATCTACAAGAAGTAGATCATATTGATCCGGATAATATAATAATGTCTGCACAAAAAGCAAAATCAAGAGGCTTAACAAGTACTGTAACTTTTCCTAAAGGAAATATCTCTCCTGAAGGATCTGTTATTAAGAGTACGGCAATTGATCCTAGTGTTGTTGATAATGATGGTATATATAGAAACAAAGGTAAGGCTAGAGTTTTTAGATCTGAAAAAGATGCAATAAAGGCTATAAAAGCAACAGACAATAATAAAATAGTTCCCGGAGAAATCATGATTGTTACTTGTGGAGGCCCTATGGGAACAGGAATGGAAGAAGTATACCAATTAACTGCTGCATTAAAACATTTATCTTATGGAAATAAAATCGCACTAATTACAGATGCTCGCTTTTCTGGAGTATCAACGGGTGCTTGTATCGGACATGTTGGACCTGAAGCTTTAGCTGGCGGACCAATAGGTAAATTAAGAGATGGCGATTTAATCGGTATTGAAATTGATACTATAAACCTAGTTGGAAAAATAAATCTAATCGGAGAAAATGGAAAAAATCTAGGAATTGATTGGGGCACAAAAGAATTACAAAATAGAACTACTCCCAATGACCTTAAACCTCACCCTAAACTTCCGGATGATTCTAAATTATGGGCGGCTTTACAATCCGTAAGCGGAGGTACCTGGGGTGGTTGCGTATATGACGTAGACTCTATTGTTGACGCTTTAAATAAAAATTAATTAAATCAAAACATTATTATTAATTTTTATAGGTTTTCCATTCTTAATAACAGAAGAAGCATCAGATAGATTTCTAATATTTTTTGCAGGATCTTTGGAAAATGCAGCAAAATTAGCATAAAAGTTTTTCTTTATTCTTCCGATCTTTTCTCCAAAACCAAGAGCTTCTGCAGTATCTGATGTTGAAGCTTTAATTGCTTTCCAATTATCCCAACCTAAAAGTTCCACTAATGACCAAGCATTAGCCACAGATTTATCATGATTGCCAAATGCCATACCCATATCCAAGCCTGTTGTAAAACGAACTCCAAGATTCTGCATTATCAATAATTTCTCAATATGTTCTTCCATAGGAACATCTTTTCCAATAGCCCAATGTGATTTCATATTTTTATCTTGTCCATCGTGGGCACTTGAATTTATTGGATCTACATTTACATCTTTTCTCAATAATTGATGCCCCAATGTTGGATCTACCCATTGATTTTGATCAACCATTTTTTTTACTATTTCTTTTCTAAAATCTATCCCTTTATTTGGATTTTTATCATACCATCTCGCATGAATTAAATGATCTACTTTAGCATCAACACAATTTTCAATTCCATCAGCAGATAAAGTATGTGCTGCAACTGGAATATTAAATCTTTTTGCCTCTAACACAACTTCCTTCAATATTTCTACACTGTATTGAGTTCTACGTGGGTTAGATGTAGGAGTAAACATACCACCTGTAGCCATAATTTTAATAACTTTAGCTCCAAATTTTATCTGTCTTCTTACAGCTTTTATAACTTCATCCTTAGAATCTGCTTCAGTTCCAAAAATCCAACAATGACCAGATGTAATAGTAATTGGTGCCCCAGATAAAATTAAATCTGGTCCTGGAATATTATTATCATCTATCATTTGTTTCACTGGAAAAGCAATATTATTCTTTGAGCCTAAATCTCTTACTGTAGTTGTTCCAGATAAAACACATTTTCGCATATTATTTACTGCACGAATAATTAATTGTGAATCGGTCTCATTATAAGCTAGTTCCTGAGCGTTAGAAGTTGCACTACAATGCATATGACAATGTGCATCTATAATTCCTGGTAATAAAAAAATTTTCCCAAGATCATATATTTCCATTTTGTTGGATAAATCATTAGGAAGTTCAGAAATATGTAAGACATCTTTTATTATAGATCCTGAGACTACAACGGCATGATTATCAAGCCATCCGGAATTTTCAGGATTAGATATTCTGTCCGCTTTGTAAACTATCAAGCTGTTATTCTTCATGAAAATTTATTATTTTTTATAATCCTTTGAAGAATTTCTTACCTTTCCAGGTAATGATAGTTCCCCAACCCGGATAACTTAAGTGAGAACCTATAGCTATCAATTTTTCGTCATGAACTTTATTTATTAATTCATGACGGGTTTTTCTTCCAAGTTCAGGATCACTATCTGGCATATATGGATAATTTGACTCAGTAATTTGCATTGGAGAACCAACTACATCTCCAAGTAACATAGCTCTTTCATTTCCAGAAGAAATCAATAAACTCATATGACCTGGTGTATGTCCTGGAGTATGAATAGCTTGCACCCCTTTTGTTAGATTAGTGTCACCTTCCATTAAATCTAATAACCCATCATCCAGTAATGGTAAAACACTTCTTCTAAGAGAGTCATTAGGGTCATCAGATAGCATTTTTTCAGATAACCAATGATCCCAATCCAAACGATTAACCATATATTTTGCGTTAGGAAATGTTGGAGGACGATCATCTAAATCTTCACGATAATTCCATCCATAGTGATCACCATGTAGATGTGTTAAAAAAACTTTATCTATTGATTCAAACGAAATATTATTATTTTTAAAATCTTGTATTAATTGGCCTGGAACTGATGTTCCAAACATATCACCATGAGGACCAAGGCCAGTATCTACAACAATTGAAGCATCATTATTTGAAATAACAAATGTTCCTAAATTTACCTTAAAATGTTTGCCATGAAAAAACTCCGGAAAAATATCATAATATGGTTCCCATGCTTCTAAAGGAGTTTCAGGAAACAAAATAGTAGGATCAATAACGTTAGGTCCATCTGAAAGGCCAGTTATATTTATATCACCTATTTTTAATAAATTATTCATATTTTTTGGCGATCCCGAGCAGATTCGAACTGCCGATCTCCTCCTTGACAGGGAGGCGTGTTAGGCCGCTACACCACGGGACCACATTCCTAGATTATTTTATTATACAAATAATAGAGTCATTAGTGTGATTAATTTTTGTACTATAAATTATTTCTGTAATGAAAAGTTTAAATAATCTTTTAGCTATAATTGCAACCAATACCTTTATATCCTACCTCAACTGTTCCATCAGGTTTAACCATAAGAGGTGTTATCCTGTCCCCTCCAGAAAGATTTTCAACATCTGACCATTTTTCTGGATTTTTTGAAACATCAATTTCATTGAATTCAATGTCTTTATCAATTAAATCTTCTTTCAATAAATCACAATAACCACATGTTGGATGAGTATATATTATAGTAATGTTTTCTGAAGGTAATTTCATAATTTACACTCTCTGATCAATTAATATTAATTCATATTTCTATTAAATATAAACTAAAGTCGAATAATATATTTGACAATACTGCCATTTAAATAATACAATGAGAGATTGTCAAAGAATACTTTTTTTGAACTAATTAGTCCTAATTCCCAATAATTATACAGGCTCAATTATATTTGAATAACTGCAAAATCGCTCCAAATAAAAGGGGTATAGTTTTGGCTGTGTTTCCTTCGCAGTCATTTTTATTTTTAAATGTAGTAATGGATTTTGTTCATAAAAATATTAATACTATTTCTAAAAAGGTTTTTATTTATGGTAACAACTAGTAACAATAAAAAAGAATTTAAATCTCTTGGAGCGTCTAATAATGATTCAGAAGTTCCTAACCTAGTACAAGTTTTACAAAATTCGTTTGATTGGTTTACTTCTGAAGGTATTAAAGAATTACTAAATGAGGTATCTCCTGTTGAAGATTTTTCTGGAGGAAGATTTGAATTAAAATTTATAAGTCATGAAGTAAAAAAACCTGATCCAGAGACAATGTTGGAAGACGAAAGAAATTGTAGAAAACACGAAATAACATTCTCATATCCTTTGTATATAACTGTGCAACTTATCGTCAGGGAAACTGGAGAAGTAAAAGAACAAACATTATTCTTTGGTGATCTACCGATGATGACATCAACTGGCACATTCATAATTAATGGTGCTGAAAGAGTAGTAATATCACAATTAGTAAGATCTCCAGGAGGTTATTTCACTACGGAAACTGATCAAAATACTGGAAGAAATCTTTGTATAGGTAAAGTGATCCCAAATAGAGGAGCATGGATTGAACTAGAAACAAGTCCTAGAAATATACTTTATGTTAAGATCGATAGAAAACGTAAAGCTCCTGTAACAATGTTACTAAGGTCATTAGATTGGACGGATGATTCTAGGGTAAAATCTTCTGAAATCACTGATGATGAAATAATTAAATTATTCACAGATGTAGACAATGATAAAAATTTCAATTTTATTAAATCTACTTTAATTAAAGATAATACTTCTGAAATTTATAGAAATGAACGAAATGATAAAGATATTCTTCAAAGAAAACATGAAGCTCAACTTGAAATATACAGAAGGCAAAGACCAGGAGAACCTCCAAGTATTGAAAATGCATCTAAATTACTAGAAAATCTTTTTTTTGATGAAAGGGTATACGATTTAGGTAGAGTAGGTCGTCACAGATTAAATAAGGTACTCCGCGTAACAAATGATACACCAATACTTTCAAATCAAGATTTCGTAGAATTAATTAGACGTATGATAATGATAAATAATGGTCAATCAAAAGTTGATGATATAGATCACCTCGGAAACAGAAGAGTTCGGGCTGTCGGTGAATTAATTCAAAATCAAATTCGTTCTGGTTTTCTACGTATGGAAAGAGTTATAAAAGAAAGAATGTCAACTCAATTAGATCCTATGGTTACAACTCCAGCGGCACTTATTAATATTAGACCTATTGTTGCGGCAATAAGAGAATTTTTTGGTGGATCACAACTTTCACAATTCATGGATCAAACAAATCCTCTTTCAGAATTAACGCATAAAAGAAGACTGTCTGCACTTGGGCCTGGTGGTTTATCTAGAGAAAGAGCAGGTTTTGATGTAAGAGACGTTCACCACTCTCATTACGGGAGAATTTGCCCTATTGAAACTCCAGAAGGTCCAAATATAGGTTTATTAGGTTCCCTTTCAACTTACGCAAGAATTAATGAATTTGGATTTATCGAAACTCCTTATAGAAAAGTGCTAAATAGTATAAAAAGCAACAATCCTGATATTTTAGGGAGAATACCAATTGAAGATATAAAAAATTCTAACAATGTAACTATTGCCCAAAAAAACAAACCAATCAACAGTAATAATATTACTGAAGTTTTAAAATTACCTTCAGTAGATATTTCTGTAGTGCCATATATATCTCAAGATCTCGAATCCTTGGAGCATCTATCTGCAGATGAAGAAGAAAAATATCAGATCGGTCAAGCGACTACCAATATAGATTCAAAGGGTCAAATCACCTCTGATACAGTTGAAGTTAGAGTTGGCGGAGAATCATATTTGCACGTTCAGCCTAATGAAGTAGATTATATGGATGTATCTCCAATGCAAATAGTGTCAGTATCTACTGCATTAATTCCATTTTTAGAACATGATGATGCAAACAGAGCTCTAATGGGTTCTAACATGCAAAGACAAGCTGTACCTCTTATTAAACCACAAGCTCCACTAATTGGTACCGGAATGGAAAAAAGGGTAGCAGAAGATTCAGGACAAATATTAAGTGCTAAGGCTACAGGTATAGTTTCGGATTTAAATGGAGATGAAATTGTAATCACAGATAATGAAGGTAAAGATCATATTCATCCTGTTAACAAATTTGTTAGGTCTAACCAAACAACATGTATTAATCAAAGACCCGTTGTTGATAAAGGTATATTAGTAAATAAAGGACAAGCAATTGCTGATAGTTCTTCAACAGATCAAGGCGAGTTAGCTTTAGGACAAAATCTTAAAGTAGGATTTATGAGTTTTGATGGATACAATTATGAAGATGCAATTATATTGAATCAAGATTTAGTAAAAGATGATAGATACACATCAATCCATATAGAAAAACATGATCTTGAAGCTAGAGATACAAAATTAGGACCAGAAGAAATTACTAGAGATATTCCAAATGTAGGAGAAGAAAGTCTTTCAGATTTAGATGATATGGGTATTGTAAGGGTAGGTGCATGGGTAACAGCTGGAGATATTCTAGTAGGTAAAGTCACTCCAAAAGGTGAAACTGAATTAAGTGCAGAAGAAAAATTACTAAGAGCTATTTTCGGAGAAAAAGCAAGAGATGTAAAAGATTCAAGTCTACGTGTTCCTCATGGTGATCAGGGAAAAGTTATTGAAACAAGAATATTGACAAAAGAAAATGGGGATGACTTACCTCCAGGTGTAATGAAAATGGTAAGAGTTTGGATAGCACATACTCGAAAAATTGCTCAAGGAGATAAAATGGCTGGTAGACATGGTAACAAAGGTGTCGTAGCTAAAATTCTACCTAGAGAGGATATGCCTTTCACAGAAGATGGAACACCTCTGGATATAATCTTAAATCCTATTGGTGTACCTAGTAGAATGAATTTAGGCCAATTACTTGAAACTCACTTAGGTGGAGCCGCTGAAATTCTTGGTTTTCATTATAGAACTTCAGTTTTTAATAATCCTAAAGATGGATCCATTGAAGATCAAATGGCTAGAGCATGGATAGTACAACAATCAGATTCAATGGATAAAAAAAATCTAGATTCAGAAGAAATTAATTGGGATAAAGTTGAAAAATGGTTAAACGAACGCGGATTTCAAATGAGTAAATTATGGAGTGATGCACAAACTAACAGGGGGGTAGCACGTGATGCTTGTTTAGAAATATGGTTAAAGGAATTTGTAGGCATAGATTCTAATAAACTTAAGCCTAGTGAATTAATGCAAACAGCATTAAAAATCGCACGAGAAAAACATATTTCCGCGCCTATTTTTGGAAAGCAATCAGTTTATGATGGAAGAACTGGAGAAAAATTTGACCAACCAGTTACTGTAGGTAATGTATACATGTTAAAACTTATACATTTGGTTGAAGATAAAATACATGCTAGATCTACAGGACCTTATTCCCTTATAACACAACAACCTCTTGGAGGAAAAGCTCAATTTGGTGGGCAACGATTCGGAGAAATGGAAGTGTGGGCTTTAGAAGCATATTCTGCAGCACACACCTTACAAGAAATTTTAACTATTAAATCTGACGACACATTAGGAAGAGTTAAAACTTACGAATCTATTGTTAAAGGTGAACCTATAATACAACCTGGTATTCCAGAATCTTTTCATGTATTGATGAAAGAAATACAAGGTTTAGGACTTTCTATGGAATTGATGAGTGAAGAAATATCTGGAGATATAATAGAAGAAAAAGATGAAGCATTAGTTAATGTAGGTTTAGATTGGGATGAAGTTTCTACTCAAGAAGATATTGGTGTTTTAGATCTTGAAGAACTAGATGCAAGCCTAGAAGATGATGAGGAGGGAGATGAGCAATTAATAAATGACGACGACGATATTGATGATGAAGAATATGATGACGATGATGATGATGATGATGGTGATGATGGTGATGAAGAAGAAGAAGAATATGATGATGAAGATATTTTTCTAGAACAGGAAAATATCTCCTCAGCTGAAAACTATGAAGTATCTTTAGAAGATTTATCTGAAAAAGAATTATCTGATACAGATGCAGAAGAAGAATAATTGAAATATGTTTTTTTATACTTTTTTAAATAGGGAGACCATATAAAATGCCAGAGACAGGTTTTAATGCTATAAAAATTTCACTTGCTTCACCTGACCAAATTCGCGCTTGGTCAAATGGTGAAGTCACAAAACCAGAAACAATTAATTATCGAACTCTAAGACCTGAAAAAGATGGGTTGTTTTGTGAAAAAATATTTGGCCCCACAAAAGATTGGGAATGCTATTGTGGAAAATATAAAAAAATTAGATATCGTGGAGTTATTTGTGATAGATGTGGTGTTGAAGTAACAAGATCTAAAGTCAGAAGAGAAAGAATGGGACACATAAAACTTGCAGCCCCAGTTTCTCATATTTGGTTTGCAAAAGGAACTCCTTCAAGAATTGGATTACTTCTAGATGTATCTCCAAAAAATCTTGAAAGAGTAATTTATTTTTCTCAATATATAATTACATCAGTAAACGAAAACATAAAAGAAGAGGCTATTCAGAATTTAGAAGATTATCGCACTTCTGAAATTTCCAGGCTTGATGAAGAAAAACAAAAAGCTTTAGATGAACTAAAACAAACTAAACAAAAAGATAAAATAAAAATTACTGATGAACTTGAATTAAATTACGAAAACCTAAAAAAAGAAATCGAGTATGATACTGAACAAAAAATTATTGAAATTAATTCTATTAAAGAAATGGACCTTCTAACAGAAACAAGATTTAGAGAATTAAATGATAAAGCTAGCGGTGTATTTGTTGCAAGAATGGGTGCTGAAGCAGTAAAAGAACTTTTAGAAAAAATAGATCTAGAAAAATTAAGAACTACTTTAAAACATGAAATTATTTCTGCATCAGGACAAAAAAGACTTCGATCAATAAAAAGATTAAGAGTAGTTGAAGCTTTCCGTAAAGGAAGTAATAAACCTGAATGGATGATCCTAACTATTTTACCAGTGTTACCCCCAGATTTACACCCAATGGTTCAACTTGATGGAGGCAGATTTGCTACTAGTGATCTTAATGATCTATATAGAAGAGTAATAAATAGGAATAATAGATTAAGACATTTATTAGAATTACAGGCTCCAGATATTATTATTAGAAATGAAAAGAGAATGCTTCAAGAAGCTGTTGATGCTCTAATTGATAACGGTAGACGAGGAAGGCCAATTTCTGGTAGTCATAATCATAAATTAAAATCTTTAAGTGACCTTTTGCGTGGAAAACAAGGACGTTTCAGGCAAAATCTATTAGGAAAAAGGGTAGATTATTCTGGAAGATCAGTAATTATCTCAGGTCCAACTTTAAAATTAAATGAATGTGGATTACCTAGAAAGATGGCTTTGGAACTTTTTAAACCTTTTGTAATGAATTCATTAATTACCAGAGGTTACGCTCTAAATATCAAAAGTGCAAAAAAAATGTCTGAAAGTGGAATGCCAGAAGTACAAGATATTTTGGAAGAAGTTATCATAGATCATCCTGTTTTATTAAACCGAGCTCCAACACTTCATCGATTAGGAATACAAGCTTTTAATCCTGTTTTAGTTGATGGATTCGCAATACAATTACATCCATTAGTATGTACTGCCTTTAATGCAGATTTTGATGGAGATCAAATGGCAGTTCATGTCCCTTTATCAAAAGAAGCTATTATAGAAGCAAAAAAATTAATGATGTCTACAAATAACATGTTAGCTCCAAGTTCAGGATTTCCTATAGTTTCACCTACGCTGGATATGGTTTTAGGAATTTATTATTTAACTTCCTTTGAATTATCAGATGATGACGAAAATATAAAACATTTTTCTAGCCTACATGATACTAAACTAGCTCACGAAACTAAGAATATACGCATAAAAGAAAAGATTAAAGTCAATATTGATAATAACTGGATAGAGACAACTGTAGGAAGAATGATTTTTAATGAATGTCTACCTATAGAAGAATATCGGAATAAAACATTTAATAGAGGTGAAATAGAAGATGTCGTTGCAGAAGTATTTAACCTTTTTGGAACTGAAGCAACTTCAAAAATGCTTGATGAAATGAAGGATGTTGGATTTAAATATGCCACTCAATCAGGAACTACAATAGCAATAAGAGATATTGTAACTCCTTCTAGTAAACAATCATTGCTGTCAAATGCGGATCAAAAAATTCGAGGTTTAGACCAACAATACTTATCTGGCTTAATTACTGAAAAAGAAAGATATTCTGCATCTATAGATATTTGGACTGATGTTTCAGACAAAATGACAAAAGCTGTTAATGATAATTTGCCTGATTATCAGGGAATTTATACAATGGCTGATTCAGGAGCAAAAGGTAATATAGCTCAAATTAAGCAAATGGCCGGGATGAGAGGTCTAATGTCGGATCCTAAAGGTAGAATTATTGATATGCCTATTAGGTCCAGTTTTGCTGAAGGTCTTTCAGTACTTGAATATTTTATCTCAACTCATGGAGCTAGAAAAGGTTTAGCAGATACTGCACTAAGAACTGCTGACTCAGGGTATCTTACACGACGTTTAGCTGACGTAGCACAAGATGTAATAATAAATGATGATGATGATTTAAATGCTCAAGGATTCTTAATTCAAGATTCTGAAGAAAACAGTATGCAAGCTAGAATTTCTGAAAGAATTGTTAGTAGATTCCCTGCAGAAGACATTATTGATCCTAATACAGGAGAAGTATTAGCTGATCGAGATACACTAATTACCATGGAAATAGCAAAAAAAATCCAAGATGCTGGAATTAAACAGTGTTATGTTTTATCACCCTTAAGTACTACTAGTCAAAAAGGTATTTCACAAAAATGTTATGGTGCTTCTTTGGCTACTGGAAATAAAGTTATGATTGGTGAAGCTGTAGGTATAATGGCAGCACAATCAATTGGTGAACCAGGAACACAGCTTACAATGAGAACCTTCCATACAGGTGGAATTGCTGGTCAAGACATTACTTCTGGACTTCCTAGGGTTGTAGAAATTTTTGAAGCAAGAACCCCAAAAGGTTGTGCTGTAATTGCAGATATTTCTGGTAAAGCAGAATTACAACAATCCTCTGAAGGAAGATTAGTAAAGGTAGTATCATCTGAAAAACATGAAGAAGCTATCGAAATACCTACTGATACACATAAACAGTTGGTAAAAAGTGGCGAATGGGTAGATGCTGGACAACCAATTATAGGAATAAAGAAAACATTAAGTAAAACAGCTATTAAATCTATACTTGAAGAAAAACCAGAAAATTACCTTGCACCATTCCCTGGTACAGTTAATATCTCAAAGGGAATTGTTTATATAAATTGGGATGAATTAACAGAAAGGGAATATATTATCCCTGCAGCCGCAGAATTATTGGTTAGTGATGGAGATGATATCAATGCTGGAGAAGCTTTATGTAGTGGACCTTTGAATCCACATGATATTTTAAGAATTAAGGGAGCTGCATCGTTACAAAGGTATATAGTAGATGAAGTACAGGCAGTATATAGATCTCAAGGTGTGAAATTACATGATAAACATATTGAGCTTATCGTAAGGCAAATGCTTCGTAAGGTAAGAATAGATAATCCAGGTTCATCAGACTTAATTCTTGGAGAGCTCGTTGATGCCACAGTATTTGAAACAGAAAACCAAAGAATTATAAGTAATGGTGGAACTCCAGCTAATGCTAGCCCAATATTACTTGGTGTCACAAGGGCGTCATTAAATACAGATTCTTTCCTCTCAGCGGCATCATTCCAAGAAACTGCTCGGGTACTAACTGAGGCAGCTGTAACAAGTTCTACCGATCAATTAAATGGTTTAAAAGAAAATGTAATCATTGGACGCCTTATCCCTGCCAGATTAGATCAAACTAATGAAGGTAGAAATAGATTAGGAGTTGAAGAATCATCAACAGGAGGTCTAACAGGTATAACGAAAGGTCCTCAAACTTTTGAAGAAGCTGTTGCTTTAATGGCAGGAGAAAATATTTCTTCTGAAACTATCAATAATTCTGATACAGATATTAATATCTCTTCTGAAGAAGCGCAAAAAGCTGCTATGGCTATGCAAGAAAGTGTTAGTAATGATGATTCAGAAATTGAAAAATTAGCTGATGCTTTCTTTGAATCTGAAGATAATAATGATGAATAACCTGGGCGGTTAGCTCAGCTGGCTAGAGCGCGTCGTTGACATCGACGAGGTCACAGGTTCAAGTCCTGTATCGCCCACCAGCATAAAATCACTCAAAGAAAGTTAGATTTTTAACTACCTAGTTGTTTCATACTCATAAGTTTAGATGTTGGATGATCATATAAATTTTTAAATAAAAAATTCAAATACCCAAATTATTGTTAGTCCAACCAAAAGTGTAAGTACTATTGATTTGGATAATAATGCAACAAACATTGCAATCAGAGCAGCAAAAATATTAGGATTATTTAAAATAATAGAATTTTCTTCATTAATTAATATTGAATTTATAATGATTGGTGTTAAAACAGCTATGGATACATAACCTAATCCACCTTGAATAAAATTTGGTAAAGTTTTCGGCATTATCTTAGATAAAGGTAAAAATCTAGTACAAAAAGTTAGTACCCCAGAAAAAATAATAACTGTCCAAATCATTTATTTTGTCCTTATTTTATTAGAAATTAACATACCAAACAAAATAGCAATTAATGCAGAAAAAATAATCCATAAATTCCAGGGCAAATCTTTAAAAGCTACTGATAACACTGCACTAGTTATAAAAACACTAAATTTTATTTTATCTTTAATTGAAATTACTACTATTGCTATAAAGGAAAGCGGAATAGCAAATTCTAAATTTAGAGATTCTGGAATGAAATGCCCTATGAATATTCCTAGAAAAGTTGCAATTTGCCATGATGTCCATAAGGTTAGTCCACTACCTAATAAATGGTAATGCATATTTTTTGTTTTTTTCTTTTCAGAAAAACGCTTATATGAAACTGCATAGGCTTCATCTGTAATTAAGTATGCTAGTATTAATCTCCATCCAAGAGTTAAATTCTTTAAATATCCCGATAAAGAAATCCCATATAAAATATGGCGTAAATTTACAATTCCTACAGTACCTACAATGATTGATGCAGGAGTAGAAGTAAATATTAGTTGAGCAAAAACAATTTGACTGGCACCAGCAAATACTATTGAAGATAGTAGAAAAGTTTGTATATTACTTAGCCCGCACTCTATACCTAAAATTCCAAATGCAAGTCCAAAAGGAAAAACACCAATTTGTAAAGGGATTTCTCCAAAACATCCATCCTTGAATTCTGAGAATTTTGTCATTATAAAAAATTATCGCCCACTATTATGAATCATAGATCTAAGTGGGCGATATAAATTTCCAATTAATGAATTATGATTTGCTTCTAATTACAGCTATTCCTAGTAAAGTACTAAATATAACCCAACCAAACCAACTAAGCATTCCCGTTATATCTTGCATAGTAAACACATTAACAATATTGGCTATACCAACTATAAGAAAACCAAAACTTACAATATTTAATAATATCGCTGGTTCTAATTTATTCTTTGCATCCCTAATAGCTCTACCTAAAGCTATTAAAGCTATACCAAACACTATATCCATTGCACCTAAATCCGTAGTACCTGCTACAAATATAGTCAAAGCTTCTGCAGGTTCAGTTCCATGATAAGAAAGTGCACTAACAAAAGAATTAGCGCCAAATAAGTTAATTGTCCCAGAAATTAAAAGTAGTAAAGCTGAAAGGTTACCTAGAAACGGATTATCACTATCAGCACCAACACCTCTAGAAAACATAACGAAAGAGGCAACTACAAAGGTAAAGCTCACTCCAGCAATACTGATTAATAATTTATTAATTGTTGCACTTTCTGCTATTTTATCAAGAAAAGCTTTAGGGCCATCATCTCCACCTCCTCCAACTCCCATCCAAATATACATCCATAAAGCTGTCATAAGAATTGGTAAGATAGCTAAACTCCATCCAATAAATGTTTTTTGTGTAATATTCATAAAATAATCCCCTTCTGTTTTATAAAATTATAATTAGCATTGTAGCAGTACTCTAAAATATTCAATAAATAAATTAATATATTATTTTAAAATTAAGACAATTTACTAGTAAAATATTTTTAATAATTATTCTAATAACTCAGTAATAAATGAAACAATTTAAGTGGAATGGCATACCGGTAAATATACCAAACTCAAATAAAGAATGGATTTTTTTTATATTAATTACTTTTTTATCATCGATTATTTCAATAGTAATAATAATTAATATCTTATTTTTAAATAATTGAAAAATATAATGCTAGAAAAAAAACCAAATATATTATTTATAATGGCAGATCAAATGAAATCTTCTATTTTAAAGATGTATTCAGAAATTGGAATAGAATGCCCTCAATTAGAAAAACTTGCACGTGAAGGTGTACTCTACCAAAATGCATTTACCCCACATCCATTATGTGTCCCAGCTAGAACTTCTATGATGACCGGTAAATATCCACATAAAACTGGTTGCAGAAGAAATGAAACATTAATGCCTGAAAATGAATTACATGCTTTTAAAATTTGGAAAAAGCTAAATTATGTAACAGGATTAATTGGGAAAAATCACTGTTTTGACAAACAATCAGATTTAGATTTGTTTGATGTAAGATTAGAAATATCACATAGAGGACTTCCAAGAGGTGGTTACAAAGGAGAAAATATTGGAAATAAAGGTATGGAATGGATCGTAGACGAAAAGTTAATTAATGAAGCTAATAATAATCGATTGGAAATGGGTATTTGGGATAAAACACACTTCTCTTCTGATACCCCCGAAGAATTATTTCCAACTTCATTAATTACAAAACAAACTGAAAAATTTCTAGAAGAATATTCTGCTGGAGAATTTGGGAAAACCGATAATCCTTTTTCATTATGGGTTTCTTTCCCTGATCCACACGAACCTTATATAGCTCCTTCTAGATACGTAAATATGTTCCCTTCAGAAAAAGTTGTTCTTCCTAATAATCGAGAAGATGAATTCACAGATGGAACAGCCCCTGAAAGAAATAGATTATTGTATAAAATATTGAAACATAATACAAATTCTGAAGAAGAAATCAGATCTCAAATAAGTGTTTATCAAGCTATGACGAAATTTATTGACGACGGAATAAAAAAAATTATAGAAAAACTTGATACTTTAGGATTAAAAGAAAATACTATAATAGTCTTCACTTCTGATCATGGAGATTTCATGGGAGAACACGGAATGACTGTTAAGGGAGGTGTGTTTTATGACTGTCTAGTAAAAGTTCCACTAATAATTTCTTGGCCAAATGGAAAATTTGATACAGGAGTTATTGATGAATCTATGGTAAATACTATAGATATTTTACCTACATTATTATTTTTACAAGGTTTAGGGGATTTTAAGAATTTAGGAAAAGGATGGACTAATAACAATCAAAAGAAAGATAAATTTCTAAATGAATATGAAATGAGAAGTTTTGATGGAAAATTATTACCCTCCATTACAAATTCAAAACCTTCGGAAGTTGCTTTTTCCGAATATGGCGCTGGAGGTCCTCAATATAAACTTGAAGATTTAAATAAAATAAATAAACCTTATGGTCATAAAACTCTACTAGAAACACTTTGGGCAAGAGAATCAGAAGGAAAAAGAAGGATGGTAAGAACTAAAGATTGGAAATATATTACTGATATAAATGCAAAAGGCCATACTATAAGTTCAGCTATTGATGGTGGACCTGGAGATATAGACGAATTATATGATCTTAAAAATGATCCATGGGAACTGTATAATATAGCCCAAAATCCTAAATATAAAGAAGTTATTGTACAGATGAAAGAACATTTATTAGAATGGATGATAGATACTGAAGACTATAAACCAGTAGAAATACCAAATAAAATAGGAATAAATTTTTAATATGGATACTTATTTTATTTTATACAAATTTTCTGGCATTCTTTATTATCAATATTTAGGATAAACTTAATTTCAAATTCCCTTAATGGACAAAATATATGCCTAAAGATTTTAATCAGTTAAATTTCAAAGAAAAACAAATATATTTAGATAAGTTAAGACATTCTTCAGCTCATGTCTTGGCTGAAGCTGTAATAAAGCTTTTCCCTAAAGCAAAATTAACTATCGGACCACCAATTGAGGATGGGTTCTACTATGATTTTGACGTTCAAAACGCTTTCACTCCAAAAGATCTTAAGAAGATTGAACAAGAAATGAGAAGAATAATTAATCAAGATACTGATTTTATTGAAAGAGAAGTAACAAGAGACGAAGCTATGTTATCTGTGAAAGATAACCAATTTAAAATCGAAATTTTAGAGTCAATCCCAAAAAATGAAAAAATCACTTTATGTAGTCACTCTAATGGAAATTTTGAAGATTTATGTAGAGGGGGACATGTAGATAAAACTGGAGATATAAAAGCTCTTAAACTTATGTCTACATCTGGCGCTTACTGGAGAGGAGATGAGAAAAATCCTATGTTACAACGTATTTATGGAACAGCTTGGGAATCAAAAGAATCTTTAGATAATTATCTCAATAGAAGGCAAGAAGCAAAAAAAAGAGATCATAGAAAATTAGGCAGAGATTTAGATTTATTTTTTTTCGATGATCTATCTCCTGCAAGTCCATATTTTTTACCGAAAGGAACAATAATACTAAATGAACTATATAAATACGTTCGTGAACTTTATGAGAAATATGATTATAAAGAAGTAGTTACACCTCAAATATTCGATACAGAATTATGGAAATTATCCGGACATTACTCAAATTATTCTGAAAATATGTATTTTGTAAAACAAGATGAAAAAGAACATGGCGTAAAGCCTATGAATTGTCCAGCAGCGGCAATGCTCTATAAGTCAAAATCTCATTCATATAGAGATTTACCATTAAGATTAGCTGATTTTGGAAGATTACATAGATATGAAAGATCAGGAGTAACTCATGGATTAACTAGAGTTAGAACTTTTACTCAAGATGATGCACATATTTTTTGTACAGTTAATCAAATAGGGATAGAGATTAAATCTTTTCTTGACATGCTTTCAGAATCATATAAAACTTTTGGATTTAACGAATTTAGATTAGCTTTATCGACTAGACCTGAAAAAAAGGTTGGTGATGATAAAATTTGGGACAATGCCGAATCTATATTAAAAGAAGTCTTAGATAAATTCTCCTCCGATTTCACAATAGAAGATGGAGAAGGAGCATTCTATGGTCCGAAAATAGATGTTTTCGTACCAGATGCTATAGGTAGAGAGTGGCAATTAGGAACCATACAATTAGATTTTTCATTACCAGATAAATTTGATTTAGAATATACATCTCAGGATGGGACAAGAACTAATTGTGTCGTAATTCACAGGGCTATGTTAGGGTCAATGGAAAGATTTCTAGGGGTATTAATTGAACATCTTTCAGCTGATTTTCCTTTATGGTTAACTCCAGTACAATCTATTATCATTCCGATCACAGATAAACATAACGAATACTGTAATTTAATTAATGTAAAATTAAAAAATGCTGGAATAAGATCTGAAATAGATAAATCTAACGAAAGAATGAATGCAAAAATTCGTCAAGCTCAACTAAAAAAAATTCCTTATATGATAATAATTGGTGATAAAGAACTTGAAAATCAAACAATTTCTATAAGATCGAGGACACAAAAAAATTCAGATGTTATTTCCATTATTGATTTTATAATAAACATCAAAGAAGAAATTAAATTACGAACTTTATAGTTTTTTTTAATTTAACTTAAATTATTCAATTTTTTATTCCCTTTTCTAGACTGATAAATAATATAATCTTTGGATATGGAAAATAAAAACGTAAAATTATATAGAGGTCTTCAAGGTGTATATTTTGATAGAACTCAAACCACTTATATAGATGGTTCAAAAGGTATTCTGGAATATCGTGGTTATAATATACATGATCTTGCTGAAAAATCTACTTTTGAAGAAGTAGCATATCTTCTAATATATGGAGATTTACCAAACAAAAAACAATTTGAAGAATTTGATTCCCAATTAAAAAATTCTCGAAATTTACCTAAAGAAGTTTTTAAAGTAATAGAAACAATAAAAGAATCTCACCCTATGGATGTTCTTAGAACTATCGTATCTATGTTAGCTTCATATGATGAAGATAGAGAAGATAATTCTGTTGAAGCCAGCATTAGGAAGGGAATAAGATTAACAGCACAAGTACCAACTATAGTAATGGCGCACCATAACATCCGTAATGGTAGAATCCCCGTAGAACCAAATAATAACTTAAATCACGCTGGAAATTTTCTTTATATGTTAGAAGGAAATTTACCTAGTCAGAACGCTATAGAATTAATGGATAAAGATTTTATTTTACATGCAGACCATGGTTCAAATGCTTCTGCGTTTACCGCAAGAGTAGTTTCAGGAACTAGCGCTGATATACATGGTGCAATAACAGCAGGAATAGCAGCTTTATCAGGGCCATCTCATGGAGGAGCTGCTGAAAATGTTATGCAAATGGCAAAAGAAATTAAATCTCCTGATAATGCCGCAACATATGTAAAAAATCTTTTGTCTAATAAAAAAAGAGTGATGGGATTTGGTCATAGAGTATATCGCGCAGAAGACCCTAGAGCAAAACACTTAAAAGAAGGAGTGAAAAAACTTAGCGAAGAATTAGGACAATCTGAATGGTATGAGATTTTAGAATCTGTTCAAAAGGCAATGTCACCATATAGCAGAAGAGGGATACATGTTAATGTAGATTTTTTTGCAGGAGTTATATATTACCTTAATGGTATTCCACAAGATCTATTTGTTCCTATTTTTGCAGTTGGAAGAATCCCAGGATGGACCATACAAGTTGTTGAACAATTCCAACATAATATCCTTATTAGACCATTGTTAAATTACACCGGTGAAAGAGAACGAGAATATATTCCTATTCAAAATAGAGAATAATTTATTTGAAAACTAATAATTGCAAAATATTAGTAACTATATAAAAAAACACATCCATGATAATGGACCAATTACATTTAGCGAATACATGGATGCGGTTTTATATGACAAAAAATTTGGTTACTATACCACTAATAAACAAAAAAAAATAAACGTTTTTTATGATTATTTTACTAGTCCACAAGTCCACCCAGCATTTAGTTTATTAATATCTGTTTTATTACAAAATATTAATTTTTTGTTAAATAAAAAAAAAATAAGAATCTTAGAAGAAGGTGCAGGCGAAGGAATTTTAGCAAGAGATATTTCTAAATATATAAATTGTATCTATGATAAAAATTCTAAGATTTTTACTTATGATGCAAGTGATAAAATCTCTACTGATAGTTTTTGGAAAATTAAAAATACAAATAATATAATTCCTAAAAAATATGATATCTATCTATCCAACGAATTAATTGACTCATTTCCTGTTCATAGGTTTAGAATTAGATCGAATAAAATAAAAGAAATATTTGTAGGAATTAAAAATAATCAACTAACAGAATTAGAATTGCCTTCCTCAAATAATGAAATAAATAAAAGAATTTCGCCACTTATAAGCACTCTTCCAGAAGGATACACCGGTGAAGTTTGTAATGAATATAATAGCTGGGCTAAAAGAATAAGTATGTTGGTTCCTTCTGGTGTAATAATATCTATCGACTACGGATACGAAAAAAATCAATTTTATAATCCTTCTAGAAAAAAAGGATTACTAAGATGTTACGATCAAAATACAGTCAATCAAAATCCTTTTCTTAAGCCCGGTAAACAAGATATTACTTCTCATGTGGATTTTACTTCAGTTAATGAAGAACTAAATAAATTAGGAATCAATAAAATATTTGATATATCTCAATATGAATTCCTAAAAAATTTAGGCATCGAAAATTTAATAACGGATTTACAAAATAAATACAAAAACAATAAAATCAATAAAAAAGTCTATAAACAAAATTTAAATGCAATATATATGCTAACTAACCCAAATGGACTGGGAAAATTTAGAGTTCTTCTACATTCAACAAAAGATTTATACGATATATTAAATAAAAATGAAGATAAAATATTTAAAAAAAATAAAGATATACAGTGCCCGATAATCACTACAAGTAATGAATATATTAACTTCTTATCAATACCTAAAAAAGATAATAATATGATTGAAAATAAAACTTGGAAAGAAATTTTTGACTTATAAATTTTGAAAAAAACTGAACTAAATATAGCTCATATATTAGATGACGCTAAAATGGTAGATTTTGCTGGTTGGAATATGCCTTTACATTATAAAAATGGAATTATTTCAGAAGTGAAAACAGTAAGAAATTCTGTAGGAATGTTTGATGTATCTCATATGGGAAGAATCAAATTTCATAAAGATAAATCTATAGATATTTTGGATAAGTTAATAAGTATTAATATTGATAAACTCCAAGACGGTAAATGTAAATACAATCTAATATGTAACGAATCAGGAGGAATTATTGACGATGCTATAATTTCAAATCTTAATGATGAAATTTATTTAGTAGTTAATGCAATTAATTCTAAAAAGGTAATCAATTGGTTTTATAAATATGGAGCAAATAATACTAATATGAAAGTAATAACAAACGAATCTTCAATGATTGCTTTACAAGGACCTGACACCTTTAAAATACTAAATATTATTTCTGACAAGGAAATTATACTCCCTAAATTTGGAATTTTAAAGATCCAACTAAAAGATATAAATTGTCTCATAAGTGCGACTGGTTACACAGGCGAAAATGGAGTAGAGATAATAACTAATAATAAGGATATTAATAAATTATGGAATCTCCTCATAAAAAATAATGTTAATCCATGCGGACTTGCATCTAGAGATATTTTAAGAATAGAAGCTGGATTACCTTTATATGGCAATGAATTAAATGAGAAAATTACACCTTTAGAAGCTGGGCTTCAAAAATTTGCTAATACCAATTCAAAAAATTATATAGTAGATCAAAAATTTAGAAATTATTCACCGATAAAAAGGCTTGTAGGTATTAAATTAATTGAAAAAGGAATCCCAAGAAAAAATCAAACTTTATTAGATATTAATTCTAATAAAGTTATTGGTGAAGTTAGCTCTGGAACTTTTTCACCGACATTAAACTGTGGAATAGGATTAGCTTATATTAAAATTAAACAACTCCCTGAAAACAATGCCTTATTTGTAGATATCCGAGGTAAAAAAACCAAAGCTATGCTAGTTGATCTTCCTTTTACTAATTCTAAGGCATTAGAATAATCATTAAAAAAAAGTGACCATTATGTATTCTTCCGAAATGAAATACTCTAAAGAACATGAGTGGATATCTGTTAATAAAAACATTATTACTATTGGGATTACAGATTTTGCTCAAGAATCTCTAGGAGATGTAGTGTTTATTGATTTACCAAAAATTGGAACGTCTATTTCACAATTTAAAAAATTTGGAGAGATAGAATCGGTTAAAGCAGTTAGTGAGTTATTTGCACCTATTTCCGGTAAGGTAATCGAGATTAATTCTGAAATCGAAAATTCTCCTGAAATAATAAACCAATCTCCACATGAAAAAGGTTGGATGATCAAAGTTGAATCATCTAATTTAGATGAAGTTAATAAATTACTTACAAAAGAAGAATATATGAAAATTATATAAGGGATGATATATTCCATTGAGTAATCATCCATATATACCAAATACAGATAAAGATATAAATCAGATGCTTTCAGTTATAGGTGTTGAATCTTTTGAGAAACTGATAAGTGATTTACCTAAACATCTTTTATTCCCGAAATTAAATATTGGTAATGGATTAACCGAACCAGAGCTTTATAATCACTTAAATATAATTTCAAAAGAAAATTTTAATTTAGATGAATATTCCTTATTCTTAGGAGCTGGTTCCTATAAACATTATATTCCTGCAACGGTTAACTCAATTTTACAAAGAGGTGATTTTGCCACTGCATACACTCCATACCAACCGGAAGCCGCCCAAGGAACACTACAGTCAGGATTTGAATTCCAAAGTTTAGTTTCACGCCTTATGGGTATGGAAGTTACAAATGCTGGAATGTATGACGGCCCTACCGCTTTTGCTGAAGCATGTCTCATGGCCTGTAGAATAACAAAAAAAAATAAAATTGGTTTAGTAAATTTTTTTAATCCTACAATTATAGAAGTTTTAAAATCATATATTGCATATAAAGAAATAGAAATAATAGAAATAAAAGAACCAAAAGAAAAAATACCAGAAGATTTAGCATGCTTATGTATCCAATATCCAAATTTTTTTGGCTCAATTCCTAATCTAGATGAATTTGTAAATATTTCAAAATCTTCTGATTGTTTATCTATTGTTCATACAAATCCTATAAGCTTAGGATTCCTTAAATCTCCTGGAGAATACGGAGTCGATATAGTCACTGCAGAAGGACAACCTTTAGGCGTCCCTATATCCTATGGAGGTCCTTATATAGGCTTATTTAGTTGTAATCAAACACATATAAGACAAATGCCAGGTAGGATCATTGGTCAAACTACAGATATAGATGGGAAAATAGCATATACATTAACATTACAAACTCGTGAACAACATATTAGGAGAGAAAGAGCAACATCAAATATTTGCACTAGTACCCAATTAATTGGCTTAATGGTAACTATATATTTAGCAACATTAGGTCCAGATGGGATTAAAGATGTTGGGAATCTTTGTTATCAAAAATCTCATTATTTAGCAAATTCATTAAGAAATATTAAAGGTGTAATAATAGAAAATAAAAATGAATTTTTCAATGAATTTGTATTTAGCACCCCTTTGAGACCTTCATTTTTAAATGAAAAATTACTTCAAAAAAAAATTATTGGTGGATTAGATATTAGTAATATCATCAATAACGGAATATTAATTTGTTGTACCGAAATGAATACAAAACAACAAATTGACAGTCTAGTTTCTTCAATTCAAGAGATATTAAACGATAATGAATAACAGAGATAGAATTTTATTAATGGATAGATCCATACCTACTCGTAAAGCATTTAATTTTCCATCCTCAGATGTTCCTAAACAAAAATTACCAAATAAAAATATTCTTAGAAAAAAAATTTCATTACCTGAAATTTCTCAATTAGAAATTATAAGATATTTCACAAATTTAAGTAGATTAAATTTTTCTATAGATTCAAATTTTTATCCATTAGGTTCCTGTACTATGAAGTATAATCCTAAAATCAATGAAGAAATTGCTTCATTCTCAGGGTTTCAAAATATTCATCCATTACAAGATTCAAAATCTACACAAGGAGCTATTAAATTAATTAAATTATTACAAGAATTTTTAGGAGAAATTACAGGACTTAAAGGTGTCTCTTTAGCTCCTCTTGCCGGAGCTCAAGGAGAATATTCAGGATTACTAATAGCAAGAAAATTTCACTCTTCTAATAATAATAACAAAAAAAATATAGCTATAATTCCAGATTCAGCTCACGGCACTAACCCCGCATCAGCTGCTATGGCTGGATTTGATGTTATGACTGTTAAATCTGATAATAGTGGAAATGTAGATATTGAAGATTTAAAAAAAATAATAAATGAAAAAATAGCAGTCTTTATGATAACTATACCCAGTACTTTAGGTTTATTTGAACCAAATATCTTAAAAATTACAAGTATGGTACATAAATATGGTGGTTTAGTTTATGCTGATGGTGCGAACCTAAATGCTTTATTAGGTTTAATTAAATTAAATGACCTTGGTGTAGATATATGTCATTCAAATTTACATAAAACTTTTTCTACTCCACATGGAGGAGGAGGTCCGGGTTCTGGACCTGTTATGGTTACAGAAGATCTGTCTGATTTTTTACCTTCACCAATTGCTAAAGTTAATAAAGCATCTTATGAATTATTTACACCAAATAATTCAATAGGAAAAATTAACGGTTTTCATGGATCTTTTGGAATACTTGTAAGAGCCTATTCATACATAAAATCTCTTGGATCTGAAGGATTAAAACAAGTATCTAAAAATGCAATAATTAATGCAAATTATATTCAATCTCAACTTAAAAATGAATATTCATTATATTCTGATAGATATTGTATGCACGAAACAGTTTTAAGTGCATCAAAACAAAAAAATAAAGCAATAAAAGGTTTGGATATAGCTAAAAGACTTTTAGATTATGGAATACATGCACCTACTATGTATTTTCCACAAATTGTCGATGAAGCCTTAATGATTGAACCAACTGAATCTGAGTCTAAAGAAACTATAGATAATTTTATTGAAACTATGAAAAATATAAACGATGAAATTTCTAATTCACCTGAAATAGTAAAATCAAGTCCCCATAACTTACCTGTAAAGCGTTTAGATGAAGCAAAAGCAGCAAGGAATCCTATTTTAAAAAGATGAATAAAATTATGAAAGAATTAAATGAAGAAGAACAAGTTTTTATTTTAGGAGGTAAAGTAGAGAGGTTAGCTGCTTATATTATAGATAGTTTAATAGCCTTCTTATCAATGATACCTTTAGGTTCTCAATTTTTTAATGCAATAAACGATTTTTCAGCGGGATCTGTAGACTCAATCAATTCTCTAACCATAGAAAATAGTAATAATTTCACTTTAGGAATATTTCTCATAATTTTACTATTTATCATTCAAGGCTATCTTATTACAACCAGAGGTCAATCTATAGGAAAAATAATAATGTCGTTACGTATCGTTAATTCTATAGATGGAACAAATCCAGGTTTTATTAAAGCATTTTTAGTAAGATTTATTCTAACTCAAATTATTGGTTCTATCCCTTATATAGGTTTCATTTTCGTTTTTACTGATCCATTATTTATATTTCGAAACGATAGAAGGTGTATTCATGATTTAATGGCAAGCACTATTGTTGTAGAATCAAAAAAACATCCAGTTTTAAATAAGGAAAAATAAATGGTTATTACATCTGGAAATAAATGTCCTGAATTTGAGATCGCCCATCATCTCGATAGTGTAGCAAAATTAAGTGATTACAAAAATAAAGTATTAATTATTGCTTTTCATCCTTTTAGTTTTACAGGAGGTTGAACTGTGCAAGTTGACGGGTTCCGTCATCATTGGGAATATTTACAGGAAAATAATATAGATCTCATCGAAATAAGCTGTGATCCGATACCATCTCAAAAAGCATTCTCAAATATGCTAGCTGGCATACCATTTCCAATGGGTTCAGATTTTCATCCACGTGGATTAATTTCTCGCCAATTCGGTGTATATAATGAAGAAAAAGGTAACTCAAAAAGATCTGTATTTATAATAGATAAAAAAGGTATAATAAATTTTTCAAAAGAATATGAACCGGGATCGTTACCAAAGATTGAAGATTTGAAGGAAATATTAGATAAATTAATTTAAAAGGAATATTATGTCTAAATCAACTAGAAGTGAAGTTATAAATAAAGTTAATGAAATTGGAGTTATACCCATTTTTTATAATTCAGACCTAGAAACATGTATCAATATATCTAAATCTTGCATTTCTGGAGGACTTAAGATTCTTGAATTTACTAATAGAGGTTCACATGCTATAGAAACTTTTTCTGAACTAGAAAAAATTATATTATCAGAATCTTCTGATGCTATATTAGGAGCAGGATCAATAATAGATCCTTCTACTGCTGCAATTTTTATTAATTTAGGTGCTAAATTTATTGTAGGTCCTTCAACAAACCCTGAAGTAGCTAAATTATGTAATAGACATAAAATCTCTTATATTCCTGGATGTACATCAGCAACAGAAATTTCAAATGCTCAAGAATTAGGAGTAGAATTCGTTAAATTTTTTCCAGGAGGTGCAGCGGGAGGTCCAAATTTCGTTAAAGATATTTTAGGACCAATGCCACAAACTTCAATTATTCCAACTGGAGGAGTGGATATAACTGAAGATTCATTAAAATCATGGTTTGATGCTGGAGTTTCAGCGGTAGGAATAGGTTCTAAATTAATTTCCAAAGAAATAGTTAAAGAAAAAAATTGGAACCTCCTAGAAAAAAACTCTAAAAACGTAATAAAACTAGTCAATCAGATTCGAAATAAATAAAAATGGAGAAAATATAAATGAGTAGTGTAGTAACTTTTGGTGAGATAATGATGAGGTTAGCAACACAACGTAGAGAAAGATTTACACAATCAAGAGAATTTGAGGTTACCTACGGTGGAGGAGAATGTAATGTTGCTGTTTCACTATCACTTTTTGGAATAGATACGACTTTTATTTCTGCAATTCCAAAAAATGATATCGGTCAGGCTTGCATTAACTATATTAGACAATTTGGAGTTAATACAAACTCAATACTCAGAAGTGGTAACAGATTAGGAATTTACTTTTTAGAATCAGGTGCTTCAATGAGAGCCTCAAAAGTGATTTATGATAGATCAGGTTCTTCTATTTCCGAAATAAAACCAGACGATATCGATTGGAAAAAAATTTTTTCCGGAAAGGATTGGTTTCATTTCACAGGTATCACTCCTGCAATATCTTCACAAGCCTCAGAAGCATGTAAAGAAGCAGCTAAAATAGCATCTGAGATGGGATTAATTGTATCCGCAGATATGAATTACAGAAAAAACCTTTGGAGCCCTGAAGAAGCTCAAAAAACTATGAAACCATTGATGGATTTTGTAGATATAGTAATCGGAAATGAAGAAGATGCAGAAAAATGTCTAGGAGTTTCAGCTGAAAATGTTGATGTAACATCTGGAAATATCGATCCAAATGCATATAAACCGGTTATAGAAAAATTACAAACACAATATGATTTTAAAAAAATTGCTATAACTTTAAGAGAGAGTCTTTCAGCTGATGATAATAATTGGAGTGCGATTTATTTTGATGGTAAAGAAATATATATAGGTAAAAAATATCCAGTGAGAATAGTAGATAGGGTCGGCGGGGGTGACGCATTTGCATCAGGAATAATATATGGAAATTTACAAAAAAACTGGTCATCTCAACAAATTTTAGATTTCGCTGTAGCTTCATCTGCAATGTCTCATACTTTCCATGGAGACTTTAACTTAGTATCAATAGAAGAAGTTAATTCAATAGCAAAGGGAGATACTTCAGGCAGAGTTCAAAGATAATATTTTATGTACAATTTTTCCAAAAAGACAGTACTAATAACAGGTGCAAGTAAAGGTATTGGAAGAGCAATAGCATTAGCTTATGGTCTAAATGGTGCAAATGTAGTTGCAACATCTAGAACAGAAGAATTAATTTCTTCACTGATAAATGAAATTAAATCCAATGGAGGTAATGGAATTTATATTACAGGTGATTTACAAAATACAGTTGATATAAAAAAAATTGTTAGAAAAAGTATCAACATTTTTGGTTCTATCGACATACTAATCAATAATGCTGCTAGGATTCATCCAAAGATTGATACCGTGAAATTTGATGATGATTTATGGAGATCTGTAATAAATACTAATCTCTCGGGAACATTTTTTATAACAAAAGAAATATTACCTACTATGATAAAACAATCCTCAGGAAAAATAATAAATATATCATCGATAGGGGGGCGTAGCGGTTCTAAAGGAAGATCTGCTTACAGAGTCACTAAAGTAGGATTAATTAGCCTTACAGAAACCTGGGCAGCGGAATTACATGAGCATGGTATAAATGTAAATGCTATCTGTCCTGGGGGGACAGATACAGAAGGATATAGGGAAGCTTTTAATTCTTCCGGAATAAATGAAAATCCAAAATTAATTCGCCCAGAAGAAATAGCGGAAATTGCTCTTTTTCTAGGTTCAGATAAAAGTTCTGCTATTACTGGAACAGCTATAGACTCTTTTGGAAGAGGAAACCCTTTATTTAATTGAGTTTATATAACTTTTAGATAAGTTTACTCGAGAAGTGATTTTTTGATTATTATCACCATAAGCCATTGAATAATGACCAGTATAGCCCCTAGATTCAATGGATTTAAATACTGAATTAAAATTAATATTACCTTCCCCTGGAATTAAGTGAACTTCATAATCTCCATTGTTATCAGCTAATCTCACTTCACCTATATCATTGACTCCAAAAGTATCGATAAAACCATCTATACCTTCAGGCACTAAATTAGCATGGTTCACTGTAAAAGCCCAACCCAGATTTTCAGATGAAATCTTTTCAAAAAAATATTTACATTCTTCAATATTATAAGTTAGATACTTAACTTCTGAATGTTTAGGTTCAAAATTTAAATTTTCCAATAATATTCTTTGCCCTGATTTACTTGCATAATCACAAACTCTAATTAATCTATTCACGGCAGCCTGAATTCTATCTTCATAATCACTTGTAAAATGATAGCCACCATGAACAACTATCCAAGAACAATTAAGTAAATCAGCTAAATCTATTGAAGCTTTAATATAATCATCTACACCCTTTGATACCCTAGGAGAATATTCTGCAATATTTACAGCTGATAAAGTATGTAAACCGATAGATATTCCATTTTTATCACAAAGATCCCTAATTTTTGAAATTCTGTCTTTGTCCCAAGAATCAAGATGATTTAATCCTTTATCTGCATTGAAATCTATAAAGTAAAAGTTATTACTAACAGCATAGTCAATCATACTTTCTAATTCATTTGTTCCCGCATCAAAACCTATACGATCTTTTAATTCCATTTATTTCTCCTTCACAAATATAATTTACTTTTAGATAAATCTAAAATTTCATAAGGTAGACCACTTTTTTCTGCTAATTCCTTACCTTCGGAAAGAATCAACCAATTTCCACCATTCATTAGGGATTTACCATCTTTCATTATCATTTTCCCTTTAACAAATGACATTACAGCTTTTCCAATATTCTGATCGACAATTGTAATATCAGCCTCTGCTCCTTCAGTAAAATGACCTCTATTCTCTAAACCTAACATACGAGAAGGATTATAAGATAATTTCATAACAGCTTCATCTAGTGAAAGTGCTCCAAAATTTACCAAAGACATTGTCTTTTCTATAGCAACATTTCTCGGTAAAGCTCCTCCATCTGTTGATATTGCATCAATTATAAATTCTCCTTCAGGGTATTTTGAAGTAGTAAGCATAAATGCAGAAACAGGTGAATTCACAGGAAAACATAAAGCCTGATTCGTAAGATTCGATTCCCATATTTCTACTGCATCTTCACCGTAAACAAGAATCATTCTTCCTTTTTTCATTACTAAAGCTGACCCATAACCATCCAGTAAAGCATTTCTTATACCATTTTCATTAGGTTCATATCCTCTAGTAGTCATACAGTTAATTGCCACATTAAATACCAGATCTCCATCTTCATTACATAAACCATTAGTTCCGTTTATTTCAGCTAAATACGCTTCTGTAACCCACTGATTTCTCATTTTATTAATTAAATTTAAAGCTTCATTTGATTCTTCTTCAACAGTATTGATTAATCCTCTAGCATAAGAATTAATATGAGCTACATGTAATCTACCTTTATCGGTAATTTCAGGAACATCTCTAAGTCCTAATATATTTGATCCAGCATCTTTGGTACCTACATGTAGGGCGATCCAAGCTTGTTGATTATTAGCTTGAAAAATAATATCTGATGTAATCTCCGACGAAAAAGGATGATACCCTCCAACAATTTTTAGTCCTATAGCTCCATTTTTCTTCTCTTTATATACTACATCCCTAATTTCATTTATTTTTGGCTCTTCAGATGGAATAGTTGTGCCAGGTTGTAGCCCGGTTATGCATGCTACATTTAATCCTGCTCCTCTTTTTTTCATACCTTCAATCATTAACAAAGGATTCCCAGCCAAATCTAGTACAGTGGTTGTACCAGATTCTGCAATCATTTTATGACCAAAAGATCTGTCTTCTCCCCAAGTATCACCACCAATACTAGATAAATGAGCATGTGTATCAATATGCCCAGGCATCACTATCTTTCCATTTAGATTAATTACCTCTGAACTTGAACTAGGGTCAATATTTTCTTTAATTGAATCTATTTTTCCTTTATAAATACCTAAATCATGTATACCTAAAACATTATTAATAGGATCGACAACAAAACCATTTTTAAGTATTAGGTTCTCCAAAATTTATTTGCCTTTGACTTGTTCTGATGCCAACATAGCCTGTGTCATTTGTTGCAAAATTTCATTTGATCCACCTGCTCCGTAAGGAATTAATACAGCATTATTTTCACCTGTAGTACCAATATCTCTCAAAGCGTCAAAATATTGAACCATCATTACCATATTCATAACATCTTGTGTTTTAACATCACTGCCAGTTACTTCTTTTAAATCCCCTATTGAAGCTTTAAATCCTTCAATAATAGCAGCCCTTTGCTCTGCTACTCCTTTGCCTTGTAATTTCTTGGCCTCTGCCTCAGCTTCAGCACTCTTAACCTGTCTAATTTTTTCAGCTTCAGCTTCGTTTTCTGCTGCTACCCGCAATCTTGCAGTGGCATTAATTCTATTCATAGCATCTTTAACATTCTGGTCAGGGTCTATGTCTGTAATAAGAGATTTAACAATTGAATACCCAAAATCATCCATCGAATCAGATAATTCTTCCTTTATTGTTTGAGCTAACTCATCTTTAGTTTCAAAGACTTTATCTAAGGTCTTTTTTGGGACTTCAGCTCTTACTACATCATATACATATGATGTGATTTGACTATTTACATCAGTTAATTTATAAAAAGCATCAAATATTTTGTCAGATATTGCTAAAAATTGAACAGACACTCCTAAATTAACGAAAACATTATCTTGAGTTTTTGTTTCCACCGGAACGTCCAACTGTCGAATACGAATTGATTCCTTACCAGCTACTCTTTCTACTATAGGTATACGAAAATGTAACCCCGGACCAAGTATCCTATTATATTTTCCAAGTCTTTCGACTATTCCCATTCTTTGTTGAGGAATAATTACAATACTTGAAGCAAGTAATATAATTATTATTATCGGAAGAAAAATTAAAGTATCCATAATATTTTCCTTATAAAATTAATTTTTATCTTTTATATATGTAGTTTCTCATATTAAAATATTAGAAACGTTAAAATAAGTGTACTAAACATAATTCGTTATATATGTTTTCTAAAAATTTAAATATCACTATAAAAAAGATTGTTTTTCTTCTTATAATATTTTGTTTAATTTTAGTTAACTTTAATTCTGTAAAAGCTGAAGAACCTGCACCAGATGGTTTTAAGAATATCTTTTCAGAAAATTCAGGTAAATTTAAAGCTCTATTACAAATGAGCCCTCCCGAACCAATTTCTGGACCAGTAAAATTTGCATTAATTCTAGAAGATAATAATACAAAATTACCAATTAATGATGCTAAAGTAAATTTTTTCGCAGAAACTCAAGATACACCAAAACAATACACAATCGGTTTAAATTCTCCTAAATTTAAAAATATATATATTGGTATGTTAGAATTAGAAAAACCTGGAAATTGGATAATTGAAGCAACTATTAAAACTAATAATTTTGAAACTAATATTATTGCTCCTATAATTGTAAAAAAACGTTCACGTTCAGATAACTATTTTACTGGTAACATTCTTTTTATTGCAGTTACCTTAGCTTTTATTGCTATACCTTTATGGCTTAGAAGAGAATCAAAAAAAGCTTTATCAAAAAGAGAAATCAGATAGCTCTTCAGAAAAAGTAAATAGTGCAGGTAAACCTCCGGTATGTATAAAAATTACTGTTTCATTCTCATTAATATTATTTTTTCTAATTTGATCAATTAGAGCAGCCATCACTGTTCCTGTATAGTTTGGATCACAAATTATTGCATCTGTTTTTGCAGCTAAATGAATTGCTTCAATAACTTCTTGTGTAACAATACCATAGCCTTCGCCAACATATTGATCTAAAACATTTAAATCTTTTTCATAAAAAGTTATTGGTAAATCTAAAGCTTCTTTTATATCGTTATTATGTCTAAAAATATAATCATCTAAAGGCATATCATAATTGACAGTCACTCCTGTAAATTTCCAATTTAAACCTAAATTTTTTGAAGCAAGTATCAATCCACATAAAGATCTTCCGGCTACTCCATAAATATGAATATTACTTAATTTTTTTTCTTCAATTTGATTTTTTAGCTCTATCCCAGCTTCGACAAAACCAATCATTCCAACTATTCTAGGGAATAAATGATCCTGTAATAAATACACTTTCCTTCCATTTTTTTCTAGATCATTTTTTAAATTTAATGCATATTCATTTGCTTTAATCGATTGAGACTCATTAAGTAAATGAAGTTCAGATCCTAAAATTTTATCCACTAATAAATTTCCTTGAACCTTCCGTCCCTGAGCATTTTTTAAGATTAAAATATATTTTAATTCACATTTATTAGCAGCAGCAGCAGTCATCCTAGCATTATTTGAATGATAGTCCATTATATTTATAATTGTATCGTAACCTTGATTTTTAATTTCTGGCATCTCAAATTCATAATGCCTAGCTTTATTACCTCCGTAAGCTAAACCTGTCATATCTTCTCGTTTTATCCAGATTTTTGGTCCACCTAAATTTTTAGATAAATTAGGCATGAATTCTAAAGGTGTAGGAGTATGTGCAATTTTAATTCGAGGAAACTTTTCAATTTTAAGTTGCAATTCTTCAATTGTTATATCTTTTTTCAAATTATATATTTACTCCTAATAATCCTTTAAACTTCCATCTTCAAATATCATAGGTGGTCTTATGTAAGATTTAGCTGGATAATGCTTAAATGCCTCCTCATTTAGCTCTATACCTATGCCCGGTTTATCTGGAATATGTAAATATCCCCTCTCCCTCTTCAAAGGTTCTTTTACCAGATCTGCTTTAACACCTGAGTTGTCATCATAAGGATATTCTTGAACTGGAATATTGTGAAGGGCTCCGTCAATTTGAGCACATGCAGCTGTTAATACACTACTTAAGGGATTATGAGGGACGACAGATGCATAAGAAGCTTGTGCAATAGCTCCTATTTTCATTACGTTTGTAATACCCCCAACTAACGACGGATCCGGACGCAAATAAGCTGCACCATTATGATTAAGTAAGTCCCTAAATTGATAAATTGTATATAGCCTTTCTCCCATTGCAATTGGTATAGGTTGACGTGATGCAACTTGCTCCCATGCATCCATATTTTCAGGCTCTATAGGATCCTCAAAAAAATATAGATTATAATCTCTTAAGGCGTTTCCTATTGCTATAGCTTCCGATGGTGATAATCTGTTGACAACATCTATCATTATATCTACATCTGGACCCACTGCATCTCTTACCTTTTCTACCCTTTCAGCTGCATGTCTTTGCATGGATGTAAAACTCATTTTTTCAAGTCCAACTCCTTCAGAAAAAGACCGGTCCCCAAAATTACCAAATGGATACAATCTAACAGCAGTAAAACCTTCTTCGACCCTAGATTTAGCTTCTTCATATAATTCATCTTTATCATTTGAAGATAAATGCGTATAAAGTCGAACTTTATTTCTAACAGGCCCTCCTAAAAGTTCATAGACTGGCTTTCCTAAAGATTTACCTTTAATATCCCAAAGAGCTATATCTATAGCGCCAAGGGCTGACATCACATCTGATCCTCCTCTAAAAATTTGACGCCTAAATAAATGCTGCCAATTATCCTCGATTTTACAAGGGTCTTTACCAATTAAATATTCTTTATGATATTCAACTCCAGCTTTAGCAGGAAATGGAATGCTACTTGTACCCGATGCAGGATGTAATTCACCTATACCATTTATTCCTTCGTCCGTTTTTACTTTCACATAATCAAATCTGTCAACAGATAACACTTCTATAGATGTGATTTTCAACTTATACCCCTTACAATATCAAAATAGTCATTATTAAATATAAACATATATTAAATAAACCCTTAATTACAAGGTAAATAAAAAAAATATAGGGGAGATTATGTCCATATCGGGTGAATGGTTTATTCCAAAAAATTTAGAGTTCCAAAAAATTAAGGTTCGAGGACCTACAGAATGGGCCACTTTTTCGTTATCTGATTCAAATGGAATATCAGGACAAGCTGAAATCACTTCAACTCAAATTGGAGTCTCAGTTACATCACTTATAGCTAAATTAGCAGATAATTTAAGAGGTAAAAAAATCTCTTCTGATTATGATGTTATAAGTTTTAATAATATTTCAGAAAAATCATTAGAAACAAACCTTCCTTTAGCTACAGCTGTAAGTGGATTACGCAGTGCCTTATCTGATGCTCTTTCAAGACAATTAAGGATTCCATTGTTTTTATACATACGATTATTAATGAAAGATTCTGAAATAAAAAAAAGTAAAGTGAAACTTTATGCAAATATAAATCGCTCCATGCTTCCTAACGAATTTGGAAATGTTCAACGTACACCTGAAATTTTTGGAAAAATGGCGAAAAAAGCTGTTGAAAATGGTTTTAAAACCATTAAATGTGCTCCTTTTGATGAATGTAAACCGGGATATAAAAAAAAGGGAGTCCCTGCAGAAGCTGAAATAGGTTTAGATAGAGTAAGAGCTATAAAATCTGTAGTAGATCCAGAAATAAATCTATATATTGATTGCCATTCTAGATTTGATGAAAATTCTGCAAATTTTATAGCTAATGAATTAATTGATATGGGTATAGATTGGTTCGAAGAACCTGTAGATCCTATTAAAGAAAAATTAATAAGTCAAAAAATAGTTTCAAATTGTAATGTTCCAGTTGCCGGAGGAGAAATGGGGTATGGATTATCTACATTTATTGATTTAATAAATTCAAATTCATTAGATATTGTAATGCCAGATATTAAATTTTGTGGAGGGGTAATCGAAGCCTATAGAATTGGAAAAGAATTAGAAAACATAAAAAAAGGAACTGTTTCTATACATTGCCCTTCAGGTCCTATTTCTCTTTTAGCTAGTGCGCATGCAACATTAGCTTTCGGAAATATATTACCATTAGAACATGCCGTTTATGAAAACAATTGGCGACATAAAATTTTAGAACCATTTGAAATTATCACAGAAGGAAACTTAAAAATACCTGACGGTGAAGGACTAGGAGCAAAAATAGATCCTGCAATAATAGCTTTTTATGGAAAAAAATGGTCAGAATAATAACACAAAAAAATAATATATCTTTAGTAACTTTTATTATCTTTTATATTTTAATTTCAGGTTGTTATACAAATAATAATTCAGAAAAAATTAGTGATATCTCTAAAAAAATTGAATCAAATTTAGCAGAAAAGCCAACATTTATTGATTTTTATTCAGATACTTGACTTGTTTGTAAGGCATCGTTACCGGGATTAACGACATTAAAAAAACGTTTAGAAAATAATGTAAATTTTATCACCTATGATATGGATAATTCAGATTCTGTCGAAAAGTTAAAAATGTATAGATCAAATGTTGTTCCAACTTTTATAGTTTTAGATGCAAATGAAAAAATTATATGGAAACAAATTGGTGGAATATTAAATTCTTCTCAAGCTTTAGATGCGCTTTTTGATTGTTATACTGAAGAAAACTCTAAAATAATTCCTTGTGAATAAAATTTTTCCCATAACTTTTCTAAAAACATTATTGTAAACTTCATTATAGAGGTTTCAAAACTAAAATAATTATGTCCAGCAATAATAAAGAAAGATTAGCTTATTTTAACGGAAAGATTGTACCCGAATCAGTTGTAAAAGTTCCTTTTCGTGACAGAGGTTTCAAATACGGAGATGCTGTTTTTGATATGACACGAACATTCAATCATAAAATTTTTAAATTAGAAGGTCATATAAAAAGATTTTATAATTCACTTAAATATGTACAAATTGATCCAGGATTATCTGAAAATGAAATGGTAAATAAAACCAAGGAAGTCTTTGAAGCAAATGCTCATTTATTAGGAGATGATGATGATTTTTGGGTTGGACAAAGAGTTTCTAGAGGGATTGATTTAGTAGGGGGAGATATGTGGGATACAGATGGAGGCCCAACTGTAATAATAGAATGTATGCCTCTACCTTTGAAACCAAGAGCTAGATTATATAGAGATGGAATAGACGTCATGATTCCTTCTACTAGAAGGATTCCACCTGAATCTATAAGCCCTAGAGCCAAATCTCATAATTATCTTAACTTAATTATGGCTGATCTAGAAGTAAAGCCTCAAGATCCTGAAGCATGGGCTATTTTACTTGATAATAGAGGTTTCTTAACAGAAGGTATTGGATCAAATATTTTTACAATTAAGAATGAAACTCTTTATACTCCTAAAGAACAGTATGTTTTGGGAGGAATTTCTAGAGAAACAGCTATAGAACTGGCTGAAGGTTTAGGATTAAAGGTTATTGAGAAAGATATAGATATTTTTGATGCATTTACAGCTGATGAAATATTCCTTACTTCTACATCATTATGTATTTGTGGTGTTAGGTCAATTCAAGGAAGAAAACTTCTTCCAGAAAATCAGGCTGCAGGTCCAATTACTAAGGCTTTGATGAACGCTTATGTTGATTTAGTTAAATTTGATTGGATTTCACAATATCTAAGAAGATTAGAACAATAGATATAATTACAAAGGAATATTAATTTGTATACGCCTATAAAAGGTAGTTGGGAACGTATAGATCCTTTAGAAGTAAAAGTACATCCTAATATAACAAAAAATGTAGAAAAATTTGCAAAAGATTTTGACTGTGGCTTTCCAAAAAATTTAAATGAAGTTGATGTTTCAAATGATCCCCCTCAATGGGCAGGAAAAATTGGACCAATGAAAGAAAGAGGGGTACCAAGCGGTTTAATTATAAAAGATGGATATATTATTTCTGAATGGGGAGATCCAGGAAGAGTAGATATGATATTTAGTATAACTAAAAGTTTTCTCCCATTAATAGCTGGTTTAGCATACGATAAAGGATTACTTAAAAGCGTTGACGAAAAATTATATGATGTAGAAAAAAAAATTAATCTTAAAATGTCTGATGGTTCTGATATAGATGGCTATGATTCTTCTAAAAATAAACTTATAACCTGGAAACATTTATTACAACAAACAAGTGATTGGGAAGGAACTCTTTTTACAAAATCTGATCTTGTAGACTGGAATAGAAGTGTACCTGAAATGACAGTTATAAGATCAAATAGAATGAAACCTGGTGAGCATTGGGAATATAATGATGTAAGAGTAAATAGATTAGCTCTTTCTTTGATGAGTTTATTTAAAAATTCATTACCAAAAATTCTAAAAGACAAGATAATGGATCCTATAGGAGCTAGTAATACATGGGAATGGCATGGATATGATGATTATTCTAAAGTACTTATAGATAATCAACTATTCACGTCTGTACCCGGAGGTGGACATTGGGGTGGAGGTTTATGGGTAAATTCTTATGATTTAGCTAGGTTTGGATTACTTATGTTAAATCGAGGAACTTGGCAAGGAAAAACTATTATTTCATCAAATTGGATCAATAAAATTTTAAGTCCTAGCCTGATTAAACCAAATTACGGATTCTTAATAAGAATTAATACAAAGAATAGTATTTTTGGTAAATATGCTTCAGAAAAATCATTCCTTGCTGCTGGTGCAGGAGGAAATGCAGTATTTGTGGATCCTAACAAAAAAATTATCATCGTTACAAGATGGTGCAAAAATCCTAAAGATTTAATTGAATTATTATTAAAACCAATCTATGGAGAGTAAACAACGTAAACCTCTCTCTCTTAAATCTGGTTCATTTGCTCTTTTCTTATCAACACTTTGGTCAGCTAATCCAGTAGCAACAAAAGCAGGATTATTGGATTGTGGTCCTTTAACGTATGGGTTTTTGAGATTTATATTAGGTGGAATAGTAAATCTTATATGGGCTATATCAACCAAAAAATCTTTTAAAATTAAAAGAAAAGAGTATATCCCTTTATTATTATTAGGTTTACTTTTTAGTATCCAATTAGCGTTCTTAAATTTTGGTCAAGACCTTACTTCCGCTGGTCATGGTGTAATTATGATTTCCACTTTTCCATTATGGACATCTATATTTGCTCACATTTTTGTGCAAAATGACAAACTCACAAAAATTAGATTCTCTGGAATTTTAATCGCTTATCTTGGTGTAATAATAGTTTTTTCAAAAGCTATCTTAGAGGAATCAAATTCAAATAATATTTTTATTGGTGATATTTTAATGATTACTTCTGCAATTTTATTAGGCTTTAGACAAGTTTATATTTCTCAACTTGGCCAAACTATTTCACTACATAAACTACTATTAGCTCAAAGTCTTTTTGGAATAATTTCTTTTGGATTTGGAGCTATTATTTTCCATAATTCAGAAATTTTTGTTCTTTCTAAACAGTTATTGGTTTCACTTGTATATACTGGAATTATAATTGCAGGTTTAGGATTTATAGGAAATTCATGGTTACTAAAAAATTATTTACCCTCTAGGGTAACTATTCTTTCATTATCACAACCTATTTTCGGTGTTTTTTTTAGTTGGATTATTTTAGGCGAGAGTATAGGATTTGAATTATATTTTGGATCAATACTAGTATTTATTGGTTCATATTTAGCTCAAAATAATGGTAAAACAAAATAACGTATTTTTATAATTTAATTTGAGGAAAAAATGAAAATTACTGAAATAAAAACTTTCATTATGCAAGGAGGTAGAAGAAATTGGGTATTCTGTAAAGTTGAAACTGATGAGGGAATACATGGATGGGGAGAAGGAACTCTTGAAAGACATGAAGAGGCAGTTGTCTCAGGAATAAAAACCCTCGCAACTCGTTTAATTGATAGAGACCCTACCGAAATAGAAAAAAATTGGCAAATTATGTATCGACATGGTTTTTGGAGAGGGGGTGTCGTTATGGGTTCTGCGATGTCAGCTATAGATATAGCACTTTGGGATTTGACAGGAAAGGTATACAATCAACCCATATATAAACTACTTGGTGGAAGCGTTAGAGATCGAGTCAGAACTTATACACATGCCGCTGACCTTAGAGGAGGGCAAGACGCAGTAGATCAAGGATTTACAGCATTTAAAACCGGGGGGTGGAATACTGAAAAATTACATTTCTTTGAAAAAGATATTGTTAACGATTTATATGAAAAAATTAAAAATCTTAGAAAAAATCTAGGTCCTGACATTGATATAATGATAGATAATCATGGAAGAGCTAGACCTTCACTTGCAAATAGACAAATAAAATCTTTAGAAGAATTTAATTTATTATTTTTTGAAGAACCAGTACCACCTGAAAATATAGAAGCATTACAACAAATTAGAGATGCATCACATAATACAGATATTGCTACTGGCGAAAGATTATTTTTTAGATGGGGATATCGTGAATTATTAAACAGAAGACTAGCTGATATCATACAACCGGATATAGCTCATACCGGAGGAATTTCAGAAATACGAAGAATTGCATCTATGGCTGAAATAGAATACATAAAATTTGCTCCACATAACCCAAATGGACCTATTGCAACTGCAGCATCTTTACATGTATGTGCAAATGTTCCAAATTTTCTAATTTTGGAAACCGCAAGAGATATGCCCTGGCATGATAAAGTACAAACAAACCCTTTAGAAATTAAAAACGGGTATTTCGAATTACCTAACTCTCCAGGTTTAGGTACAGATTTAGACGAAAATATTATTAAAGAAAGACCCTTTGATGTTACACAGGACAGATATGTAGGTTCTTGGAATGCAGAAGATAATTCACCTAATGACGTTTAATGACTGATTCAAAACCATTCTTAATTAAAACAGACAGTATTATTACGGGCCTCAAGAACGAAAAGTCTGGTAAGCATTATATTTTGATTGAAAAAGGAAAAATTAAGGAAATTGGAATTCTATCTGAATTAAGAAAAAGTCTTTCTAATATAAATTCATTTGAATATAAAAATTCTACAGCACTTCCTGGATTGGTTGACGGGCATACTCATATGATTGCTCCAGGTACTGGGCAAAGAGGAGATGATATAGCAAAAGAACAAGATGAATTTCTTTTGATTCGAGCGGTAAAAAACGCAAAATTAGCACTTGAATCTGGAGTAACAACTGCAAGAGAAAATGGAGCAAAAAATAATATAGGTTTTATACTCAAGGAAGCAATCAAAAATAAATTAACAGATGGACCAGAAATGATTGTATGCGGAAGACCATTAACTATAACCGCAGGACATATGGGATATCTTGGCTCAGAAACTGATGGTATTAATGAAATAAAAAAAGAAACAAGAAAATTAATTAAAGAAGGAGCAGATTTTTTAAAGATTGCAGCTACAGGTGGATCTACCATCACTTCGAATCCTCTACAACCTGCTTTTTCCGTAGAAGAACTCAAATCAATATCAGAAGAAGCAAAAAGATTCAATAAACTAACTGCTGCCCATTGTACATCTAATTTAGGTATTGATTTTTCACTTCAAGCAAAAATTGATATGATTATTCATTGCATCTTCGATGATGAAAATGGAAATTATAAATATAGAGAAGATTTAGTAGAAAAAATTTTAAAAAATGAAACATGGATCAATCCTACTTTACAAATTAGCATATACGGTTTAGAAAATATTAAAGAAAATTTATCAAACAAAAAAATTCTCTCCGAACAGGAAAAATCTCTACTTGATTCCTCCAAAAAACAGTTAGACTCCCGTTTTGAAACTGTATCAAAATTAATAACATCTGGTGCAAAAATAATGGCAGGTTCAGATTCTCCATGGGGATCATACCCTCCTGGAAAATTTTATAAGGAGATTGAAGCACTAAATATAGCAGGTATGTCAAATTATGAATCAATTCTAGCAGGTACAAAATATTCAGCAGAATCTATTGGTCTAAAAAATAAATCTGGTACTATCGAAGAAGGAAAAGATGCTGATATAGTTATAGTTAAAGGGAATCCATTAAAAAATATTTCCTGTCTTTCAGAGCCTATTCAAGTTTACAAACAAGGAATAAAACAAAAAAATGAATTATAAAGGTTTTTTATTTGATCTCGACGATACTTTAATTGATAGAAAAAATGCTTATGAATACATGTACAAGATCTTTTATGATTCTCATAAAGAGATTAGCGACTCAATGAGTTGGAAAATTGCTAAAGAATTTTTTTGGAGTTTATCTCCGAATGGTGCTGCAGATCAAAAAAAATCTATAGAAGCGATTAATAAAAAATGGCCTTCAATTCCAAATGATCCAATTGGATTTAAAAAATTTTATTTTGAAACAATGATTGAAGGATTAAACCCTTTACCAAATTCATTTAAATTTATAAAAAAATTAAATACATTAGGTATTAAGTGGGGAATAGTTACTAATGGAGACCATTATCAGTTTAAAAAAGTCGAAAAAGTTGGATGGGGAAAAATAATTCCATTTTTATTAGCTTCAGATATTTATGGTGCAAAAAAACCAGATCCAATGATTTATCATGAGGCAGTTAGATTACTAGATATTGGAAAAACTAAAAAAGATTATTCAGAAATTCTATTCATAGGAGATAATCCATACACCGATATCTTAGGTGCACATAATGTAGGAATGAAAACTGCTTGGATTAAAATGGGTAAAAATTATCCCAATGATGCTCCATACCCTGATCTTATAATTAATAGTGTTGAGGAATTATTTGATCTATTATAGATTTACAAATTACGATAATTTATACCTTCTAAAACCTTCGGCATAATCACATCCAATAGAATCTCCTAAATCTACTCTTCTTTTTGTCATCCATTTCGCTGCTTCATTAGGATCTTGTATTTGGCTTACATGACTTTGCAAAGCTTTTATAGCTTTATTAAGATCTTCTTTTATAATAGGATTAATATAGTTTGAATTTTCTCCAAACATAATCACCCAAACTTCCTTAACTTTATGCGTATCATAACCTTCCGAGAGTAATTCCGGAAAAGTTAAATGATCTCTTGCTGAAGGAAAAACCGCAGATAATGCCGCTTCTCCAGCTGCAAAATGATCGGGATGTCCTAAATAATCTGACATGAGTAAATCTCGCTTAGGATTTGTAGTAATTAAAAGATCTGGTTTCCATCTTCTTATCTCTCTTGAAATATCTCTTCTTAAGTCTAGGTTAGGCTCTAAATATCCATCAGGATGATTAAGAAAAATCACATCCTTTAACCCAAGAGCTTTTCCGGCATTAATCTGTTCTTTTCGCCTAATTTCAGACAATTTATATCCATTAATCGATCTATCTTCAGTACCTTTCGAACCATCAGTACATACCACATATACAACCTCTGCACCTTCTCTAACTAGACGAGCAACCGATGCTGAACAGCCCCACTCAGCATCATCAGGATGTGCAAAAACTACCATTGCCTTTTTTATATTTTCTTGCTTAGCCATTATATATTCCATTATAGAAATTAAATCTTGATTAAATTTTAAGACGATTTTGATTTAAAGAAACCCGATAAGATATCTTTTACATATTGATTACGATGAAAAATACCACCATGAGTTTCATTCATTATTGGTAAAAAAGTTGATGATTTAACTAAACCAGAAAATTGTTCTGTAGTTTTAAATAAAGAATCCTTAATTCCACATAATATTATAGTTGGAATTGGATTATTAATAAGATCTTTTTCTGCACCTTTCCAATTAAACAAAGCTTCAGTACTATTTGATAAAGCTTTTATATTATTGCTAGGTCTTTCTGGATTATAAAAACCTAATGCCCGTTCAAGAGTTTGTATCTTATTGGAATGAATAAATTTTAATCTTTTAAGAAATTGCTCTCTATATCTAATGGGAGGATATCCGTGCATGGATATTATCCCTATTTTTTCTAATTTGTCTTTATGCTTTGACAATAATTCATATCCTATTCTTCCTCCCATAGAAAAACCTAAAAATGAAAACTTTTCCCATCCAAAATTTTTTGATAATTCAATAACAAGATTTGTTCGTGATTCTACAGTATATGAATCAATTGAATAAGGTTTAGATGAATTACCATGACCTATTGCATCAAAAATTAAGCACGTAAAATCTTTGGATAAATTCTTTATCCAACCAGATTTTACCCAATCTTTTCCCCACATAGAAAATCCATGATGTAAAATTATTACAGGACCTTTACCTGTGATTTCATAATAAATTTTTTTATTATCAAACTTAAAAAAGGGCATTTTTAAAAAATATATTAACTATACTATTAGTTATTAAATATACAGAAAAGAAAAGATATGAGTAAGCCTATAGTCTCAATAATAATGGGAAGTAAGTCTGATCTAGATACAATGCAACATGCAGCAGATATTTTAGAAGAATTAAATATTCCTTATGAAATGAAAATTATTTCTGCACATAGAACCCCGAACCTTATGTTTAAATATGCAGAAAAAGCAAATCAAAGAGGAATTAAAGTTATTATTGCAGGAGCTGGAGGTGCTGCACACCTTCCAGGAATGACAGCTTCAAAAACGATATTACCTGTAATAGGTGTTCCAGTTAAAAGTTCTTCATTAAATGGAATTGACTCTCTTTTATCAATTGTTCAAATGCCTAAAGGGGTACCTGTAGCTACAGTAGCAATTGGAGCCAGTGGCAGTGCAAATGCGGGGTTACTTTCTGCACAAATATTGGCATTAAATGACAATAAATTACAAAAAAGTTTATCCAAGAAAAGAGAGGAAATAGCTAAAATTATTGAAACAGAAAATAGTCTAAATGATTAATACTTCCAAGAAACTTCCTACTGGATCAGTAATAGGAATAATTGGTGGAGGACAACTTGGAAGAATGTTGTCTCAAGCAGCAAAAATATTAGGATATAAAACAGTTATATTAGATCCTGTTCCTCTATGTCCAGCAGGTCAGGTATCTGACCATCAAATTGTAGGAAATTATAATTCACTTTCTGCAGCAAATTCTTTATCAAACATGTGTGATGTAGTAACTTACGAGTTTGAAAATGTAGACTTAAATTGTTTATTGAAAATTTCTGAAAATATTGATGTCTTTCCAAGCCCAGAAATATTAAAAATCTCCAGTAATAGAATTTTAGAAAAAGAAAAACTAAGAAAAATAGGTGCACCTACAGTTGAATTTTTTCCAATTAACTCCATTGACGATTTTAATCAAGCCCAAAAAATAATTGGTTTTCCTATGATTATTAAAACAGCTTCCTCTGGTTATGATGGTAAAGGTCAAAAGTTATTAAAATCTGAGCATGATATAGATGATTACTTAATAAATTCAATCAAAATAAAAAAAGCTTTTATAGCAGAAGATTTTTTAGATTTTAATTGTGAAATATCTGTAATTTGTGCTAGAAATATTGAAGGTGAAATTATAACCTTCTTTCCATCAGAAAATATACATGAAAATCATATCCTTGATATATCAATTGTTCCTCCAAGAGTTTCAAAAAAAATTATTTCTTCAGCTAGAAATCTCGCTAAAAATATTGCTGAATCATTAGACTTAGTGGGACTGTTAGCAGTAGAAATGTTTCTTACAAAAAACAATGAATTACTTATAAATGAATTAGCTCCAAGACCACATAATTCAGGGCATTATACAATGAATGGATGTGAAACTTCGCAGTTTACTCAACTAATCAAAATATTAACTAAACAACCATTAGGGAATTCCAACCTTTCCTGTGCATCTGTAATGATCAATCTCTTAGGAGATTTATGGATTAATAATTCTTCAAAACCAAATTTAGAGAAATTAAATAAATCTAAAAATATTTTTGTTCATTTATACGGAAAAGATGAACCAAGAATTGGAAGAAAAATGGGACATATAAATATAACATCAAATAATATATCTGATGCTTATATAAAAGCTATGGAAATTAAAAGTAAATTATCAAACTAGTTTACCGTCAGAAATTTCTATAACTCTGTCAGAAAGATTTAATAAAGTTCTATCATGAGTAGTAGCTAAAATTGTAATACCTTTATCTTTAACCATTTTTTTAAAGGAACTAAATATTTTTTCAGCATTAACTGAATCAAGTTCACCGGTTGGTTCATCAGCAAGAATTAGATTAGGCTCATTTACTATAGCTCTAGCAATGGCAATTCTTTGCTGTTCTCCTCCTGAAAGCTCATATGGTCTATGTCTAGATCTATGGGATAAACCAACTGTTTCAATAGCTTTATTAGTCATTTTTTTTCTTGTTGTAGATTTAATTCCCGAAATTCGTAAAGGTAATTCAACATTTTCATATGCACTAAGTAAAGGTAATAAAGAGAAAGATTGAAATATTATTCCAATTTTTTTTCGTCTTATCGAAATTATTTCTTTTTGATTTAATTTATCTAGATTATCTCCATCAAAAAGAATTTGACCTTCAGTAGGATAATCAAGACCAGAGATTAAATTTAATAATGTTGTTTTCCCTGAACCAGAACGACCAACAAAAGTTATAAATTCCCCAGATTTTACTTCTAAATTTACATTATTTACTGCTCTAACAGTTTGAGATTCAGTTTGATAATCTTTAGTTAGATTAATTGCTCTAATTATAATTTTATTTTGTAATGTTTCATTCATCAGATTCTAATATTACTTTACCATCTTTATAATTAGAAAATTTAACCTTTCGTCCAAGTCTTTCTATAATTTGATTTGGAATTTGCATATGCCCACTAGAGTCAACTAAATGAAACTCGTTATTATTTTTAATTACTTCTGAACTAGTTTTTCCATCTCTTATTGTTATTGCCCTATCAACAGAAGATGAAATTAATGGATCATGAGTAACTATTACAATAGTTGTATTTAGTTCTTTGTTTACTGAATTGAATAATTCTAAAATCTCTTTAGAAGTATTATCATCAAGTTCTCCAGTTGGCTCATCTGCAAGTAATAATTTAGGAGAATTACTTAAAGCAACAGCAATAGCTACCCTTTGTTGCTCGCCTCCAGATAATTGAAAAGGTTTAAAATCTCTTCTATTTTTAAGTCCAACCATTTCTAATAAATTTTGAGAACGTATTTTTCTTTCGTTTTTTGAAAACTTTGAAACTATCAAAGGTAATTCAATGTTTTCTATAACAGATAAATAAGGAAAAAGATTTTGGGTATTATCTTGCCATATAAAACCTATTTCTTTTCTTCTATAAAAAACAGATTGGTTTTCATTCATATTTAGTAAATCATAATCTCCTACATTTACAATACCTGCGGAAGGAGTGTCATATCCAGCTAAAATATTCAAAAGGGTTGATTTACCACTTCCAGAAGCACCTACTATAGCAATAATTTCACCTAAATTAACAGATAATTCAAGACCTCTCAATGCAACTACTTCAACATCTAAGGTTTTGTAAATCTTAAATAATCCTTGACATAAAATATAAGTGTTGTCTTTATTACTCATTACCCATTCTCATAACTAAATTGATTGATTTTTTATAAACAGAAATAAGTGTATTTATTATTATAAATAAAAATACAAAAAATAAAGTTCCAAATATTAACAAAAATATAGACCAATCTATCACAATTTGCATAGGTAGATTGACACTTGTTTCAGAAGTAGAATTCGCTAAATATGGCATAATGGTAGTTCCTAACTGAACGCCCATAAAAATACCAACCAATAAAGCAATAATTATTACAATAAACTGCTCTATAAAAACAAAAAATATTAGTTGTCTACCCGATAAACCCATTGTTCGTAATAAAGCATTTTCAGATTCTCTTTTACGAAATGAAATTCTAGAGTGAACAATAAATCCTGCCGAAGTTACAGTAAGAACTGTAAAAAATGAAATGCCTAATAATGCTTTCCAACCTGAAACTAAAAGTGGATTAATTGTTATTTCATCAAGTTGTTGATCATTACTAATTATTTTTCCATATTTAATACCAGCAGAATTTAAATTGTTTCTAATTTCATTTAATGTTTCATTAATATCAAACATTAAATTATCTTTTCTATCTAATTTAATCCAAATTTCATCAGGGTTTTTTTCTCCCCAAGGAATTTCCCGATTAAGTATATTATGTAATATATCTTCATCCATTATTATGAATGATTCATCTTCAGATTCAATAGAAGGAAAAAAATCAATTTGATTTTCAACTAAAACATTAACAGGAATCTCATTAATTAATATTTGGAGAGGTATATCATTATTTATCCCAAATATTTCTACGAAAGTTTTATTGGAAATTACAGGTATATTTTTTAATGTTGTATTATATGTGATTCCTCGATAATCTCTAACTCTACCTGATGTCCATCTAAATCTTGATATATCAGAATTAAAAGATGTTAGACTATCACCAACAGAATTTTTTGCTGTTTGGATTAATCGCCAATTATTTAAGTCATTAAATTCCTCTAAGATTTCAATTTGTTTATCCTCGGTATAAACAAAAATTGAATCTAAATCCAAATATCCAGTCGAAAGATCTCTTCTGGGTGATATAACTCCAAATGAGTGAAATCTATATGGTGATTCAAAGTTTATATTAAATAATTTTTTTTCTAAAAAAATAAATTCATTTTTCTCTAAATCATTAGTTTTTTCTTCATAAGATTTAATTATATTATTTGATGCGCGATCTCTTGTTAATTGTAAATCAAAAAAAACACTAAAATAACGATCATTTTTATCTGATAACCTAACAGATACTAAAGTATCTAAAGGAACAAATCCTGGCCTTAATTTAATGCCTAAGTATTCACTGTTTTCAGGCAGTAAGATACCTTGTTCAAAAAACTCTGGTTTCAGAGTAGAAATTGAATTTTTACTTATATTTAGATCATTTCTATTCCATCCAACATTTAAGAATTTTTCGCTATCAATTCCTAAAATTCTTACTAATTGAGTACCATAAGTTTCAGTTGTAAGGCCTCTTTTTCTATAAAGTGTCATAGTATTATCTGGATTAATAGTTTTAGGAATAACATTATCTAATGAATAACTTTTATCGCCCCAATTACCAATAGATTTAACTCTAATATCAGTTCCTGTTTCATAATTAACTTTATCTTCAAAAGATCTAATTAGAGACGCACTAAAAGTTGATGCAAAAACACCCACTCCTGCAGTTAATACAATTAAGAATGATAATTTAGAATAATGTGAAGGATTACGAGCCATTTGCCATAAGGAAATAATTAAAAATGATGGAACTAAATCAGATATAAATTTCCATGACAAAATATTTACAATAAAACTTATAAAAAGTGGAAAAATCCTCAATAGTATTATCCCAATTGAGACCATAAAAAATGCAGGAAAAAAAAGTAATAAATTACTAACATTTTGTTCGCCAAAAAGATCAACTGCCAAAAAAGACCCTTCTTTAGATAATATCCAAAAAATAAAAATCACTAAAATCAATAAACCAACATCTAAATAATACTTACTTATAAAACTTTTAGTTATTGGCCTTGATTTATTAAATCTAGATAAAATAACTGCATTTTTAGTAGCAATATACGAAGGAATTATCATAGGAACAAAACTGAGAAAACCTCCAATTAATCCCATTATAAATACCGTATAATTAAGATTTACAGGTAAAATCATCCCACTATTTAAATCAGAATAAATTAACCCGGTTAGAGAGACTATTGCTAAAGATAAAAAAGGACCAACGATAACAGAAATAAAAATAAAAAAAATAGCTTCCAATATAAAAACCGACAGAATTTGAATCGATGTAGAGCCTCTTATTCGTAGTAACATAATTTCGGGTTTTTGAGAATCTACTAATAAACCACTTAAAACCATTGTGTAATAAAAAACAACCAAAACAATTAACGAAATAACAATTATCATAGGTAACCGACTGAAATATAAATCTTCATCAAATTTTTCTAAAACTTCCTGTAGATCAGTCCTTAAAATAAAACCATCAACAAATGTTTTCATCTCAATCTTCATGCTCTCGATCTGATTTTGTACTAATTCGGAATCGTTCGCATTGATTTTTTTTGGATCAATATCCAGTAGCCAAGCATACTCTGTTCCAATTTCAGGATAAAGACTAGAAATCCCATTCAAAATAGTCTCTTCTGGAACTAAAAAATTAGCAAAAATTAAATTAGGGGACTTATTTGCAAAAGCAGTATCAAAAATGTACCAAACATTATCACTATTTGAAGATCTATTATATATTCCGGAAATTCTAATATTTAATTTATCTTCAGTATTTAACCAATGAGGCTTTAAAAAGTAATTATCTCCGACATTTAAATTTAATTTGTCAGATGTTAATTTATCAATTAGAACTTCTATGGCTGAATTTTCGTTATAGAAATTTTTATAAATTTTCGGGATTGAACCATCGATAATTTCTATAGAATTTATCGAATCAGGAATTAAAATAAAATTAGCTCTTAAACAACTATAATCGTTTCGTAAATTATTACTACAAACATTTTTAGAGGTAATATTTCTATCGTCTACAAAAAATGTCCATGTCTTAATTCCTATATAACTTCCCGTAATAAATCCTTCAAATTTTTTTTGTGTATTATCAACTATTTCTAGTATAGAATCGAAAGTTTGATAATCTGTTTTTTTAACTTTGACTTCCATTAGTAAATCTACCTTCGGTTGATCTAAATTTCCTAATTGATTTTGTAAAGATAAATTTCTTAATGTATCAAAAAATACAATTGATGTTGAAGTGATTGTAGAAGATAACAAGACACCAAGTATTACTGCAAAAAGCATAGATTTATGAGCAAATATTCTAATTGTTATTAATTTAAAAGCATCTATGATCATAAAATTGTAAAATTGGTTTTAAAAATTCTTTAAGAAAATAATCTTGTGACTATTAGTAATCCAATTATATTTATAACTTTGTTGTTCGTAATCTTTTCAATTGTTTCATGTTCAGAAGAAAATGCAAATAACAATAATCCGAAGTTGGAAATTATAGAAGAAAATAATCCTATAACGAAGAGGATAACAATACCAGAAATCGTAGACTTAATTGCTCCTTCAGTAGTAGAAATCGCAACATATGGAAAATCAGAAACGGGTGTAGCAACCGGTCTTATTCTTGATTCAGAGGGGCACATTTTAACCAATAAGCATGTAATAAAATATGCTGAAGCAATTACTGTCGCATTCAATAATGGAAAAACATTAAAAGGCAGTAAATACAGGGAAGATCCTATATTAGATTTAGCAATAATTAAAGTTGATAATAATAATATAAAATTAATCCCTGCTAAATTTGGCAATTCCAATAATTTAAGAGTTGGAGAAGATGTCATTGCTATTGGACATGCATTAGGTTTAGAAGGAGGCCCATCGGTAAGTAAAGGTATAATCAGTGCTTTAAATAGAACTATTAGCGATGGAGTAGAAAATGATATGACAGGTTTAATTCAAACAGATGCGGCTATAAATAGTGGTAATTCTGGAGGTCCATTAGTTAATAATGAAGGAGAAGTGATAGGGATAAATACAATTAGAACGGGAAGCGATGGAATTGGTTTTGCTATTAATATTAATAATTCTTTAGATTCTGCAAAAAAATTAATAGCACTAGGTGATCCTCCTCCTCCAGGCTATCTTGGTATTAGTTTTGACGAAATAACCCCAGCATTAGCATTTTTATTTGATCTCCCAACTAATCATTTATGGATAACATATATTAATCCAGGATCACCAGCCGAAGTTTCTGGTCTTAAAATTGACGACATTATAATAAGTATGAATGATTCTAAAATACAAAATGGAGCAAATTTAACAGAATTTCTAAGAACTCATCAGGCAGGAAATAAAATTAATATTACTTTGCTTAGAGATAGAAGTTATCTTTTAGAAACTGAAGTTATATTAGGTGAAAGACCAAACTAAAAAATTATTTCTTTTGTAAAATTAAATTTCCATAAAGATCTACTTCTACCTGCCAATTTGGCGGAATAATACTTGTAGAATCAGGCTCTTCAACTATTGCAGGCCCACTAAATAATAAACCACTTGAAAATTTAGATCGATCATAGACAGGTGTATTGATTTTTTTATGTTCCTCACTAAAATAAACTGACCTCTGACCTTTGATCGCAATAGATTTATTTTTATAGTTACTTTTTAATTCTTGATTTTTTGGAATGGAAATTTTTCTAACTGCAGTTAATCGTAAATTTACTATTTCTACTGGATCATTATCTACTCTAAAGCCATAAGAGCTCTCATGAGCTAAATGAAACGATTCAAGTAATTCTGTTAACCAATTTTGGTCAATTTTTTTGTCTGGAGCTTGAATATTTAATTCAAAACTCTGTCCCCAATATCTCATTTCTAAAAATTTTTCAAATAATATATTGGGTTTTTGGTCAACATTAACATTATAAGAATGCAAACCCCTTCCTTCGACTTCAAGCGAATCAAATCCTTCTTTTACTTCAGATAAATCCATTGTATCTGTGCGAACTATTAAGGTTTTTGATACATCCATCCTAATATCTGTAACTAAAAGGCCTAAAGCAGAAGCAGTTCCTGGGCCTTTAGGTATAAGTACCTTCTGTATACCCACCTCTTCTGCTAAATTAGCTACATGAGCTGGCCCAGCTCCACCAAAACCCACCATAATAAATTCTCGAGGATCATGTCCTTTTTGAACAGAAACCAGTCTAAGTGCATTTACCATTGCATTATTTGCTATTTCAATTATTGCATTAGCTACTTCCAGAACAGAAAGACCTAATTGTTTAGCACAATTATCAAAGATTGATTTTTCTGCTAAATCAATATCTAAAATTATTTCTTCATTTGCAAAATAATTTGGATCAAGTTTTCCAAGAATTAAATTTGCATCTGTAATTGTAGGTTGTGTACCTCCTAATCCATAACAAGCGGGACCAGGATCTGCACCAGAGGATTGTGGTCCAACACGTAAAGCTCCTCCGGAATCAACCCATGCAATAGAACCACCACCAGCACCTATTTCAACTAAATCTATTACAGGAGTCCTTATAGGATATCCTGAAGAACCTCCAAATGCTCCTGCTCCAGTTTGTGCAAAATTTCCAACACTGTAATCTTTTGTTACTGTAGGTTTACCGTCTCTAATTAATGCGGCTTTAGCAGTTGTTCCTCCCATATCAAAAGAAATAATATTTTTATATCCTAAAGATTTTCCTAAAACTGAAGAAGCTACTACCCCTGCGGCAGGTCCAGATTCTACCATATGAACAGGTGATGTAATTGCAGCGTCTGCTGTGTAAACTCCTCCATTCGATTGCATAACTAAAAGTTCAGCATTAATTTTATATTTAAATAATTTTTTACTAATTGAAGTAATATATTTATTGATTATTGGAGAAATTGATGAATTAATTACTGTAGTTGAAGCTCTTAGGTATTCCCTAAATTCTGGTACAACTTCAGAAGAAGTAGAAATCATTAACTTTGGTAATCGTATTTGTATAGCTTTCTTTAATTGAATTTCATGCTCCGGATTTCTATATGAATGAAGCAAACAAATAGCTACAGCATCTACTTTATTCTTGATAAGTAACTCAATGATTTTATCTATTGATTTTTTATCTATAGGTTTAATTATTTCACCTTTTGAATTCATCCTTTCTATAACTTCGAAACATAATTGTCTAGGAATTAAAGGTTTAGGTTTTTTAAATTGTAAATCATAAAGAGATGGCCTTATTTGTCGGGCGATTTCAAGCATATCTCTGAAGCCTTCTGTAGTAATGAAGGCTGTTTTAGCTGTTTTTCCTTCAATTATTGCATTTGTAGCAACTGTGGTAGCATGAACAACATATTCCATAGATTCGGGTTGGATTTTTTTAAATTTCAAAATCTTTTCAACTGCACTTATAAATCCAATAGATGGATCTAATGGTGTAGTCAAAACTTTTGAAGTGAAAATTTCTCCAGTGTTAGAATTAATTAAAGTAGCATCAGTAAATGTTCCACCAATATCTACTCCAATTCTATAGTTGTTAATTTTTTTTGATGATTTCAAATTTAATTTAGCCTTAAATTTCTTAATTTGTATGTTTTTTTATAATCTACAAGTTTTTGACTTTTATCTATATGTACACCATAAATATTTCTAGCTCTTTCATATGAAATTTTTTGTTGTAAATAATCAGATAACACTTTTATAGGATCTCTTTTAAATGGACTACCAAAACCTCCACCTCCTGAAGTTCGATAACTTATTACATCTCCAGAATATAATTGGATGGTCTTTTTAGAAGATAGAGTGATTTCTTGTTTATTCTTTCTTTTTAAAGCATAGACTGAAACGCTTCCTTTTTTTCCTCCAAATAAACCATGAGGTCCATCTTTATCTCTATCAGCTAAAATAGTAAAAGTAGTTTCGTCAGTAAACATATAATCTCTTCGAAGACCCAATCCACCTCTAAACTTTCCTGGACCTTCAGAATTTGGAATTAGTTCATATTTTGTTATTTGAACAGGATAATTACTTTCTGTTTCTTCAATTGGCGCATTTTCAGTATTTTGACCGTGAGCTTGTACAGCATCTGGACCATCAGACGTAGATCTAGCCCCATAACCACCTGCCAACGTTTCAAGAAAACAATAATAATCACCAGTGTATTCATTTATTCCTCCAAAACCTGAATGACATTGCATAGATTTAGTGCCTGCACAAATTAAATCTGGCATAGATTTAGATAATGCCAAGAATATTAAATCATTAAGCCTTACATGGGTTTCCCATCCTCCCACTACAGGTGCAGGATGAACACAATTAGTAACAGTGCCTTCAGGAGCAATAACATTTACGTATTTATAAAATCCATGATTAACAGGCAAATCTTTATCCATTAAACATCTAAGAGCATAAGCACAAGCAGAAAAAGTTTGGGCAAAAGTAGAATTTACAGGAGCTTGCCTTTGTAAATCTGATCCTGATGTATTAAAAGTTATTTTGTTTTTATCTATTATAATTTCAACCTTTAAAATAACTTTCTTATCTGTAAATCCATCGTTATCAACAAATCCTTCAGCAAAATATTTTCCTATAGGTAGTTTAGATAATTCATTTTTAGTTCTACGTTCTGTGTATTTAATAATTTCCTCTATATATAAATTAAATTCATCTAATCCATATTTATGTAATATTTCAAGAATTCTTTTTTCTCCGGTCAAATTAGATCCGATTTGAGCTCTAATATCTCCAGAAGTTTCATGCTTTGATCTTATTTGCTCTAAAATAAGATCAAAAATATCTTTGTCTATTTTGCCTTTTTTTACTAATTTCACACGTGGAATAATCACACCCTCTTGAAAAATTTCCTTAAAAGCACCAACAGAAGCAGGTGCCCCCCCTCCTACATCTACATGATGCGCTAAACAAGCAACATATCCAACTAAATATTCTTTAAAATACACAGGTGAGATTAAAGAAATATCATTTAAATGTACCCCACCACCATAAGGGTCATTCGAGAGTATCATATCTCCTTCTAAAATATTTTCTACTCCATATTGATTAACAATTTCAGGGATATGTTTAATAAAAGACCCTAAATGAACCGGCTGGGTAAATGCCTGAGAAATACATCTCAATTCACTATCAAAAAATGCACAAGAAAAATCTTGCCGTGTCTTCACATTTGTTGAGTATGCACTTCTGCGTAATGTAATAGCCATTTCTTCAGTTGCCTGAATAAGTGCATTTCTAATAACTTCAAATTTGATTGCATTTATTGTTTGCATATTTAATTATTTAAAATTGGAATTTTAATACTAGAGGGATAAATATTAGACATAAAAATTGTATTTTTTGTGGATAACATTTTAGTATGCCTTCCCAATGGCTCTCCAGTATTTGGATTTATATCAAATCTAGGAAAATTTGAACTAGATATATCAATTCTAAGTTTATGGCCTTCTTTAAATAAATTAGCTATAGGCCATAAATCTATACTAATTTTATAAATCTCATTTTTTTTCATCATTATTTCTTTGTCATATCCATATCTATACCTCATACGAAAAATAGTATCTGTTAAATTCAAATGATACCCTTCTGAATAATTTTCAAAAGGAGGATAGACATCAATAAGCTTAAATGTAAAATCTGTATCTAATGCCTCTGAAGCAACATATAATTCAATTTTGATTACACCAATAATTTCTATTTTTTCTCTTAAGGGTTTAGTTTCAAATGACACAACATCTTTTCTATCCTTAAGTAATTTATCTGATTTTGAAGACATAAATGATTGATTTGATTCTTTTTGATGAAATCCACCTGCAGGAAGCACTTCACGTATATAATTTTTCATAAAAGACCATTGATCTAAGTGCTCAGGAACAAAGTCTAAGCTAGGGCCTCCTTCATTTGGTTTTAATATTTCAAACATACCTACAATAGGTCCGCCAATAGTAGGAACAGGATCGTTAGGGTTATATATATAACTTAATTTATCTATAGAGTTTTTATTAATTTCTTCATTAAAAATTCCATCAGAATTAAAATACAATATTTTTTCAGTAATTTGACCAATAGGCCAATTATTAGCATATCTCCACTTACCACCATGATTTAAATTGCCAGTAGAAGTTAAACCTCCTTTGCCTGCCCCCATTACAAAAACACTCACCGGTTCAATTTCATCTAATCTAGGTTGTTTTTTTAGCCATCTATCAAAAAAGGCCAATCTGGCAGGGTTATAAAACTCATTTGACCAAACACCTTCTTTTCCGGTATCACAATCTCCTTGTAGCGCCGACGACGCTCTCATTCCACCATGTCACCAGGGACCTAAAATTAAATTTACTGGAGATTTATTTTTTTTCTTAATTTTTAAATAATAATCTAATGTAGCCCCTATAAAATTATCATAAAATCCACAAGCCAAAGTAATTGGAACATCAGCATGATGGTCAATTCTAGAATCTTGGTTAGCTGCCTCCTGATCCCACCATTCATCATATATCCCTCGATAGTAATAATCAAAGGCTGTTTTTTCGAGGTAAGGAGTAACTCTCAGAGCTGTTTCTCCTGGATTTAAAGGAAATTTTTTTATCCATGATCTCATATCTCGCATTGCATCAATTATAATTTTGGCTTTTCCTATATCATCTTTTATTTCGTGTGAATCTAATGCATGTAAATGTAGAGCTGAAAACATTTGAAAACTCATAGCTCCACCTTCACGCGCTTCATGTAAAAAAATATTTGTGGGGCCTGCTTCAATCCACATTGCAGATAAATGAGGAGGTTTTTCTAATGCAAGCTGAGTTTGTGTAATTGCACGATGAGATGATCCCATAGTACCTACTTTTCCATTACACCAATCTTGTTTAGCTAACCATTCGACTGTATCAAATCCATCTTTTCCTTCCCAAGGATTAATTGTATGGTAATATTCTCCATTTCCTTCAGACCTAAATCTGCTACGAAGATCTTGAATAATTACTGCATACCCTCGCCTAGTATAGAAAGGCCAAACATCATCCCATTCATTAGATGTTTTATCATATGAAGTTCTAACTAAAATAGCTGGAACTTTAAAATCAACAGGAGCGCCTTTTCCATTTGAAGGACGATAAATATCCGTAGCAAGTTTAACTCCATCCCTCATCGGAATCATAACATCTTGATCTTTATAAATACCGTGTATAGGAAAAGAGTTCTTTAATAGAGACATGATTTCTTATTTCTTTTTATAAGTTTTTGTAAATTATAAACAACAATTTGATCTATAATACAATCAAATTAACATAAATTTATCAGGTTTAAAAATGAAAAAATTAGAATTAGAAGGAAAGGTTGCTATAGTCACAGGCGCAGGCAGAATGAGGGGAATTGGTAGGGCTAGTGCAAATACTCTCGCAAAAATGGGTGCAGATGTCGTAATCACAGGAACAGGAAGGAACCCAAAATCTTTTCCAGAAGATGAGAAAAAAGTTAACTGGAATGATATTTATTCTACTGCCTCAGAAGTCGAAAGTTACGGAAGAATTTCTTTACCTATAATTACAAATGTAACTGAAATTAATTCTGTAAATAATTTAATTTCAAAAACAATGGAAAAATTTGGCAGGGTAGATATTTTAGTAAATAATGCAGCTGCTCCTTTTGGTGCAGACAGAGTTCCGGTAATAGAACTAGATCAAAAAGTTTTTGAAAAAGTTCTAATGGTAAAAGTAATAGGAACTTTTCTTTGTAGTAAAGCTGCATCTATAGAAATGATCAAACAAGGAGAAGGTGGGAGAATTATAAATTTATCCTCTAGTGCAGGAAAAACAGGTTCTCCCAACATGGCTGCATATAATGCTTCAAATTTTGCTATTGATGGATTTACTCAAGCATTATCAAAAGAACTAGCTTCAAAAAAAATTACCGTCAATTCCGTTTGTCCTGGTCTTACTGAAACGGCTCGTATGGACCCAATGGGCAGAAAAGAAAAATGGGCAAAAAGAATTGAGCAAATACCTCTCGGAAGAGTTGCAGAAGATAATGAAATAGCTGAATTAATAGGATTTTTGAGTACTGACCGTGCATCATATATAACTGGACAATCAATTAATATAAATGGCGGAACAGTTACAGAAAGATAGATCCTATATTTCAGCACCTTTATATTTATATATTTCAATATAATCTTTTTGTTTACTACTCCAAGAGAAAAGCCTAGATTCTACAATTTTTTCTTTGCTAACACCTATAACAAGTTGTTGAACTGGATAATTTGGACCTTCTCCCCAAGGATCTGTAGCTACAACACGATCTGTTTCAGAAAAATATGCCTTTCCGTTAGGATGTGAATGATAAATAACTAACGGAGGAAAAGGTTCGTCAAGTTCACTATTAAGTTCTAAAACATCTTCAGATGAAATTACATATGCTGTTTCTGCAGTTCGATCACTAACAACAGGATGGTTTTTATTGTCGTAAACATTAATTGCAGGCCTAATACTGGTAATATTACCATTATTTGGATCTCCCCTTAACCATCCACATACTTCACTAGGAAAACCATTTCTTGCTAAACTATATATTTCATTCAATATCTCGTTGTTTATAATCACAGGCTTATGCATTACTTAATTATTCCTAAATTCCTAAATTTATCGATATTTCCTTTGGTAAAACCTAATTCAAATAAAATATCATCAGTGTGCTCTCCTAGAGAAGGAGATGATATAAAAGATGAATTATCATCATCTGTAAATTGCAATATTGGCCCCGCAGATTTATATCTAAAACCATTAGAATGTTTTAAATCAATAATATAATCATTATCTAAAGCTTGTTGATCATCAAGTAACTCTTTTATAAATTTTATTGGTTCACAAGGAATATCTCTTTCTCTAAGATTTTTGATTATATCTTTTGTAGTTTTACTTTTGAAAAACGTTTCAAATTTTTCTATCAAAATTTTAGATGTTTTTTTTGCTTCATCAGATTCAAAATTATAATCCTTATCTCTAATCCTAGGGTCACTTATTCCCATATAGTCTACTAATCTTTCTTTTGCATGATCTGCGAGGGTTCCTAAATTTATTCCTCCGTCTTTAGTCATATATGCCCTATAATAACAATGATATAAAGGGTGCCTAGTTTTTTCTTTATAACTTCTCATTATTTCTTCAAAAGAAGCACCTGAAGATTCAAGAACGGGCTTTTCTTCATGCGTCCACTTAAATTGTGGTGTTGGATATTCTTCAACTTCTACTAAATGTAAAGATTGCATAGCCAATGCATTAGATAATAGGCTAGTAGAAATTTTACCGCCTTTTCCAGTTTTATATCTTCGTATAATTCCAGCCATTACACCAGAAGCAGCAGCATATGCTGTAGCAAAATCTATGTATGATGATGATGTAATTACTTCTGGTTGGCCATTAAATAATTTTCCTTCGGTTGCCACAGCCCCAGTATAACCTTGCATAACTAAATCAAATCCAGGATCTTTTGAACGAGGCCCTTTAGGTCCATATCCTGTTATTTCTACATAAATAATGGTAGGATTTTGTTTAGAAATACTTTCATAATCAATAGAAAGTTTTTTGGATGTGTCAGGTCTATTATTTGACACTACTGCATCAGACTTTTTTATTAATTTACTTAAAATTTCCCTTGAATTTGAATTTTTTAAATCTATAGATAAACTTCTGGTTCCTCTATTTAATGTGATAAATCCTCTACCTTCATTTTCCATTATTCTGCTTGAATTTCTCCATGGGTCTCCAGATGGTGGTTCAATTTTAACAACATCAGCACCCATATCTGCAAGTATTTGTCCAGCAAAAGGACCTGCTATAAAACTCCCAAATTCTAGAATTTTTATACCATTTAAAGGACCGATTTTTTCTTGCATTTATTCACACCTAAATCTTCTCTTCAAATGCGTTTGCTACTGTTTCAAGATCTTTATCACCTCTACCACTAAGTAATAAAAGCACTACATCATTCTTGGATAATGTAGGGACCCATGATTCCATATAACCTATTGCATGGGCAGGTTCTAATGCAGGAATAATTCCTTCTAACCTAGATAAAAGTTTAAAACCCGACAAAGCTTCAATATCTGAAGCAGAAACATATTGTGCCTTTTCAATATCTTTAAGATAGCTATGCTCTGGACCTACTCCGGGATAATCGAGACCTGCAGAGATGGAATGAGCTTCCTCAATTTGACCATTTTCATCCTGTAGTAAATAACTCATAGAACCATGTAATACCCCAGGCTTACCTTTGGACATTGTTGCTGCATGTTTTTTCTCTAAACCTTCACCTGCTGCTTCCACACCAATAAGATTTACATTTTCATCTCTCAAAAAACCAGAAAAAATTCCTATGGCATTTGATCCTCCTCCCACACAAGCTATTACATAATTTGGCAAATGACCTATTCTATCAAACATTTGCTGTCTAGATTCTTTTCCAATTACAGATTGAAATTCTCTAACAATTTTAGGATAAGGATGAGGTCCAACTGCACTACCAATTAAATAATGGGTATTTTGAACGTTTGTCACCCAATCTCTTATTGCTTCATTAATTGCGTCTTTTAATGTAGATGTTCCCGACGTTACAGATATTATTTCAGATCCAAGTTCACGCATTCTATAAACATTTGGAGATTGACGTTTAATGTCTTCTTCACCCATATAAACTATGCATTCTAATCCCATTTGTGCACACACTGTGGCAGTAGCAACTCCGTGTTGTCCTGCACCAGTCTCTGCTATTATTCTATTTTTACCTAATTTTTTTGCTAGTAATGCCTGACCCAAAGCATTATTAATTTTATGAGCTCCTGTATGGTTTAAATCTTCTCTTTTTATGTATATTTGAGCACCTAATTTATTGGATAAATTTTTTGCATAATAAATAGGTGAAGGCCTACCTACATAATCGTGAAGAAGAGAATTAAATTCTTTATAAAAGGTTTGGTCATTAATAATACTTTCAAAAGCTTCGGAGAGCTCAGTTAATGCAGCCATCAAAGTTTCAGGAACAAATTGTCCTCCATAATCTCCGTATCTACCTTTTTCGTCTGGTAATTCATTAATTTGAGAATATTCCATTTTAATTAAGTAATTATTGTGTTGATAATATTAAAAAATTTAACTGTAACTATTAAGATAACAATAAGATTAGCTCGAAAACTCGAATATCTTCTTTTTATTTAGTGAAATTTAGGGAATTATGCGTCCAAACATAGATGAATATATGATGACAATTGCAATTACAGTAAGATCCAGGGCAAACTGTAAAGGCAATAAAGTTGGTGCTGTAATTTCAAAAGAAGGGCATATTATTTCAACCGGGTATAATGGCACACCTCATAATATTAAAAATTGTGATGAAGGAGGTTGTAATAGGTGTTCAAACAGAAAAAAATTTCCATCAGGAACCTCTTATGATTTATGTATATGCGTACATGCAGAACAAAATGCTGTTTTATCCGCTGCTAGATTTGGAATAAGTACAGAAGATGCTATTTTATATACAACTATTATGCCTTGCTTTGGGTGTGCAAAAGAAATGTTGCAAGCAGGAATTATAGAAGTTAAATTCTTGAATAGATGGGTTCCTCCGGATCAAGAATTAAATGATGAACATAATAAATTATTGAGTTATTTTCCTAAAGGAGTTAATCTTTTAAAAATTTAATACTAATAAGGAACTTTTATGAATTACACCGATAGCCCTCATGGTAATAACGGAATAACCTATAGACCCCCACATATAGGTTCAAAGGGGGCAGTTGTTGCTAACCATCCTTTAGCAGCACAGGCTGGAATGAAAACTTTAAGTAGAGGTGGAAATGCAGTAGATGCTATGGTTTCTGTCGCTTTTTCTCTCGGGGTAGCAGAACCATCAGGATCAAGTATAGGAGGTGACGGATTCATAATGATACATATGAACAAAATAAATTCTATTGAAATAGCAAATGGAACTGGCGCGGCACCATATGCAGCTACGTCATCAAAATATTCAGATGGGATTCCTTCTTTTGGAATGAAAAGTACATCAACACCAGGAATTTTAGATGCAATATTAAGATCACATGAAAAATATGGAACATTATCACTAAAAGAATGTATAGATCCTGCTATCGAACTTTGTGAAGAAGGAGTTCCTACAACATATTTTCAAGCAGAAGACATGAAAAAAATTAAAGCTTTAATTGAATTTCCTTCTTCCTCTGAAGTATTCGCACCAAATGGTAAATGGCTTAAACCTGGAGAAAAAAGAAGAAATTTAAATCTTTCAAAAACATATCAAAGAATAATTGAAGGAGGAAGAGATGAATTTTACTTAGGTGAAACAGCACAAAAAATGGTTAAATTCAGTGAAGATACTGGCGGTTTACTATCACTTAATGATTTATCAAAACATACTATGATATGGCAAAAACCCATATCAACAAATTACAGAGGAAAAGAAGTTTATGAAGCGCCTCCAAATTCTAGTGGACATGTCTTATTACAGGAATTAAATATTTTAGAAAATTTCGATCTTCAGTCTCACAATTATCTATCGCCTGAAAGTTTACATCTAATGGTAGAAGCAAAAAAACTTTCTTTTGCAGACAGAGAAGCTTTTTTAGCTGATCCTGAATTTATTGATGTTCCAATAGAAGGATTATTGTCAAAAGAATATTCAAAAGAAAGATCATATTTAATTTCATTGGAAAAAGCTATAGAAAAGCCTGAAGAGGGAGACCCATGGAATTATATGAAAAGACATCCAGAAAAAAATAAAAAATATAGATTTAACAAAAGATTACATTTACCTGGAGGAGATACTACACATTATTGTATTGTAGATCAGTGGGGAAATTCATTAAGTGGACTTCAAAGTATTCAAACTGCATATGGTTCAGGAATAATAGCAGGAGATACAGGAATTTTAATGAATAACCGGATGACTTATTGGCACTTGGATCCAGAGCATATAGATTTTTTGAATCCTGGACAGAGAGTTAGACATACAATGAACCCCGTTATGGTTTTTTCAAATCAAATCGAAAAGGGAGGTAAAGTTGAATTAGTTTGTGGTACCCCTGGTGCAGATACACAAGTACAAACTAATTTACAAATCATCACTTCAATTTATGATTATGAGCTCAACGTAGCTGAAGCAATAGAAGGTCCTAGATGGACACATTATCAAGGAAAAACAAATTCAGCTTACCCTCATAAAGAAGAAAATTTTTTGGAGATAGAAAGTAGAATCTCTAAAGAGACATTTGAGAATATGAGAAATAAAGGACATAAAACCATTTCTTCTGGTGCATTTGGAGGAGCAGGATGTGCTGGGGCCATACAAATTTACGGAAAAGAAAAAACTCTTTTTGCGAGTTCTGATCTACGCAAAGATGGCTATTCATCTGTATGGTAAATTTAATAAAAAATATCAACTAACATATTCATAAACTCAAAAAACCCCCATTGATCAAAAAATTTAATACCGTGTAAAATCCATTCATGGAAAATTTTCAATACTCCAGATACAAACAGAGAAATGAAAATTATTTTAGGTTTTAAAATTGTTTTTTCTTTTAGAAAAAGCTTCAATCCACTTATTAAAATAAACCAAAACTCAAAAATGTTAGGAAAAAGTAATAAAAATATTCTTTCCTGAGTAATTTCAAATATTAAAAGTCCGACGAGCCTAAATAAAAAAAGAAAAATAGCTATCTTGGAAAAATTATTTCTCCATTTAATAGCTATAAATAAAAAAATTGACATATAAAATAAATCAAGAATTTTATCGAACACTTGATAATTTCTTATTCCACCCATGTCCAAGTAGTCTTGCCAAAAAAGATCAGACAAATCAATAAAAACAGCAAATACAGCACCAATAAATGCCCACTTTAAAGTAAAAAGAGAACCTGTAATTCGTATTATAGCTATTAATATTTCTTCATTTGTAAGCATAATAAAAGTATATTTTAAAAATAAAATTACTGAAATGAAACATGCAATTCTCTCTATAGATCAAGGAACTACCTCAACAAGGTCTATTATTTTCAATGAAAATGGAAATTTAGTTAAATCTTTCCAAAAAGAATCAAATTTATTCTTCCCAAAAAATGGATGGGTAGAACATAATCCCAAAGAAATTATCCTACAAACTATCCAAACAGCAAAGTCAGCTATCTCAAATATAAAAAATAAGGTGGATGCGATAGGAATAACAAATCAAAGAGAAACTACTTTAATATGGGAAAAAAAAACAGGTAATCCAATAGGCAACGCTATAGGCTGGGAAGACATAAGAACGTCCGAATATTGTACTTATTTAGAATCAAAAAATTTTACTTCAATAATAAAAAATTCCACAGGATTGAATATTAATCCTTATTTTAGTGCTACAAAAATTCGTTGGATTCTCGATTCTATTCCTGATGGACAAATAAAAGCCGAAAATGGAGATTTATGTTTTGGAACTATCGATTCTTGGATAGTTTATAATCTTACCAATAAAAAATTGCATGTAACAGATTTAACTAATGCTTCAAGAACAATGTTATTAAATATCTATAATCTTGAATGGGATAAAGAGATATTAAAGATTTTCAATATTCCATTGGAAATTCTACCAACAATTTTGCCATCTTCATATAATTTTGGATTTACTGATCCGAAAATCTTCGGTTACGAAATACCTATTACAGGTATCGCTGGTGACCAACATTCATCAATGTTTGGTCATGCTTGTTTCGAAAAAGGAACGACAAAGTGTACATATGGAACAGGTGCTTTTGTTTTAACTAATGAAGGAAATGATCCGTCTAAATTGAAGAACACTAAATTACTTAATACTATTGGATTTCAATTAAAACAAAAAACTTTTTACGCTACAGAAGGTTCAGTTTTTTCTACTGGTTCTGCAGTACAGTGGATTAGAGATGGAATAGGAATAATTAAGAATCCTTCTGATACAAACACAATTTCGGAATACACTAAAGATAATGGAGGAATATATTTTGTTCCTGCATTTAATGGGTTAGGTTCTCCTCATTGGAAAACAGATGCTGAAGGAATTATTTCAGGAATTAAACGAAGAACAAATAAATACCACATAATTAGAGCCGCATTAGAATCAACTGCTTTTCAAGTCAAAGATGTTGTTGAAGCATCAATAACTAGTTCAAATTCAAAACTTCCTATAAAAGTTGATGGAGGACAAACAAAAAATTCTTTTCTAATGCAATTCCAAGCTGATATTTTGGATAGGCAAGTTAAAGTGGCAAAAGTTCCTGAAACAACCGCCCTTGGAGTAGCTTTCTTAGCTGGATTAAAAATAGGAATCTGGAATTCTATAAATGAAATAAAACCAATTGTAAGATCAGAAAATATTTATGATCCTAAAATGAAAAGCTCTGAAAGAGATTCATTATATTCTCAATGGTGTGAGGCAATACAAAAAAGTTCTTTGACTGTAAAATAAATTTTGAATAAGAATAAATAAAGGAGGTGATCAATGTATCTTGGAACACAAGTGGCAGCAAGAAATAATACAGACTTAAAACAATGGTCACAATTAGGCGTGATGAATATTTGTGCTGACCCTGACGGAAATCCACATGATTGGACGAAGGAAAAACTTATAAATCATCGTGAAAAAATTAATTCTTATGGAATTACTCTAGATATGGTGCAGCTACCATTATCTTCTACTCCTATAGAAAATTCGCAATCTCCAAATATTATGCTAGGTAAATCCCCTGAAAGAGATAAAGAAATTGAATCTATTCAGAATTTAATTAAGAATGTATCAGAAGCAGGAATTCCCTCAGTTAAATACAACCTAAACATAATCGGAATACCAAGATCAGAAAAAGAAAAAGGAAGGGGCGGATCATTTAACTCAACATTAAGATTCAATAAAATAAAAAATATGTCTGATCCCGGAATAGCTGGTCTAGTCGATGAAGATACTTTTTGGGAAAGAATAGACTATTTTCTAGAAAAAATAGTTCCTGTTGCAGAAGAATATAAAGTACGATTAGCGTGTCACCCTCATGACCCATACACTCCACCAAACTTCAGAGGTGTAACTCGAGTATTAGGAACAATAGAAGGATTGAAAAAATTTGTTCAATTACATGAAAGTCCATATCATGGTTTAAATTTCTGTCAGGGTACTATAACTGAAATGTTAGATAATCCTGGAGAAGAAATATTTGATATTATCAGATGGTTTGGAAAAAAAGAAAAAATATTTAATGTGCATTTTCGAAACATTAAAGGAAAAAAATTAGACTTTATGGAAGTTTTTCCTGATGAAGGGAGTATTAATATGTGGAAAGCATTACAAACATATAAAGAAATTAATTATAAATATATGTTAATGCCAGATCATGTTCCGGAAATTTCTGGTACAGACCCTAAAGCAACTGCTTTTGCATTCTGTTATGGTTATATTACTGCATTACTACAAGTTATTGGCGAACCAAGAGTTCAGCCATGGATAAATTAATATGAACGAAACTAAACCTGTATATATATCGAATATAAAAATCAAACCTGAAAAAGGTGCTGTTAGGCATGCTTTTTTGCCTCCAAATAATAGTGAGGTAATTTTTGGTGTACACAGTGAAATAGCCGAACATTATGGAGCTGATCCTTCAAACATAACAGATCCTATGCCAACTACACTGGATTATATAATTGCTGCAACAGGCGGCTGAATGCTTGGAACATTTAGACGGGCACTTGCTGTTCGTGAAATTCCCACTGGAAGGGGTTATCTTATTGCAGACGTAAAAGGTGAAGTTTTCAATGAAAAAAATAATGTTTTAAAAATCAAAAACATTAAAATTTTATATAATCTTACTATTGAAAAAGATTTGTATGATGAAAAAAAGGAAGCTATAGATCGTGCTCTTAATCATCACTCATCTCAATGTCCAGTACATCTTTCTATAGGTGATTCTATTAACATCACAACAGATATAAAATATAAATTCCTAGATTAGATTATCAATGAAGTTTTCCGATCTATTACTTTTTGACGCTAAAGAAAGAGGAATTGAACATTTTTTTGGCATTCCAGGTAGCGGGTTCCCAATGGATGCAATGGAATCAGGGAAAAAAGTAGATGTTAATTTTATACATGTTGCCCATGAATCTACCGCTGCAATAGCAGCAGCATATTACGGAGATGAAAAAAATTCTCCTGGTTTAGCTCTTACTGTAAAAGGTGTTGGGGCAGGTAATTTAGCTGGAGGTGTAGCTAATACTTATTTTGAAAGAAAACCATTATTATGTGTCTGTGAGGCAGGTCCGGAAAAACAAAAAATTGATTTAGTTCAAGTGATGGATCATTTTAAATTATTTGAATCAATTTCCTCTTTTCAAGCTAATATAAATCATTCAAAAGCTAGAGAACAACTAAAATCTGCAATTCTTTCATCTATTGATGGTAGACCAAGCGCTTCAGTAATTAATATTACTAGTGATTACCAAGATAATGATTGTGGCGAAATACCAGATTACAAAAAAAATAACCTCAAAAATACTTTTATCGACAAATTGACAATTTCGAAGGTATCTAATCGTATTTCATTAAGTAAACGTCCTTTAATTTTGCTAGGCGCTGATGTAGAAAGAGATAAAGCTACTCAAGAATTAATTCTTTTTGTAGAAAAGATTGGTGGATCGGTACTTGTAAATATGGATGCGCGAGGAATTATTCCTGAAAATCATCCTCGTTGGGCGGGTGTTTTTACAGGAAACTATAATTTAGAAACTATTGAAGGTGAGATTGAAGAAAGATCTGATTTAATTATTCTAATTGGAGCAGATTCTATGATGACCCATATACCTTGGTCATTTAATAAACCTACTATAGAAATAGTTGCGAGAGAAGAATATAATTCAACATCAATAAATCCAGAAATTCGGATCAATGGAAATTTAAAAACAATATTAAAAATTCTTAATGATCAAGTCAAACAATCTAATGGCTTTTCTCTAAATGAAATTAATGAAATTAAGACAAAGGTCCTAAGACATTTTGTGCGAGATGAACAAGCAATTTTTACTGTTCAAGATATTATTGAAAGCATTAAAAATATAAAAAATGAAGACACCACAATAATTACTGAAACAGGTGCATTTATAAGATTTTTTGAACATCTTTTACCTGTTAATAAATATGGTTCTTATCTGGGATCTTCAGGTGGCAGAACAATGGGATTAACCATACCGGCTTCAATTGGTTATGGATTAGCCAAACCTGATACACCAAAAATTGCTATTGGTGCTGACGGAAGTACATTAATGAGATTAGGGGAATTAGAAGTTTTTTCAAGGAATAATATAGTTATGCCTATAGTAATCATAAATGATATGGCTTTAGGCACCATGAAAGCTAGACAGAATTCAAGAGGTTTTGATTCACATGGATTAAATTTTGTACCTGTAGATTTTTCAAAAATAGCAGAGGCTGTTGGTTTATATGGAGTAAAAGTAAATACTCCAGAATCATTTTATGATGCATTAAAAAAATCAATGACAGCCGATAAAACAACTATCATTGATGCAAGAGTAGATCAAGAATCATATTGGAGTGGTTTTGCCCCGTCCATAGGTGATATATAGACTCTATGACAAAACTAGCTTTCATAGGAATAGATGTTGGAACTTCAGGCATTAAAGCTCTGGCAGTTGATTTAGAAGGCAATATTTTAGCATCCCATAATGAACATTTAAATATCATTATCCAAAAACCAGGATGGACAGAACAGAATCCTTTAGAGTGGTGGTCAGCGACAGTAAAAAGCTTAAAAGCTATCTCTCAAAGTCTCAAATCACAAAAAGTTAACTTTTTATCTATTGGTCTATCAGGCCAAATGCATTCTTTAGTTATTTTAGATAAAAATGATAACCCGCTTGATAACGCAATTTTATGGAATGATGGAAGAACTACGGAGGAATGTAACTTTATAAAAGAAAGAAGTGGAGAAAATCTTGGAAAAATCACAGGTAATCCAGCTTTAGAAGGTTTCACAGCACCAAAAATAATCTGGCTAAAAAACAATAAGCCCAAATTGTTTTCAAAAATCAAACATATGATGATGCCTAAAGACTATATTAGATTTAAGCTTACAGGAGAAAAATTTTCTGAACCTACTGATGCATCGGGTACACTTCTATACGATATTCATAAAAATAAATGGTCATCTACAATGAGTTCCATTCTTGACATAGATGTCTCTTTATTCCCAAAAATTATTACATCAAATGATATTTCTGGATATTTAAAAAAAGATATTGCAGAACAAACTGGTCTAAAAAATACGATACCTATTGTTGCAGGAAGCGCTGATAATGCATGTGCTTCTCTTGGTGCTGGTGTACTAAATGAAGGGTCCTTAATGTTAACTGTTGGAACTTCTGGGGCAGTCGTAGCTCCATCTACAAAACCTGAATTTGATCCATTATTAAGAGTACATCTAATGAGACATGTTTCTCCGAAAACATGGTATAAAATGGGTGTAATTTTATCAGCTGGAGGAGCATTAGATTGGTGGAGTAAAATTTCTGACGTGAAAAATATTCAAGATTTAATTAATGAAATTCCAGACAATCCAAAAAAGAAAGAGGATATTTTATTTCTACCTTATATCACTGGAGAAAGAACCCCTTATGCAAATCCAAAAGCTAGAGGGGTGTTTTTTGGATTAAATGCAAAAACATCTCGTGCCGATTTAACTTATTCTGTACTACAAGGAATAGCATTAGCTTTAAGAGATTCATTAAATCTAATATCTACTAAAAATAAAATAAATAATGCTGTTTTAGTTGGTGGGGGTGCTAAATCAAAGAAATGGCAGAAAATTATAGCTGATACCTTACAATTAAATATAATGCTTATAGGACAATCCGAAGGAGCATCATTAGGGGCTGCAATGTTGGCCTCTTGTTATTCAAAAGAATATTTCAACTCTATTAATGAAGTGGCCTCAAACTGGATATCAGTTAAAGATAAAATAGAACCAAACCATAATGAATCAGATTATTATTCTGAATTACATTCTCGTTATAGTAATTTATATAACTCAATTAAATCAGAATACGAATAACTTATGCTGTAGATTGAATTAGCTCTATCCTTATATCTCCTGGAGCAGAAATAAAAGCTATAATATTTTTCACTTCAGGATTTTCTTTTGGACCTTCTTTAAGTTCAGCTCCAAGTTCTACTAATCTTTTAATATCAGCATTAATATCATTACTATCAAAACCAAAATGTTCTAAACCGTAATGAGCATTAGAGTCAGCAGGACCTAATATTTCATTTGTTCTTTCACTTGAAATATTAATTTTCATTCCGCCTTCTGCAGTTGTTGTGATAAATCTATCACCAACAGGTCGAACAGTATCTGAAACTATTTTTACATTAAATGCATCAACAAACCATTTAGCTGTTTTTTCAGGATCTTTAGATTTAATATGAATATGATTAACTATATATGGCATTTATTTCTCCTTAGTTAGCTATTTTATCTAATAATTGTTCGTGAATATTTGGCCAGGCAATTATAACTATATGTTTTTCAAGATTATTATTCCAATCAATTGGATTATTTTTTTCATCAGAAACCTTCATGCCTGATTCTTCAGATATTATAGCTCCTGCTGCAATATGCACTGATTCTATTCCATAAAAAACTGCACCTCCTAACCTTCCAAGACAAAGTTGAGCTATCGGATAGGATACAGATGAAAAACTATTTACTTGCCCAACAGATGAAATCCATTGTAATTCTGATTTAATTAATTTTTTCCATGCATCTCCACCATCTATTTCCAAAGCTATAGTAGCTCTAGATAATTCTTTATAAGGAGAAAAACTATTTAATATATTTCCATTTAATTCGACCCCATATCCCTTAGCAGCAAATATGTACTCATTTGACAACGGTAAAGTTACCAACCCCATTAGTAATTCATTTTTACCATGTAAAGCTATATTTGTTCCCCAATGAGACATTCCTAAAGAAAAAGGAACAGTTCCACATAAAGGATCAATAAGCCAGGTTAAATCAGAATTTTTTTCTTTATGTAAACTTTCCTCAGATAATATATTATTATTCGTCTTCGATAATATAGAAATAATGGCATCGTCACTCTCTATATCTGCTTCCGTCACCAAAGCATTTTGGCTTTTCTCCCACTTATTAATTGTCGAAACTTCTGAAAATCTTTTTAATAATATCTCAGAAGAATTCTTACTTGCTTGTATTGCTATGTTTTTGTAATTTAAAATTTCTTGAAAATTCATTTAAATTTCACCTTGCAAAAATTTTCTATGTACAGATTCAACATCAACTACATTTGGGCCATCTAAATCTAAGGATACTGCAACTTTATTTTTTGGTAAAAGTTCAACTTCTCTTTCTCCATCTAAAGCTATAGTGCCTGAATTTAAATCTATTGGATATTTTTTCCCTGATTTCATTTCCTCATATGAAGAAATTTTAATTTCGTGAACTTTTCCAGGAGCTAAAGGAGCAGAAACTCTAAATTTTTCCTTACCATTTAATTTTATATAAAGACCTAAAGGTTCATCAATTGAAATCATTTTTATTCTTGCTCCAATAGAAGCTAAACCAATACATAGTGGCTCTGAACGTGTAAGAAAAATACTATCTATTACTTCTGGATCCCAAACAGCTCTTGATCCTAAAAACATTTGATTAGTTATTGCAACATCTACGAGAGCTATATCAACTAGTTCATCGTTAACAAATATATTGATTTTCTTACTTTTTCTAAAGGATTTAGAAGTAATTTTACGAGTAGCTATTCTGCCTGCAGCTATACCTGCAATAGTTCCTTCAGTCATTTGCGGAAACACATTATTTGTCCCTGTAGAAATTGGTAGAATAGGTGTTTGACCACAGCCTTTTGCAACTACTCGATTTGTTCCATCTCCACCTAAAGTTACAATACATCCAACATTTAGATCATTCATGATACTTGCTGCTTTGGTTGTACCGGTTTGATGAGAAACATTTGGAAGGTCTAAATATTTTATATCTATTTTATTTTTAACATCATTTACTCCAGGAAAAGATAATCCTGAAGCATCTGGCATAATATATAAAGTTCTAGCCCCTGTAGATACAATTCCCGCAAACACACGCCTTAGTATATTAGCTTTCTCTTGATTCGAAACAACTCTTCCATGAGAAACAAGTCTTCTAATATCCTTACCAGCAGAAGGATTAGCGATTATACCTACCGAAGAATTATTCATCCATCCAACTAGGATCAATTAAATATTTAGATACCACATTAAGAAAATTCGCAGATGGAGCCCCATCCCAGGCCCTGTGATCAAAAGTTAGATTTAAGGTTCCAAAAGATCTTGGAATTAGTTCATCATTTACGTAAGTTGGGGCTATTTTTACTGCACCAACACCTAAAATACCAATCTCAGGTGGATTTAGTAAAGGATTAAAAGTTTCAATTTCGTATGACTCAAGTGTAGTAACAGAAAAAGAACTTCCAGACATTTTTTCTATAGGAATAGAATTAGTTCTAGATAATTTTGCTATATCTCTAATTTCTAAAGCTATTTCTAATAATGATTTTTTGTCTGCATTTTTTATAACAGGTACAATTAATCCATCATTAACAGCAACAGCAAAACCAATATTAATATCTTCTAAATATCTAATCTCATCACCTACTAAATGAGCATTTGCTTCTCTTTGTTCCGATAGAGCTTTAGCAACGGCTTTTATGACTAAATCTTGATACTGAGGTCGTAATTTTTTTGATCTCCATTCAGAAACTAATTTTTTTTGAAACTTAACTGTTTCAGTAACATCAACGTTTCTAGTAAGTGTAACGGTAGGAATTTTAGAACTTTCTGTCATTCTTTTAGCGATTACTGATCTAAGGCTGACTAGTTTTTTAACTTCTCTTACAGGAACATTGCTTACGGGCAAAACTTCCTCATCTGTAGATTCATTAGAATAATTTGATATATCTTCTTCTGTAATTCTTCCGCCTGGCCCTGTTCCGTTCACAAGATTAATATCAACATCAAGTTTTTTAGCCAACCTTCTAGCTCTAGGTGTTACAACTTTGCCAGTCTTATTATCCTGTTTTTTGGTTGTAGGTGATTCTTCTGTCGTTGATTCTTTTGTTTCCGTATTATCTAACTTGTTTTCCGGAAGATCACTCTCCGATTCTCCTTCTAGTAAAATATAACCTAATATAGTACCTACATTAACTACTTTACCTTCTTCAACATCAATTCTTCCTAGTTTTCCATCTGTCGTAGCTTCAACTTCAGAATTAACCTTAGAAGATTCTATTTCTACTAATTTATCACTCTTTGAAATCGGATCCCCAATTGATTTTAACCATTTCATTACTTGTCCATCGTTCATTCCCATTCCCCATTGTGGCAAAATTATTGGTGTAGGCATTTTTTCTCCTAATTTATTTACAAAGTGAGATTAATAAAATCAATCTTCAAGTGTTTTCTTAACTGCATTAGATATTTTAATTGCATCAGGGTAAACTAATTTCTCAAGTGCAGGTGTAAAAGGTATATGAACTTGTTCCGATGCAACCTTCTGAATAGGTGCCTGTAAAGACCAAAAACCTTCTTCAGCGACAATTGATGCTATTTCCGAAGCCGCACTACAAACTTTATGTGCAGGATCAACAAGTACCAATCTACCTGTTTTTTCTACTGAATCTAATATTGAAGATTTATCTAATGGTACTAAAGTTCTAGGATCTATAACTTCTACTGAAATTCCTTCTTTAGTTAAACTTTCTGCTGCAGAAATTGCATGGTTTACAGCACCTCCTATAGCTACAATTGTACAATCATTACCTTCTTTTACTATATTAGCTTCACCAAAAGGGGTAAGATATTCTTCATCAGGAACTTCGCCGCGCATCCCACTTATAGTTCCGTCTTCAAAGAAAATAACTGGATCATCATCTCTTATAGAAGTTTTCAATAATCCCTTTGCATCAGCAGGATTTGAAGGAACAGCAATTTTTATTCCAGGCATATTCATAAACATAGGATAAGATCTATCAGAGTGGTGAGCTGCAGCACCACCTCCATACATCATCAAAGCTCTATATACAACCGGCAATGTAGCTTGTCCACCGAACATATATCTCATTTTTGCAGCCTGACTAATCAATTGATCCATTCCTACCCACATAAAACTGGTAAGAGTCTCGACTATTGGTCTAGATCCAACTAACGAAGCCCCTATAGCAGCTCCAAAAAAACCATTTTCTGAAAGAGGAGTATCTAAAACTCTCTCCTCACCAAATTCTGAAAGTAGATTAGCAGTGGCACCGTAAACAGCTCTTCGAATATCCTCCCCCATTATAAAAACACTCTCATCTCTTCTCATTTCTTCGACATGCGCTTGATTTAGTGCTTCAGCAAATACTGTTTGAGTCATTTTATCTCCTAACTACTTTTTATGGTTGTTGAATGGGGTTTGCCCACATATCTTCAAATAATTCTTCAGGTTCTGGAAAAGGACTATTTCTGGCAAAATCAACTGCTTCTTCAACCATTTTTTCTGTTTCTGATGAGATTGCATCACATTCTTGTCGAGAAGCTATTTCATGACTTATTAAATATTCTTCATGAATTACTATAGGATCTCTTTTTCTCCATTCATCTATCTGTTCTTCTGATCTATATTCACCTCTTCTTACTCTACCTAATCCTAAAGAGTGTTCTTCAAATCTATATGTTAATCCTTCTATAAGGGTAGGGCCTTCACCTGACCTAGCCCTATCTACAGCTGCTTTTGTTGCTTCATACATTGCTATTGCATCTTGACCATCAACCAATACTCCGGGCATATTATAAGCAGATGCCCTGTCTGAAATATGGTCAACCGCAACAGTTTCCTCATAAGAAGTAGTAACTGCAAATTGATTATTTTCACATAAAAATATTACTGGTAAATTCCAAACAGAAGCTAAGTTCATTGATTCATGACATGCACCTTGATTGGATGCTCCATCACCAAAAAATACTAAAGAAACAAAATCTTTTCCTTGAATTTTCGATGCTAAAGCTGCGCCTGTAGCAACCGGCACAGAAGAACCAACAATTCCAGATTCACCCAAGATACCTATAGAGAAATCAGCCAAATGCATAGACCCACCTTTTCCTTTACAATACCCATCAACTCTCCCATAAAGTTCTGCCATGGCTTTATTAACTGACCCACCTTTAGCAAGAGGATGCCCATGTGATCTATGATTGCCTGCAATATAATCAGTGTCTCTAAGTGCAGCACAAGCACCAACCGCTACAGCCTCCTCTCCTATGTAAGGGTGAGCTGCACCCGCAAATTCACCTGCTGAATGCACCTCCATAACTTTTACTTCAAAATGTCTTACTATCCACATTCTGCGCAAGATCAACTTCAATGTATCCTGATCGATATTCATAAAAATTTTTCCCTATCTTACTTACTAAATACTTTATTTATATAAATTCAGATTATAACCATTTTCTATCTTTTTTGTAGGTAAATTTCATCTAAAAAAGCACGTAATTTTATTCTTGACAAAAATGATTAAATATTTCCCTACTTGATGATAGAATATCCTAAGAGCAACTTATAGTAAATCAATACACAAATAAATTATACATATTTATACTAAACACTTGTAGATTTTAGGAATTTCAATGGCCAAAAAAACTAATGGAAAAAACACGCATACTGGCGCAGCTGATTATAGTGCTGAACATATAGAAGTAATGGAAGGACTTGAAGCAGTCCGAAAAAGACCTGGAATGTATATTGGTACCACTGGACCAGACGGTGTATTTCATTTAATTAGAGAAATAGTGGACAACTCCGTAGACGAAGCAATGGCAGGTTATGCTACACGCATTGATGTTACTATCCATAAAGATGGTTCTGTAACAGTAGAAGATGATGGGAGAGGTATTCCTGTAGATAAACATAATAAAACGGGCGTTTCTGCATTAGAAACAGTTATGACAACACTACATGCTGGAGGAAAATTCGGAGGAAAAGGATATCAAGTGTCCGGAGGATTACATGGTGTAGGTGCTTCAGTTGTTAATGCACTATCTATCAATACAACAGTTAACGTTAAAAGAGATAATAAATTCTATACACAGAAATACGCAAGAGGAAAAACGGTCGGAGCACAAGAAGAAAGATCATTAAATGAAAATGATATACAGGGAACTGGAACTAAGACAACATGGATGCCTGACAATCAAATTTTTCCGGAAATTTCTTATGATTGGGATACTATCTCTAATAGATTCAAAGAAATGGCGTATCTAAATCAAGGATTATTAATTCATTTAAAATCAGAATGGCATTCAGAAAGATGGCCAAACAATGATGTAACATATTATTTTGATGGAGGTGTACAAAGTTTCGTAAAATCTTTAAATAGATCGAGGGGTGGTGGTATACATGATAATATTTTATACGCAAATGAAACTTCCGATGATATCGTCGTAGAATTAGCACTTCAATATAATGAATCTTTTATTGAAAATTGCTTGTCTTTTGCTAATGTTATCCGAACAGGAGATGGGGGTACTCATGTACATGGTTTTAGGTCTGCTCTAACAAGAGTCCTTAATGATTATGCTAAGAAAAATAATTTGCTTTCTAACGGTAAAGATGACATTAGCACTTTATCAGGAGAAGATACAAGAGAAGGGCTAATGTCTGTAATTAGTGTAAAAGTAAAAGATCCTCAATTTGAAGGACAAACTAAAGGTAGATTAGGAAATCCGGAAGTAAAAGGTGCAGTTGAACAAACTCTAGGGAAGTTTCTTAGAGAATACCTAGAAGACAACCCTCTAGATGCGAGAACTATTATTGATAAATGTTCTACAGCTGCACGTGCAAGAGAAGCTGCTAAAAAAGCTAGAGACCTAGTAATAAGAAAAAATGCTATGGACGGAGGATCTCTTCCGGGAAAATTAGCAGATTGTTCAGAAAAAAACCCTGAAAATTCTGAAATTTACATTGTAGAGGGTGAATCAGCAGGCGGTTCAGCAAAACAAGGTCGCGATCGTCAATTTCAAGCTATATTACCGTTGAGAGGAAAAATTCTGAATGTAGAAAAAGCCAGACTTGAAAAAATGCTTGCACATGAAGAAATTAGTGCATTAATTACCGCGCTAGGTGCTGGGTTAGGAGAAGATTATGACGAAGACAGACTCCGATATCATAGAGTAATTGTTATGACTGATGCAGATGTTGATGGTTCACACATAAGAACCTTATTATTAACTTTTTTCTATAGAAATATGGGAAAATTAATCGGAAATGGACATCTTTATATAGCGCAACCTCCATTATATAAGGTGTCTAAAGGAAGGTCTGCAAAATGGTTATATTCTGATTCAGAATTAGACGAATGGATGGCAGATAAAGTTTATGGAACTATGGAAATATCAAATAAAGATAATTCGCTAGTTATAAAAGGCAAAGGGATTGGAAAACTACTAACCCCTTTAAAAGATTTCATTGATTCTCGTGAAGCAATTAAAATTTTGGGCATACCGGATAAAGTTTTAACTATTTTACTTGAAAATAATAAATTTAAGAATTTAGACTTTTCACCTGAAATAGTTATTAAAGAAGAGAATTCGGAAGAACAACAAAGGTCTTTATTTGATGACGAAAATCAACAAATTGAAGAAGATATAATTTCTGAACCAATATATAAAGAAAAAATATATGAAATTGAAGGATTTAAACTAACACAGCAAATATACGAAAACCCAACCTTACAAAGAGTATTGAGTTTGTATCCAAAAATATCAAATCTTATTAAAGAATCATCTTTTATACTAAAGAAAAATGACGAGATAATATCAGATAAATTATCTTGGAATGAACTTCCTGCAAAGTTAGAAGCAAATTCTGATAAATCTGGTGTTAATGTACAACGTTACAAAGGCTTAGGCGAAATGAACCCTGAACAATTATGGGATACAACTATGGATCCCGAAAATCGAGTGATGCTGAGAGTTACAGCTGAAGATGCTATGAAAGCTGATGAAGTTTTCCGAACTTTAATGGGTGATGAAGTAGCGCCAAGACGAGATTTTATTAGAGCTAATGCATTAGAAGTTAAAAATTTAGACGTATAAAAGACTATAAAATCTTTATTTCACCGTTCATTGATGCTTCCCACAACTTAAATAAAGGTATGTTTTTATCGTTTAATTTTTCTTTTGCACCTTGTTGTCTATCTAGAATTGTTAAAGCTAAAACAACCTTACATCCATAATCTTCTACTGCTTCAATAGAATTTAGTAAACTATCGCCAGTAGATAATGTATCATCAAATACTGCTACATTCATTCCGGGCTTAATAAGACCTTCAATTTGTTGATTTGTTCCGTGTTTTTTTTGCTCTGATCTAACAAAAAATCCAGATAAATCGATATTTTCAAAATGACACTTCAAGGTCAAAGCTCCTATTATTGGAACTGCTGCTACAGAAGGTCCTCCAAACGCATCTGCATTAAATTCAATAATTTTTTTTATAAAAATTTCTGTAATTAAATTAGAAGAAAAAGGATCCATAGATAAAAGTCTGCCATCAAAATAGTAAGAGCTTTTTTGTCCTGATGATAATGTAAATTCACCAAACTTTATGGCATTTAGAATTATCGCACGTTCATATAATTTTTTACTATTTTCTTCAATCATTAGAATTATACAATCCTTTTTTTTTAATTATGTTAATAACTTTTGGATTAACAAATTCACTTATCTTTTTTCCTAAAGAAATATTTCTTCTTATCATCGTAGAAGAAATTTCTATAGAAGGTCCTTTTATTTCAAGAATCTTTATTGAATTCTGTTTTCCTATCAAATTTTTTTCCTCATTTCTTCTATACATAGCTATCCTGCAAATTTTTTTTATTTCTTCTGATTTATGCCAACTTCCAAAAGTAATAAGTGAATCTTCTCCCATAATAAGAAAAATTTCACTAATTGAAGAATTCTCAGCTATAACTTCCTTTAACGTATCGATAGTATAAGTCCTTTTATTTCTTTTTATATCCAAATCACTAACAAGTAAATTACTATATTTTTCAGTCGCTACTTCAAGCATTTCCATTCGATCTTTTGGTTTTGCATATGGACCAGATTTTTTCATCCACTGATCAAATACTGGTACATATAATAATATGTCGAGATCTAACTGTTCTATTGCTAAAAGCCCAATTTCTATATGCCCATTATGTACAGGATCAAAACTTCCTCCAAAAATACCTATTTTTTTCAATCCCACTGAAAATCCCGGTCATTTATTAAAACTGTATCACCTTGCTTAATACCTTTTTCGCGAAGGGAATTATTTACTCCCATTCTCTCTAATCTAGCTTGAAATTGTATAAGAGTAGCCCAATCATCTAGATTGCTAGCTTTGGCTATTCTTATCGCTCTAGGGTGAATTATTCTATAACTCGAATCATTTTCTTGTATCACAGATTGATAATGCATTTTCATTTGAGGAACAATAATATTAGTTCCTTCTATTTTTTTTATTTTAGTAGATTCTATTTTTCTTATTCTATTTATTTCTTCTGTAATCAAGTCAACTAAATTATTTATACCCTCAGATGTAATAGCAGAAATAAATATAGGTTTATGGTTTATATTTGATTCTTCTATCTCATTTATTATTTCCTGTTTTAATATAGAAACTTCTTCTAAATCAATTTTATTTATAACTAATACTTGAGGTGTTTTTTTTAAATTAATATCAAATTTTTCCATCTCATTATTTATACTTATTATTCTTTCAGAGATATTGTTTTCGGATCCATCTACTAAATGAATTAACATTTTGGTTCGTTGTATATGTTTCAGAAAGTCATGTCCTAGCCCAACCCCTTTATGAGCATCTTTTATCAATCCTGGAATATCTACTACAATAAATTCTTCTAGATAATTGTTTATTGTGCCTAATTTCGGTTCCAATGTAGTAAATGGATAATTAGCTGTTTTAGATTTTGCAGAACTTATTACATTTAATAGACTAGATTTACCAGCATTTGGCATCCCTATAATTCCGACATCTGCCAATAATTTAAGTTCCATTTTTATGTAAAATTGTTTTCCTAATTCACCTGATTCAGCTAATAGAGGTTCTTGATTGGTAGCCGATACAAATTTTGAATTCCCTAATCCTCCCTTTCCTCCTCTAATTAATACAATTTGTTTATTTGGAGAATCGAGATCATGAGCTATATGTTTTCCTTCATCGTCAATATAATCAATTACTGTACCTACAGGTACAAGAATAGTTATATCTTTTCCTTTTGACCCTTTTTTCTTGGTTGTTCCACCGTCACCTCCGTCTTCTGCAAAAAAATGTCTTTTATATTTAAATTTTGATAATGTTTTAATTGTTGTACTACTAATAAAAATTACATCTCCTCCATCTCCACCCTTACCTCCTGAAGGACCTCCCATAGGATTATTTGATTCTCTGGTAAAAGAAACAATTCCATTTCCACCATTTCCTGATTTAATTGTTATTTTCACAAAATCTATCATTATATTTAATATTTAATATCTAATTAATATTTAAAGTTAATATTTTTAATAATATATATAATCTTCTGAATTACTTGAATAAATTAGATCAGATCTCATATAAAAATATTGTGAAAAAAGATGATTAAAGTAAAAATTATTTGGAATTAGTGTGAAAATTAATAAATTATAAATGAATAATATAATTTTTAAATGTTAGTTATTCACACTGACACCTTAATTAATTCACGAATAGATGTAATTTTTTCACGTAAGACCAAATCCGTTTTGAGTGTTTTTTCAATCGCTTTTTGAGCATATATTACGGTTGAGTGATCTTTACCTCCAAGTATTTCTCCAACAGCTGAAGATGTCATATGTCCGTCTTCTCTTAATAAATACATAGTGATTCTTCTAGCCATTGTGGATACTTTATCGCGTTTATTACTCTTTATTTTTTCAATTGAAATACCTGTTATTTTTACAACACATTTTATAATCGTGTCTGAATTTATTTTTCTTTCTATCGGATTATTAAAAAGATTTTTTATTGCATATTCAGCTACATCTAAAGATATTTTTTTTCCAATAAGATCAGAATATGCAATAATCCTATTTATGGATCCTTCTAAATCTCTAATATTTCTATAAGGTTTTTCTGATAACATTTCTAAGATGTCGTTATCAATTTCTAGATAACTTGATTTATGTTTTAAGATTGATAATCTTGTTTCAATATCTGGAGGTTGTATATCGAGTTCTAGACCTCCAGATAGTCTAGAGGAAATTCGTTCTTGTAGTCGAATTTTGTTAGAAGGTTCATCTCCACTAATAACAATTTGTTTACCTTTAATATGTAAATCATTAAAGGTATGGAAGAATCCTTCTTGAGTTTGTTCTTTGCGAGAAATAAATTGAATGTCATCAACGAGTAAAACATCAAGATTCCTAAATTTTTTTCTAAATGTTGACGTTTTACCTTGTCTTATAGATTTTATATATTCATTTGTGAATGTTTCAGATGTTAGATAAAGTACTTTTTTTCCTTTATTTATCAATTCATGACCAATAGAATGCATCAGATGAGTTTTTCCTAATCCTACATCTGAGTATATATATAAAGGATTATAAATTTTTCCAGGTTCTTCTGAAACCTTAATTGCCGCTGCTAGAGCTAGCTCATTATTTGTACCTCTAATAAAGTTATTGAAAGTAAAATATTTGTTTAAATTTGATTCTTCTTCATTATTACTAGTTTTGTTATTGGATATATTATTACGAACATTTTTTTTATTATTTAGTAATTTATTTTGAGAATCATTTTTAACTTTAAAAATGATTTCTATATCTTGATCAGAGATTTTATGAACAGCCCGAGATATTGTAGAATGAAGCCTTTTTTCCAACATCTCAGCTGCAAATGGGCTGGTTGTATAAATTATTAATTGATTATCTTTTAGAGAGTCAGCAACGGTATCTTTTAGCCATGTTTCAAAGTTTGGTCTAGGTATTTCTAATTCTAATAACCCTAAAGTCGCGGACCATATGGATTTCGCATTATTTGTCGGTTCCATTTGATCCTTTCTTTGAACAAAGAACACCTATCCGAGTGTATTGTTCGGTTTAAAATTTTATTTATTTATTAAGGGGATATGTTATCAGTGAAACAGTGATAGAGAACTCAAGAACCCTACATTTCAGTAACGGACTCTTACACCAACTGATGTAAAATAAGTTAAATGTTTTTGGCCCTAAAAAGCAACAGATTTTTTGGGAAATCTATAAAATTTTTATATTTTTTTGACACAATTAAATAAATAAAATTATTAAAGTAAGTATGTTTTAGATGGAAAATTTTAAATTGAAATTTAATTTAATCAAACCGCGCATTCCATCGCGTTTTGCTTTAAGGGTCAATTAATGAAATGAAGTTAGTATTTTTTGGATCCTCAATAGAGTCTGTAAATGCTATTGAAATTTTGATAAAAAAAAATTTTGATTTAAAAATGATTGTAACTCGGAGCAAAAAACCTAAAGGTCGCGGTTTGAACATTTCTACAACTCCTGTAGAAGAAATTGCTAAAAAATATAATATTGATCTGTTTAATTCTGATAATTTAGAAGATTTGAATTTTCTAAATTTATTAAAAAATATAAATCCTGATGTGTTTATCGTAATTTCTTATGGAAAATTATTATCCGAAAAAATATTGACCATACCGAAGAGCGGCACAATTAACATTCATCCTTCTTTATTACCTTTATATCGAGGACCTAGTCCTGTAGCTTCAGCAATTTTAGATGGAGCAAAAGAAACAGGAGTCTCCGTAATGTTATTAGATAAAGGTATGGATAGTGGACCCATTTTATTACAGTCTCAACCTATAAAACTTAATGGTGAAGAAAAAAAATCAGAGTTATCCTCGAAATTATTTAATATTGGGTCTAATCTACTAACAGAATCATTAAAGCCATTTTTGAATGGAAATATTATCCCTAAAGAACAACATCATGAAAGCGCTACTTATACTTCTATAATTAGATCATCAGATGGAGAAATTAATTGGCATGATAAAGCTCAAAAAATCTTCAATTTATATAGAGCTTATGATGATTGGCCAGGTATTTATACTTTTTGGAATGGTAAAAGAATTAAATTAATTCAAGTTCAAATCAGCAGTATAAAATTATCTAGAGTTTTACCAGGTGAAGTAAAGTATTTAGACAGTAAACTCTTTATTGGGACCTCTACCGTTCCAATAAAAATTGATTACTTACAGATAGAAGGAAAAAAAATTATGAAAAGTGAAGAGTTTTTTAGAGGTTATTCTTCAATTGTAGATACAAATTTGTCAATATAAATTATGTAGTTTGAATTAATTTAATTTCCCTATGAGAAAGATGGCTCCTTACAAAAGTAACATTTTCTTTCCACCACTTACTTCCGTAGAATGCAGATTCTTTTTTTTCAATGTTATCAATAGAATTTCCGTATGATCTGATCCATATAAATTGGGTCTTTTCATCATTAATCCAATAACTCTCAATTTTAATACCATGTTCTTCCATAAGAGGAATTAGGTTATCTTCAAATACATTTATCCAGCTATCCATTTGTCCGCTATTTATTGTATATGTTCTTAAATGCGCTATTTTCATTTTTTTTCCTTTACTTTCTATTAAACATTTCCATAAGAGATCTTTGTGATTTTCCTTTAGATAATCTTCGCATCATTTTTTGCATCTGTTTAAATTGATTTAATAATTGATTAATTTCTGATGGTGATGTTCCAGATCCATTTGCAATTCTTTTTCGTCTAGAACCGTTAATTATAGATGGATTTTTTCTTTCAGAAGGTGTCATAGATAAAATTATAGCTTCTGTATATTTCAATTTATCATCATTTAATTCAGAATTCTTTATTTTTCCTCTTAGATTATTTAATCCGGGTATCATTCCTACTATATCTGACATTGACCCCATTTTTTTTAAAGTTTTGAACTGTTCTAATAAATCATTTAAGTCAAATTCATCTTTTTTTAATTTATTTTCTAAAATTTCTAAATTTTCTGCATCGTAACTAGATTCTGCTTTTTCAATTAAGGTTTGTATATCCCCCATTCCCAATATTCTTGAAGCCATGCGATCAGGATAAAATTGTTCAAATTGATGAGATTTTTCTCCTAGTCCGATAAATTTTATAGGTAAACCTGTTTTATTTTTCATAGATAAGGCTGCACCACCTCTAGCATCACCATCCATTTTAGTTAAAATTACTCCAGTTACACCTAAAAGATCATTGAAGACCGACCCTGAATTAACGGCATCTTGACCAGTCATCGAATCCAAAACTAATAAAATTTCTGAAGGATCTACAATTTCTTTTATTTTGACCAATTCGTCCATTAATATTTCATCTATAGAAATTCTTCCTGCAGTATCTAAAATAAGAAAATCATAATTTTCTTTGATTGCATAATCTTTTGAATCTTTTGCAATTTTCAATGGTGAAGTTTTATTTTTATCCTGAGAAAAAACAGGAATATTCAATTCTTTTCCCAATTGATTTAGTTGTTCAATTGCACCTGGTCTTTGTAAATCACATGCACTTAATAGGACTGAATTTTTTTGGTTTCTAAGATATAGGGCTAATTTTGCTGCTGTAGTTGTTTTTCCTGTTCCCTGTAGCCCCACTAATAAAATTGTAGAAGGTCGGATTTTAGATTTATTTATATCTGAAGAATTAGTACCTAATATTTCGATAAGTTCATCTTGTACATATTTAATAACGGATTGTCCAGGGGTAAGTGAAGAAAATATATCTGAACGGTCAAGTTTATTTTTTAAATTACCAATAAATTGTTTTGTTACTTTATAATCTACATCAGCTTCTAGTAAAGACATACGGACATCTCGAAGAGATAAGTCTAAATCTTTTTGTGAAATTTTTCCTTTTCGAGTTAATTTACTTAGTGATAGATTTAATTTTTCAGAAAGTGTTTCAAACATTATTTTTCAAATATTTCCGTATTAGTGATTTTTTGTATATCTTCTATTTTCCAATGAGGTGCAGTTTCTCTTAATATTAGTTTAGCATTTATATCAGAGTTGTATTTTACTTCTATTATGGCTACATCAGTAACAATAAGATTAACACAATTTTTTGATGTTAAAGGATATGTACATTTTTCAACAATTTTTGGGATGTTTTTTGTAGTGGTATGCTCCATAGCAATAATTACATTTGGAGTGTTTTCTGCTAAATCCATAGCACCTCCAATTGAGCCTATTCCCCTTGAAGGAATCATCCAATTCGACAAATCTCCATTTCCAGAGACTTGTAATCCACCCAATACTGTAATATCAATATGACCACCTCTAATCATATTAAATGATTCAATTGAGTCAAAAAAAACTAATCTAGGGATATTTACAGGAAAATTTCCACTTGCATCCATTATATTGGGATCACCTTTTCCTTTTGGATAGAGTTCTTTAAATCCTAGTAAACCGGTTTCAGCTTGATAGTAAATATCTATATCGGTAGGTAAATAATTTGCACATAATGAAGGTATTCCTATACCTAGATTAACTATAGAATTATTCGGTAAAAATTTAGCTGCCCTTCTGGCAATGTCTTCTCGGGATAATCTTGGTGCTGGATCATTTTCAAATGAAAGGTCGCTCATGGATAAGGGTCTCCAGGTTTTCTTTTTACTATTCTGTTGACATATACTCCAGGGGTACCAATTTTTTCAGGATCAATTTCTCCAAGCTCAACTATTTCATTAACTTCTGCAATAGTTATTTTTGAAGCTGTTGCCATAGCGGGGTTAAATGCTCTTGATGTTCCGATATATTCTAAATTACCAAATGTGTCGGATTTATTTGCCCTAATTAGAGAAAAATCCGCAGGAAGAGCTTTTTCTAAGATATATTTACGACCATTAAAAATCCGATGTTCTTTATTTTGAGATACAATTGTTCCGACTCCGGTTGAAGTATAAAATGCCGGAATTCCTGATCCGGCACACCTTATTTTTTCAACTAAAGTACCTTGAGGTATAATTTCAACTTCACAATTACCTGTTTTCCAAGATTTTTCTATTTCACTAATAGGTTTTGTGGTTCCGGGCACAGGAAATGAACATATTATTTTTTTTACTTGTCCTGCTTCAAAAAAAATTCCCTGATCTATAGGAGTAATATTTTCTGGCCAGCCGTAGCCAGTTGTTGTGGATATACCTGCAACATTACTAATAATAGTTAAATTTTTAGGTCCAAGATCTCGTAATGCTAACATTAAACGTGTTGGTTGACCGCCAGAGCCTCCGAAACCACCAATCATTATTGAGGATCCGTTTTTAATATCTTTTATCGAGTCTAAAAAAGAATTATAAAGTTTTTCATTTTTCATGTTATTTTTGATTTAAAATAAGTAATAATAAGAATATTATCAGTTTAAATAATACGATCAATAAACAAAAAAATAACTACAAGATTATGAAAATAAAAAATATTAAAATACGACATTTATATGGAACTATTGATACAGATGGTAATTTTTGGGAAGAAAGATTAGTAAGACCAATAGATATTTATACTGAATTTAGAACTAATCAAGATTGGCATGTTATTAATTTTTCAAATCAAATAGATAAAAATAAATTGTCACATGATGCTTATTTTGTACAAATTGAAACGGATAATGGTTTTTATGGAATTGGGGGGCCTTTTGAAGAATCAATTGCTTACATAATAAAAAACGAATTATCTCAATACGTAATGAATCAAGATCCATTAGCTTTAGAATATATTTGGGATTTGATGCATAGAGGATCTGTGCATGGTCGGCAAGGGAATACAATGATAGCCGTTAGTGCAATTGATAATGCTTTGTGGGATCTTAAAGGGAAATATTTTAATGTTCCTGTATATTCATTAATAGGAGGTCCGACAACAATGACAGTTCCTGCCTATGCATCTATGTTAGGTTTCAATGTAGATGATATGGGATTGGTAGCAGAAAGAGCTAAACTTTATCATAGTTATGGCTATAAAGCTCAAAAATGGTTTTTTAGACATGGCCCAATGTCTGGCCCTGAGGGCTTAAGAAAAAATGTTCAGTTAGTTAAAACTCTTCGAGAAGAATTAGGTGAAGATGTCGATATAATGCTTGATTGTTGGCAATCAATGGATGTGAATTATGTTGTGAAATTAATTAAACAAATTGAGGAGTATTCCCCTAGGTGGATAGAAGAAGTTGTAATGCCAGATAAAATTGAGTCCTATAAAAAGATAAAAGAAACTACAAACATTCCTATTTCTGGAGGAGAGCACCATTACACAAGATGGGGACTAAATGAATTTATGAAAATTGGCGCTTTAGATATAATTCAGCCTGATATATATTGGGCAGGCGGTCTTTCTGAAGTATTAAAAATTGCTAGTTTAGCTTCAACATACGACATAATTACAATTCCGCATGGTCACTCTTCAAATGTGGGGATACATTTTTCAGTTTCTCAACCTCCTATATATACCCCTTATCAAGAATATTTAATTAAATGGAACGTTATTCATCAGCATTTTTTAAAGACTCCTGTAAAGCCATTAAATGGATTTATCAATCTACCAAAAGAGATAGGATTAGGAATGGAATTAGATGAAGATAAAATTGAGAAAGAAAAGATTTTTTAATTTTTGTATAAGTTTATTTAAAAAAACCTTTTGGGTGTGACCATTTTTCAGAAACTCTAACAGAAGTGACAGAGCCTTTACAAGTTAATGTTTTTGAATAAGAATATACATCTATATCGAATACAGTTTTTCGATTATTTTTTTCGATTATTTTTCCTTCTAATGTAATTGGTCCTTCCATAGGTGTAGGTTTTTTATAATCTATTTTTAGTGAAGCAGTAGCGTACCATATTTTTTTTCCTTCACCAATCTCTCTATTTTCTTGTTTATAAGCATCTGCAATAGATGAACAAACACCATGACAATCAATTACTGTCGCTATTGTTCCTCCATTCATTACATCTATTGGCATTGCAGCATGATGTTGTTGAGGTTGAAAAATACAAATACTTAAATCATTCTCCCAGAATGATTTAATTTGTAAACCTTTTTCGTTCCATGCTCCACATCCATAACAATTATTACCATATAATTTATCTTGGAAATATTCTTTCATTTTTTTTCCTTAATTATTAAAAAAAGTTAAATAGCTATATTCATCTTCTTTCTTCGTCTATTCCTAAATCTACTTCTTTTTCTAATTTTAATATTTGGTTTCTTTTTTATATTTGTATTTAAAATTTCTGAAAGTTTTTTCTCTGTTTGGACTTCTTTTTTTGGAGAGATTAACATTTTAGTTGTTCCCGATGCCTTTGGGTTTGGTTTTATTGATTTTTGTAGAGCAAGATGTTTTCCAGTTTCACTTTTTTTAACAGAAGAAATATATTCAGGCGTACCTTGCGCTACTACATTCCCGCCTTTATCCCCAGCTCCAGGACCGAGATCAATTATCCAGTCAGAACACTTAATTAAATCTATGTTATGTTCAATCAAAATTATTGTATTGCCTTTGTCTGCCAATTTTTGAATAACAGACAATAATTTATTTACATCATCAAAGGATAAACCTGTGGTAGGTTCATCTAAAACGTACAGTGTGTTCCCTGTTGATCTTTTTGATAATTCTGAAGCTAATTTAATCCTTTGAGCTTCTCCTCCAGATAGAGTAGTGGCTGGCTGACCTAATTTAATATAACCTAAACCTACTTCATTTAATATTTTAAGTTTATTTTTTACGGGAGAGATGTTTTCAAAAATTTTTGAAGCTTCAGAAGCTGTCATATTAAGTACATCAGATATAGATTTATTTTTAAATTTTATTTCTAATGCTTCTCTGTTATATCTGTTTCCTTTACAATATTCACATGGAACTGTAACATCAGGTAAAAATTGCATTTCTATTTCCATATATCCTGCCCCAGAACAGGATTCACATCTTCCTCCTTTGACATTAAATGAAAACCTACCGGGTTTATAACCTCTAGCTTTAGATTCAGGCATACTAGAGAATAGTTCTCTAATATAAGTAAAAAGGCCGGTATAAGTTGCGGGGTTAGATCTTGGTGTTCGCCCGATAGGAGATTGATCAATATTAATTATTTTATCAATATTTTGTATTCCTTCTATAGAGATATGTTTTCCTGGCTGTTCTTTAGATTTATAAAAATAATTAGAAAGTTTTTTTGATAGAATTTCATTAATTAATGTACTTTTACCAGAGCCTGAAACACCTGTAATACTAATAAAACAACCTAGAGGTATATCTACAGATATATTTTGCAAATTATTTTCATTTGCTCCTAAGATTGTGATTTTTTTCTTGTTACCTGATCTTCTGTTTTTTGTAGTAGAAATTTTTTTAATACCGCTTAAGTAGTTTCCTGTTATAGATTCGTTATTTTTTTCAATAGATTTAATGTCCCCTTCTGCAATTATATTACCTCCATATTCTCCAGCCCCAGGCCCTAGGTCAATAATGTGATCCGCGGATCTCATTATTGATTCATCGTGCTCTACAATTAAGACTGTATTTCCAACATCTCTTAGATTTTTTAGAGTTTTTATTAATTTTTCATTATCCGAAGGATGTAATCCTACCGAAGGCTCATCACAAACATAAAGAACTCCCATTAATCCTGATCCAATTTGTGTAGCTAGTCTTATTCTTTGACCTTCTCCACCAGATAATGTTGAAGCTGTTCTGCTCAAGGATAAATAATTTAAACCTACCTGTGATAAAAAATATAATCTCGACTCAATTTCTTTCAAAATTTGTTCTGAAATAGATGATTCCTTGTTGGTTAATAAAAGATCTGAGGACACTGAGAAGGTGTGAGAATTTCCTTCTTTACAAACCTTTAACCAATTTATACAATTTTCTATAGATAAATTTGTAACTTCAATTATATTCATTCCTAATATTTTTACAGATAATGCCTCAGGTTTTAATCTTTGTCCATTACAACTAATACAAGGTTTTTGAAGCATATATTTTTCTATGTCTTGTCTTGCTTTGTCTGACTCAGTGTTAATATATCTCCTTTCCATATTAGGGATAACCCCTTCAAATTCAGACAACCAATTATAATTATGTCCTTTTTTACTAATATGTTCGATATTAATTTTTTCATTTCTTGTGCCGAAAAGGATTAATGAAATATTGTTATGTTCCATATTTTTAATTGGTTCATTAAGAGAAAAATTATAATGTTTACTTAGTGAATCTAATAAAGATTGATAAACAGGAGAATTTTTCCCATTGCGAGCCCAAGGATTTATTGCACCATTATTAATAGTTAATTCTTGATTTGAAATGATTAAATCAGGATCAATTTCAAATTTAAATCCTAGTCCTGTACATCTTTTACATGCACCATATGGGGTGTTGAAAGAAAAATTTCTTGGTTCTAATGGTTCTATTGAAATATCACAATTTAGGCATGCATATTCTTCTGAATAAGGTATATCTTTATAATTTTTTTTACCATTTTCTAGCGAAGAAATTAAAACATAACCTTTAGATATATTTAGAGCAGTTTCTATAGATTCTGACAATCTTTCTTTTTCAAGATTATTATTAATTATTAATCTATCGACTACTGTTTCTATGGTGTGCCATTTATATCTATCTAGTTTTATTTCTTCTGATAAATCATGAATGTTTCCATTGATTCTTACTCTTACAAATCCATCTTTTCTAATTTGTTCTAAAATTTGTATATGTTCACCTCTCATGTGTTTTACTATTGGTGCTAAAACAAGAAATTTGGTATTTACCTTAAATTTTAATATTGAATCTACAATTTGTTGTACTGATTGTTTTTCAACTCTTCTATCACACTTATAACAATGCATTCGCCCTGCTCTGGCAAACATTAATCGAAAATAATCATAAATTTCTGTTACTGTACCAACGGTTGATCTGGGGTTCTTTGAAACCCCTTTTTGGTCTATTGAAATGGAAGGGCTTAATCCTTCAATGCTATCCACATCAGGTTTTTCCATACGACCTAAGAATTGTCTAGCATATGCGGATAATGACTCAACATATCTACGTTGACCTTCGGCGTAAATAGTATCAAACGCTAAACTACTTTTTCCTGAGCCTGAAACACCAGTTATCACAACAAGTTTATTTCTTGGAATTTCTACGTTGATATTTTTAAGATTATGCTCTCTTGCCCCTAATATCAACAAATTTTTTTCCGATGGACTCATAATCTATTTTTTTCTTTTTGTATTATTTCATCCATAAAGTATTCTGACTTAGGTGAATTTCCGAGAGTATAACGAATATAATCTTTAAGTATTCTTTTTGTATTGTCAAGTGTTTTATTGTCAACTTTAACTTTACAAACATTATTCCATTGGTTATTACTTATAAATTTTAAAAGTTTTATTGTATTTATTGGTGCTGGAATAAGAGGGTTTCCATCTGAAGGTTTCGAACTTATATCTACAATACCTCCCTTATCAGAAGAAAAAAGATGGTTTCCGGGATCGATTTTTTTGCCACTTTCTACACATATATTTAATTCAGGGGCAAAACCTGAAATTCTAAGTAATTGAATTTCGTACCATCTAGTAATTAATTCATAATCAGTTGTTTTTTCAAGTAAACTTAAAGATTGAACCAATAAATTAAATAAATTTTTATTTTCACCCCATTCTACGGAAAATTTTTCTGCAATTTCTCCCATATAAATTCCTCTAGACATTTTAGATAAATTATTCTTAAAGCCATTAAAACTATTTAATGTTTCTGCTTGATTAAAGGTACAAAGAGATTTATTTGTTTTCACGGATAATTTAATAAATTTTAATAAATCTATATGCCCTCCTATTCTGGAATTTTGTTTTTTTGCACCTTTAGCTATGCCTCTTACTAAGCCATTTTTTGGAGTAATTAAATTTATTAATCTATCTGATTCACCAAAATTACTTATCCTGACAACTAGAGCTTCTGTATTGAAAATATTTTGACGGAAATTTTTCATTTTGCATAAATTATTTTAATGAAGATCTACTATTTAAAGCATGTACCAATGTTGAATCATCAACATATTCAATATCAGAGCCAGAAGGTAATCCTCTAGCTAATCTAGAAATTTCTACACTTTTGTCTAATTCCAGAACCATATCTCTTATGTAAGAAGCTGTTGCTTCACCCCTTAATGTAGGATTTGTTGCAATGATAATTTCTTTTATTTCATTATTTTTTATTCTTTGTGTTAGTTCTGATATTTTTAAATTATCTGGACCAATAGCATCTACAGGAGAAATAACTCCATAAAGTACGTGATATAAACCTTTAAAAATTTTTGATCTTTCAATTGCTAAAACATTTAATGGTTCTTCAACAACACAAATTATTTGACTATTTCTTTCATTATCACTGCAAATAGAACATTGAGATTTTTCACTTATATTAAAACAAATTTCACAAGTTGTAAGATTATCTTTTATTCCCAAAGCAGCAGATGCTAATTCTGCTGATTCTTCCCGTTTCATCTTGATTAAATGATATGTTAGTCTTTGTGCGCTTTTTGGTCCAATTCCCGGAAGCCTTTGAAAGGCTTCAACTAATCTATCAATGGATGGTAAAGATGAATTAATTTGAGACAATTTATTTAAAACATACCTGGTATATTTAATCCACCTGTAATGGATTTCATTTTTTCCGCAGCGCTTTTTTGATACATTTCCATCCCTTCATTGATTGCAGCAGTAATTAGATCTTCTAGCATTTCTACATCGTCTGGGTCTATTACATTTGGATCTATTGAGATAGATTCAATTTTATTTCCACCTAATATTTTCACTTTAATTACTCCACCTCCAGCTGAAGATTCTGTAATAGTTTTTGCAATTTCGTCTTGCATAGATTTAAGTCTTGCTTGCATCTGTTGAGCTTGTTGTATCATTTTTTTATTCATTTAAAGTATCCATTAGTTTTTGATATTTAATCTATTTTATATCTTACCTAAAAACTATGACAAAAATTTAGGATTTTTTATCTTCGGAAATATTTTTCTCGCTTAGAATTTTTGCTCCTAATGACAACGCTTGTCTTACTATAGGAGTCTCTTTTTTTGATGTATTGTTTGAATCATTTCCTGCTTCTTTAGGAGATCTTAATTCAATTTCTAAAGGTTTAGAATAAACTTTCTCGATAGCTTCTTTGAAAGAACTTTTAGATTTTGGATGTGACATTTCTTCCTTAAATAGGTCTAAGATAGATTTACTTTTAAATCTAATGGATATTTTTCCATTCGAAATTTTTGGAATCTCCGCATTTCTAAGTAAAGATCCAACTGTATATTTATGATTTCTTGTACGTCTCATTATCCATAATATTTCTTCCCAAGCAGGGTCTTTAGGGTTTTTATTTTGAGTTGATGTATTTGTAATAATTTCGTTATTAATTACAGGAGATTGATTTTGACTAATCGTATCAGATATTTGAGGAGTATTTTGTTTGTTTATTTCTTTGTTAGAGTTAGATTTTTTTTCTAAAGATATATTTTGGATGTTTGTGGATTTATCAAAAACGCTATTGTTATTTTCGATTTTATTTTGATTGATATTTGAAGTTTCTTTTTTTAAAGCATTTATTACAGCTAATTCAAATTCTAGCGGAGAAGATAAATTATTTTGAATTTTTGTTTCTGATAAAGTTTGTAGAATATTAAGTAAATTATTGATATTTATATTAGGTAAAATTTTATCTAATTCGTTATTTAGATTTACATTATGTGATTCATCAAGTTTAACATCAGCTTTTTTTAATAAACATAAGCGTAATATATCAATTGATGAATTGAATAATGTCTGTAAATCTGATCCCTTTAGAGACTCTTTGTTAATTAGATTAAGACTATCTTTTAAATTAAATTGCAATAATAATAAACAAAATTTTATAGCTGTGGATTTATCAGACATACCAAAAAGATTCCGCGCTTGATCTTCAGATATTTTTTCATTATTTTGATTACCATATGAGATTGATAATTGTTCTAGCATATTTTCTGCATCTCTTAAGCTTCCCCATGATTGGTTTGCTATTAGTTCAAGTACCGCAGGGTTACAATCAATATTTTCTTCTTCACATATTTCAATTAATCTTCCAATTAAATCTTCATTTGATAATCTTTTAAAGTCATATCTTTGACACCGACTAACTATTGTTGCTGGAATTTTTTGTGCGTCTGTAGTACATAAAATAAATACAACTTGTTCAGGAGGTTCCTCTAGTGTTTTTAAAAGTGCATTAAAGGCAGGTATAGTGAGCATATGGACTTCGTCAATAATATATACTTTGTATTTTCCCAATGAAGGTCGAAATTGAGTGCTATCCCGTAAACTTCTTATATCATCAATACCTCTATTAGATGCTCCGTCTATTTCTATAAGATCTAAAAAATTTCCTGAATCTATAGATAATGAAATTTCAGAGTCTTTTATAGGTTCTCCTTCATTTGAAATTTCTGAATTAAGGGCTTTAGCTAAAATTCTAGCAGTTGAAGTTTTTCCTACTCCTCTTGGTCCGGTAAGTAAATAGGCGTGAGCAATTCTATTTGAAATTATCGCTTTCTGTAATGTTCTAGTTATATGATTTTGCCCGACTACTTCATTAAAAATAGCAGGTCTCCATTTTCTATAAAAAACTTGGGATTCTTTCATTTACAGTTATTAATGTTTTCTAAGATACTATCAGTTTTTGAGAACATTAATATTTTTTCCTTTTTTGTTTTATGATCATATCCTAATAGATGAAGTGTTCCATGGATAGAAATTAAGGCTAATTCATAGTTAATTTCTACATTTTGTTCAATGCTTTGTTTTTTTAATTGAGTAAAACAAATAATAATTTCTCCTAGTAAACTATCATTTTCATTTTTATATTTAGGCCAATTATATTCATTATTAGGATAGTTTTGAAATGATAAAACATCTGTAACTTTGTCAATGCCTCTAAATTGTAAATTAATTCTTTGGATTTCTTTTTCAGTGACAAAAATTACATTTACTTTTTTATTGATTTGTTCTTGTTTGAGAGTAAATTTTATTGATTTTTCTATTATATTTCTTTGATCTATTGTAATATCAAAAAGTTTATCATTTATGATTAAATCGTTAATCAATATTTTTATTTCCTCTTTCAAATGTTATAGATAGTGAATCCGTTATTTCTTTTATTATTCTTAATTTTGAAAATAATGGAGCAAATTTAGGGTCTTTATCAGTTAAGTTACTAGCTGAAAACATAGCTTTATTAATGGAAATATTTATTGTGGGAGCTTCTAAATAACCTAGTTCAATATATGTGCGTGCATCATATAGAGAGGGTATTATTTCTTCGTTAATTTCAATAACAAAAGATTGTCCTTCAATCGGAAGTGTATAATCTTCACATAAACTCAAAGCTTCCTCTATTTGAATAAGAATTTTAGTTTTATTATCATTTATATGATTTTCAAATATTTTCATTAGAACCATTCTGAGTCAAATACAAGTTTTATTGGCATCCACCACATTTCAGGAGATGCTTGAGGTACTTTTCTTTGAAATGTTGACATTAATTCATTCCATTCATCTGCTTTAGGGTTTTTTTTCGTATATTTTTGAAAATCATTTTTCGGATCGAAATTATCTTCTGCCTGGCAATACATAAAGAGTTGATTGGATATCCTAAAAATTTCCATTCTTTTTATTCCAATAGTTTTTAATGATTTGATTACTTCGGGCCAAACATTTTTATGATATTTTTCATATTTTTCTATTATTTTTGGATCATCTACTAGATTAATTGTTTGAGCGAAAGTTTTCATTTTTTATTTTCCTTGGTATTAATTTTTTGTATGTTAGTATGAATGTTTAAACTTTATTAAATAAAATTCAATTATAGAGGTTCAATATGAAACGTGTAGCATTTCAAATGAAAGTTAAAAAAGAACAATTGAAAGAATATGTTAAATGGCATAAAAATGTTTGGCCCGAAATGATTGAAGCGTTAAAAAGAAATGACTGGACAAATTATTCTTTGTTCATGCGTAAGGATGGATTGATTTTTGGGTATGTCGAAGTTCCTGATTCTTTTTCATTTGCTTTAGATAGGATGTCTGAAGAAGAAATTAATGATAAATGGCAAACTTTAATGGCTCCATATTTTGAAATTCCAGATGGAACACATCCGGACGAAAACATGATTGAATTAGAGGAAATTTTTCATATAAATTAAGAGGTAAGTAAAATGTCAGTACCATCATTTATTGATACACATCATCATTTGTGGGATTTAGAAAATAATCCATATCCATGGCTTCAAGAAGGTATAGATCATTTTGTTGGAGATTATTCTCATATTAGGAAATCATATCTTATCGAAGATTTGATATCAGATGCTAATAGTTTAAATTTAATAAAATCTGTTCATGTACAAGCAGAATGGGACCATAATTTGGACCCTGTTGATGAAACTGCCTGGTTGCAAAAAGTTGCAGATAGTAGTGTTTCGAATAATATGCCTAATGCAATTATTAGTTACGCAAATTTTTTAAGTGAAAATGTTGAGGCAACTATTGAAAGACATTCGCAATTTTCAAATTGGAGAGGTATCCGATATATGCTTAATTGGGATGAAGATCCTAAATTTAGATTTGCAGAACAAAATAATTTAATGTCTAATTCTCAATGGTTAAACGGATATAAATTACTCTCAAAATATGAGGGTAGTTTTGATCTTCAAGTATGGCCTTGGCAACTTGAAGAAGCAGCAAATTTAGCTAGAAATTTTCCGGATATCCCAATAATACTTAATCACACCGGAATGCCTATAAAAAGAAAATCAGAAGATATAAAGATTTGGAAAAAAGGGTTGAAATCTTTAAGTAAAGAGCCTAATACTTCAGTTAAGATTTCAGCTTTAGGAATGTTAGATCAAAATTGGACAATAGACTCTATCAAACCTTTTGTTTTAGATACAATTAATATTTGTGGAATTGAAAAATGTATGTTCGCTTCAAACTTTCCTGTTGATTCTATGTTTAGCGATTATAAAACATTATGGGAAGCTTATAACGAAATCACTTCGGAATTTTCTCAAAGCGAAAGATCAGCATTATTTAGTAAAAATGCAGAGTTGTATTATAGAATTTAAAAATGTATAGCTTCGTCAGTCACTGCAGCACCAGCTTCCTTAATTGCTTCTGAAAGTGTTGGATGCGCGTGAGTCATTTTATGTAATTCAAAGTTTGTACCTTCTAAAAATTTAACCATTCCTATTTCAGCAATAAGTTCAGTTGCCTCAGGTCCGATTATATGGGCTCCAATTATTTCTCCGTTATCATCATCTATAATTATTTTTGCAAATCCCAATGGCTCCCCAATGGCTACAGATTTTCCTGCAACTTGAAAAGGAACCTTACCAATTTTATAGTTTATATTTTTTTCTTTTGCTTCTTTTTCTGTAATTCCAATTGATGCTATTTGAGGTTGACAATATGTGCATCTTGGCATGCTAGAGTAATCCTCGATAGGATTTGTTTCATGATTTGCAATTGTTTCTGCTGCAACTATGCCTTGATCAAAAGCTACATGAGCAAGAGGTAATTTACCGGTTACATCTCCAACTGCATAAACTCCAGGAATGTTAGTTTTCATATTTTTATCAATAGTAATAAAATTAGAATTATCTAATATTACACCAACTTCTCTTAATCCTAAATTATCACTATTTGGCTTAACTCCCACTCCTAAAAGAACTTTATCACAAGAGTATTCTTTTTCTTCAGATTCATTTTTATATTTTAAATTAATTTTTCCGTTGTTTTTTTCTAATTTTGTAATAGTAGTATTAGTCGAAAAATTAATACCTTGTGTATTAAATTGTTTTTCTAGTTCAATTGATATATCTTCATCTTCTTTTGGAACTAAATGATTCATTAGTTCAAATAACATTACTTCACTACCATAAGAATTAAAATAGTATGCAAATTCACATCCAATTGCAGATGCTCCTATAATTGCTATTTTTTCAGGTTTTTCTTTTAGTTCTAATGCATGTCTTGCAGATAGTACAGAAACACCATCAATTTCAAATCCAGGCAAGCTTTGTGGTGATGCTCCAGTGGCAAGAACTATATTTTTAGCAGTTATTGTTTCTTTGTTATCTACGATTATTTCAGTGGATGATCTTAATTTACCTTCACCTGTGACAAGATCAATTTTATTTTTTTTAAATAAATAAGAAATACCTTGAGTTAATGTTTTTGAAACCTTCCTAGATCTTTCTACTGCTTTAGATATATCGGCATTCCAAGAACTAATTTCTATACCCCATTCATTAGCATTTTTTATATTATTAACAATTTCAGCATTCTTAAGTAACGATTTGGAAGGGATGCAACCCCAATTCAAACACACGCCTCCAATACCTCCGTTTCCGCTGCCGTCATCTTTTTCAATACAAGCTACAGATAGACCTAACTGAGCAGCTCTAATTGCTGCATGATATCCTCCTGGACCAGCGCCAATTACTACTAGATCATAAATTTTATTCATATTTAGCCTCATTACAATTTGATGTTTTAAAATTTACAATAAAAAGTATACTTTTTGCTTTTAATTCTTAGTACCTGAAACATCAAAAAAGTGATACATTTTTTTTAAAATTATAGAAATCAACATTGTAAATATAACTGTACTTATAAAAATGAAAATTCCGATAAAAAAGAAAGGGAACCAATGTCCAGGACAAGATAAGAGTCCAGAACACAGCCATATTGAGGATGCTATATAACCAACAGAAAAAATCAAACCAAATATGGATCCAATTAAAGCACCTCTTAGCGGAGTATTAAATTTATTTAAACTCTTGAGCATTTGATGATTTTCTTAAATAATTAATTTGTATTATAAATTTAAAGTTATGTAAGGACATAGTATTCATATAGTAAGATAAAATTGCTTAAACATCTTGTATTTACAGAGGAAATTTTTATGACATCAAATGAAATATTAAGACAAAAAGCTTTAGATCATTTATTTATCCAAATGTTCAATACAGTCCAAATGGCAGAAGAAGGTGGACCTATATTAATTGAATCAGGAGATGGAATATATATAAAAGATTTAGAAGGAAATAAATACATAGATGGAATAAGTGGTATGTATTTTAGAAATGTTGGTCATGGCAGAGAACAAATTGCTAAAGCGATTTATGATCAAATTTCAAAAGTTTCAATGGATGTGTATGCAGGTGTTACTCCAGTGACGGTAAGATTAGCTGAAAAATTATCTAAAATCACTCCTGGGGATTTAAATAAAACTTTTTTTTCACAAGGTGGAAGTTTAGCTAATGAGTCTAGTTTAAAATTAGCTCAAGCTTTTCATATGAGAATGGGAGATAAAGGCAGATATAAAGTTATATCAAGAAAAGGAAGCTATCATGGAGCAACTTATCATACGGTTTGGCTGGGTGGGCATCCTGGATTTCCTAGGGAAGATTATCAACCGAAACCATCGCATGTAGTGACAGTTCCTCAACCTAATATTTATAGATGTGAATTCAATTCATCTTCTGAAGAAGAATGTGGAGAATTAAATGCTAAAGCCATTGAAGATGCAATATTATTTGAAGGCCCAGAATCAATTAGCGCTGTTATCGGAGAACCGGTATCTCAACCATTAGGTGGTGTTGTGCCTCCTCCTAATTATTGGCCAAGAGTCAAAGAAATATGTGAAAAGTATGGAGTATTATTAATTTTTGATGAAGTAATTACAGGCTTTGGTCGGCTTGGAAAATGGTTTGGTTCTGAATTCGTTGATACAGTACCAGATATTATGAGTTTTGCAAAAGGTATTACTTCTGGATATTTTCCTGTTGGAGGAACAATTGCCTCAAAAAGAGTGGCACAGGTTTTTTCTGGAGAAGCGGACAAAACTTGGATTCACGCATTCACATTCTCATCTCATCCAGGTGGTGCAGCTGCAGCACTAAAAAATTTAGAAATTATGGAGAATGAAAATCTTGTAGAAAATTCTCGAATTAGAGGAGAGCAACTAAAGGAAAATTTGATAAAAATTAAAAGAGATCATCCAATTATTGGTGACGCTAGAGGCGTGGGTTTAATTCAAGGATTAGAAATTGTTTCTAATAAAAAAACTAAAGAACATTTTTCTTCAAATATAGGTGTAAATAGTATGCTTACTGAAGAATTAAAAAATAGAGGACTGTGGATAAGAGTTCCAGCTTTTATTTTACCTATATCTCCTCCGTTAATAGTTAGTGCAGATGAAATAGAAAAAATAACTACAATAATTGATGAATCATTATCTACAGTTGAAAAAAAATTAGGTGTTTCTTGACAATAGAAAGGAAAACAAAAAAGCATTTAAAAATAAATGGTTTAATGTATGGATTATCGCTTGGTCATGGAGTAAAACATTTTGGTCAAGGGGCATTATTATTAATTTCCCCACATCTAAAAAATTCTCTTGGTTTAACAGAAATAGCTTTAGGTGGAATATTTACAGCTCAATCTATTACATCTGGGATAGCAAATATTCCTTCAGGATTTTTATCTGATATTTATAGAAAGAAAATAGCTTGGATTTTATTTACTTCAATGGTAATTGTTGGTGCTGGATATTTAATGTTAGGTCTTTCTTCGTGGTATTGGATGACAATTAGTGCAGCTGCTATGTTAGGTTTTGGAACAAGTTTATGGCATGCTCCAGCTTTTGGAACTCTTGCAGCTAGATATCCTGATAGAAAAGGATATGCTTTGGCAATGCATTTATCAGGAGCACAAATTGGAAATACTTTGAGCCCTATCATTATCGGATTTTTATTAGGGGGTACTTTTTTAGGTTGGTATTTTGGTGGATGGGATTGGAAATTTATTTCAATTTCACTTTCTATACCTATGGTTATGACTGGTTTTTTAGTTTTGTTTTTTTTTAAAACAGCTGGAGCTGAAGTAAAAAAGAATCCTTCATATAATGAATATATTTTTGGTTTTAAAAAGATAATTAAAAATCCTCAAATTTTAGGAATGATATTTTTAGGTGCATGTAGAGGGGCAATTCATACAGCATTTCAATTATTTTTAGTTCTACATATGAAAGAAGTATTAGATTATTCAAATTTTATTGTTGGATTTCATGTGGCTTTAATAACACTTGCTGGAATAATTTCAACTCCAATAATGGGTATATTATCAGATAGAATAGGAAGAAAGCCTATCATATCTTTTTCCATGGGTATGATGTCCATATTGATTGTTATGTTTTATTTTTTTGATTCAGGCATAATAATGACTATATTAGTAGCTTTATTAGGAATATTTTTCTTTTCAGTTATGCCGACTATTACAGCTGCGGCAATGGATCAAGTTCCAAATGGCATTGAGGGGACAGGTACGGCATTAATGTTTTCTGGTCTAGCCGTAATAGGCTCATTGTCTCCTATTATTGCTGGAGCTATATATGAAAGGAATTTATTTGAAGGGGTAGTAATATATTGTGCATCTATAGCTGTGATAGCTACTTTTTTGTCTATTATTTTACCAATGAGAAAAAAAATGTGATTATATAATTATATTTTTTATTACGCCTTCTTCTGACGGGGGTCATAAGAAGAAGGCGTAAAGGTTCTCAATTATTTTTTACAGAAACACCCAGAACCCATAGGTTTTCATCAGGTTTGCAAGGAATGTGTGTCCGCACTATACTTGCTGTATTTAAATTATTGAAAGTCACTAATTTTTTATATCTTCATGGTTTTTTCAGTTTTCTTATTTAGATAATGTAAAGTTGACTTTAGTCTTGAGTCTAAAATTCTTAAGCTAGAAATCAATTTAAGTCTTCGATATTCTGGAATATCTTGAAGTTGAATTGCATCTAATTCACCAGCTATCTTTAGAATCGAAGTTTCTAATAAATTAGTATTAGGTACAATATTTTGATTAGGGGGAGGAATTGTAAAAACAGATTCATTATTTTCAACAATTTTTCTTTTTCCTGAGATTACCTCTTCAATTATATCTTGAATAGTCATATGTCTTTCTGATTTCGCTATTCCCACAACTCTTTCAACATGTACACTCGATAAAGTTCCATCGATAAATGGTTGTGCTATTTCTCTTTGACGAGAATGGTTTTCTATATCAGCAATTGAACGAGCTTCCTTAAATGTGAGAATACCTGCGTCAAGTTTTTCAGCTAAATTTGGATCCAAAGTTTTTATTAAACTTTCATAATGATGTATGGTTCCTGGTGTTATACCAGTTCTTCTAGCTAATTCTTGCTGAGTAATTTTATTTGCTTCTCTATATCTAGAAAATGATTTACCTAGCTCCATCGGAGGGATAAGGGCAGAAAAATATTGTTCAGCTAATGATATCTCCCATCTTTCTTGATCTGTAATAGAATCTTTAACTGTGCATTCTATTTCTTTAATTCCTTTAAATTTTGCTTCATTGATGATATTTTCTCCAGATAGAAGCTTATAACCTCTAGAAGTTTTTAAAACAATAGGATCTCTTTTTGATCTTACAGGTCGAGAATAATTCTTTTTTTGTGTTTTTATACTTGGCGGCCTTCCCACATGGGACACGATTTCACTAATAGATATTTTCACGATTACCTCCTCTAATAATGTTAAATTCCAAATTTTACATTTATTATCGCTATTCTAAAAAGTAAATTCCAAAACTGTCCTTTATTAAGGGAAACACATTCTAAAAAATTATTATTTTTGGAATTTTGCTTGTATCATATAATTATCTAATGATGAATATTCACATAAAATAAGTATAAACAGCTGTATAAAACATGTATGATAAAACTCCTCCGTATGTTCCATATAGGACATTCCGAACTTTTTTGGAATTTTTAAAAGAAGGAATTCCAGATAGGATAGATAGAAGTGTTTGGGTAAGTAGGTTTTCAGGAAGTTCTGGAATGCAACTTATGACATCATTAAAAGCTCTTAATTTAATTGATGATCAGGGTACACCTTCAGATGATTTAGAAAAATTAGTTTATGCGCAAGGAAAAGAGCGAAAAGATTTATTAAGAGAAATTCTTCAAAATTTTTATCTTCCAATTTTTCAATTAGATTTATCTAAAGCAACAAAGAATCAGTTTAGAGAGGCTTTTAGGATGTTTGGTGCGAAAGAAGGTGTTTTGACTAAATGTGAAGCTTTTTTTATTAAGGCTGCAAAAGATGCAGGTATAGAGTTATCTCAGTATATTGTTGCTAGAACACATGGAAATTCAAGGTCTAGTAATTTAAAAAACAAATCTTCTATTCCTAAACAAATTGAAAATCCTACAATTAAAAGTGATACATCAGAAATACATTTAGTAATAGTAGAAAGAATTTTAGATAAATATCCAGAATTTGATCCTAATTGGAATCCCGAAGTACAAAGTAAATGGATGGATGGAATGATAAAACTTTATGATAATTTATCTTCTACAAAAAATTCATCCACAGAATAAAAAAAGGGTTGTAAAAATTAACAACCCTTTTTTTATGTACTTAATTTATTAGAAGTCCATTCCACCACCTGGAGGCATTCCGCCGCCTGGCATAGGAGGAGCTGGAGGTTCTGGCTGCTCAGTAATCAAAGCTTCAGTAGTTAGTATCATACCTGATACTGAAACTGCATTTTCGATAGCAGCTCGTGTAACTTTTGCTGGGTCTACTATACCCATCTCAGTCATATCGCCATAAGCTTCTTGATACGCATCAAAACCAAAATTTTTAGCTTTACTTGAAGAAACTTTTTCAAGTATAACAGCGCCTTCAAAACCAGAATTAGCAGCAATAACTTTGATAGGTTCAAGTAATGATTTTCTGAGAATTTCAACTCCAGTTTGTTCATCAGAAACATCTAATGTTAGTTTTTTTAGAGCATCAGATGTTTTTATTAGAACTGTACCACCACCAGGGACAATACCTTCTTCAACAGCTGCTCTAGTTGCTTCGAGAGCATCTTCCATTCTCTGTTTCTTTTCTTTCATTTCAATTTCAGTAGCTGCTCCAACACGTAAAATTGCTACTCCACCAGATAACTTTGCTTGTCTTTCTTGAAGTTTTTCTCTGTCATAATCAGATGTAGTTTCTTCAATTTGTACAGATATTTCACTTAACCTACCTTGGATAGCATCTGCAGAACCAGATCCACCAACAAAAGTAGTGTCGTCTTTTTTTACAAATACTTGACTACATGTCCCTAAATCATCAAGAGTGATTGAATCTAATTTTCTTCCTACTTCTTCTGAAATAACAGTACCACCAGTAAGAATAGCTATATCTTCAAGCATAGCTTTTCTCCTATCTCCAAATCCTGGAGCTTTTACTGCACAGCAATTTAGTGTTCCTCTTAATCGATTTACGACTAAAGTTGCAAGTGCTTCTCCTTCGATATCTTCTGCAATTACAAGAATGTTCTTTTTAGTTTGTAAAACTTTTTCCAAAATTGGTAAAAGATCTGAAACTGCAGAAATCTTTTGACCTGTAATCAAAATATAAGGATTATCTAAAACAGCTTCTTGTCTTTCAGCATTAGTAACAAAATAAGGAGAAAGAAATCCTCTATCTATATTCATTCCTTCTACAAAATCGGTCTCATAACTTAGAGACTTAGATTCATCTACAGTTATTACTCCATCCTTTCCAACTTTATCCATAACATCAGCTATTAGTGTACCCATTTCTTCATCATGAGATGAAAGTACAGCGACATTGGATATTTGAGCTTTATCTTGCACAGGAGTAGATTGGCTTGAAATGGATTTCCTTACTGTATCCATTGCTTTTTCCATTCCTCTTTTAAGTGCCATAGGATCTGCTCCTGCAGCAACATTTTTGAAACCTTCAGCGATGATTGCTTGTGCAAGCACAGTAGATGTTGTAGTACCGTCTCCGGCATCATCATTGGTTTTCTTTGAGGCTTCTTTTAGTAATTGTGCACCCATATTAGCGAAAGAATCTTCAAGATCGATTTCTTTTGCTATAGTTACACCATCAGAATTAACCTGAGGAGGTCCAAATTTTTTATCTACAATCACGTTTCGGCCTTTAGGACCCAATGTAGCCTTGACTGTATTTGCTAATGCGTCAACACCTTCTTTTAGGTGTGATCTTGCATCTTCTCCAAATTTCATATCTTTTGCTGGCATTTTATTTCTCCAATTATTCTAAATATTCCAGAGTTATTTAGTTATCCAACTATAGCGAGGATATCGCTTTCTCGAACGATGAGATATTCAGTACCATTTTCGTTATACTCTGTTCCAGCATATTTTGAATAGATTACTGTATCTCCATTTTTAACGGGCATGTCTACGACATTTCCGTCATCGGTAGTCCTTCCAGGACCAACTGCAACTACATTACCTTGTTGAGGTTTTTCCTTAGCAGTATCAGGTATTATTATTCCTCCAGGACTTGTTGATGACTGATCCTCACTAGGTTCGATCACCACTCTGTCACCAAGAGGTTTTAACTTAAGTGCCACTCTACGAGACTCCTTTTTTCTAATATATTGTAAATATTATGAGTTATACGGCATTTCTAAATTCGCGGACACGACTAGAAATATGAATCCCCGTCAGTATCAATTTCGGATGCTTTCTGCTCCCTAAAAAATTGAGACCGTATATAATTTTAATTTGATAATTCACTATGTCAATAAGGATGACGGAATATAATTAAAAAATAATTTAATTTTCCCATGTAAAAAGGTCTTTTATAGAGTTAAATAAGAAATTTATTTCTTTCAGGTCGTATTTATCTAAGTAAGTTTTTCCTGGAGATCTAACTAATGTGTTACTTATAATTCCTCTTTTATACAGAATTTCTTTAAATACTGGTATACCGTATAAATTTTCAATATTTATTAATGGTAATAATTTATCATAAATTTCTCTGGCTTCATCTTCTTTGTCATTTTCAAGAAGATTCCATATATTTGAGTGAATATCTCCATAGTGAGAACCTGGCATACATCCAGATATTCCTCTTTTGAAGTCATCTATTAAAAATCTTCCACTATACCCACTCATAATTCCATAACAATTAATATTTTTATCTAATTGCAATAAAGAAGAAGATATCTGTCCAGGAAACCTAGATTCTTCTTTAACATAATTTACGCGGTCTAAATTTTCGCATATTTTATAAAGTTGTTCTGAATTCATCACAGCACCTATTGAATGATTTTGAATAAATATTGGTACTGTTAGATTATTTGATAGTAGTTCAAAAAAAGAAAAAATTTCATTAAAATTTGTTGGTGAGCTGAATGGTGCCATAGCAATTACACTGTCTACTCCAATACTTTCAGCAAATAAACCAAGTTCTAAAGAATGTATATTTGACATTCCTGTTATGCCTGCTACGACAGGAATTTTACCATTTACGATTTTGGTTGTTTTTTCAATAATCTTTTTTCTTTCTTCATCTGTAAGGGTTTGGTATTCACTTGCCATTACAGGTATAACTATTCCATTGCAACCATTTTCAACAGTAAAATTTATTACTTTTTCTAAAGAATTATAGTCTATAGATTCATCGTTATTGAATGGTGTAACTGGTATTCCAAAAATACCACGAAATTTTTTATTGTTCATTTTAATTTGTAAATACTGTTCCTTTTAATTCTTTAGCATCTTCAGAAGCCATAAAAGCTATAATATTGGCTACATCATCGGGAGAAATCAATTCATTGATTTGATTTTCCAAAGGAATGGAATTTATATTTTTTTTGTCCATTACCTTTACATTTTTAATTTTCAAAGGAGTTCTGACTGAGCCAGGGGCTATATCATTAACTCTGATACCAAATTTTTTTAAGTTATCTTGAAGAGTTATAGTAAAACCGTGAACACCCCCCTTGGATGCTCCATATGCTAAAGATGAGCTTTTACCTTGTACGCCGGCAGGTGATGAAGCCAAAATGATGATTCCCTTAGATTTTTTTTTCATAATAGGTGAGACGTATTTACAAATTAAATAAGTTCCACGTAAGTTAACATCTAAAATTGAGTCCCAAACATTTTCCGGAAAATTATCTATTTCAACACCTGCACCTTCTAAAATACCTGCCATATGAATTAGTATATCTATTCCACCAAGCCAATTATTTGCTGCTTCTACCCCCCCAGATACAGCAACTTCATCACTTACATCGACATGCCAATACCTTGCATTTCCACCTATTCGGTTAATTTGATTTACAGTTGTTGCTCCATTTTGGGAATTTATATCAAAAACAGCTATGCTAGCTCCACAATTTGACACTTTCAAAGCTACAGATTTTCCTATACCTGTCGCCCCTCCTGTTACAATAATTTTTTTACCTTTTAGATCAACCACTATATTAAGTCTTTATCCTTTCATAATTATGGCCTTAGTCCCATTTTAAACCAATTCTGTTAGCTACTCTGTTTATTCCTTCAAGTGCTAATGGTATTTTATCATCTGGAAGGTGTTCAATTAGAATATGTGCTTTTGGATTTGTCTTTAATAAACCCATTAGAAGTGATTCATTATCAAGTAGACTGTTAGGTGCATCAATAATTGATTCTTCAAAATGAGGTAACAAATTTTCTATAATAGTGAAATCTTTTGCATGGCATCCGAAAATTTTATTCGGAAGAATCCTATAAAATTCTTCGATTAGCTTTTTATTATTGTATGCTATGTTTAGATTACCAATGAAATTAACAGGATCCATATTTAATCCTAAATTTTTTGAACCTACTACATCAATAAAATCCTTGACTTTTTTAGGAGAAGATAGAGGACATGATACACCTCCTTCAACTGCTACTAAGACACCTTCATTTTCAGCTATATTCATTATTTTTTTTGTACTGTCAACTAATCGATCAAATGTTTCTTTTGAATAATTTTCAGGGTGAGGGTGCCAAGCATTTTTATTTAAACTACCTGGTCTTAAATATGTATTTTGACCATTAATTTTAGAAGTGAAAGCTATCATTTTCCCTACAAATTTTATGGCTTTTTTTCTTGTTATTTCATTTTTACTAATCAAGCCACCACCATAGTCACCCACTGTTTGAGGCATAATTAGTCCAAATTCATTATAAAGTGACTTGATTCTATTTATGCTTTTATCATTAATGCTTTCAGTATTTGAAACTCTTATTTGTAAAGTTTTAAAACCTAAACTTTTAACTTTCTTTACCACTGAAACATTAATGTTATCCCAATCACCCTTTACTAATCCTGCTACTCCTAAAATCAAATTAAACTCCGATTAAATTTTTATGTATTCCCAAATTTTTTTGCTATTATTCTTCTTTGTAGTTTTCCTGTAGCTGTTCTAGGAAGAGATTTTGAAATATGTATAATATCTGGAACTTTAAAGTCTGCAAGACTTTCTAGACAGTGTTTCTTTATTGAATCTTCATTTGTATTTCCATTAATTACTACTGCAGCTTGTACAGATTCTCCATATTTTTCATCTGGTACTCCAAATGATACAGCTTCCAAAACATCAGGATGTTTTAGTAATATTGCATCAACTTCTAAAGGAGAAATTTTTTCTCCACCTCTATTTATTAATTCTTTAATTCTTCCAGTTAAAGATAGATAATTATCCTTATCTATTATTCCTTGATCTCCTGTCTTGAACCAACCATTTACAAAAGATTCAGTATTTGCTGATTTATTGTTGTATCCTAAGGTTACATTTTCTCCTTTAATAACAATTTCTCCAATTTGACCATGTTTTAATATCTCATTTTTCCCTTCTGTGTTCATTATTTCTATTTCAACACCTGTTGCTAATCCAACAGTACCGGACTTTCTAATTTTTGGAGGAAGAGGATTTGATGACATTTGATGTGCTGCTTCAGTCATACCATATGCTTCTAAAACTGGAGCTCCAAATCTTTTTTCTAAAGAATCAAAAACCACTGGCGCAAGTGCAGCTGAACAAGATCTTATAAATCTAAATAAACTGTGCGGAGCATTATCCTTATCTGCTCTCGATAAAAGAATTTGATGAATTGTAGGAACCGCAGAATACCAAGTAGCATTATTATTCAATGCTTCTGACCAAAAAGTGCTTGCTGAGAATTTTTTTTGGATTATTATTGTTCCTCCAGTATACAAAGTAGATAGAGCAGCTCCTATTAGTCCGTGTACATGAAACAAAGGCATTACTATAAGAGATTTATCATTAGATGTTAAAGAATAATGTTTAGAAATATTTTCTAAGGATTGAATTAAATTTCTATGAGTTAAAGGTACTCCTTTAGGTCTACTTGTCGTACCTGAGGTATGTAAAAATAAAGCTATATTTTTTTCTGATGGTGTTTCATAATTCCTGATTTTTGTTAGAGTTACATTATCCATAGATAATGAAAATTTATTTTCTTCAAAAGAAGCAAAAATAATTAATATATTCAATTCATTAGCAGCATTAATCGCCTCTGTTTTATCTTCGGAAGTAATCAGTATTTTTGATTTTGAATCTTCCATGAAAAATTTAAATTCCTCTTTTGTGTAAGCAGGATTTAATGGTGCAGCAATACCGGTTGCATTTGTAATGGATAAAAAGGAAATAATAAATTCTATATTGTTGTCTAATGCTATAGAAACAGTATCACCTGAATTCATTTTCAAAAAGCTTAGAAGTTCTGATCCTTTTTCAATGGAATCATTTAGATTTTTATAATTAATTTGAGAAAAATTTGAAATGATTGCAATGTTTTTATCATAAAGTGGATCAATTAAATTATTTAATGTTTTATTTATCATAATTAATTTCTTTTTATGCTCATTATGGCTAGTATAAGTAAAATAAAAGCGAATAGTAATAGAACACCTATTTCTATAATAACTTCTTCAATTTTATATCCTGACATAATATTTCGTAATGCTCTATTGGCGTAAGTTAAAGGTGCTATGGCACTTAAAGGTTTAAAGTACCAAGGTAATTGTTCAACTGAAATGAAAATTCCAGATAAAAATATTTGTGGAGAAATTAAGACAGGTATGAATTGAATAATTTGAAATTCATTTTTAGCAAATGTTGAAATAAATATACCTAAAGAAACTGAAGTAATAGTAAGAATGATTAATATTATATATGCATCAATAATTCTTCCTGAATAATCTATACTAACGACATAAACAGTAAAAAAAAGAATGATAGTTGATTGAATTAATGCAAATAATAAAAATCCAAATAAATAACCAAAAACTAGTTCAATTTTGGTAGTATCCGTTACTAATAATCTATCTAAAGTACCCTCTAAACGTTCTCTTAGGAATGAAACTCCAGTCAGCATAAAAACGAATACTAATGACATAGTTGCAATTATAGCTGGCGCAGTTCGATTTAGAGTTTCCGGTTGATCTTGAAAACTGAATCCAATTAGTGACATTACTATCATCGGCGCTATAAATATTAGAGCAATAGATCTATGGTCTCTCAATAATTGCTTAACAATTATTGATGTTATTCCAATTATTCGATCAAAAACACCCATTTTTTATTTAGATAATTTCAAGAAAGCTTGTTCCAAAGAGTAGATGTCTTTATTTTTGTCTAAAAATTTTTCTGGAGACTTGTTTACAATTATTTTTCCGGATTTCATATATGCTAATTTGTTGCAATGTATCGCATCATCCATAGTATGAGTAGTGAGTAAAATAGTTATTCCTTTTGAAGATAAATTTATAAAATTATTCCAAAAGTCGTGTCTTAATTCTGGATCTAAACCAACAGTAGGTTCATCTAATATAAGTATTTTTGGTTCATGTACTAATGATATTGCAAGGCTTACTCGCTGTTTCATCCCTCCACTTAATTTATATACAACTTGATTTTTATATTCAGATAGTTTTACAGTTTCAATAACTTGTGAAACGATTTCGTTTCGTTTTTTTTTATCTGATAAGCCATGCATCCTAGCAAAAAAATCAACATTTTCATAAATATTCAAGTTTGCATAGATAGCATTTTTTTGAGGCATATAGCCTATATTTTTTACAATATTAATATTTAAATCATTACCTAAAATTTTTATATCACCTTGAGTAGGTTTTAATCTTCCAACTAAAATATTTAGTAATGTAGATTTTCCAGCGCCATTTGGACCTATAATTCCTTGTATAGATCCTTGATTAATATCTAAATTGATATCATTCAATATGTTTTTTTTTCCGTAATTAAAATTTAATGAATTTATTTTTATCCCTATTTTATTCATGAAATTTCCAAGCCCAAGATGTAGTTGAAGAGAAAGGATTATTTTTAGAAATATAACATGTACCTGTTTTTTCAACCCCGTTGTTATGAAGTTGAAAAGCGTTAACAGTGGAAGTTTGTGGTTCTAAACAGATTGCTTTATCAGTTGTATAAACCATCATATTAGTTATAGTTGGATCTCCACTTATTCCTAATGTCAATTCTGGCCAGGATATATAACCTGAACCGTTTTCTTTTAGTAAGAAGCATGAATCACTTTCAAAGGGTTCAAGTCTTATACCGGAGCGTATTTTTTTACATAAATTTGAATTAATTATTTTACCTGAGGGTTGCATGTTTGAATTTGATTCCCATTCTCCTAAAGCATCGACTTTTACTAATCCTGATTGCTGATTTAAACTTCTTTTAAACCAAGGATGCCAACCAATTGCAACTGGAAATTCTACCTTATCTTCTGTCTCTATAGTGATAGTTTGCACAAGAGCTAATTCCTTTAATGAACATAAGTATTTAATTTTTCCTGAGAATGGCCAAGGTTTAGATAAATTTGTTTCTAATAAGATCCTATTTTTAGTTAAATTTTTTACATTCCAAGTTTGATTTTTAACTAGTCCATGTATGGCATAATTTGAAGAATTTATTGGTAAATAGTATATTTTGTCCATAACGTTTAATTCACCATTTAAAATTCTATTTACCCACGGAGCCATTATAAATGAACCAGATTCTTGAAGAAAAGAATTATATTTGTTTTGGACTAATAATTCGTATTCTATATTTTTATAAAAAATTTTGAACGATACTAAATGGGCACCTAATTTAGGAACAATTTCAACTGAACTATAATCATTACTAATTATTATTGAGTCAGATTTAATTTCCATATATTTTTATTATTGATCTCTTAATGGGGGGTTACTTAGTTTAAAGCTGGAGCCCGCTCCATTTGAAGGTTTATAACCTAATTTTTGCTTTGCTTTTTCTATATTGAAGATTTTCCAAGTATTATCAGATGTAGCATAAAAAGTGTCATATTTAATATTGTTACTAGCTTTTATACAGAGATCGAATATTTGAACTGTATCACTATGACTCAACCATAATGAAAGCGCGAAAGGAGAAAATGTGGGATCGTCATTTGATATAACCCAACCTATACGTAAATTTAGGCATGATAATTGGTAATAATCTGAATAATAACTACCTATTGATTCTCCATAAGCTTTTGCTACACCATAATATCCATCTGGTCTTATTCTATAGTTTTCATCTATTAGATCATATTGATTTTCTTTCAACTTATAATAATTACCTTCAGCAATAAATTTCCATGGTGGAGAGGTATAAAATCCACCTGTTGCATGATTAGATGATGCAAAAATTACTCTCTGACAATTAGATCTTTTTGCAGCCTCAAAAACGTTATATGTACCAATTAAATTATTTGTAAGTACGGATTCCCATGGAGCATCAGATGATCGGTCTGCTGCTAAATGTATCACTGTATCTATATTTTCAAAAGCTGGTTGAATTTTTTCTAAATTAGATAAATTAGCTATATGTGAATTTATATTTTCAACAGGATTTAGATCTAAGGATGAAAAATCATATTTATGATCCAACCCTTTGATTAATATAGAACCTATTAATCCTGCACCACCTGTAATTAAAATTTTTTTCTTAATTTTAGACATTTGAAATTTACTTGATAGGAATTAATTTTTGTATTGAACATTTATTCCTAATTATATCCCAATTCCATAGCTGTGGAATTGTTTTACCTTTTGCCCAAAGTTCCAGTTGGTTATGATAATTTTTTGATCCTGGGTTACCCGAAGAACCTAATGGAACAATCCATCTACTATTTTCCCAATTATATGGATCATGTGCATATCTATTCACCGATGCGGCTATGATTTGAAAGTTTTTATTATAACTTCCTGCGAAAGGGGTATCGCCATCACCTCCTGCTGATGTTTTAGGCGGATCTAAAATTTCAGAATATTTTTTAAATTGTTCACTTAACGGATGTTTGTGATTTGTTCTATGTAAAAAACCCCATTTCCAGTTATCTATATTGTTGTCGAATCGATCATTTAGGAATTTAACTGCATATTTAAATGAAGAAATGAATACCTTATCCCATTTTATTTTATTTTGTAATAAAAAACTTTTTTGCAAACCTATCTGTTCATTAATAAGCGGAATCAAAAATCTTCTTACATGAAAAACACCAGAAGGGTCATTGTTATTAATTATATTATTAGCTAAATCACCATAATTTATTTTAACTAAATATCTAACTATTTCTTCTTTGCATACAGAATAAATAGATGCAGCAGGACTATTAATATCCATAATAAAATTCCAATTAAATAATTCATCGAGAGCTTTTAATTCAAGATTAGATAAATCACAGTTTTTTATATTGATACTTTTTCCATAAGATATAATTTTTTCTGCTGGGATTGAATATTTTTCATTATGCATTTCAAGCATATTATTTATATTTAATTTTTTTGGATATTTATTTATATAATTTATTAATACCTTTGCTCTAAATTCTGGAGCAAAGGTATTTGATATAAAGAATGGATAATCATGGTCAACAACTCTTTGGTTACAAGTAACAACCCATTTATTTTTTGGATTTCTAATTGAAGGTAATTTATCTCTTGGTATTTCACCTTTTACAAAATACTTTTTTTCCCATCCTTTTACAATTCCCCATTGGTGTTGTGAATTTCTGACCGGAACAGATCCAGCAAATTTATATCCAAAATTTTTTTTAATATCAGCATATGGATAATTATTAGTTCTATCAGTCCAAGCATTAAATGCAGATTCCAAATCATCTGCAGATTCTGATTTCATTGCATTGAAAGCAGAATTAATCCAGTATGTTCCTTTATCTGATCCACCGGGATCAGATAAAGAAATTCCATATTTTTTTTCCGGAGAACCAAAAATTATATTGCCATTTTTTGTTTTAATAATTCTAACTTTTTTAACTTGACCATTTCTAGGAGAAATTTTTGACGTAAAATGGTTGGCATTTATCCATTTACCATCATTATAAAATTGAATCTTTTTATCTTTAATTCTAAGTTTTTCCAAAAATAAATCTTGAGTGTCACCACCACCATGTGTCATTCCCCATGCAACCTTTTGGTTATGAGCAAAATGTAAAATTCCTGGATAGCCAGGTATAGTAAAACCTATACTTTCAAAATCTTCACACTTAAGGTGAATTTGATAGTAAACATTTGGAGTATCTAAAGCTCTATGTGAATCACCTGCCACTAAAGGGAAACCTGAATAGGTTTTTTTTCCAGAAATTGCCCATCCATTTGATTCCCCATCTATATCACCAATAGTTGAATAATTTTTTGCAGCTTCTGTAAGTTCATTTATAGCATTTTCTATTAATCCAGAATAAGTTTTCCCAGGAGGAATAGTTAAAAGCGCACCAGGCAGATAACCAGTAGTTAATTTTGCAGCCTTAATGCCTCCAATGCTTTTTGCCAATTTTGAATAGAATAATTTTGTGTTAAATGTTCCTTCTGCTGAATTTCTAATTTTATAGACTAAAATACTATGTAAATCGTTCCATTCTTCAGGTTCTTTTTTTAGTAGATGGTATTCAATAGGAAGAGTATTTAAATTAGTAATATAATAATTTATTCCTTTAGTAAAATTTTTAAGCATATTTTTTGAATCTGTTGATGCTTTTTCTAAATCTCCTTTAGCTACGGAAATGAAGTCTCTTTTCAAATTTAATTCATCATTTGTTAGGGCTCTTTCTCCTAAATATTCTGAAGATCTTCCTAAACATCTTAATCTATCCAAATCCATTTGGAATAATCGATCTTGAGCAGTTACAAAGCCTTGAGCAAAAAATAAATCATTTTGATTTTTTGCATCTATATGAGGAATACCCCATTCGTCTCTGTAAATTGAAACAGTATCAATTAATTCATTAGTTCTATAATCTAATTCTAGATTTGGAAGATAATTTTTAGGATTTAACAAGATTAGTTTCCTTTTTTTAATATTTTTATTATTCTAATCCAAAAATTTTTAAATATTTAATTATATTGGTGGAGCTGGGGGGGATTGAACCCCCGACCTCTTCGCTGCCAGCGAAGCGCTCTCCCAGCTGAGCTACAGCCCCAAATTATTTTTTAAAAAAAAATATAGGTCTTTTAATTATGTGCCAAAATGAAAATAATAAACCTCCAAAAACTATTACACTAAGCCATGAAATAATTCTATCTATAGTAACTAATGAAACAGCGGCTAAATCAGGCAACCCAAATAAAATAAGCAAGGCTGCCATTCCACTCTCAACAAAACCAAACCCCCCTGGAGTAGGAATTGTAGTGAGAATAGAGGAAGTTAAAGTCGTTAATACTATAATCCATATGGAGATATCTATATTCATTGATTCAGCTACAAAATAGAATCTAAGTATTTCAAGAATCCATCCTATGCAACCTAATAGAAATTGGGTAGGTAAATTTCGGATAGAAAAACCACTCAAAATTGATTTATATATTTTTGAATATAAGGTTCTGATTTTTGGTGGTAGAAGTTTTTCTAAATAAGATCCAGATTTCTTAAGAAATGAAATCCCGGTAATTACTATAATTAAGAGTGTAACACTAACTAAAAAAATCCAGCTTGGGAGATCTATTTCATTAGATCTTTGTATAAAGAAAATGGAAAATAATAATATGAATATTATTACTAAAATATCTTGTACTCTTTCAGCAATAACCGTTCCTATTAATGTAGAGAAACTGGATTTATTAATTTCTTTTGATAATATCCAACCTCTATAAGCATCACCTAAACGCATAAATGCAATAGAATTAGCAAACCAGCCCATAAGTATAATTCCGGAAAAAGATAAAATATTAGGTAAATTTTTATCATTATTGGGGATTGCAGATTTACAAATTAACTTCCACCTATATCCTCTCACAATAAAACTTAGGTAATAAGAAAGAAATGCGAGAAAAAAAAGTTGTAAATTTACTGATTTTAAATTTGTTATAACTTCATACCATCTTACATCAAGAAAATTTTTAAAAATAAAGATTAATAATAATATTCCTCCGATTGAAACGAAGATTGTAGTTCTGGAAAAAAAACTTTTTTGTCTAAGTAATTTTGGGCGATTATTATTTCTAAACATAAAAAAACATCTAAAGTTTATAGGGTCTTTTAGAAGGTATACCAGATTTTCTAGGGAATTTATTTGAAGTTTTTTCTATTTTCATTATATACAATATAATATCTTTTGGAGAAAATCCTGGAGATTCAACAATTTTATATAATGGAGGGGCACACCCTAAAAATTCTATAAATTTTTTTGAATCATTTATTTCTTTTTGTACATTATCTCCTTTTGGAAATATACCTGTACCTCCTATTGAAATAAAAGGGACACATAGTTCGGATAACGTTGTTAAAGGAGCTAAAGCTCTAGCTGTAACTATATCATATTTTTCTCTATGCTTATGATCATGTGCCAGATCTTCAGCTCTAGCATTAATAACATCAATTTTTTTTAGATCTAGGTCCTTAATTACTTCTTCCAAAAAGTAACATTTTTTTTTATTTGAATCTAATAAAGTTATAGATAGTTCAGGAAATATAATCTTAAGTGGAATACCAGGAATTCCTGCGCCGGTTCCAATATCTATTAATTTTTTTTCATTGAACCAATTACCAGGATTTACATTACCTCCAAAGTTTTTTGTAATCCTTAATGATCTGATAATTAATTCTTCTGTAATTTGCTTTTGATCTTTAAAGGCAGTTAAATTAAATTTTTTTGAATAATTTAAAATCATTTCAGAATATTTATCAAAACCTTCTAAAATAGAAGCTTTTGGTTCTATACCGGATATTTCAAGTGCTTGGTTAATATATTTCATAATGATTGTTAAAAATAATTATAAATTTAGTTTTATAATATAATTAAAATAATATCTTTTAGAATTATTAAAAATTAATCATATCTTATCTCTAGGTATACTCTTATAATATTAATCACATGACTATAGAAATAGCAGTTTTAGCTAAACAAGTACTAGATAGTGAAACCCCATCTCATTTATTTAAGATAAATGCTGATTCAAATAATTTGGAGATTGAGGATAACAGTGCTCCTATTATTAATGGATTTGATCTTAATGCCACTGAAGCTGCATTAAGACTTAGAGATGAAGGGCATGAAGTGAACATAACTGTTATTATGGCAGGATTTAATTTTGTAAATGAAGTCATAAAAAAAACACTTTCAATGGGCGCTGATAATTTAATTTTGATTGAAAATGAATCACTGATTTCTTGTGATTCATCATTTACTGTTGAGGTATTATCGAAAGCTATAAATAAAATTGGAAATTTTGATATTATTTTGGCTGGACGACATGCTTCTGATTTTGATAATGGACATGTTCCAATTGGTATTGCTGAAAGACTTAGGTTACCTATTATTACCTATGCTAGTGATATTAAAATAATAGATAGTATTTTAAGAATTAAACGAGTTATACCTTCTGGATATCAATTTATTGAATCAAAATCACCCTGTGTAGTCACAGTTTCAAATGAAATTGGAGAGCCAAGATATCCAAATTTGCGAGGGATAATGACTGCTACAAAAAAGCAACCGAAAATAATTACTATTAATGATTTAGAAATTGAACCACCTTCTGAAAAAGAAATAAATTTAACTAAAGTATTTATTCCTAAGATAAATTTGGATACAGAATATATAAAAGGAGATGACGAATCTGAGTTAGGACGAAATTTAGCTATGCGACTTAAAGAAGAAGGTTTAATTTAAAATGATAAATACTTTAGTTGTAGGTGAGATTAAAGATGGAAAACTGAGTGAAAATTCTTTTGATCTATTAAAAATATCTGACAAATTATCTGATCGGACTAGTTTAGTTTTATGTACATCTAGTCAAGATAATGTTCCTTTAGATGATATTAAGATTTTACCCGTTGATTTTATATATTTACTTAAAATTCCTTCTTTAGATATTGACCGCGGAATTTATGATATAGATACTTATGCATTGTCTGTATTTTTGAACTCCAAAGATTTTAATCTAATATTATTTTCCAAATCAGAGTATGGCTCAGTGGTAGCACCTAGAGTTGCATTTAGAAACAAAAAGAAATATCTTTCCGATTGTACAGGTATTTCTTTAAAAGAAGATTTATTTTTAATTGAAAGACCTATATATGGTGGAGTGGCAATTGCTGAGTATCAGGTATCTACAAATATTTCACCTGTTTTTTCAATTAGGTCTGGATTACAGAATTTAGATGATATTAGTAATAATAAAATTGCAGCGATTGAAGAAATAGATATACAATTTAATGAACCGCATCCAGCTAAAATGATAGAAGAATATTCTAATGATAGTTTAGAAGAAATTAAACTTGAGGATGCTAAAATTATTGTCAGTGGTGGTAGAGGTTTAGGAAATGAAATTGCTTTTGAAGAACTTAAGAAGTTAGCAAATTTATTAGGAGGAGCTTTAGGTGCTTCTCGAGCTGCATGTGATGCTGGCTGGATAGATCATTCCTTACAAATAGGATTAACAGGAAAAACCGTAACACCTGATTTATATATATCAGTGGGAATTTCAGGAGCTAGTCAACACTTAGCAGGTTGTTCAATGTCAAAAAATATAGTGGCTATTAATAATGATAAGGATGCCAATATTTTTAATGTTGCAAGATTTGGCGTAATAGGTGATTGGAATCAAATAATTAAATCTTTTATTTCTTCTATAGAAGATTTAAGCTTAAAATAATCTTTATTGGAGGTAAATTATGGAAGTTGGATATGGAGAGGAAATAAATGAAGTATTTAAATATATTAAGAATTCTGATGTAATAACGGTTTTTTTTCCAAAATTAGGAAGATCGTTAGTCATGGATTTACGCACCACATCTAACACGGGACCTATGATTAAAATTATGCCTATGACTAATTCTATTTCAGAAAGAATAGAAACAATAAAAAATTTAAGACCATCTTTTCCTAAAGCTAAAGAGATTGTTGTTGTACCTTGGGTGGGTTATGTACAGGTACTAAAATCTTCCGGCCTATGGAAACATCTGCTTGATGAAATAGTTAAATTAAAAAATCAAACAGCAATTAATGATGTAATTAAGGCATACAAAGAATTAGTACTCATTCAAGAAGAAGATTTACTGGAAATGCTTTTTGGTGATAAATATGAAACTATTTGGGAATCACAAAATAGTAAAAAATAATAAATTATTAATAACCTTTTTATTATTTATATTAACCATCGTAATTGCTTCTGGGCATATATCAGATAGTAAATTTAATGAAACCAACGGTTATAGATTCAATATTTTTTTATGGGAATTAGAACATATACCATCTAAATTAGTATATGAAATTACTAGTGGAAATTTATTCAGAAAAAGAAATGAAACTTATATAAAAAATACAAAGAGTTTAGTGTATGAATTAGAGACTATATCAAAAAAAATTAATGAAACAGAATTTAAATTGTCTGTAGCTAGATCGAATGATTTCAAAAATAATATTGAAATAAATAATTATGAGAAAGAATTAGAAAATTTAATCAAACAAAAAAATTTAATACGCAACAGAGTAGAGGGCTATATTGAATCGTTGTTAACAGAACAGATAAGAATTCAAAAATTATCAATTAAAGATATTTTTGTTTGGCCGCCTGTAGATTTTAGGATAGATTCTCCACCAAAATTATTAGTAGTTTCACCTAGAGATAAAATTCTTAGATTGGATGAAGAGTTGATAAATTCTTCAATTTTAACTGAAGAGATGTCTTTAATCGAAGATTCAATTACTAAAAACAAAAATTTATCTGCAGTAGTATTACAAACAGGTGGATTGGCCACTTATCCATCTATTGTACCTTCCAATGTTAGTTTGTTAAATTTACTGGAAACTGTTTCGCATGAATGGTTACATTCTTACTTGATTTTTTTTCCTCTTGGACGTGCATATTTTTCAGATGGCCAAATGCTAACTATTAATGAAACATTGGCAAATATGTTTGGTAAAGAATTAGCCTTAGAGATGTATCTAAAAATTACTGATAAAGATAATAATACAGATAATATAACTTCTGAAGGAAATGATGATCAAGAAAAAAAAGAACCTGTATTTTCTTACAATAAACATATGCAAAAAACAAGAATTAAAACTGAAGAATTACTTTTAGAAGGTAAAATCATTGAAGCAGAAAAATATATGGAGGATCGAAGATTAGATTTAAATAAAAATGGGTACAATATTAGAAAAATTAATCAAGCTTATTTTGCTTTTTATGGATCATACGCAGATTCTCCTCAATCTATTAGTCCTATTTATCAACAATTACAAGATCTTAGAAAAAAGAGATTGAATATAGGTGAATTAGTTAATGAAATAAAAAACATTTCAACTTATGAAGAGTTTAAGTTATTATTAAATCATTGAAGATTAAGACCATATTTAGTTAATTTTTAACTATAAAATTTAGTATATTATAGTTACTATAGATATTGAATAATATAAAATATTTATTAGATTTCGTCATGTATCGACCACCTAAACAAAATAACGAAGAACAAGTTAATATCGATGAGGTATTAGATAAACTTAAGGGGTCGATGCCCAAAATTCCTGGATTAGGTAAAGGCTCACCAATATTTTTTCTTTTTATATTAGTTATTTTAGCGATTTTTTGGGCTGCTACAGGTTTTTTTACAGTTGGACCCGATGAGCAAGCAGCAAAACGTGTATTTGGTAAATATATTGGAACAGTTAATGAAGGTTTTCATTGGCATTATCCTTCCCC
>CEUY01029661.1_pt1 | contig 181257 bp, 160 predicted proteins | sample 361481 | NCBI WGS metagenome assembly CEUY01 (sample SAMEA2622737, study PRJEB7988) | marine metagenome | isolation source: saline water (ENVO:00002010), including | reverse complement strand
CACGTCGGGGAATAGTATAAATGGCATCTATGAATAATGGAGCAAAGGGAGGATGGATAGCTATACTGATTTTGTTATCCATTATCGGATTCTTTTCGTGGTTGTTTCGAAATGGTCCTATATTCTAAAAGCAGGAAGTAATACCTTGGCATTTTTAGCTAATTAATCTCAGGGAGACTGTTGGGGTATTATGTTTGCAAAGAGTTTGAGAATAATAGCTTAACTTGTTCTTTTTGAACTTTCCCCATCGCATTTCGAGGTAATTCACTTACAAGCTTAAGTTCACGTGGTGTCTTATAGGGTGCTAGGTAGTTTTTGGTCCAACCAATGAAGTCTTCGAGGTCAAATTCACCATATGGTTCTTTAACAATGGCAACAGCGACTAATTCACCCCAATCTTCATTAGGAATGCCTACCACTGCGCAATCAGTCACTGCTGAGTGTTGACGGATGACCTCTTCTATTTCGAGGGCCGACACCTTGAAACCCCCTGTTTTAATTATATCTACCGACGTTCGACCTAGAAGGCGGTAGCTTCCTCCATCTACGACAGCCATATCCCCCGTTCGGAACCAGTTATTCTTGAAGCTGTCTTCTGTCATCTCCGGATTCCTCCAATATTCGAGAAATACATTTGGACCTGAGACTTCCAATTCTCCTTCTTGTTCCGAATCTCCCAGTTCCACGCCGTTTTCATCCACTCTTCTGACTTTGACTCCAGGAAGTGGGCTTCCGACGTAGCCAGGTCGACGCTTGCCATGTAGTGGGTTTGACAGGGCCATTCCAACTTCAGTCATACCGTAACGTTCTAAAAGGACCTGGCCAGTTATTTGTTCCCACTTTTCTAGGGACGTTTTCGGAAGGGCCGCCGATCCTGAAACCATTAGCCTAAGATTGCTAGCACCCCGGCTCCAGCGTGAACGATCACTTTCACTAGCTGCTTCCCAGGTTTTTATCAACAGCATATAAATAGTGGGAACAGCCATAAATAATGTGAGTTCTCCTCCCGATAGGTGATTCCAGGTATCTATTGGATCGAAATGTGAAGAGATATGACATGATGCACCTTTCCATAATGCACAGCACAGAACATTCACGATTCCATGTATATGATGGAGCGGCAAAACTAGCATAATACGATCATCCTCGCTCCATTCCCATGCTTCTACCAAGGAAGTAATCTGTGCCGAAAGGATGGAATGAGTGAGCACAGCACCTTTAGGTTTACCCGTGGTTCCACTTGTGTAAATCATCATAGCCCGCCTTTCTGGCTTCAGCGAAGGTAATTGTAGATTTGCTGAATTCGGATTGGGATCTGCATCCAGTAGTTGGGACGCATCAATCACCCTGGTTGTTTCAAAGTCGGCTTGTTGAATGCTTCTCTTCAACTTGGAACTGACGATAACAAGGATGGGATCTGAATCTTGTAGCGTGTGATGTAACTCGGGTGGTGGATGGGATTTAGCTAAAGGAACAACAACTCCTCCAGCTTTCCAAATTCCCCATTGAACAACTACGTAATCTAGCCCAGCCTCCATCAGAAAAGCGACTCGCGATTCGTTAAGGTCACTAGTCCCGAGTATTGTTAATAGTTCTGTAGCTACTTTGTCGGATCTTTGGTTTAGTTCCTCATAGGTAATGGCCTGATCTTTGAAGGTTAATGCAACGCGTTGTGAATACTTGTCAGATCTTTCACAAAGTGTCTTGAATGTCTTTTCTGAGTTGTTTGGAAATTGAGTCATTCTAGGGTTGGCTGTTCGATGTGCTACCTTCACTTGGCAGAATAAGTTTATTGGTGGCTAGTATATCTTAAATTTGTAAGATATACTAGCAGTTTGGATTCTATTGGAGGTTGATTTTCCTGGAAAATATCTGGGAGAATCATTGGAGTAGGACAACAAGATGAAACTGACAATAGGTTTAAAGTTGTTGAGGTGCTGTTAGGTGCCTAGTTTAGCGGATTCTGAGGATCTTACTGATCAAAATAATACAGTCGAATATTTATGAATGATTCTAACTTGATGGGCAAGATTACTTCTCTAGCTAAGCGGAGAGGTTTTGTGTTTCAATCGTCCGAAATTTATGGGGGGGCTGGTTCAGTTTGGGATTTCGGACCTCTTGGTAATGAATTGAAACGAAATGTCAAAGAACAGTGGTGGAGTACTATGGTGCATCGCAGGGGTGATATTGAGGGGCTGGATTCATCTATCCTCATGAATCCTAAAGTCTGGGAAGCTTCAGGACATTTAGATGGTTTCACAGATCCTTTGGTGGAATGCTCCAACTGTCATCGTCGCTTTAGGGCGGATACGCCTGGTGTTGATGAAGGGCAGTGTCCCACCTGCGGGCAACGGGATGTATTCGGAGATCCGAGGATGTTCAATTTGATGTTTAAAACCTTTATGGGACCTGTAGAAGACGCAGCTTCGACTACCTTTCTTAGACCTGAAACTGCTCAAGGCGCTTATGTTAACTTCATAAATGTTCAGAATTCTTCTCGTCAAAAGGTACCCTTTGGAATTGCTCAGGTTGGCAAGGCCTTCCGTAATGAAATCACACCAGGAAATTTCATTTTTCGGACTCGTGAATTCGAACAAATGGAGATGCAGTTTTTTGTGGAACCTGGCACAGATGAAGAATGGTTCGAATACTGGATGAATGCCAGGCTGGAATGGAGCTATTCTTTGGGTATATCAGAAGAGAAATTGCGAGTTCACGAGCATGGTCCTGACGAGTTGGCTCATTATGCTAAGAAAGCTGTGGATATAGAGTATGAGTTCCCATTTGGATGGCAGGAGTTTGAGGGCGTCCACAGTCGAACAGACTTCGATTTGAAACGTCATCAGGATCACTCTGGGAAAAGATTGGAATACATTGATTCGGCAAACAATAAAAGGTTTGTTCCGTATGTTGTCGAGACTGCTGTAGGTGTGGAAAGAACGGTTCTAATAGCTTTGTTGGATGCATATACCGAAGAAAATATTGATGGAAAGGAGAGAGTATTCCTCAGCCTTGATCCTAGGATAGCGCCGACTAAGGTGGCGGTTTTCCCTTTGATGAAGAAGGAGGGACTGCCAGAACTTGCTGATGGTTTGTATGAGGATTTGAGGCGTGCTTCCATACCTTCCTTTTATGACATGGCAGGATCAATAGGTCGACGGTATAGGAGGCAAGATGAGGCAGGGACACCCTGGTGCGTTACTATAGATAAACTGACTATAGAGGACGGTACTGTAACTATTCGTGATCGGGATTCATTAAACCAAGAAAGAATAGCTATAGAAAAGGTGTGTCAGTGGGTCTCCGATCGTTTGTCCAAATCTTAAATAACCTGGTGGTATTCGAATGAGCCGAACTTGTAGATGAGTTTGGGGTGGCTCTTGCACATAAAATCTGGAGGTTGTGTTGGCACCGAAAATTGAAGTTTTCAGCTCCCGTTGGGGAATGCTTTTAGCGATGCTAGGGATGGCAGTGGGCACGGGTAATATATGGAGATTTCCTCGAGTAGCGGCTTCCAACGGGGGTGGGTCTTTTTTGGTAGCATGGTTGGTTTTTCTAATGCTCTGGTCCGTCCCGTTATTGATTCTAGAATTCGGGATGGGCAAGGCAACACGCTCGGGGGCTATCGGAGCGTTCATGAAAACAGTCGGTGTTAAGTTTACATGGATGGGTAGTTGGATAGCGTTTGTAGCAGCGGCTATAATGTGCTACTACAGTGTAGTCATGGGTTGGACTTTGAGGTTTTTCTTGGCGAGTCTGCAGGGAGAGATTCCCACCGTCATACCTGAAGCTTTCTGGGAAAATTTTGCAGGTACACCATGGGCTCTTGTGACTCATGCCATTGCTATGGGAATGGCAATTTTTGTTGTTTCCAAGGGAGTCAAAGGCATAGAAAGAGCGACCAAGATACTGATTCCGGGTCTAATCATATTGATAGTGATCCTGGCAATTCGAGCGGTGACGCTACCTGGTGCTATGGAGGGAATAGCTTTTCTTTTTACCCCCAAGCTTTCCGAGCTCACTGATGCAAGAATTTGGTTAGAAGCACTGACACAAAATGCCTGGGACACTGGGGCTGGTTGGGGGCTGGTCCTGACCTATGCTGTCTACATGAGAAGCAGGGAAGACACAGCCCTGAATGCTTTTGTGATCGGCTTTGGGAACAACGCAATTTCGCTACTTGCTGGGATCATGGTTTTGGGCACCGTTTTCTCGGTGATGCCAGATGCTTCTGCACAGATAGTGGGTGCAGGCAATGAAGGTCTGACTTTCATTTGGGTTCCGCAGTTGTTTTCTCTGATTCCTGGTGGTCAGTTTTTTATGGCTCTATTTTTTATGGCTTTGCTGTTTGCTGCGTGGACTTCCTTAGTGGCTTTGATTGAATTGCCGAGTAGGATATTGATTGATCTGGGTATGAGTCGTTCCCGTGCCATAGCTTTGGTAGGTGTGGCTGGCTTTCTTTTCGGTGTTCCCAGTGCTTTGAATTGGACAGATACACCTGGAGCTGGTCCTTTTTTTGCTAATCAAGATTGGGTTTGGGGAGTTGGTCTGATGTTGTCAGGATTTTTCTTTGCTTTTGCAGTCTTGAAGTACGGGATAAAGGAGTGGAGGGAGCGATATATCAATACTGGCGATTCAGACATATACATCGGGGCTTGGTGGGATTGGGCGATTAGGTTGGTGATGGTGGAATCTGTCGTCCTGATGATTTGGTGGTTATACCAGGTCCAGGGTGAATCTTTCCGGGAAACCTGGACTCTTTTTTCGCCGCTGAACATCGGTACGGTTCTTATCCAGTGGTGTGTTGTTCTGACGATATTGTTAATCTCGAATAAATGGCTAAGCAAGAAAATGTTGATGTCAAAGTTTTCATCAGAGAGGGAAGGATCTACCGATTTACTTTAGCATTAGGGTGACCATTCCTTAGGAGTCAGCTGTTGCCTAGAGAATCAAAGAAATCTGTACGTGAGAGGTCACTCCAAATTTTTGACCTGCTTCTCCAAGAGTACCCAGACGCACATTGTGCCTTGGAGCATGAGGGGCCTTTTCAGCTAGGTGTTGCTACAATTCTCTCGGCGCAGACTACAGATGAGCGTGTAAACATGGTTACTCCCAAGTTATTCCTGGGTTACCCAAGTCCGAATGATCTTGCGAGCGCTAGTCAGAAAGATGTTGAAACCTTAATCCATTCGACTGGCTTCTTCCGGAATAAAGCAAAAAATATTATTGGTTTTGCTAAGGGCATTGTGGAGAAGCATGGTGGTAACGTGCCCCGAACTATGGAGGAACTTACAGCTTTGCCTGGAGTTGGAAGAAAAACAGCTAATGTTATTTTGGGGAATGCCTTCGGTATCAATGAAGGAGTGGTTGTAGATACTCATGTGAAACGTATATCAAATCTTCTTGCTTTGACGCGTGAGGCAAACCCAGAGAAAGTGGAAAAAGACCTCATACAGTTATTTCCCCGAGATAGCTGGACTCTCCTGTCTCACCTGTTGATTTTTCACGGTCGAGAAGTCTGTTTTGCGCGGAGACCTCAATGCCAGCTTTGTATGATGTCCGATCTTTGTCCGTCTGCAGCGATTTGATTTCTTTGCTAGACAATGATCTAGCGGATCAAGCAAGGTTGACCTATCTCGGTTTTGTGCTGACCTTGGACGTATTATCATGATGAGTGAATCAACTAGGAGTATAGCTTTGGCAAATATGTCGGTCAGTCGCAGTGCCTCTGTAGAACTTCTAGAGAAGTGGGTTGAAAATGTTGGACTAAGGAAGCATATGTTGGCCGTCGAGGCCGCAGTTCGTTTTTACGCTCGCATGTATGGAGAGGACGAAGATTTATGGGGAGTCGCTGGGCTTCTACATGATCTTGACTGGGAGCAATACCCAGATGAACACCCACATGTTGGTTTAAAAGAACTGAAACAGTTAGGCTATCCCAATGAAGTGTTGCAAGCGATACAGGCACACGCGCCAGAATTGACTGGGGTTGAGCCAGAAACACTGCTGGACAAGGTACTCTTTGCATGTGATGAATTGTCAGGTCTGGTCTATGCTTGTTGTTTAGTGAGACCGAATGGTATAGATGATTTAAAACCTAAATCTGTGGTGAAGAAATTTAAGGATAAAGCGTTCGCAGCTGGTGTTGATAGAACACAAGTTTCTCGTGGAATAGAACTTCTAGGGATTGATCGGACTGAACACATTAGTAATGTAATTGCTGGACTGAAAGAAATTGCCGATGTTCTTGAAATTCGATCTGTTGATCGGGTTTAACCTCAGCCGAAGAAAATCGGGTTAACAAGGGGTATATAGCAGATGACAACATCTACCGTAATTACAATGATACTGGTACTGGGATTTGTTTGGGGTGGATTCCTTTTTGCATTGGTAACGGCTGTCAGAAAAGAGTCTTCAAAAAGAGATTAGTAAGATTATAGTTAAATGCTGTTGCGGAAAGAGGGAATTAGGGTACTTTCTCCTCCGGTGTTGATGATTTTTTAGTTGGAGATTGTTTTATTTGTACTTTGAGAACTGAGACTCGCTCCAGTGCCTAGACGCACTGATCTTGAATCCATTTTGATATTGGGATCTGGCCCAATAATCATTGGACAAGCTTGTGAATTTGACTATTCTGGGACACAAGCTGTCCGTGCTCTTAAGGAAGATGGCTATAGGGTAATTCTGGTCAATTCCAATCCGGCGACGATTATGACGGACCCCGATCTCGCGGATAGAACCTACGTTGAACCTCTCACGGCTGATTGGGTTGAAAGGGTCATTGAAAGAGAAAATCCAGATGCACTGCTTCCCACTATGGGCGGTCAAACTGCTCTGAATATTGCCATGACTCTTTCCGAGAATGGAGTGTTAGAAAAACACGGGGTGGAATTAATCGGGGCCAATGCAAGGTCTATCCAGATGGCTGAAGATAGGGAACAGTTTACTGCTGCTATGCATCGCATTGGTTTATCAGTTCCACACGGCGGTTTTGCTAAGACCGTTGAAGAGGCATTTGGAATAATAAATGAGGTGGGGTATCCTGCTATAATTAGACCTAGTTTTACTATGGGTGGAACAGGTGGAGCGATCGCCTATAATGCCGATGAATTTGAGAAGTTTGTAAGTCATGGTTTAGAGGCTTCGCCAATTACGGAAGTACTCATAGATAGGAGTGTTATAGGAGCTAAGGAATACGAGTTGGAAGTCGTACGCGACGCTTCCGACAATGTTATAATCGTTTGTTCAATAGAAAATTTTGATCCCATGGGAGTTCATACCGGGGATTCTATAACTGTGGCTCCGTCACAAACTCTCTCAGACGTGGAGTATCACAGAATGCGTGATGCTGCGATCGAAATCATCAGAGAGATCGGGGTAGAAGCGGGGGGATGTAATATTCAATTCTCCATAGATCCAAACACTGGAGAAATGCTAGTTGTGGAGATGAACCCACGAGTTTCACGATCTTCAGCTCTGGCTTCTAAGGCCACAGGATTTCCTATAGCTAGAATTGGGGCCAAGCTGGCTGTGGGTTATTTGCTAAACGAATTGCCAAACGACATCACCAAGACAACCCCAGCGTCTTTTGAGCCTACTCTGGACTATGTCGTTGTTAAGTTTCCTCGTTTTGCTTTTGAGAAATTTCCTGAGTCTAGTAAAGTTCTTGGTGTACAGATGAAAGCTGTCGGTGAAACAATGGCAATAGGCCGAACGTTTAAGTCGGCTTGGCAAAAAGGAATTAGAGGGCTTGAAATTGGACGCCTAGGTTGGATGGAAGGGGACTCTCTGGAGGATGATGGGCTGAAAACTGACGATTTCCCATCACTTTTGGCTGCACTTAGAATCCCAACTCCCGATAGGCCATTCCAGTTAAAGAGAGCTTTGGCTGCGGCTATGGATCAGAAAGGAGGTGTTGATTTCACTGAAGCAATGGAGGATATCTACCAGGCTTGCAAGATCGATCCATGGTTTCTGCACCAATTGGTTGGGATTATCCAGATGGAAATGATGTACCAAGATTTGGATAAAATTGAAGTTGAAGACTTGAAATTAATGAAAAGAAATGGTTTCTCAGATGCTCAGCTGGGAGATTTAAGGGGTGAAAGTGAAGCTGCAGTGCGAAACAAGCGGCATGAGTTTGGTGTTCACCCAAGCTACAATGTAGTTGACACTTGTGCTGGAGAATTTCCTGCAGAAACACCCTACTATTATTCTTCCTATGAGGATGCAGACGAATCAAATCCATCAAACAAACGCAAGGTTGTCATACTAGGCAGTGGCCCCAATCGTATAGGGCAGGGGATTGAGTTTGATTATTGCTGTGTTCAGGCGGTTATGGCTCTAAAGGATTCTGGATACGAGACAATTATGATCAATTCGAACCCAGAAACTGTGTCAACTGATTTTGATGTAAGTAACAAATTATATTTTGAGCCCTTAACACTTGAAGATGTTTTGGAAGTTGTCATTAAGGAAAAACCAGAAGGAGTTATTGTTCAGTTGGGAGGTCAAACTCCGCTCAACTTAGCCCATGCATTATCTGAAGCTGGAGTTACAGTTTTAGGGACATCAGTAGACGCTATCGATCGTGCTGAAGATAGAGAACGTTTCGAAGAAGTGTGTCAGATAGTGGGTGCGACACCGCCAAATAATGGAATGGCTAGAAGTCAAAAAGAGGCTTTGGCGGTAGCTAAAGAAGTTGGTTATCCACTGTTAGTTCGCCCCAGTTATGTGCTCGGTGGTCGTGGTATGGAAATCGTTTATGACAGTGAATCACTAGAGAATTATTTCGAGAAAGCAATAAAAATCTCTCCAGATCACCCTGTGCTGATAGATAGCTTCATTGAAGATGCTTTTGAAGCTGATGTGGACGCACTATGCGATGGAGAAGAAGTTGTCATTGGGGGCATTATGCAGCACATAGAAGGTGCAGGTGTGCATTCGGGAGATTCGGCATGTGTGCTTCCACCTTACCTTCTCAGCACCGATGAGATAGGCCAAATAAGAGAACAGACCAGAAAATTTGCACTAGAACTTGGAGTAGTGGGCCTCCTCAATGTTCAATATGCGATCAAAGATGGAATTGTCTATGTGATTGAAGTGAATCCCAGGGCGTCGAGAACTGTTCCTTTCGTGAGTAAGGCAACAGGTCTCTCGCTGGGTAGAATTGCTGCGAACGTTATAGTTGGCAAGAAATTGAAGGACTTGAATGTCTCAGAGCCCAAAAGAACTTCAACTGTCGCAGTGAAAGAAGCTGTTTTTCCATTCAGTCGTTTTGAGGCAGATATATTGCTAGGCCCAGAAATGAAATCGACAGGTGAAGTAATGGGAATAGATGAATCCTTTGGAATGGCTATAGCCAAGGCACAGGCATCCTGTGACAATTTACTTCCCGTAAAGGGTGGGACTCTAATCGTAACTGTTAATGATAGGGACAAGCGAACGGTAGCTCCCATTTTACGCAGATTTCATGATATGGGATTCGAGATATGGGCCACAGAGGGAACACATCATTATTTGAAAGACAGAGGGATACCGTCAGAGTATGTCTATAAAGTGGGAGAAGGTCGGCCTCACATAGTGGATCGCATAGTTTCTGGAGAGGTAGATCTATTAATAAACACACCTTTGGGAAAGCAGTCTCAATATGATGATTATTCAATGCGTCGAGCTGCTATCAATCATAAGGTCCCATATTTCACTACGATGTCTGCAACTAGTGCGACCTGTGATGCCTTGATTGCTCTGCGTTCAAGAGTGTACTCAGTATGCACACTTCAAGAGAGAATCGCAGAATCAGGGAATCAGAATTAGTTGTCAGGTATGGAAGACAATGCACGTCCAGTCGGATTTTTCATTCATCCAGATGCCTCCCTGCATGATACAGGGTGGGGACATCCTGAGCATCAGGGGAGGCTCAGAGCAGTTGCATCTGCTGTCGGCCAGGACCTGTTAGCCATTGACGGAAAGGTAATCCAGGTTGAACCAGGGAAAATAGAGGACCAAGATATTCTCCGAGTTCATACAGAATCACATTTGAAAACCCTGAGGCAGGCTGTCGAAATATCGACTGAGGAATCTCGACTGGTTTCGATTGATCCTGACACCATCGTTTCTCCCAATTCTTTGAATGCTGCGTGTGGTTCTACCTCAGCACTAGTGACGGCAGTCAAGATGGTTCATGGAGGGGAACTATCCACTGCGTTTGTCGCAACTCGACCTCCAGGCCATCACGCCACTGCAGATCGAGCTATGGGTTTCTGTTTGGTTAATCATGTGGCGATAGCGGCCCGCTGGTTGCAAGTAAATTGCAATGTTCAAAGAGTTCTTATCATCGATTGGGATGTACACCATGGAAATGGAACTCAGGACATCTTCTATCGGGATGGGTCAGTCTATTATTTCTCGCTACATCAATGGCCACATTTTCCTGGTTCTGGATCTATTGGCGAAATCGGCGAAGGTGCTGGCGCTGGGATGACAAAGAACGTCCCAGTCAAAGCTCGTACATCAGCAAGTGAGTATTGTGGCCTTTTCCTAGATAATCTCGAGCAAGTATTAGGATCTTTTGATCCTGAGTTCATATTGATTTCTGCGGGTTTCGATGTGATGGAGGGAGATCCCTTGGGTGACCTATGCCTTGAACCAGAAGACCTCCATTTCTTGACAGCGGAAATCCTTCGTCGTGCACCTAAAGAGTGTGGAGTGACGGTGACATTAGAAGGTGGTTATGACCCCAAACGGACTGGTTTAGGAGTCAAGGCAGTTTTAAGAGCACTCGCGGCGGTGGATTTAGATCGATAAATTAGGATTGTCTAAGGCTTTTCGATTAGATTAATTCTATGATAATCGGCTGGATGTCATAAAATTTAGATATGGGGCTCTTTAAATAATGAAAGAGAAATTCTTGAAAGCGTTAGTGATCTACTTTTTGTGTGTGAATGCTCTATATACGGCGGATCTTTCTGGAGAGGCTCAGCAAGAATCACTGAGTAATCCGACAGAACCTCATCCGGTAGCTGAACAGGCGATTTCGAGGCTGAAGTCTCCCTACTGTCCTGGGCTGATGTTGGAAGTCTGTACATCTCTTGAAGGAGCAATGTTAAGAGATAGCCTCCAGGTAATGGCGAGAGAAGGCGGATCGATGCAGGAATTGGTTGATTGGGTAATTACCAACCACGGGGAAGAATATCTTGCTTACCCTCGGACTTCAGGTGCTGGGTTGATGGCTTGGGTAGTACCTCCCAGTGTTCTCATTCTTGGACTTAGCGTTTTAGTCCTTTTTCTTAAATATAAGCGTGAAGATGAGCCAGAGCCTGTAATAAATAGAGTGATTTCCGATGAAGAAGAGATTCTTCTGAGGGAGGCGCTCAAAGAAATGGAAGCTTCGGAAGAACCGGAACTTTGGTAGGTTGGTGACTGACTCAAAAGAAGGTCTGGAAAACGGTCCCATTCCAGTGGCTGAAGTACAGAAGTCTCTTCGAGAGGCGGATTTGGATGGGTGGTTGTTTTACGATTTCCACGGTCAAAATCCCATTGCCAAGGCCATGCTCGGCCTTCAGAAAACATCGCGTCGATCTTTCACTCTAATTCCTGCTCAAGGAGAACCAACTGCGTTGATCCATGCTATTGAGCATTGTTCCTGGGGTCATTGGCCTTGGGATCTCGTGGATTACCAGGGATGGAGTGACATGGAGCAGAAACTGACAAATTTATTGCAGGATAAATCGTGTATTGTGATGGAAGTATCACCCCGATCCAATGTGCCAACCTTAGATCGGGTCCCATCTGGTATATTGCAGCTCATCACCAAGCTTGGGGTCGATGTGGAAAGTTCAGGTGATTTTGTGTCAAATTTTCATTCTGTATGGACGACAGAACAGTTGCACGGACACAGGAGGTGTGCTGAGATTGCAAAGGAAGTGGCAATGAAAGCATTTGAAAAAGCTGCAGACCAGGTGAGAGAACAAAAGCCCTGGTTAGAAGGCGAATTGGCGGACTGGATAAGGAGTCAATTGCACAGCAAGGGGCTACAATGCCAGCCTAATTGTCATGTGGCCATAGGAAAGAATGCTGCGGATCCACATTATGATCCAGGGGAACAAGGTGATAAGATACAGAGGGGAGAGGTCCTCTTGATAGATCTTTGGGGGAAGGAAGATGTGGAAGGGGTTTTCGCTGACCAAACTTGGATGGCCGTTCTAGATAAGGAACCTTCGCGCCGGGTGAAGGAAATTTGGACATCTGTAAGGAATGCTAGAGAAGAAGCAATCCGTTTCCTAAACGATGCGCATGCATCAGGGAAAAGAATCTTCGGGTATCAAGTCGATGACGTTTGTCGTGACGCCATTGCAAAGACTGGCTTCGGAGATTTTTTTGTACATCGTACGGGACACTCTATGGATGTCGATCTTCATGGCAGTGGTCCCAATTTAGATAATCTGGAAACCAGGGATGATAGAACATTGATTACAGGGGTCGGGTTTTCAGTGGAGCCTGGCATCTATATTCCAGATGAGGTGGGGATCCGCAGTGAAGTTAACGTCTACTGGGGTCCTAAAGGACCAGAAGTAACTCCGAAGAATCGGCAACATGAAATCTTGGCACTACTGGGGTAATCAGTCTGAAGTCACGTAACGAATACGTCGAAGTCGCACTACCAATTCCTTTAGATAGAAGTTTCATTTACTCTTTAGGCGACTTGAGACCTGCCATAGGTAGTAGAGTGTTAGTTCCATTTGGCAGCAATGAAAAAATTGGATTCGTGGTGGATTTCGCCACGAAAACAACTCTTAAAACGGTCAAGCCCATCCTGGGGTTACTAGATGATCAGCCTGCTGTGACTAGCGGTCAGATGGAGTTGGCAGTTTGGATGGCGGCCTATTATGCCACTCCTTTGGGACTGATTCTGAAGGCCATGCTACCTTCCTTTTTGACCCGTGTTGCTAAAGAAAGGGTGATTCTTATAGACAGTTCATTGCCACCAAGGAACCCCAGAGAACAAAGAGTAATTGAGTTTCTTGAGGGTAGAGGTGCGATTTCTACGGATTTTCTTAGAAGAACACTGGATATTGGTTCGATTCGCAAAGAGCTTCGATCATTGGCAAGCGAAGGGATGATTGAGATTAAAACTGGGTCACCTGATGCTTCTCCAGTCAAGACTGAGAAAATAGTGTCTATTCATGAGTGGTTTGAGGATTTAGCGGAACTCGAGAATCTACTGGGAAGAGCCAAGAGACAATTCGAAGCTTATAGGATATTGGCTAGTTCTGGGGGGGAATTAGAATTGTCTCATCTTGTCAAACAGGCTGGATTTAGTCGAGGGGTCATTTCTGCTTTGGAAAAGAAGGGTGTGGTGCAGATTAAAGATAGGAATGTGAAAAGGGATCCGTTTGCTGACCTCCCAACCTCTGACAAAATGAAACACGTGCCTACCGAGGATCAAGCAAATGCGATCAAGATGATTTTGAATTTGTATGAAGGAAGTAAGGGGGCTTCGACATTATTACACGGCGTGACAGGTTCGGGAAAGACTCTAGTTTATGTGGAAGTAATTAAGGAAATTCTCGAAAGAGGAAAGGGAGGCATTGTCCTCGTCCCTGAGATTTCTTTGACTCCTCAAACTGTTTCTCGCTTTCGCGCTCGATTTGGAAACCAAGTAGCTGTATTACACTCCGCTTTGTCCGAAGGAGAACGTTTCGATGCTTGGGAGCAGCTGAAAAGAGGTGAAAGGATGGTGGCAGTGGGAGCACGCTCTGCTGTCTTCGCTCCAGTTAAGAACCTAGGTGTAATCGTGGTTGATGAAGAGCATGATGCAACATATAAGCAAAATGAAGCTCCTCGTTATCAGGCTCGAGATGTAGCTACAGTGAGAGCTGCGAAGGAGGGGGCGTTATGCATACTTGGATCCGCAACGCCCTCGCTGGAGAGTTGGCACAACAAAGAGAAGGGGAAATTTTACTACATCGCTTTGCCTGAGAGGGTGGGAGGAGGAAAATTACCACCTGTTCATACGGTGGATTTGCGAAAGGAATTAAAAAATCGAAAATCTAGCAGGGAATCAGTAGGGGATTTCAGTATTGTTTTGAGCGATCGCCTGAAAGACGCTATAGGCGATCGCCTTGCAAAAAGTGAACAGACTCTCTTGTTACTGAACAGACGTGGTTATTCCTCTTTTGTTCAGTGTCGTTCTTGTGGTAGCGTAGAAAATTGTAATAAATGTTCGGTCTCTCTGACTTTTCATAGAAATCGCGACCAGCTGGTCTGTCACCACTGCGGGCTTGCTAGGAAAGCTGTGGTGAAGTGTTCGGACTGTGAGTCCAGCGATTTGTCCTTCAGAGGTATGGGGACGGAGCAGGTGGAAAGAATTGTGCTTGAGACTTTTCCTAACGCAAGGCTGGCTAGGATGGACGTGGATACTACTTCCAGAAAATGGTCCCATCAGGAGATCCTGGGACGAGTCGAAAGAGGGGAAGTTGATATACTATTGGGGACCCAAATGATATCAAAAGGGTTGGATTTTCCTAGGGTCACACTTGTTGGAGTCATTAACGCCGATGTGGGAATGCATTTGCCAGATTTTAGATCTAGCGAAAGAACCTTCCAGTTGTTGAGCCAAGTAGCTGGGCGAGCGGGAAGAGGGAGCTTGGGTGGGGAAGTTTTTGTGCAGACTTTTCTTCCTGAACATTATGTACTTCAAGCTACACTCAAACATGATTATTTGGGGTTTGTCCAGAAAGAACTTTCAGAAAGAAGAAATCCTGGCTATCCGCCTTATGTGAGATTGATAAATGTTGTTATGAGCAGTCCAGACAAGGAGTGCGCAGCCGAAAATATTGAAGCAGCTGTCAGGTTTGTTCATGGCACGAATCAAAAGGGAAGCATTGGTTCTGAAGTGAGCATCGTGGGGCCAGCTCCTTGTCCTATCGAAAAAGTACACAACCGTTGGCGTTGGCATTTTTTGCTCAGGAGCACCTCTGTGGTCGCCCTTGGCCAGGCAATTAATCATCTCGCCAGAGAATTCAGAACTAAAGGTAGAGATGTCCGGTTGATCATTGACCGCGATCCCAGCAGTCTTCTGTAGGAAAACAAGAAACAAATTGCACTGAATAAGTGTATTTGGATAGCGTAAACGGATGCTGTAAACGTTTTGATTGTTGAGTAGAGATTTAACGATGTGGTTGTGTTGTGTATCTTTAATTCTATAAAGGATTGTTTGAGAGTTGTAAATAGGACTTTCCCATAGCGTTGGCCAACGAGAGGTTTATCCAATGAATCAAAGTTCACACTGGCTGTGCATGGTTTTGATGACCACAGCGGTTCCGGTATTTGCGCAAGAACCAGAGGCTGTTCAGGTGACCCTTCAAGATGCAATCCAGCGGGCTGTTATGGTCAGTCCACAGATAGCTCAAGCAGAACAGAATGTAGTTACTGCTAATCAATCGAAACGAACTGCAGTCGGATCTTTCTTGCCCACCATTTCTACTGGTTCTGGAATGTCTGTTCGCAGTACAGATCGGTTCGACTCAAACACGGATAGAATAGTTTCGGGTAGTGCCAATTCTTATAATGCTAGTTTAAACGCTCGGTATAATTTATTCCAAGGTGGACAGCGTTTCTCCGAACTTTCTCGGGTAAGAGCAGATTATGTTGCTGCAGAAGCTCTTCAAACGGATCAAAATTTTAATGTCATATTTCAGACGAAGAATCTTTTTTTTCAGGCCCTTCGGCAACAAGAGTTGCGAGAAGTCGCTCGCTTAAGGATAGAACAAGCCACTCAAAGTCTAGAGATGACTCGGATGAGACAACAACTTGGCGGGGGAACTGTTTCAGATACTCTGCGAGCTCGTCTAGAACTGATCAACGCACGTCAAGCTCTGCTCAGCGCTGAAAATCAAACACAAATAGCACGTTTTGGACTAGGTCGCCAAATAGGAATGTCTGAACCTGTAGCACCAGTGGCTCCAGAAGATTTGGGCCCAACCCCGCTTGGATTGGAGCAAATTGAGGTACTGAGAATCGCAGAGAGCGAATCCCCGTCTGTAGTGGCTGCCAATGCTAATTTGACTGCTGCAGAAAAAGCGTACTCCTCAGCGAAAGCAAGCTATCTTCCTACCTTTAGCCTGAATAGTGGCTATAATTGGTCAAACCAGCAGGCTTCATTTGAACAAGGACTGACTAGCTGGAATTTGAATTTCAATATGAGCTACCCTCTGTTTAATGGGTTTTCAAGGGAAGCGAGTGTGGTGCGGGCAGAATCATCGGCATACGTGGCGCGACTGCAAGAAGATGATGCTCGTCGAGGAGCTCGACAGGAAGCGGATGCAGCGTTTCGGTTCTTGGGAACGTCAGAAATAGCAATTGATATTGCGGAAGAGGCCTTGGCCGTAGCTAATGAGGATCTGCGTGTCACCCGGGAACGTTATCGAGTTGGAGTTGCTATAATTCTGGATGTGGTTACAAGTCAGATTGCAGTTGATCAGGCCAGAGTAGATTTGGTTAATGCCCGTTACGATTATGTTCTAGCTCGTGCTGAGCTAGAAGCAATTTTAGGAATGGAGTTCTAGAAAATTGGTTATTAAAACAGAAGACTTATCTAAGCATTATATTTTGGGTGTTGAGACCGTTAAAGCATTGGACGGAGTTGATCTCGAGATTGCCACCGGAGAATTTGTGGCGGTGATGGGACCCTCGGGAAGTGGCAAATCTACCTTCATGAATTTGATAGGATGCTTAGATACCCCAACAGCTGGAAATTATTGGTTGAATGGAGGTCAGGTCAGCAACCTAAGTGAAGACGAACTGGCTAGAGTAAGAAATCAAGAGATTGGATTCGTATTCCAGACCTTCAACCTCTTACCACGTGCCACGGCTCTTCACAATGTAGAACTCCCTCTGATTTATGCGGGTGTTGGAGTTAAGGAGAGAAGAGAGAGAGCTGAAGAGAAGTTGTCTTTGGTTGGATTGGGGGACAGGATGGGCCATCGCCCTCCAGAACTTTCAGGAGGTCAACGACAAAGAGTTGCTGTGGCAAGGGCACTCATTAATGAGCCTGCACTGTTACTAGCAGATGAACCCACAGGTAATCTGGACTCTACCACAGGCAAGGACATAATGAAAGTTTTTGTTGACCTGAATGCACAAGGTCAAACGATAGTCATTGTAACACACGAAAATGATATTGCGGAATATGCTGAGCGACAGGTCCACTTGCTTGATGGTTTGATAGATAAAGATTTCCGCAACGAAGACAGGGAGATTTAATATGAAAGTGATCTGGATTAGCAGGTCGTTTCTTTTGTTGTTCACTTCAGTTTGGAGTCTCTCCTCTTGTAGTGATACTGAAGCTAATAACGCTCCTGCCTACGATACGGCAGTCGTTAGTGAAGGTGATCTCAGTATAACTGTAGAGGCTACAGGAAATATTGAACCCATTCGTAAAGTGGAGGTGACATCTAAGGCCTCTGGAGAGGTGCTGGGGATGCTTGTAGATGTCGGAGATGAAGTGGGTCCTGGAGCTCTTCTTGCACGTATTGATCCGAGGGATGTTCAAAATGGTTTTGATCAGGCCAAGGCCGACCTAGAAGTAGCTCAAGCAAGACTGGATATTTCAAGTGCTCAAAAAGTGCGTTCGGAAGAGTTGCTTTCTTCGGGTGTCATATCGCTACAAGAACATGAGGCCAATAATTTGGACTATGCTAATGCACAAGCTAATTTAGTGAAAGCTGAGACCAACTATGAATTGAATGAACTGCGACTCAGTGATGTCACTATTCGAGCTCCTTCGCCAGGTACAATCTTAGAGAAGAATGTGGAGGAAGGACAAGTTATACAGTCAGCGTCTCAAAATGTTTCGGGTGGTACAACATTAGTTGTCATGGCTGATTTAGGAGTTATGCAGGTTCGCACTCTTGTTGATGAAACCGACATGGGAGACGTACGTAGTGGAATGGCTACCAGTGTTACTGTGGAGGCATATCCAGGCAGGCCATTTGCTGGGCTGGTAGAAAAAGTAGAACCACAGGCAGTCGTCGAACAAAGCGTGACTATGTTCCCAGTGATTGTACAATTAGACAATAGATCTGGACTGCTCAGGCCTGGTATGAATGCAGAAGTTGAGATTTTGATTAATGAAGCACCGGGGGTTCTGCTCATACCTAATAATGCGGTAGTGACTTTGCAGGATGCGACAGCCGCAGCAGCAGTGCTGGGACTGGACCCTCAGGATATCGACATGGGTTCGTTGTTTTCAAATCGAGGTGGTAGAGGCCAGACAATGCCAAGGGCAGCTGGGGCTCGCTCTGAGAATTTAGATGCGGGAATGGGAAATACCAGAAGGCCGAGAGGCCCTATGGCTGCGGAAGTAGATTCACTGAGATCAAAGGTCCAAAGAGGAGAGATTTCTCAAGACTCAGCCAGAGTGTTGATTCTTAATATGCGTCAGCGTCAAGGCAGAGATGCAGAAAATCCTACATCTGCAGAAATATCAGATTCCATCAGTGAACAAAGGGGCAATGTAGCTTCTAGCCGACAGGGAATTGTTTTCAAGATTATGGAGGATGGATCCATTGGTCCCCAATTAGTACAACTTGGACTGAATGATTGGGATTTTACGGAGGTCGTCTCTGGACTGAATGTTGGTGATCAGCTAGCAGTTGTTGGAGCCGCTCAACTTCGTGCTGGCCAAGATGAATTTATCAACCGAATAAGATCACGATCCGGAGGTGGTATGTTCGGTGGTGGGAGGTAATGTTTTAGTATGTTGATCAAAGAGATACTTTGGGTAGCATTAGGAGCTATCAGAGCGAATCTTTTAAGGTCCTTCCTGACAGCCTTGGGGATCATCATTGGTGTATCGGCAGTGATTGCGATGGTTGCATTGGGTGAAGGTGCTCAGCGCCGTGTAGAAGACCAGATTTCACGAATGGGTACCAACGTTCTGACTATTAGAGCAGGACAAAGGATGTTTGGTGGGGTTTCGACGGGAGATACCGAAGATCTGACTGTAGAAGATGCTGAGGCACTTAGGGATCAAAGTCCTGGTCTGTTGACTATCTCTCCTGAAATAAGTTCCAGGGCTCAAGTTGCTTATTTACGTTGGAATTCAAACAATCAGATTCGGGGAGTATGGCCCGAATATTTTGGTATGTACAATTTGGAGTTGGAACACGGAGCGTTTTTTGATCAAGGTCACGTTCAAGGCCGTCGAAGAGTTGCCGTTTTAGGTCATTCTGTTCCAGAAACTCTCGGGACTCCCGCTACGATTCTGATTGGAAAAACAATACAAATACGAGGTCAGCCTTTTGAAGTATTGGGTATTTTGACAGAAAAAGGTGAGGCAGGATTTAATCGTCCAGATGAAGAGGTTTTTGTCCCGACCAGTACGGCTCAGTATAGAGTTTTCGGAGGCCGCAATCGATTGTCTTCTATCTTTGCGCAAGTAGCATCGCAAGATCTAATGGATAGAGCCTTTGGAGAAATTGATGCGACATTGCGCCGTGAGCATCGAGTACGTCCAGGTGAAGCGGTAGATTTTTCAGTTCGCAATTCCAGTGATTTGATAGCGACGTTTAATGAAACCAATGAAACTTTCGCATTATTATTGGCAGGTATAGCGGGAATAAGCCTCATCGTAGGGGGAATTGGCATCATGAATATTATGTTGGTAAGTGTGACTGAAAGAACGAGAGAGATTGGTGTCAGAAAAGCTCTTGGTGCTACAAGAGGAGCAATTCTTTTTCAGTTCCTTATCGAGGCCTTAGTTCTGTGTGTAATGGGAGGGGTCATTGGAGTGCTGGCAGGAGTCGGAGGAGCGATGGCGATTAGCCGTTTTGCTGAGTGGAACACAGCAATTTCTCCCCAGTCCATCGTTATGGCACTTGCGTTTTCAGCTGGAATCGGATTGTTCTTTGGTCTTTGGCCAGCTCAAAGGGCGGCCAAATTGAATCCGATTGATGCTCTCAGGTATGAGTGATTGAAGGTTGCTGTTGAAACTGTACAAAAGATTAGTTCCAAAGACTTAGGTAGAAATATTCCCTACTAGGAAATGTTCAAGAACAGGAGAAGTATTCATGCATCCGAAAAATATTCTGGTCGCACTATTATTTCTGGTAACTATTGCATCGCCAGTTGTTGGTCAAGATCTGACTGGCACTTGGGAGATATCTACTCAAGGAGGTCGTATTGGCCCCCAGACTATGACATTAGTTGTGATTCAGGAGGGACAGGGTTTGACGGGCACACTGACAAGAACAGTCAGTGGTCGTGGTCAAAGTAGAACAGTTTCAAGTGATGTCGAAAGAGGGGTGATAGAAGGTGATGTTTTTAGCTTCCACGTGTTGCAAAGTACTGAGGGAATGCCACCGGCAATGAGAGATCGAATTGGGGGGGACTCATTTTCCCAGAGTTTTTCAGGTACATTCAAAGGTGGTTCGATAGAGGGAACGATCATGGGAATTCGAGGTCAGGGCCGTCCCTTTAGTGGTGAACGGAAGAACTAAAAATTAATACAGCAAGCTAACACTGATGCCTTCAATCTTTCGTTCCTAAAGCCGGTCTATGTAGGAGGCTTTTTTAGGCCATAGTGATAACTGAATTGAGGTAGAGGAACTATTCTTCGAGGATTGCCATTTGATGCGATCAGGCCAGGTGATTTCTTGACATAGAGAGCCCTGTTCAGAGCTAAGTTGGTACCGATACTGTGATCTGGACCTGGAAGATGCCAGTCAACTCCAAGGGGTATCCGGGCAAGAAAAGATGTTCCAGATGTTATTTCTGGATCATTGGAAAATTGTGTAGCGCCCCACAATCCTAGCCCAACAAAGGGTTGTAAGGTTCCATCTCTGAAATATTGTCTCAAGGTCACCGCCATTCCTAGGTCATTCTGTGTAAAGGTAGCCAAGTCGAAATTGATACTTCGGTTGTCTCGTCGCAGTTCTAAAGTTATGCCCAGTTTACCAATACCACCTAGAGAGATACCAGCTCTTAGCTCTGTCTTTTTTTCATGGGATTGTCCACAGCAAACTGATTGACCGTAGAGAGAATCTGATGGTACAAACATTGCTGTGGAAAGAAGTAGTAGTGGAATTCGCAGATCCCCTCGTCCAAGAAAATATCCTTTGGATCCACATGGTGACCTCAGCATAATCTACGGTTGAGCACTCAGCCCTAAATAGAAAGCTCGTTTTGGTCCTGGTTCATAGAACCTGCCACCCCAGGCGTTAACAGCAACTGCTGCAGAATGCGTCTTATTGAAAATGTTTGAAATGCCACCGAAAGGAGCCAGCTTAAAGTTGCCCATTTGTATTTCAGAAAATCCGCCTCTTAATTCCCATAGAAAGTAGGATGCTGTGGATTCACTGTTTGAATCATTGACGGCCATGCTACCCACATAATCTCCTCGGATTTCTCCGTACCAGTCATCGTCGGTATACCTAACCATTCCATCTAATCTTCGTTTGGGAGTTCCCGGTATGCTGTTTCCATCAAATATTTTGTTGTCCACGGAGAATTCTCCAAAGGAGGCGTCAACATAAGTATGGCTCAGGCGTGTGAATACTTTATCAGTTGCGACCACCTGAATCGCACTTTCAAAACCTTGGTAGGTAGATGATCCAGCATTACGGTAAAAAGTTCTACCAGCTTGAGCAGCGTCCTCAAATGGCACCAGTTCGTCCCTCATAGAGGTTCTGTAAACATTAAATTCAGTGCTTACTCGAGTACTCCATTGTCTTCTGAGACCGATTTCCGCTGTCAAACCTTTTTGTGGATTCAATTCTGTATTGAATCCCCCAGCTCCGTCGGGACGATTTGCCAGTTCGGTTGTTGTTGGAGTTGCAAACGAGGTTGCAAGATTGGCATATAGTGAAAAAGAGTTGTTAAGGTCAGCATGGATTCCAAGGGTTGGGCTCAAGGAGGTCATATTCCTTTCCCCCGATTCGTCTCCGTTTGAATCGGTGGTTAGATGGTCAGTAACACCAAATTGGAAATAGTCATACCTTGCCCCACCTATTGCGGATATTTTTTCGTTCAACATAGATCGTCCCTGAACGAAAAAACCAACTGCAGATACCGTTTCGAATTGATCGAGTGATAGAGATCCTTTAGCCCCTGAGTCGTTACCATAGTTTTTTCGGCTATCTCGCTGGTAGTCCAAATCTGTTCCGACAGACCACATGAGGTTTCCTAGTGTCTCATTCTTCATGTTGGACAATACAGCACGGGCACCAAACGCTTTTCTGCGAAGATCGATTATCCTAGGTGCAATTGGGTTATCTAAATTCCTGAATAAGCTCCAAGCAGTAAACTCAGCACCCATGTTTGAGAGATTTCCCGTCCAGTTCATTCCGAGTTGACCCTGTCGGGCATGTTTGTATGCGTTTTGCGCAACGTTATAACCCCTAGCGCTTACTACACCTGCGTCTAAATCTGAGCGATTCAGTGATCCCGGGTTTTGGGCATCCAGGTCGAGGATATTACCAGTAATTTTCAGAACCCCGTCCGCGACCTCTCGGGTGACATTGCTGTTGAGGTTCAGGCGTGCAGCAGTCCCGTAAGGATCTGAAGGACTTTGCGGATTAGTCCGGAATCCGTCATAGCTTAAGCGGGAAAGGTTTACCAAATAGGAAGTTTTTTGGTATGTCCCAGAAGTATTACTCTCCATGCGGGTCAATCCGTTGCTCCCAATAATTCCTTTTACAGTTTGTTGGATAGGTACATTGGGGGCTTCTGCTGTTTGCAGGCTTAACACTCCTCCGCTTCCATTACCATATAGAGCTGAAGCTGGACCTCGAAGAACTTCAGCTCTCCCCAGAGATCCAATATCAACATGGTCCAAGGTGGATTGTCCATCTGCCATAGTTGCCGGTATCCCGTCTACTATGATTTTTATACCACGCACTCCGAATCCAGCTCGTGCTCCAAAACCTCTAATAGAAATCCTTTCTCCTACCGCGTAGTTGTAGCGGTTCTGAACCTGAACTCCTGGCAAGCCTTGCAGCGCTTCTTCTAATGACAAGCCAGTGTTTCCAAGTTGCAGTTCTGCCTGATCTCTAATAGAAATCGCGTATGGTGTTTGATTAATTGCGTCGGATCCACGAAGAACAGTGACCGTCAGAGAATCTATCGATATCGCTGAATCAGGAAGTTGTTGAGCTCCCAATTGCAGGCTATTTATCCCAACGAAGAAGATTGTAGCCAGTGTGATTAGATCCAATGAGGGACCTAAATCCGTTTTAAAAATCGAAGTTTCTCTCATTCCATTCCTTGATTGATAGAGGGCAGCCTTTGTCTCTAGGCTATACACTACAAGGATTATCGAAGAACTACCAGTTGCACAATCGGAAACTATTCAGTTAGGAGAGGCACGCAATTGTGAATCCAGTTAGTTTAATCTATGCTGAAAGGAACTATCTGTGGTTAAATTGGTAGATTTCTAAAGTAGAATGTTTCTAGAACACAAGATTAAATGAACAGCTTGGTGAAGTGGGTTATTTCATTAAAAGATTTGAGAAAAATTATTTCTAGGACAGACGGAGGCTAATGTGAAAGCAATTCTGTGTCACAAGGTGGGTCCCTTGGTCAGTTTCTGTGTTCTTGTATTTTCGGCTTCTGAGAAGCTGGTCGGACAACAGAGAGGGCTTGAACCAAGTGGCTACTATGACATGGTTTCGGTTGGAGATGTTGAGATTTCTCCAGATGGGGATTTGGTGGCCTTTACGGTGACTAGAATTTTGGAGAATGAGAATACTAGACGCAGAGAAGTCTGGATGCAGGTCCTGAGGGGAGGTCGTCCAGAAGGGAAAGCTTATCGGTTTACCGATCCAACAGCGGATTCTCATTCCCCTGTTTGGTCTCCAGATGGGCAATTGCTCTCATTCACTTCAAATAGAGAAGGAGATCCCAATACTACGTGGTTCCTTAGAGTGGGTGGTCCCGGGGGGGAAGCTTTTCATATAGAAGGAGTGAGAGGTACTCCAGTGTACTCCAGAGATGGACAATGGATAGCCTATTTAGCTTCTCCGGTAACATCGGAAGGACAAGAGAGGGATGGATGGGTGGCTCCAGATGCGATCACAAATACTCTGGATTTGGAAAGATTCGATGGAAGAGTCATTACATCTACAAGGTACAAACGAGACGGAATCTTGACGTTCCAGAAACACTTTTCTACAAATGTTGCCGAAGAGATCTATTTGGTAGATGCAGACGGTGGGACTCCTCGGCGCTTGACAGAACTTCCCTTCGATAAGTCAGGAGTGAGTTGGTCCTCAAACGGACGTGTCATTTTTTTCTCAGGCGACAGAGAACAAAATGATGAATCTAATTCTCAGCTGACTGATGACCTTTGGGCAGTCCGTATTAACGACGGAGCGGTCGCAAGTATCACTGGAAATCCAGGATCAGAGACAGCGCCGACTCCTTCTCCTGATGGAACGAGGCTGGTCTTTCTATCGAATCCTGAACGTGGGTCAGAATTAGATGTGATGATCGCTGAAATAGGTTCAGATGGGTCGCTACGCGCAGAACCAGAAAACCTGACGAGTGGATGGGATCTGGATCCGGGAACACCAGAATGGACAGCCGATGGGACAGGAATTTTGTTTACAGCTGGTATAGGAGGGAATCGTCAGTTGTTTAGAGTCGCAACGTCTGGAGGTCCAGTAACCCAGGTTACAACTGGAGACCGTCAAATTGTGAGTATATCTCTATCCAGTAGGGGTGACATGATGGCTTATGCCTCTACCGATGCGGTTTCCCCCACGGAACTGTTTTTGGCTCGTGGTGATGGTACTGGTGAAACTAGAATCACAGATCTAAATGATGATTGGCTAGATGGGTTGTCATTAGTTTCTCCAGAGCGTTTGACTTGGGTTGTTGGCGACAGTGTTGAAATAGAAGGATGGCTGGTAAAGCCAGTTGGCTATGTTCCTGGAAGGGAATACCCCTTGATCTTGAAGATTCACGGGGGACCCCATGGAGCCTACGGAAATACTTTTTTTCCTACTTTCCATGTTCTTTCTGCATCAGGATTCTTTGTGTTGTATTCTAATCCTCGTGGTTCAGGGTCCTATGGACATGATTTCAAGTATGCTACTAGAGGTCGGTGGGGTCTTATGGATAGCGAAGATTTTCTAACTGGCGTAGATACAGCGTTGGAGGAGTATCCAGATATTGATGGAACCCGGATAGGAGTTTCAGGAGGAAGTTATGGAGGATTCATGACTAACTGGCTCAGTGCAACTTCTGATCGGTTTAGTGCAGCAGTTACTTCTAGATCAATAACTAATTGGGAGAGTTGGTGGGGAACGTCAGACGCACAGGGACTTACTGCTTATGAGTTCTATGGGCACCCCTGGGAGCGTAGAGAGCTTTACAGGAGACTTTCTCCAATTTCCTACGTAGAAAATGTCACTATTCCCACACTGATAATTCACAGTGAAAATGATTACCGTACGCCAATCGGAGATGGTGAACAGTGGTTCATGGCGTTGAAAAAATTGGGGGTTCCTGTGGAGATGGTTCGTTATCCTAGATCTTCCCATGGATTATCAAGGACTGGTGAGCCATGGCTGTTGGTAGATCGTTTGGAAAGGATGAGGAGTTGGTTTCTCCATTGGTTGGTAGAGGAACCGTTCAGTATGACAAGTAGATGACACTAAGGACAGTACGTAACTGAATTGCGGGTATTGGTCCTTAGGAAAAACTATGGATTGTAATTTGAAAGAACCGATGCTGGGTTTTTCACCAGAACTCTTTGAGGCACGGAGAAAAACAGTTTTTAGCAAGTTGGATAATTCAGTATTGTTATTGAGTTCAGGGTCGGTAAAGAAGAAATCTCACGACATCGAATTTCCATTTAGGCCAGAAAGCGATTTCTTTTATCTAACGGGCCTGTGTGAATCAGAGTGCGTCGCTTTATTGAGGTCCAATGGTTCCGACGGAGATCTAGTACTTTTTGTGCCAGTTCGAGATCTCAACAAGGAACGCTGGACTGGTGAGCGGATGGGATTAGAAGAAATAAAGAAACGATATGGAGCAACCGAAGTTCATGGAAAGCATCAACTAGGCCAACATCTTCCATCTTTATTGTCACAGGCTGGTAAGATTTATTTTCGTACTGGTACTGATCATCAATTAGAAGAGTTGCTCTTATCATCTCTGAATCATGACCAGGTCCAAGAATCCAGAGGAAATAGAAAGCCTGCTGGAATATTAGACCCAGGGTCTCTTCTGGACGACATGCGTTTGTTTAAAGACGCTGAGGAGCTGGATCGGATCAGAAGAGCAGCAGTCATAACCTCTGAATCTTTCCGGGAGATGTTAGCGTATTGTGGACCTGGTGTGGGTGAATGGGAGCTTGAAGCCGCCTTAGAATTTGGATTCCGAAAAAGAGGCGCATCGGGTCCGGCATATCCAACTATTGTTGGATCAGGTGGGAATGGCTGTGTGTTACATTATTCAAGTAATTGCCAAAGAATGGAAAGCGGCGACTTAGTCCTAGTCGATGGTGGGGCAGAGCTTGATCTTTATGCTGCGGACATTACAAGGACATTTCCAGTATCTGGGTCTTTTTCGGAAATACAAAAGTCGGTATATGAGGTGGTGAAAGAGGCCCATGGGTGTGGGATAAAGCGTTTGGCTCCTGGAGTTGCAATAGAAAACATACATGAAGTTACGGTGATGAAGCTGGTAGAAGGTTTGTTGGATCTGGGAATATTGAAAGGGTCTACTGACGAGATCTTGGAAAAGGAAACCTACAAGATATTTTTCCCGCATAAAACTTCACATTGGCTAGGCCTTGATATTCATGATGTAGGTACTTATATGGTTCAAGATCGATCTAGGGTGTTAGAACCCAATATGGTCTTGACGGTGGAGCCGGGGCTCTATTTTCCGAGCCTGAACAAAGGATTAGAAGAGTTTTTCAATATAGGAATTAGAATAGAAGATGATCTCCTGATTACCGACAGTGGGAGTGAACTCCTAACTCCTCAATTGCCAGTTAATGCTGAAGAAATAGAGAGTTTAGTCCAGGTTTCAAAATGACAAATGAAGAAAAGCTGTATCGAGGCACTCTGCTAAAGTATCTGAAACGGCCAGGATTGATGTATACGGTGGAATTGCGTCCTCCTTCCAGTGGTCTTGGGCAAATGGATGCTATGACGAGTTGGATTGATCTAAACCATTCCATTAGGGTTCTGACAGGCCATGACACTTTTGTGTTTTTCACGGACGATGCTATTGGATTAGCAGAAGAAGAGAATTTAGTGCACATTTCTTCCAATTTAGGAACAGACGTTTCAGCTTCGAAGATTGTACCGATTCTGACTTGCAATCATACACTGGAACACAGTTTGATGTACGTTGACCGCTTGAAGGCGCAGGGGTTTGAAGCGCTCACAGTTTTGGGAGGGGATTCGTTGCCAGACACTCCCAGGTGTTTTCCACACGCATTTATGTTAAGAAAAAGAATCCGATCAAGGTATCCCGATCTTGCATTAGGTGGCTGGATGAATCCGCATCGTGAAGTAAGTCAACAGGTAGGTTATCTAAGTGACGATGACTTCTGTGCTGATTACTATCTAACTCAAATAGTGTCACATCATTCTTTGGATAGAGTAGAAGCCTTCTTGGAAGAATGTGCTCGGCAAGGTGTTGAAATGCCTGGGATTTTCGGGGTTTTTTACTATTGGGGAGATAATCCAAAGACTTTGGAAACACTCAATCAATTTTTCCCGGTTCCGATCAGTGAACTTAAGAGAGAATTTGCAACGGGAGTAAGGCCAGAAGAGATTCTAGCCAAAACAATTTTAGGACTTAAATCTTTGGGTATAGAGAAAGTTTATTTAAGCAATTTGGGGAAGAGACAGGTTAGTCGCCGGTTCCATGAAACCATGCTTGCAATAGAAGACCTCCAGAGAGAAGGGGATTAGCCAGCTGTTTACTAGATATTCTTGACTTTGTTCAACAGGTTAAGGGCCTCCCCAAAGTTTTGTTCAGATGCCTTGATCTGAAGACCGGCGACCAGTGGCTGCATTGCATCGAACAATTCTCGCGCAATACGAGATCCCTCAGCTTTCGCCTCTACATCTCCTTTTCGCTCAGCCCTTTCCATACGATCAAAAATGGTTTTTGGTATCTGGATTCCGGGTACTTCATTATGGAGGTAATCTGCTTCTCTGAAGGAGCGGAGTGGCCACAAGGTGCCTATGACAGGTATTTTAAAGTCAGGAATTCCCTCAAGGAATTGCTTCAGTTTCTCCGTAGAAAAGATAGGATGGGTTGTCAAAAAGTGAACACCAGCGTCCACTTTCCAGTTAAGTCGGCTAATTTCCTTTTCCTGATCCATTGCGAGATGGTTCATTCTAACTCCGATCACAAAATTGGTTCGATGTGTCAGTTTGTTTCCTCCTGGGTCTATACCTTTATTCAAGCCAGTAACAACATTTGTGAGTCCTATTGAATCGATATCAATTCCAGAAAGTGCTGGCTGATATGGTCCAGTGGGAGGTGGACGTCCCGTCACCAAAAGAAGATTAGAAATTCCAGAAGCGGAAGCACCCAGTAAGTCACTGATCATTCGAGACATTTTCCTATCTCGACACGGGTAGTGAACCACTGTTTCTATTCCCACTTCTTTTTCTACTATTATTCCAGCAGGCAGACTACTCATTCGCCCTGGTGCATAAGGACTATCCAAGATATTGATGGAGTCTGCTCCGGCCGCCTCAATCAACTTGCATTGGTCTATCATTTCACTGGGATCGGGACCTTTAGGGGGGCTGATTTCTATACTTGTGGTAAAAGTCCCTTCTGATATCTTTCTTCCGAATTGGGACATCTCTGCCAAAGGAGTTGCTAACTCAAAAGAGGATTCATTCTCCGTGATGCTACTAACTCGTTCTACCTGAATTCCCGAAAGGGGTGGCATTTTTCCTAAAGATTCTTTGATTCGGTGTATATGGTCTGGTCCAGTACCACAGCACCCTCCTAAGAATCGAGCGCCCGCATCTGTCATGTTGCGAGCATACTGTCCAATGTAGGTTGGACTCGTGAGATACATCTTACGATCCCCCACTATCCTGGGAAGTCCAGCATTAGGCTGTGCTGATATAGGGCGGTCCGTGACTTTCACCATCCTCTCGATCACATCTAACATTACAGCTGGTCCGACAGAACAGTTTACTCCAACTACGTCAGCTCCCCAGTCACTCACCTCCGTTGCCACTGCTTCGGGAGAAGTTCCGTAAACTGTGCTACCATCTTCTCCCACTGTCACTTGGCAGAAAATGGGCAAATCCGACTTTGCACGAACTGCTAAAAAAGCTTGTTCTAGCTCGTTTAGATCACTGAACGTTTCTAGGATGAAACCATTAACTCCGCCTTCCATTAAACCAACTATTTGGCGGGTAAAAAGTTCCTGGGCTTCCTCTTTCGCTGTCGGTCCGAAAGGCTCTATCCGAACTCCCAGTGGTCCAATGGCTCCTAGTACGTGTGCATTATTACCGGCAGCTTTCCCAGCTATTTTTGCAGCAGTTTTGTTAATGAGCTCGGTTTTTTCAGCCAGTCCATAAGCAGATAGTTTCGCTGGGTTAGCTCCAAAAGTATTGGTTTCTATGATCTCTGCTCCCGCATTGACGTAGTCTTTGTGGATAGCATGAACTAGACTTGGGTTTTCAAGGTTCAGCCCATCATAGGAGAGGTTTACAAAAACCCCCCGGGCATAAATCTCAGTTCCCATGGCTCCATCCATCACATGGACATTTCCATCAGCAAAAAGGGATCGTAAGGTATCTTTTGGACTGTTCATCGACTTGGTTGTTTGGAATTGTAAGCCAAATTAGCTGATAGAAAATTTTCGGCTTCTTCAACACTTATGGATCTTCTCGTTGCGTAATCTTGAATTTGATCTGATCCTATAAGTCCCAATCCGAAGTAATGTGCTTGGGGATGTCCTATGTACCAACCTGAAACAGAAGCAGTAGGTAGCATTGCGTGCGTTTCAGTCAAAGTTACTCCTGTCTTTCCATCAGGATCTAGTAGTTGAAACAAAATTTCTTTTTGTGTGTGGTCTGGACAGGCGGGGTATCCTGGAGCTGGTCTAATTCCGACATACTTCTCTGAGATCAGATCTTCATTAGAAAGCCTTTGATTCTCTCCATAACCCCAGAGTTCTTGCCTAACAGTTTGATGCATTCTCTCAGCCAATGCTTCTGCCAGTCGGTCCGCCAGTGCTTTTGCCATTATACTGGAGTAATCATCATTCTGTCGTTCAAAAGATTCACATAATGAATCTAGTCCGATACCAGCAGTTACAATGAATGCTCCCATATAGTCTGTTAAGCCATTTCCAGTCGGAGCAATGAAGTCGGATAAGCACAGGTTCGGTCGTTTCTCGTTCTTGGAGAATTGTTGTCTCAAGCCAAACACAGTGATCCATCCTGAGTTCTGTTCAAGTCTTATATCATCACCCACACTTTCAGCGGGAAAGAGACCGATACGAGCCTGCGCTTTCAGAAGTTTTTCATCTACTATTCGATCAAGAAGTAGTTTAGCATCTTCGAGAAGGGTAGTTGCAGTGGCTGATGTTTCAGTATTATTCAAGACATCTGGATATTTCCCTTTTATTTCCCAAGTGTGGAAAAATGGGGTCCAGTCGATATAGTCAACCAAATTTTCAATAGGATAATCAGGGTAGGGTGTCACCCCTAATTGTTTCGGTGTTACTGGTTTATAAGCGGACCAGTCCATCTCCAATTTATTGTTCCTAGCCGTTTCCAGTGGTATAAGGCGAGAATTCTGCATCTTTTGGGCGTGAGCCTCTCTCTCACGATTATATTCGGCTTCAATATTCTCTGAGAATTCCCTGGTTTTCTTCGGATCTAGTAATGGTCGAAGTACAGAGATACAACGAGAAGCGTCAGGAATATGAACGGTCGTGCCACTATAGTTCGGATCTATTCGAACTGCAGTATGCCTTCGTGAAGTAGTAGCCCCTCCTAAAATCAATGGAATGCTGAAATTCAATCGATTCATTTCAGAAGCTACGTGAGCCATCTGATCCAGAGAAGGGGTGATTAATCCTGAAAGACCTACAACGTCTACTTGATTTTCCTGAGCTTCTTTAAGAATAACATCGGAGGAAACCATCACACCCAGATCTATTACCTCGTATCCGTTACACTGAAGTACCACGGATACAATGTTCTTCCCAATATCATGCACATCACCTTTCACTGTGGCCATCAAGATCTTGCCAGCTGATTTAGGGATGTCTTGATTCGAAACTTTCTCTGCTTCCAGGAAAGGCTCCAAGTAAGTCACAGCTTTTTTCATTACTCTGGCACTCTTGACCACCTGAGGAAGAAACATTTTACCGGATCCGAAGAGGTCTCCTACTTCATTCATACCATCCATTAAGGGTCCCTCAATAACGTCTATTACTTTAGGATACCGCAGTCGCACTTGTTCCACATCTTGTTCTATAAATTCAGTATTTCCGTGGACTAAGGCGTATCGTATTCGTTTTTCCAAGGATTCCGAACGCCATTCCTTAGGAGCTACTGATTGTTTGGGCTTTTGGGAGTATGTCTCTGCCAGTTTAGTAAGGTTGTCAGTTGCTTTATCACTTCTGTTGAGAAGCACATCCTCGACACTTTTTAGCACTGGTTCTGGCAATTCGTCATAGATGGGTAGTGCACCTGCATTCACAATTGCCATGTCTAGCCCAGACCTAATGCCGTGGTAGAGGAAAGCTGAATGCATAGCTTCTCTAATCCGATCATTGCCACGGAAGGAAAATGAGATATTGCTCAGACCTCCACTCACTAAAACTTTTGGAAGCTTTTTCTTTATTTGGCGTGTAGCCTCTAAGAAATCTAAACCGTAGGAGTCGTGTTCTTCGATACCTGTTCCGACCGCGAAGATGTTGGGATCAAAAATGATATCTTCGGGTGGAAAACCAACTCTATGGATCAGGATGTCGTAGGCACGTTGGCAGATGGAAACTTTTCTTTCAACTGAGTCCGCTTGGCCCTCTTCGTCGAATGCCATCACGATGACAGCTGCTCCATATCGTCGAACTAAATTTGCTTGGTCGATGAATGTAGTTTCACCGTCTTTTAGACTAATGGAATTGACGACACATTTACCTTGCACACACTTAAGCCCTGATTCTAGTACTTCCCATCTGGAAGAATCCAAGACAAAGGGGATTCGACTTACTTCTGGTTCGCCAGCCAATAGATTCAGGAAGATGGTCATGGCTTCTGCAGAATCCAAAAGGCCTTCGTCCATATTGATGTCCAGCATTTGAGCCCCTTGTTCGACTTGTTGCCGAGCAACGTCAACAGCTGCTTCATAGGAGCCTTTTTTGATCATATCTCTAAATTCTTTTGATCCAGTCACATTGGTGCGTTCACCTATGTTGACGAAAAGAGAATCCTCTCCAATGGTTAGAGGTTCCAGGCCACTAAGCTGGCAGAGAGATTCTTGTTTCGGAACACTTCTAGGAGCCAATCCTTCTGTGACAGATGAAATTGCAGATATATGGGAAGGTGTAGTCCCACAACATCCACCAATGATGTTTATAAATCCAGCTTCTGCGAATTCTTTTATAATCGATGCCATCAATTCTGGTGATTGGTCATATTCACCGAAGGCATTGGGTAGGCCTGCGTTGGGATGGCAGCTGACCGGAACGTCCGCGATTTTAGATAGCTCTTCCAAGTGGGGTCTAAGTTGGTTAGCCCCAAGGGCACAATTCAGTCCAACTGAGAATGGTTTAGCATGACGGATCGAATGGTAGAAAGCTTCAACTGTTTGGCCACTTAGGGTTCTTCCACTAGCGTCTACTATCGTTCCCGAGATCATCAAGGGCACTTTCTTTCCTAGGCTCTCAAAAACTTGACTGACTGCAAAGATGGCAGCTTTGGCGTTTAATGTATCAAAAATGGTTTCCACCATTAGGAGGTCCACTCCGCCGTCCAATAATCCAAGCACCTGTTCGGAATATGCCGCTACGAGTTGGTCGAAGTCTACATTTCGGTATTCCGGATTAGAGACATCCGGAGACAATGACGCTGTTCTGTTTGTAGGACCTATGCACCCACAGACAAAACGTGGTTTTTCTGGTGTTTTAAGGGTGACAGTAGACGCAGCCTTACAGGCAATTTCTGCTGACGCCTTATTCAATAAGTATGCCTGCTCCTCTAACTCATAATCGGCTAGTGATATAGATTGGGCATTGAAGGTATTTGTCTCGATTATATCGGCACCTGCATCTAAATAAGATCTGTGGATATCCTGGATGGCTTGAGGTTGGCTTAGGGACAGGAGGTCGTTCGCGCCTTGGAGAGGAATATGGTGATTCTTAAATAACTCCCCTCTGAATTCTTCTTCAGAAAAATTCAGATCCTGGATCATAGTTCCCATTGCTCCATCCAGAACGAGGATTCTATCCTTGAGAAGTTGTTCTAATATGGAGTTACCGTCCGCGCTACTCATTGTCCTTTACTCGTTACAGTTATTGGCAAGGGAAGGGGGTTTAGGCAGGAGGTCTCACCGACGGGTTGTTTATAAGAAACGTGCAGCTTTTTAGCGGTTGTCGATGGGTCGCAATATGCCATAAATCACCCTTTCCAGTTTCTAGTTAAAACTACTTAGATCTGTCGATGGTTTCTAGGCCTGGTTCTGCAACAGGGCTTCTTGCATGGATTTCTAAGCAGTACCTGAGAGTATGAGCGCTTTGACAGGGAATTAAAGTTTTACCAAGATCTTTCTAATCAGTATGGGCATTATTGAAACGGAACCTGTAGGTATCCTGTGTTATCAGAATCTATTTTTAAAGTTCAGAATCAGTTCTTTAAAGGCCATGGTTTAGGCAATGATTATTTGGTTTTTGAAGAAGGAGAGGATTTTCACGTTGATAAGCGGGCAATCATCAAGATTTGTGATCGTAAGCGTGGCATCGGTTCAGACGGTATAGTGTTGTTAGCTGGAAGAAGTGGTCCGCCCTATCAATTGCGGATGTTCAACCCAGATGGGTCAGAATTCGAAAGGAGTGGCAATGGATTAAGGATACTGGGTTCGTATCTCATGAAAGAAGGTCTTGTCGCTCACGATCCCTTCGAAATTTCTGTTGGTGGTGATCTGATCACCATGGAGATAATAAGTAATGATTCAAAAGGGAATTATGACATTAAGGTTGATATGGGCACTGCTAGAGTGGGCAATGATGCAGTCGATTTTGATTCTAGTGTCTTGGATGAGAAGGGGAGACTGCAGGTGAATGATTATGGCTCTTTTGAATTAAATCTTGTTTCAATGGGGAATCCCCATTGTGTGGTGTTCCTGGACGAATGGGAACCTGATCTATTGAATAAGATCGCCCCTATCTTGTGCGAGCATAAGGCTTTTAAATCGGGTACAAATGTGCAGCTAGCTCATTGTTTAAGGAAAGATGCGATAGAGGCACTGATATGGGAGAGAGGTGTTGGAATCACCTCGGCTTCGGGGACGTCTGCCTGTGCGGTGGCTGCAGCAGCTGTTAATTCGGGGAGGGTTTGTCCAGGACATATTTTGGTAGAAATGGAAGGTGGATCTCTTCAGGTGTCAGTGGATGACGAATACAGAGTCGTTTTGCGAGGGCCTGTCCAAGAATTATATGACGGTCGATTAACCGACGGGTTCGTCAGCCTTTTGGAATAGAAAAAATTATCGCGTTTAAGTTCTGACTCTTTTTAATAGAATCAGGCCACACACTAGAAAAATAAGATTCGGAAGCCAAGCTGCAAACACAGGAGGGATCGCACCCACCTTCCCAGCTGCTCCAGCGATACGAAAAAGTAATAGGTAGAGAATGGTGGAACCCAAAGCAACGCCTATACCGTAGGTAGTACCACTCCTTCCTGATCCTGTGGCGAGTGGACCGCCAAACAAAATGATGACAAGAGTAGCTACCGCGATGGCGGTTCGCTGTTCTTTTTTGACAATTAAGAAACTAGGATCACCTCCAGATCTACTTATGTTTGCTACCATACGATCTATTTCAGCGGTGGTCATTTCATCTTCATCTTGCGGAACCTCCAGAAGACTCGAAGGATTTTCATCGAAACCATTTGTGCGAAGAGAGTCGAAGTAGAATGTCAGGTTAAGTTCATTTTCTTTCACAATACGCAGGTATCCGTCCCTAAACATCCAACCTGATTCTTCACTGTAAGGAGCGTCACGGGCTTGAATGTGCTCAGCCAGTTTTCCCGTTATAGGGTTAGGCACTTCCATCAAGATTTGATTCAGAAGAGGTGGTTCAATTGTCAGTCTTTGAGCTGTGATTGTTCTTTCGTCGCTCCCTTTGAAAACAAAATCGGAACGAAGTAAAGAGCTATAACTTTCATTGCGTAAGATTTGGCCACTTTGTCTTTTGGCCAAGGGAACAGCTTGATTCAATATGAGCCCTACTCCAGTAAGCACTAATCCTATCGACAGGAGTGGTACCATGAGTCGATGAAAGGAGATACCTCCTGCTTTGGCTGCGAGGATTTCCCTGTGTTGTGTCATGGAATGCACCGTAAAGACTGCGGCAACAAGAGCTGCAATAGGAAAGGACCATGAAATAAATTCTGGCAACATGAACATGTATGCCGTCAGTAACTCATAAGGTGTGAGTCCTTGACCAAAATATTGATCGAGATTCTCTACGATATCGCCGATAAGGAACAATAGGGGTGCACCGATCACAAACAAGAGGAAGGTTGTTATGAAGGTCCTGATGATTAGCAGGTCAAGGATTCTCATTAGCCAGTAATCCTTGCAGAACTTAGTGCCTTGCTGACGGTTCTGCTAATGCCATTGAAGACTCCATCCAAGCTTCCACCTCTGTTGCTGTTTTCCAATCTTCCAAGCCCAATAGTGAGGAGAAAACCCAAGCAAAAAAATACTATATTGGGAGTCCACATTGCCCAGATTGGGGCAATAATTCCTCTATCAGCTAGGTTTTCTCCTCCAATGAGACCAGTCCAATAGATACCAAAAACGAATACTGACACTAGAATGACCATTCCGATACCGCCTCTAGGGAAACGTATTCCCAGAGGTCCTCCTATCAGTACAAAGACGATACAGGCAAAAGCTATAGCGTATTTTTTATAGACTTCCACTGAATAGCGATCCACTGCTGACTGCAAAGCCGCGATTTGAAGTTTATTTTGATTGGTATTAAGTGCATCTATGGTAACAGTTTGATCGATCCGTGATATGCCATCAATCCCTATTGAAGTAGTGATTTCAGACAGATCTTTCGTTATTGCAAAGACAGCAGCTTCAGTTCTTGCTAGGGTTTCATTTTGTATAGTTCTAATTTCGGCCGTTTTTTCATTGATTGCTTCTTTTAACATCGAGATCGACATTTCTCGATCGCTGCGCACGCTACCTTCTTCGTTTCGGTTTAACTCATTTGCTATGCCTCGTAACGGTATAATTTGTTTCTGGAATTCGGAACGATTGAATTCCCCAGATCGACTTAGGTCTACCTGTAGGACTTCGCCGGAATACAGAGTTAAGTAGAGGTCGGTTTGGTCTTGGTCAAAATTCATCTCTCCTTGCTCTGCGTAAGTAGTCCTATGGATGCCTGGGTCACTCAAGTCATAAATAACCACTTCCTCAAGATCGTTTGTTTCCCTGTCTATAGAGGAGGCCTGTAGGTATATGTTTCTAGTACGATCTTGCGTCTCAATTCGATTAATGACGCGTTCTCGGAGTTCAAGGGTGGGGCTTTTCTCACTTATATCAACCACCAGGTCTTTTAGCCGATGATTTGCCGAAGGTAGTATTTGGTCATTGAAATAAAGCATCACTCCAGCCATGCAAACCCCGAGTAGTAGGGGTGGTGCCAGAATTCGAAGGGGCCTAATTCCTCCAGCAGACATTGCCGTAAATTCGTTTGCCGCCGTCAGTTCACTGAAAGTGTAGAGAAGGGCAACTAGGATTGACATAGGGAGTGTCAGGGCAACTGTATGGGGAAGAGAAAGGATTAGGAATTCTCCGATGATTGACCAGGATAGTCCCTTGCCGACTAGATTCTCCATTCTTTGAGCGATGGCATTTAGAAACAGGAGTCCCGTTAGGGCTGAAAAAGAAAATAAAAACGGTCCAAGGTGCGCCCTGATCAAATATTTTGTGATTATTGTCATGGTTTCACACCAATTCACCTTTTATAAGAATCGGATGATCGAACAACTTCTATTCCTCTTCTCTTGCTCTATAGGTCAATGGAGAACTAACCTATGGCACTAGAATGTTGCCTAATTTTATTTTTATCATCTCTGGAGTGTATAATGTCGCCCTTTAATAATAACGAGGCCGATACCTCAGAAACAGTTTTTGGGAAAATCGTTCGAAGGGCTATAGATGCAGACGTAGTCTATCGAGACGAACTAGTTACAGCCTTTAGAGATATTCAGCCAAGGGCTCCAGTTCATATACTAGTCATTCCTAACAAGACCATTAGTACCATGGATGATGTGAGTGAAGATGATGAAGAAACGTTGGGGAGGATGCTAAGAGTGGCCTCAGATATTGCTAGGAATGAGGGTTTGGGCGAAGAAGGCTACCGTTTGATCATCAATTGTAAAGAACACGGTGGGCAAGAGGTTTATTATCTTCATATGCATATAGTAGGAGGAACCCGATTAGGACGCATGATTGCACAATGAGTATGACTCATTCTTTTTGGCTTGCATCAATTAGGGCAAGCACACACTTTTTCTTGTCTTTATAAACAAGGGAGATCCAATGGCAGGTTTTGAAAGCGTAATCAATCGTTTAGGTGATGTGGTCTGGAATTTTGGCATTCCTGTTGGGGATGCGTCCATTCCGCTTGTTGTTCTGGCTCTTATCGGAGCAGGAGGATTCCTGACGATTCGACTTGGTTTTATACAACTGAGACGGTTCGGGCATGGTGTCGCAGTGGCTACGGGGAGATATGACGATCCAAACGATACTGGGGATGTTTCACACTTTCAAGCATTGACTACAGCACTCTCGGCTACGGTCGGCATAGGAAATATTGCTGGTGTAGCTTTGGCTATACATTGGGGAGGACCGGGTGCCTTGTTTTGGATGTGGGTGACAGCCGCAGTTGGGATGGCAACGAAATTTTCTGAAGTGACACTGGCACAACATTACCGATCGGTTCACAAGGATGCTGGAGAGATAGTCGGGACAGTTTCTGGCGGACCTATGTACTACATAGAAATGGGACTAGGCCCAAAATGGAAGTGGATGGCGGTCTTTTTTGCTGGTGCACTAGGGTTCACTGCTTTCCTTACTGGTAATGCCATTCAGGCAAATACAGTATCCGATACTATGAACACAGCTTTCGGTACACCTCAGTGGATCACGGGATTGATCACAGTAAGCATAGTAGGAGCAGTAGTTCTGGGAGGAATCGGCCGAATTGGTCGAATTACAGGTATCTTGGCTCCATTCATGGCAGCTGTCTACGTTCTGGGGGCCCTGGTGATAATCATGATGAATCTAGGTGCTGTGGGACCTGCTTTCGCCGCTATTTTCACAGAAGCATTCAATCCTACCGCGGGAATAGCGGGAACTGGTGTTGGCGCGATTCTAACTACAATGATGTATGGATGTCAAAGAGGATTGTTTTCAAATGAAGCCGGCCAAGGTTCAGCTCCTATTGCACATGCAGCTGCAAAGACAGAAGAACCCGTTTCGGAAGGAGTCGTGGCTCTTCTGGAACCTTTCATAGACACCATTGTTATTGTTACGATGACCGCTTTGGTCATTATCATCACTGGAGTCTATGACGAACGTATTCCGACTGAAATTACGCTAGGTGAAGGCGATGTGATTTGGGTTTCTGGAGACCAGGAAACTGGTTATATAGGGGTTCAAGATCCTGAAGAAATAATGATTCAGGAGGGTCAGTATGTTGAAGGCACAAGCACTTTCGTAGGATGGCATGAGGTCAAGGTTGACAAGCTGTACACTGACGAAGAAATGACTCTTGGTTTTACTGGTTCTGTTCGCCCTGGGAGTGGCCAAGCAATCGGAGAAGATGGGACCATCACCACTTCTCTTTGGGGGATGGCGGTGGAGAGTGGTGCTCCGTTGACTATGCAGGCCTTCAAGAAAGGTTTGTCTCCTTTAGGTGACTGGGGACACTATGTGGTTATTTTTTCGGTATTCCTCTTCGGAATCTCAACAGCTATTGCTTGGAGTTACTACGGCGATCGGTGTGCTAATTATCTATTTGGGACAAGAGCTATTTTCCCCTATAAGATGATGTATATAGCCATGCATTTTGTAGGGGCGAACGTGGCTCTGAATCTTGCTTGGACGATGGGAGATATCGCACTCGGTATAGTCATTCTGCCAAATCTTCTCGCCTTGATATTACTCTCTGGAAAAATCAAGGAATTGACAGACGACTATTTTGAGAGAAAACCCTGGATGAACGATTAATCACTCTAAAGAAAGAAGACATTATAAATCTTGACCTTACCGAGTCATGGCGCCCCTTAGAATTGGCTTTAATGAGGTATCACGATTCTGGAGAAGATTCTGCGATTACGGTCCGGAACGATTTCGGTGATCCTGAGAAAATATATCCTTCTGTATTTTTTCGGGGTGAGGAGGGTTTTGAGGACTGGGAATTGATTGCTTTGGGACGATGCGGACAGAGAGTGTTAGATGTTGGTGCTGGGGTTGGTGCACATGGATTGGTGCTTCAGAACAGAGGCCATCAAGTCACCTCTCTAGAGTTGCTTCCAGGTGCAGTTCGCATAATGAAGGACAGAGGGGTCAAGGACACCAGGGTAGGACGTTTAGAAGATCTTTCGGAAAATGATCTTGACTATGACACCATTTTATTGCTTATGAATGGCTCTATGTTAGCTGGGACTACCGTGGGGTTGGAACATCTTCTTAGATCTTGTCTTTCCAGAACAACTGAGGATGGAGTAATCATCATGGACTCAACGGACTTAAGATTGGTTGGTGATTTGGGTGAACAGGTTAACCAAGAATTTGTGGGAGAATTACATTATCAATTGGAGTTTGAAGATCAGGTGGGAGAGGTGTTTCCCCAGCTTTTTATAGACCCGGAACTACTAGCGAAAGTGTCTGGGGATTTAGACCTTTTGACAGACGTGATTTGGCAAGGTGATCAAGGGCATTATCTTGCAGAACTGAAGAGGGGTTAGAAGTCCCATAAAATTATATTATTGTTGTTCATTGAATTGGAATGTCGGATTGAGTATGCATAAGACACGAGATCACCAAATAACTAGGAGACAGAATGGGGTATCCTTTTCAATTGCCTGAGTTGGGCTATGCCACTGATGCTTTAGAGCCTCACATTGACAGCAGGACCATGGAGATACACCATGGGAAACATCATCAGGCATACACAAATAATTTGAATGCGGCCCTCGAACATCACCCAGAATTGCATGGTCATTCTGGGGAGCAGTTGCTCGGAAGGCTAGGTGAACTTCCAGAGGGCATACGTGCTGCAGTTCGCAATAATGGAGGAGGATTTGTTAATCATAAATTATTTTGGGAAATAATGGCTCCAGGTGGTTCCAATAGTCCTACAGAAGAAATGTCCGACCTGTTGAGCGACTCTTTCGGTTCTTTTGACGAGTTTAAAAAATCTTTTTCTGGAGCAGCAGCTACACAATTTGGATCAGGTTGGGGTTGGTTAGTCGTGGATCCAGATGGTAAATTGCAGGTAATGGCCACCGCCAACCAGGATAGTCCAATTTCCTGTAATTGTGTGCCAATTCTTGGAGTCGATGTTTGGGAACATGCTTATTACCTCAATTATCAGAATAGAAGACCTGATTATTTGGATGCTTTTTGGAATGTCGTCAATTGGAGTGAGGTGGCTGAGAAGTATTCGCAAACCAGATAAAATTTGTCTGGAATTAAAGTCGGAGATCTTTGGGATCTATGAAGAGATTCAGAAAAGAATTTAATTGGCACCCTTCCTGGTCAGTTGGTTTGGTAGCAACGAGTAGGGAGAAGGGCTATCTCTTATTGTTGGGTTTATTTTTCGTCCTGGGTTGTTCACACTTGCAGGGACAGACTTTAAGGGGTTCAGGATCTTCAGTGAATCGGGCCTATCAAACAGCTAAAGATCACGATTTTACTTTTCTAGAGACTGGTGAACAGGTGCTTCGTTTTGTCGATGCTGGTTACTTGGTTCCGTTAAGGGATGGACTGAATTATACAATACACGACGTTTCTTTTCCTTATAGCAGGCCTGAAGTCAAACTCTTCATAGAGAGACTTAGCGCACAATATAGAAGTGCATGTGGAGAAAAATTAGTGGTGACAAGTTTGACCCGTCCCATTAACAGTCAACCGAGAAACGCTTCTTCTCTGTCAGTTCACCCGACTGGGATGGCCGTAGACTTTCGGAGGAGTAATTCATCGGTGTGCAGAAATTGGCTGGAAAGCACACTCCTCTATCTGGAAGAAGCAGGTGTATTAGAAGCTACAAGAGAGAGACGACCTCCCCATTTTCATGTGGCCGTCTTTCCTGATCAGTATGGTGGATATGTCGAAAGATTGCTGAGTAGTTCCAGCCGAACAGGATCAACCCATATTGTTCGTAACGGAGATTCGCTATGGAGAATTGCTCAGTTTTATGGGACGAGTGTTTCTGAGTTGAAAGAAGCTAACAGGATTAGAGGTGATCGGATTGTTCCGGGTCAGGTTTTAAGCCTTCCAGGAGGGCCTTGATTTGAAAAAAGCCTCAGGTCCATTTGAGCATAGAATTATTGATACCGATGAGGTGTCAGGTCTAGACCGATACCAGTTATTGACGTCTCTGGTTGTACCGAGGCCGATAGGTTGGGTTTCTACTTATGCAATCGACGGTGTTTTGAATTTGGCACCCTTCAGCTTTTTTTCTGCAGTGGCAGCATCTCCCATGTTGATTAGTGTTTCTATAGGAAATCGGATGGGGCATCCTAAAGATTCTTTGCGAAATATACTGGACCAAAAAGCATTCTGTGTGAACATTGTGACTGAGGTTCAAGTTGCTCAGATGAACGAGACTTCGGCAGATTTCTCACCAGATCAAGACGAGTTTGAAAGAACTGATCTTCCCGTTGGCATTGCTGACAAGGTAAATGCTCCCTATGTGGCTAATTGTCCGGCAGTCTTTGAGTGTGCGCTTTTCAAGGAAGTTGATCTGGGTGATGCAGGAGGATTGGTTTTAGGAGAAGTCAAAGCGGTCAGGCTAAACTCAGATATTCAATTCAAAGAAGGTTCTTGCCTGGTAGACACGACGGAGTTGAGGCCAGTGGCCCGCTTGGGGGGACCGGAGTATACCCTTTTAGGAGATATACTCGTCATTCCCAGGCCAACTATTAAGTGACAGAGGTTGGACATGCACCCGTCTGTCAATGATAAGTTAAATAATAATGAAATGACCCACTTGAATATGGATTCTGTCACTCTGTCTGTGGTGATCCCTTCCTATAATGAAGTGAATACCATAGAGGGCTTATTACGCTCCCTGAACGGCATGGCACTCTCCTTGGAGGTACTGGTTATTGATGATGGTTCGACCGATGGAACCAGACCTCTTTTGAAGGATTTATATAAAGAAGAGCTGATTGACCGTCTGCTCTTACAGGATTTTAATAAAGGTAAAGGTGCAGCTGTAAGACGTGGCATTGAAGAGGCAACCGGGGATCTTATAGTGATTCAAGATGCTGATTTAGAATATGATCCGAATGAGTATCCAATTCTGATGGAGCCCATATTGTCGGGCAAGGCGGATGCAGTTTATGGATCAAGGTTTTTGGGTGGTAGTCGAAGGGTCTTACTGTTCTGGCATATGGTAGGGAATCGATTCTTAACTCTTCTCAGTAATATGCTAACAGATTTAAACCTGAGTGATATGGAGACCTGTTACAAACTGATTGATGCGGATCTTGTGAAAAGTTTACCTTTATCGTCTAACCGTTTTGGTTTCGAACCTGAGATTACAGCTCGTTTGGCTCAAGCTGGTGCCAGAATCTATGAGGTGCCGATTAGCTATCATGGGCGATCTTACCAAGAAGGAAAGAAAATAACCTGGAAAGATGGAGTAGCTGCCATATTTCATATTCTGCGTTATAACCTTTTACCTCCCCCAATTAAGTTGTGGGATAAATCAAGAATGACGAAATGGAGCAATGAAAAACAATAGAAGTGTCGGCAACCACTTTATGCAGTTAATCTGGACTATTCATAGGACTTTCATTTATCCTATCATTAAGTCTTGGCGAGTAGAAAAAATTTATTATAGGAAGAATAGATAAATATGAGAAGGATCTCATTTAGTACAGCTGGTGAATCTCATGGTCGTGGCTTAGTAGCTATTTTGCAGGGAATTCCAGCCGGTCTGACCTTGGAAATGGCTCGACATGTAGATCCAGATCTTAAACGTCGACAGGGTGGATACGGAAGGGGACGAAGAATGCAAATTGAGTCTGACCGAGCGGAAATTATCTCTGGTGTGAGACTGGGAGAGACTATAGGATCTCCACTTTCCATGTTGATATGGAACAAGGATTGGGAAAACTGGAAAGTGGCAATGTCACCAGGCAAACCTGATCCAGAAGGCAACCCGAAAGCTCTGAGGAGTCTCTATTTGCCAAGGCCGGGACATGCCGATTTGGTGGGTCTCCTGAAATATGATCGACGAGACACTCGTGACATCTTAGAACGAGCGAGCGCGAGAGAGACCGCTGCACGGGTAGCTTGTGGTGCGGTTTGTAAGAGGTTGCTAGAGACTTTTGGAGTGACTATTGGAAGCCACGTAACATCTATTGGTTCCATAGAAGCCGATATTCCAAATGTTCTTCCCGAAAAATTAAATGAAAGTGTAGACGGTTCCGCTTTAAGATCTCTGGATACTGATGCTACAGAGAGGATGAAAAAAGCTATTGATGATGCTAAAGAAAATGGGGATACCCTTGGAGGAGTATTTGAAATCGTAGCTACTGGAATTCCTGCTGGTCTAGGAAGCTACGTGACGTATGATAGCAAGCTAGATGGACGTTTAGCCGGAGCTGTAATGTCAATTCAGGCTATTAAGGGAGTAGAAATTGGCGCTGGATTTTCGGGGTCTTTCAAACCAGGATCAGAAGTCCATGATCCGATCGTGGCTGATGAAAAGGCTACTAACGCGGGAGGAATAGGCAGGGAATCTAATAGGGCTGGAGGGCTGGAGGGCGGAGTCACAACCGGATCTCCGATCGTAGTCAAGGCGGCCATGAAACCAATTTCTACCCTCAGGAAGAGACTTCCTAGTATCGATATGAGAGATGGGTCAGTGGCGGATGCTGCAGTCGAACGCAGTGACGTTTGTGCCGTTCCTGCGGCAGCTATTGTCGGTGAAGCGATGGTTGCACTCGTGTTAGCCGATGCTTTCTTGGAGAAATTTGGGGGTGATTCAATAGCAGAAATCACTAGAAATCATAACTCCTACCTAGAGCATCTGGAGAAGCGTGGTTACGGTGAACGCTGATCCATACACCAGTGTGCTTTTGGTGGGTTTCATGGCCAGTGGCAAATCAACAGTTGGGAGAGAACTTGCTTTACTTCTTGGATGGGTTTTTGTTGACATGGATTCTGCCATCGAAGAGAGATACGGTGCTAATGTAGACCTCTTATTTAAAGAAAAGGGTGAAAGCTATTTTCGGCACTGCGAATCAGAAATCACACTCGACTTATTGCCAGTCAGAGGTACGGTTCTTGCATCTGGAGGTGGTTGGGCAGTCAGTGATAAGAATTGGCAAATTGTGCCTGAGGATACTCTCACGGTTTGGCTGAAGGTGACTCCAGAGGTAGCTTTTGAAAGGGCACAGAAAGGTGGCACTGTAAGGCCATTGTTAGATAACATTGACGGAGTGAAGGAGTTTTCTATGTTGTTGGAGCAGAGGCAGAAATGTTATGCCCGAGCTAAATACACAGTGGACTCCGAAATGGGAAAGCCAGCGGAATTAGCACAAAATATATTAAGCTTTATGGAGACATGAGGTTTTCTAATTGAGGAGTAAATAGAAAGATAAAATGAAATTAGTTGTGGTCGAATCTCCAGCCAAAGCTAGGACTATAAGTCGTTATCTGGGTAGTGAGTATGAGGTAATGGCCTCAGTTGGTCATATAAGAGATCTTCCAGATAAAGAACTTGGAGTTGATATCGAGAATGACTTCAAACCCAAGTATGTGACAACCAATAGAAAAATTTTATCCGAATTGAAAAAACAAGCTAAATCTGCCCAAACAGTAATCTTAGCGACAGATCCAGACAGGGAAGGGGAAGCCATTGCCTACCATATAGCTGAAAGGCTTGGTATGCGTAATGCTGAAAAAGAGAAGGATCAATTTCAAAGAGTCACATTTAGAGAGATCACAAGAGATGCGATTTTGAAAGCCCTAGATCAACCTGGTGCTGTCAATATGGAGAGGGTTGAAGCTCAGAAAGTTCGTAGAGTCTTAGATCGTTTGGTTGGGTTTCAAGCGAGTAGCTTGTTAACTAAACCTATCATGCCTGGTCTCTCGGCAGGTAGAGTCCAGACCGTGGCTTTGCGACTAATATGTGAACTTGAAGAAAAAATCAGAGCTTTTGTAGAAGAAGCATATTGGTCATTTAAAGCAGATCTCGTCGAGTCAGGCCAGACCTTCCAAGCGAACTTGGTTCGAATAGATGGAAAGGCACTTCGCAACCAAAAATCCTGGAAGATATCGATCGAAACGGAAAAAGCGGCCGAAAATTTGGTCGATGATTTGAAGGGAGTCCCTTTTAAAGCCAGTGAGATAATCCGAGAAGAAAAATCAGTTCGGGCGAAACCTCCTTTCACCACTTCCACCTTGCAGCAGAGGGCTTCTACCAGATTGAGGATGTCAGCTAAGCAAACTATGGGAGCAGCGCAGGCACTATATCAAAATGGCTTGATCACGTATATCCGAACAGATTCGACCCGTGTGTCAGCAGGAGCAGTAAATCAGGCACGGGATTGGATTGAAGAACAGTTCGGTAAGGAGTATATACCAGCGAAGGGGCAATTTTATGGTGGCAAAAATGAAGATAAAAGTGCGCAAGACGCCCACGAAGCCATAAGACCTACAAATATTTTTCTACATCCATCTGAAGCTTCAAAGAAACTTGATGCTAGCCAGGCTAAAGTCTACGAGCTGGTGTGGTTACGATTTGTTGCTAGTCAGATGTCGGCTAAGATATATGACAATACTCGGATCGTGTTCGTCCTAAAAGGTGCAAGTTCTAAGGATTATCAATTTCAAGCATCAGGATCTGTGGTCAAATTCCAAGGCCATGAGCGACTTTATATAGAAGCCAGAGAGTCTGGGAAAAAACCAGGTCGAGCAGATCTACCTCCTGTCCCAGATATGAATGAGGGTGACGTTGCCAAATTGATGAAATTGAATACAGAAAAACACTTCACAAGGCCACCAGGACGTTTTTCAGAAGCTGGTTTGGTAAAAAAAATGGAAGACGAAGGTATCGGAAGGCCATCCACTTATGCGGCAATTGTTTCGAAAATTGTGGAAAGAGAATATGTAGAGCTCAAAAATAGACGCTTCCATCCAACTGAGTTGGGCGAAGGAGTTTGTAAATTTTTAGTACACGTCTTCAAGAAAGAGTTCGAAGTTGAGTTCACAAAGCAAATTGAAGTCAGATTGGATGATATAGAGAGAGGTGCTTTGATCGGTAAAGACCTTCTTTCTGAAACTTATGATGGATTCAGAAAACAACTTGAGCATGCAGAAGCTCAGCCCGATTTACTAATGAAAGAAATTTTTGCGGCACAGGGTGAAAAATGTGAAGAATGTAGTCACCCCATGCTGATCAAGTGGAATCGTGGGGGAAGTTTTCTGGGCTGCTCGGATTATCCGACCTGTAAACATAATCGGCCATTAGCGGAAAAACAGGATAGGGACCTCGGGAGCAGCTCGGAGGGTAGGAATGTCCGCTTGAGATTTGGACGTTTTGGTCCTTATGTAGAAATGGAATCGGCAAGTGATGGAGGTAAGCCTTCAAGGGCTAGCCTAGAGGAATCGCATGATCCAGCAGAAATGAATCTTTCCCTCGCTCTTGAATTATTGGAGAGCCAGGGGGACAGAGTGCTTGGACCAGATCCAGACGAGACCGGAACTATTTTCCTGAAAAAAGGCCCCTACGGCCCTTATGTGGAATTGGATAAAGAAGAGGCAGGAAAAAAGCCTAAAAGAGTCAGCATCCCCAAAGATAAACCTGTACATGAAGTTGACTTATCTTATGGAATTCTCCTTCTTGACCTTCCTAGAACCTTAGGATCTGATCCAGAAACTGGAGAGGAGGTTCATGCAGGTATAGGTCGATATGGTCCATTCGTCAGACGCGATAAAGTTTATGCTAATCTCAAACGTAGCGAAGATATCTGGGAAACGAGTATTGAAGAAGCTATCGCTCTGATTAATGAAAAACGTTCGGGTGGACGTACCGCTTTGAAGGACTTGGGAGAGCATCCAGATACAGGGGAAAGTATAAGAATCTTGTCAGGAAGATATGGTCCTTACGTGAAGTGTGGTAAGGTTAATGCGACCCTACCAAAGGAGCAAGAACCAACTGATGTCAGCTTAGAAATGGCGGTCGAGTTAATCAAAAAAAAGCTCGAGAGGACCAAGAAAAAAAGTAAAGGCAAAAAATCTAAGTGAGTGACAAAGTAACGGTCGTAGGTGGAGGTCTTGCAGGATGTGAGGCAGCCTATCGATTAGCCAACTTAGGCCATCGGGTGAATCTGGTAGAGATGAGACCGGTTTGTACTACGGAAGCTCATCAAACAGAAAATCTCGCTGAACTTGTTTGCACAAACTCTTTTAAGAGCATTGACCCAACTAATGCGCATGGGCAACTGAAGAGAGAGATGAGACTATTGGAATCATTGCTTTTGAAGTGTGCTGATAAAACTTCTGTTCCGGCTGGTTCTGCGTTGGCTGTAGACAGGGGATTGTTCTCCCAGATGATGACGGAAATTGTCGGGAATCACCCGTTGATCAGACTGGACAGAGAGGAGGTAGTAGATCTGCCAGAGACTGCTACTGTAGTTGCAACTGGGCCTCTGACTTCAGATGGATTGAGTTCGAATATTCAAGAGGTGATCGGCGAAGAAGGGCTTTCCTTTTATGATGCTATAGCACCGATCGTTCACAAGGATTCTTTGAATCTGGATATAGTGTTTGAGGGTGGACGTTATGAAGAAAAGGGTGACTATCTGAATTGTCCCATGTCCGAATCAGAGTATGATGAGTTCACTAGAAGACTGCTGAATGCAGATGTATATCAGGGCCCTGAGTGGGATGCTGTACCCTATTTTGAAGGATGCCTGCCGATTGAGGTGATGGCTTCGAGGGGGCACGAAACACTGAGATTTGGTCCCATGAAGCCGATAGGATTAACCGATCCGCGAACAGGGGAAAGGCCTCACGCCGTGGTCCAGCTACGTCGTGAAGATCGGATTGGTCAAATGTGGAATTTGGTCGGTTTCCAAACACGGCTAAGAGTGAAGGGGCAAGAGGAGATTTTCAGAGGGATACCTGGCCTAGAAAATTGTGAGTTCTTAAGGTGGGGGTCAATTCATAGGAACACATACCTAAATTTTCCCTTGGCTTTAACAAGTTGGGGGTCTTTGAAGGCCCGAAAGGATGTAATTTTTGCTGGTCAGATGACAGGAGTGGAGGGATACACCGAATCTGCGGCTAGTGGAATACTTGCAGCTATCAATTTAGATCGATTACTGAATGGTAAAGAACCTGTTGTACCTCCTAGCACAACAGTGTTAGGGGGTTTATACCGATATTTAGGAGGGAATGGTTCTTCTAACTTCCAACCGATGAATTCTAATTGGGGTTTGGTGGACCCTCTTAAGGAAAGAATAAGAAATAAGAAGCAGAAGAGACAAATGTTAGCAAAAAGAGCTCTTGAAGATTTTAACTCCTGGATGGATGCTGAAGAAATTTTAGCTATCCCTAGTGATAACGAAAGATTAGAACCAGTTGGTATGGTTTGAAAGAATCTGAGATGGTTAGTCACGTGAATCAGTTCTTGGAACATCTTGAGTATGAGAGGAATCTGTCCGCCAGCACTCTTATATCCTACAGGAAGGATTTATTAGACCTGTCGGTATTTTTCATAGACCATTTCGGACTGACGGACTGGGATCTAAGTACAGTGGAGCGAACCGACTTGAGGGCTTTTATGGGGTGGTGTGAAAGAAAAGGATTGGGGCGGAGGAGCATTGCCAGAAAGCTTTCAACAGTCAGGAGTTTCTACAAATTTCTGTCTGCTGTGGGCTTGTGTGGCATGGAGTCTATTTCATTGGTTAGAACACCCAAATCAGAAAAAAAACTTCCTAAGTACGTAACTAAAAATGAAATTGATATAGTTTTTTCCCTAGCAGAAAGTAAAGCATCCGATGGTTCTTTGTCTAATACAAGAAATTTGGTGATTCTCGAATTGCTATACGGTAGTGGTTTACGCTTGGCCGAGTTGTACGGCTTAGATGTGGAAAATGTAGACCTGGCTGGTCAGTTGGCTAAAGTCTTAGGAAAAGGCTCCAAGGAGAGGATCGTTCCCATTACTAGATCTACAGTTAGTGCACTAAGGCCGTATCTCGAGATGCGAAGTGGTTTATTAGATCGTGTTGGAGACGTCGCAGAATCAGCTCTTTTGCTTAATCCTAGTGGTAGCAGACTTTCTCGAAGCTCGATACAGAAAATAATCAGGAAACTCTTGGCTGATACAGCTACAAGAGATGGTCTCAGCGCACATTCTCTACGGCACAGTTTTGCGACCCATTTACTGGATTCTGGGGCCAATCTAATAGCAGTCAAAGAACTCTTGGGTCACGTGTCATTGTCAACCACACAGGTTTATGTACACGTTTCTAAAGAGCGACTACTTCAAGTATATAAAGATAGCCATCCCAGATCGTGAGTCCTCTTGTGTAGATGGTGTGTTGAATAACAGGAGGTTAAGACCATGAATCCCATGATGGAATTCACGCCACGTGTTGTTAGATATATCTTATAGCTCACCCTGATTTGAGGATTGAGTATGGAAACTTCTTTAAAGAAAACTGCTTTGCATAGCAATCATGTTTCCTTAGGGGCTAAGATGGTGCCCTTTGCAGGATATGAAATGCCCGTGCAATATTCAGACGGTATCACTTCAGAACATCACTCTGTACGTAAAGAAGCAGGTCTATTTGACGTTTCACACATGGGAGAATTTTATGTTGACGGTCCCGACGCTTGCCGTTTTCTGCAATTTCTCACAACAAACGACGTTGGTGCTCTAACGATTGGTCAATGTCAGTATTCTCTTTTATGTCAGACCGACGGGGGCATCATAGACGATTTGCTAATTTATCGTAAAAGCAAGGGTTATATGCTAGTTGTCAACGCGGCCCGCAAAGAAACAGACTGGAATTGGTTGCAAAAATTCACTGGTAAATTTGAAGTTGAACTAAAAGATGATTCCGAAGATCTCGGTCTGCTAGCGTTGCAGGGCCCAAAGGCTCAGACAATCATTGATTCGATGACCGATCTGAATTTGGATGAAATTCCGTACTATCATTTTGCTGAAGGTAAGATTGCAGGTATCAATGCCTTGATCAGCAGGACTGGCTATACAGGAGAAGATGGATTTGAGTTTTATGTCGATACCGGTTCTATGGTCATATTATGGGAAAATCTACTAGAAAATGGACGGCCACACGGTCTGAAACCAGCCGGTTTGGGATCCAGGGATTCTTTGAGATTGGAAGTTGGATTTGCACTTTACGGGAATGATCTAGATCAGAACCATACACCACTAGAAAGTGGTTTGGATTGGCTAGTAAAGTGGAACAAAGGTGATTTCGTTGGCAGGGACTCTTTAGCACGACAAAAGGAAGAAGGTCTACCAGAGAAATTAATAGCTATTGCCATGGATCAAAGAGGTTTTCCACGGCCAGGGTATTCCATCACTTCTGATGGCGTGGAGGTGGGAAAAGTAACTAGTGGAACTGTAAGCCCGAGTCTGGGAGTGGGCATAGCGATGGGCTATATCCCAGGTGTGTTGTCGAATTCTAATACTGAGTTAGGCATTATCATAAGGGGACAGACAATACCGAGTACAAGAACCAAAGCGCCCTTTTATAAAGATGGATCCGTTAGGCGATGAATCAATGGAGGTTCCTATGCGGATAGTAGTGTTGACTGTTAGCGACGGATGTTTCGAAGGCAAACGCCAGGACCGAAGTGGTAAAGTTATCACGGACTGGATCGCAACTTCTGGTTATATCTTGGTTGAGAAGTATGTTGTACCAGATGAGAAGGATGTGATAGCAGATAAACTGAAAAGTTGTGCCGATTCAGGACTTGCGGATGTCATCCTGACTACTGGTGGTACAGGGTTTTCACTCAGGGATGTCACACCAGAAGCTACAAAAATGATTATTGAAAAAGATGCTCCTGGGCTTGCTAATGTCCTGCAGAATCACGGAATGAAAAAGACTCCCTTTGCAGCATTATCGAGAGGTTTAGTAGGGACTAGAGGACACACCCTGATAGCGAATTTCCCTGGGAGCCCTGGAGGTGTTCAGGATTGTCTAGAAGCCGTTGAGATGTTTTTACCGCACATTGTAGATTTACTTAATGGTCACACTCAAAAACATCCAACAAAAGATTGAACTTTAGTATAAAACACTAGAATTTCGACGCGAAATGTGCCAAAATGTCAGTATGGAAAGAATTACACTGATTGGTTTAGCAGGTGTTGGGGAAACGGTGAAATCTATGAAATGTCCCTTACAGAGAGGGTCAGTTGAGCAATGTTGAATGACTCAGATGCCATTAGAATCCTAGTTTCTACCCATGACCTAGAACGTGCTGGGAAGATAAGAGGACTTTGTGAGAATCTTGGATACCAGGTCGAATTGGTCACTCCAGAGGAAGACATAAGTTCATCGAAGCATTTTGAGCTATTGGTGATTACTGGAGCTGCACATAGTAAATCAGCATTGTACCTATTGAAACAAGCAAACTCCATTTTTGGCTCTCCGTGTTTGGCTATATCGGATACTACTAAGTCTCATGATGACTATCAGGAAGTTTTTCCAGAAGACTCTAACCTTGAAGACGTTGTGGGTGTTTCCAGGGCCATCATAGAGCGTAGGAGACTGCAGTTAACAGCTGGAATTGTGGGAGAAACTGACGCAATGAAGCAGGTCCTGGAAAGAGTAGTTGCAGTTGCTCCAGTAAATTCTACGGTTCTAGTCACTGGTGAATCGGGGACAGGGAAGGAACTGGTAGCTAGAGGGATTCACCATTTGTCATCTCGCCGACATAACTCCTTTATTGCGGTGAATGTTGCGGCCTTGACAGATACCTTGTTGGAAAGTGAACTATTTGGTCACCAGAAAGGTGCTTTTACTGGGGCGATTGATTCTAGAAGAGGGATCTTTGAGTTAGCAGATAAGGGCACTGTTTTTTTGGATGAGATTGGAGAAATGCCAATAGCTACCCAAACAAAGCTGCTTCGAGTTCTTGAGCAACAAGAGTTCAATCGAGTTGGTGGTGAAAAAGCTATCCAAGTAGACATAAGAATAGTGACTGCAACTAATCGTGATTTAAAACAATTAGTAGCATTGGGACAGTTTCGGAAGGATTTGTACTACCGACTGAATGTTCTTCGTATAGAGTTGCCTCCACTTCGTGAAAGAAGAGAAGATATACCTCTCTTAGTCGACTCGTTTGTTGAGGAATCGAGTAAAAGACACCATCGTAGTTTTGAAGGGATTTCATCGGAAGCAATGGAAATCCTTAAGGATTATCATTGGCCAGGTAATGTAAGAGAATTGAACAATTTGATAGAGAGTATGGTAGTTTTAGCTCCTGGAAGAAAAGTGACACCGGCAGATATCCCCGAAGAGGTGCGTACTGGAGAGAATGCCGCAGCTGTTGTGCCCATAGATATGATTAGCTCAGGTGTTTTGCAAAAATCTGAGGACAAGGGTATCCGACCCGAACTGGAATTCGTCTTTCGTACTCTGGTTGAATTGAGGATGGACGTAGATGATCTTAGAGGTGAATTCAGAGCTTACAAGGATCGTGAAGATGTAGTAGGGGGTCCAATTCCTGTTGCTGTTGACTCTGACACTTACGATTTAGAAGAAGGCGAGATCGAATTGGGAATCAGCCCGTCTGAAGGCAATGATGAAGCTAGTTGGGGATCAGATGCAGAAGTGAAATTGATGGCCAAGCCTAATGTGATGTACTCCTCTGGTGTGACGCTGGAAGAATTAGAGCGCAAGGCGATTGCAGCGGCACTACTGGAGTTCAACGGGAATCGGAGAAAAGCTGCACAGAGTCTGGCGATCGGTGAGAGGACTCTTTATAGAAAAATAAAATCCTATGGTTTGTAAGTAACTATCTTTGCTAGGCTCGATATAAGAATCGTTTAAATAACTCGCAGTACTTGCTTAGAAGCTCCATCCATTTAATACCAAATAGAGTGCAAGTAATACACACGCAAGTTTAAAGAAAAACTTTTCCCTAGTATCTTTGAACAACCTCATTTGTCAGTAACTATCCTGATAAAATTTCCATAGGTATAGACCACAAGGCATCCAAGGACATTGCCCACTATAACTCTCAGCCACAAGGGTTTGCCCCGATCGAATCTCCAGTCCAAGTATCTATTGAATGGCTGAGGTAGCAATCGAACTGAAAATTATAGTCCGGCCCAATTCACAATAGGCACTAATGTCCAAGTGGACATGTTTAAAATGCTCTCCGTCTTTTCTCCTCATCCAGGACTGATATGGGTCGTTTCACTAGATTGATAAGGCTTTTGTCAAAAGTCGATCCAGTGTTTCTGCGAATAATTTCTTATCCCTGCTGCCGTAGGGTTTCGGCCCACTAGTTTGGATTCCTGTCGATCTCAAATCATGCATGAAGTCTCTTATTGAGAGACGTTCTCCGACGTTTTCTTTATTATACTCTTCGCCCCTCGGACTTATTACAAATACTTCTTGATCAACCACTCTGGCGGCCAAGGGTATGTCAGCTGTAATGACTAAGTCTCCTTTGTCTACATGATCCACGATGTAATCATCCGCCAAGTCTTCTCCACTTCCCACTGGGATAGATCGCACGTAAGGATTATTCAAGGGAAGGGTGATGCGATGATTCGATACGAACAAGACTCTTACTTCACAACGGGATCCTGCCTTGCTCACTATAGTGATTACATCCCTTGGTGTTGCATCTGCATCAACCCAGATCTTTAGTTTGTCATAGTTGAAGTACTCCTCTTTGGTTTGTGTCAAACTAATATCCACGGTGATGGATGTGGTTTTGTGGATAAATTGACAAGCGATAAATTTGGGAATGGATCGTGAAGGTGATTATCGCTGACCGGGTGGAGAGTGGGTGGCTATGCATGCCTAAACATCCAATGAAGTGCCTTGAACAAGTATTTCAATGGCCTCTAGAAGTTCAGTTTTTCCTTTACCTGTTTTAGAGGAAGTCAGGACGACCTGGGTTTCTTCTATGTCTAGTTGTTCAGTTACTAGTTGCAGTGCCTGTTTTTGTTTTGTTCTATTTAGTTTATCTATTTTCGTCAATGTGATGAGAATGGGAGAGCCTTCGGTTACCAGAATGTCTAATAATCGCAGATCTACTGCTGTAGGGGCATGTCGAGCATCAATTAAATGCACGACACCTGCTAGATTCACATTTTCTTGGAGGTACTGCTTCACCAGAGCTTCCCATTTGTCGCGCATTTTTATTGGCACTTTCGCATAACCCCATCCGGGTAGGTCAGCCATGATGAAAATATCATTGATCCTGTAGAAATTGATGGACTGGGTCTTCCCTGGTGTAGCTGATACTCGAGCTATGTTTTTGTTTTGCCGATTTAAGAGTCTGTTAATCAGGGAAGATTTCCCCACATTAGAACGTCCAACAAATGCTATCTGAGGCAGATCTATCTTTGGGATATCAGACAACTCAAAAAAACTACCCATAAATTCAATGTCATGGACTTCCATTTCATTGGGCCTGCTGGGGGTTTTCTGGGTGCTGAATTTCGTATGCTGAAGTCGAAATTTTTCTCGAAGCAACTAGAGTTTCTTTTATTACTTCATCCATAGTTCGCACAGGTATGAAATCAATTTCTGCCTCGAGAACTTCAGGAGGAAGTAATTCTAATTCTGATAAATTTGCTACGGGAAAGACTACTTTCGTTATCCCTTCACGCACTGCAGCAACAGCCTTTTCTTTAAGCCCGCCGACTGGGAGGACTCGTCCTCGTAGGGTGATTTCACCAGTCATGGCAACGTCTTTGGAGGACGGTGTCGCGATCAAAGCTGAAATCAGAGCACTGGCTATTGTTATACCAGCAGAAGGACCATCTTTAGGAGTTGCTCCTTCGGGTAGGTGTATATGTATGTCTAGAGTTTTGTAGAATTGAGGGTCTAAACCTAGTTCTGCTGCCCTTGAACGAGCGTAAGTTACAGCTGCAAAGGCCGATTCCTTCATTATGTCACCGAGTGTTCCAGTGAGCTGTACCTGCCCAGTTCCAGGAACTAATGCGACCTCTACATCTAGTACTTCGCCACCAGACTCTGTCCAAGCGAGTCCATTAGCCATTCCTATACGATCTTCTTTATCAATATTTTGTCGGAAGTGTCTTACTGGACCCAGGAGTGTCCTTATATCTTCTGCTGAGACCGATGTTGTTTTGTATTTATCCCCTTCGGTTACGATTTTTCGGGCGATTTTTCGGGCGACTGCAGAAATGCACCGATTTAGTTCTCTGACGCCAGCTTCTCGTGTGTAATCATTTATTATTGTCTTAGTTGCTCGTAGGGTTAAGTCAAGATTATTGGGCAGTCCATTAAGTCTTGCTTGTTTAGGCCACAGGAACCTTTGTGCTATTTCAATCTTTTCAGTCTCTAGATATCCTGGGATACGTAGCACTTCCATTCGGTCTCTTAGAGGTTTAGGAATTCCAGAAAGAGTGTTTGCAGTTGCGACGAAGAATACGTCAGAAAGATCGTATTCGAGTTCCAAATAATGATCAGTAAATGTTTTATTCTGCTCGGGATCGAGTACTTCGAGAAGTGCTGAACCAGGATCTCCGTGAAAATCTTTTGATAGTTTGTCAATCTCATCGAGGAGAAATAAAGGGTTGGTACTCCCGCTTTTTTTCATCCCCTGTAAGATTCTGCCTGGTAGAGCTCCCACATATGTACGTCTGTGTCCGCGTATCTCTGCTTCATCTCGAATCCCCCCTAAGCTGACTCGGACAAAGTCTCTATCCAACGCTGTTGCGATGCTACTTCCCAGCGAAGTTTTTCCGACTCCAGGAGGACCAACTAGACAAATTATAGATCCACGAAGTTCACCGACTAGCGATAGTACGGCTATGTGATCTAGGATACGATCTTTAAGGTCTTTCAACCCATAGTGTGCTTCATCTAGACTTTGGGAAGCGCGCTCTAAACTCGAGGATTCAGTAGTCTTGGGGGTCCAGGGTAATCCTGTGATCCAGTCCAGATAATTTCGTATGACTGCAGATTCTGGGGTCATGGGACCTAGGTTCTTGAGGCGATCTAATTCTCGATGAGCTCTTTCAGCCACTTTACTGGGAAGAGAAGCAAGGGTGATTTTGCTGGCTATCTGGATCCATTCTTGATCTACAGGGAACATTTCCTGCTGCGGCTGATTTAACCTTTCCTTATCGTCAACAATATTTTCTGAATTTTCAATTATGGCTGGACCGATAGGTAAATCGCGAGCTTTTGACAAAATATTTATTTCTCTCTCAAGTATCCTATTCAGGGAATCATAGCGTATTGAAATGTTTTCTTCCTCCAATAACTCCTGTTTTTCTTCTAACTTGACGTCCAAACTGCTAGAGATGAAAAATCCAAATCTGACAGGGTCATTTGTCGAAAGAATGGGGCTTTCGAGTTTGATGGAATGTTTTTTCCGTAACCCACTGTATTTGATGAAAAGTTCATGCACCTTTTGAATGAGTTCGAGGCAATCTGTTTTTTTTTCTTCTAAAGGTTTTGAAGGCATTGGGAGGAATTTAGTTGTCAGGGAAGTTCCAGATTGATCTAGATTCTCACATTTAGCCCTCTCTATACCTTGGAAGACGACTTCTGCATGACCATTGGATAGCCAAGTAGTTTCGAGAATTCTGGAAATGACTCCAATTTGGTATATATCTGCTCCCAGTGGGTCCTCCATTTCACTGTTCTTTTGAGCCAAGAATAAGACATACCCCTCACCGTCAATTGCATTCGTTAATGCTTTAAGTGAAAGGGACCTACCTATGGTTAGTGGTTGAATTTGACCAGGGAAGAAAGTTAGGTCTCTCAGGGTGATTACTGGAATTCGTTGAGGGACTAGGTGGGTCTGATCGATTTGGATCAGTTTCTTTGTTTGACTCACAGTCTGGTCTGTCTCCCCGTAGATAGTTCTGCATAAAAGCTTTTTGTTAATCAGAACAAGGGTTATCCTACTCTGGAACTTGAGTCAGGGGAAGGACCTGATAGTGATTAGGCCTGTTGTTCTTTTTCCTCTGGACGGAGTACTAGAAGTGGGGTTCCTCCTGTCTCTATGCAGTCAGCTGTTAGGACTATTTGCTTTACATCAGTCCGAGAGGGTATGTCAAACATGACTTCCTGCATACAGCTTTCCAGTATGGATCTTAACCCCCTAGCTCCAGTCCCACGGTCATTACTTTTCTTAGCAATTGATCTCAGTGCCTCTTTGTCAAAAACTAAACCTATATCTTCAAGTTCAAACATTTTTGTGTATTGCTTTACCAGGGAGTTTTTCGGCTCTGATAATATCCTTACTAACGACTCCTCGTCTAGATTGTCCAAGTGTACAGTAATGGGCAGTCTGCCTACGAGTTCGGGGATCAGGCCAAACTTCTGAAGGTCGTCTGGTTGTGCATCGCTAAGTAGCTGGCCTTCAGTTGTATTGCCTTCTTCATTATTAAATCCGATTTGTCTTTGTCCTAGACGTTTTTCAATGATTTCATCTAAACCATCGAAAGCTCCTCCACAAATGAATAAGATGTTTTTTGTATCTAGTTTTATATAATCCTGTTGGGGGTGTTTTCTACCCCCTTGAGGGGGTATCGAAGCGACTGTCCCTTCTAATATTTTTAAGAGAGCTTGCTGGACTCCTTCTCCTGAAACATCTCTTGTAATGGACATGTTCTCGGTTTTCCTTGCTATTTTGTCTATTTCATCTATATAGACAATTCCGCGCTCGCATGCAGCTACATCGTAATCAGCGGCTTGCAGCAGTCTAACTAGCACATTCTCGACATCCTCACCGACATAGCCCGCTTCAGTGAGAGTTGTAGCATCTGCAATAGTGAAGGGGACTTTAAGCATTCTCGCCAAGGTTTGGGCCAGAAGGGTTTTCCCAACTCCTGTGGGTCCAACAAAAAGAATATTAGCCTTATCTATCTCTACTTCGTCCATCTTTCCTTGGTTGTTTATTCTTTGATAGTGGTTATAGACAGCAACAGCCAGGGCCTTTTTTGCAGATTCTTGTCCAATAACATATTCATCGAGAAATGCCTTTGTTTCTCTAGGAATGGGGCTACTGAAAACCGATTGGGAGGCTTCCCGTTTGGCTTCTTCTCCTAGGATTTCGTTACATAGCGTGACGCATTCATTACAGATGTAGACCGATGGTCCAGAAATAAACTGTTTCACGGCTTCTTTGGTTTTCCCACAGAAGCTACACTGTAATCCGGACTGGTTTTCAGGCATGCCCAATACTCCTTTCAGGCTGGCGAGGTTTTCTAATCATTCGATTCTTTATCTTTCTCAGGTCTTATATTCAGAGGTCCTTCAAGTATTTGGTCAATCAATCCATAATCTACTGCTTCTTCAGCACTCATAAATCGGTCTCTGTCTATATCTTCATCGATCCGTTCTGATTTTTGCCCAGTATGTTGAGCTAATATCTGCGTCAGTCTTTCTTTGGTGGACAATATCTCTTTGGCTTGGATCTCGATGTCTGAAGCTGTACCATGAGATCCCCCAGAAGGCTGATGGATCATTATCCGGGCATTCGGCAAAGCACTACGTTTGGATTCTGCTCCGGCTGCAACTAGGATTGCACCCATCGATGCGGCGATTCCAACTGCTACTGTGGAAACGGGAGCTTTCATATGTTGGATAGTATCGTAGATCGCGAGACCAGCATATACGCTACCACCAGGGGAATTGATGTAGAGATAGACATCTCTTTCAGGGTCCTCTGCCTCTAGAAATAACAATTGGGCGATAACTATATTTGCGACGTTATCGTCGATGCCAGTGCCAAGGAAAATGATTCGGTCCATTAGAAGTCGGCTGAAAATATCGTAGCTTCTTTCACCTCTGCTGGTGCGCTCGATGACATACGGAGGATAAATCGCCATTTCTCTACCTAGCCCTTTTTAGTTTTAGTGTCTTACTCGTCGCTAATTTCAGACTGCATCATAAGAAACTCAAATACCTTATTCTCAGTAATTTCTCTTAGTAAACTATCTATTTGTTTTTGTTTCTGAAGGTTCGCCCGAATTTTATGGGCCTTCTCTCCAGTTTGTTCGGCTATTTCATCTATTCTTTTTTCTAAATCGACTTTCGTGCTCTCCAGAGATTCTAATTCGGCAATTCGATCGACTAGGAGCAGTCTTTTGACTACATGTTTTGCTTGTGGTTCAATTTCTTTTTTTGCTTCCAATAGTTGTTCTTCGTCCATTTCATCCGGATTTCCTATAAGTGATTCTATGTACCGATCGGTCATTGATTCTGGAACTGGGAAAGGATTGGCGTCCATGATGGAATCTAAAAGTTTGGTCCTCACTGCATTTTCACTTCTTTCTTCAGCTTCCTTATTGAGATCCGTTCCAATCTTTTGTTCAAGTTCTTCCAAATCCTGAAATTCTCCTAAACTCTTTGCGAATTGATCATCTAGGTCAGGAATTTCAAGGGTCTTGTGAGAGTCTAATTCAATATGTAGCGTTTTTCTTTCTCCACGAAGTTCCTCATCGGGAAATTCATCGGGAAATTCAATCTTGAAGGTGTCGGACTTTCCAGGTTTAAGCGATTTGATCCCTTTTTCTATCTCTGGGAGAGCATGATTGTTTCCTAAGATGAACTCATAGGGTTTAGTGGTGGTGTTCTCTTCGCTGTCTTCGTCGCTCAGATTTCTAATTCTAACTGAAACAAGGTCACCGTCCTCAGGATGTTCTGTGGAGGGAGGTATCCAAATGCCATTTTGCTTTCTCAGATGGTCGAGGACGTCGTCCATCTGAGATTGGGAGACTTCGATCTTGGGACGTTTTATTTGAAAACCACCCAGCCTTGAAAGCTCTATAGCTGGCTTGACGTCAAAAGTAGCTACGAATGAAAGCTCCTCTCCAGGTTTGTAGTTTACGTCACTAATCTGCCCTTCTGAGATAGGAATCAGTTCAGTTTGTATCAGGGCCTCGTTATAAGTTTTCTGGATTAGATCATCCAACGTTTCACGGTCCAAAGTGTCTCCAAAGCGCTGTTCGACTACTTGCATTGGAACGTGACCTTTGCGGAACCCAGGCAGTTTTAATTTAGAACCTAATCTTTCAGCTACGGCTAGTCTCCCTGAAACCACTCGGTGTGAAGGCACTTTGACCCTCACTGTTTGCTTGCAACCTTGAATTTCATCTACCGAGAGCTCAAGCCTGTTTTCTTCAGTAACCATAGTTTCTTTTTCTGTTTAGATTGTAGTGTTGATAGATCAGGGACTATCAATGCGAAAGGGGGGACTCGAACCCCCACGGCACAAAGCCACAGGATCCTAAATCCTGCGCGTCTACCAGTTCCGCCACTTTCGCTCGATATGCCAAGCCTGCCCTTATGGGAAACCTTCAAAGATAACTGAGCCAGAAAATACCTTCAACAGAGAATCATAAATGGATAAAGGGGAATGTGCTGACGCAGCCTTGCACATTCCCCTTTTAGTCGGCTTTTTCTCTAGCTTATTCTGGAACTCTAATGTGTATTATTTGCCTAGCATCAGATGGTGCGGACAAATGAAGTGTGACGATCTCTCCTTCATTGAGTCCTTGCAGCACGGTATAGGCATCTTCAGCGTTTGAGATTGGCTGCCTATTGATTTCCATCACCTTCCATCCTGGAGTTACACCTCTGCGAGCTGCTGGGCCGTTTACTGCCACTCGACTTATGAGGGCGCCTGAGGCGTCTTCGTAACCGAAAGTCGATGCACTTTCTGAATTCATGTCCTCAATAGCCAAACCTAGTTTGTCGTCCATTCTTTCTTCTCGCACAGGTCCAGTGGACGCTGCTGTTTCAGTTCTAGGTTGCAGGGGCGCCTCACCAAGTACAACGCTTACATCCATAGGTCGATTTTCTCTATAAATTCTGACATTTATGGCATCCCCAGGCCTCTTCATTGCAATATTTTGTTGCAGTTGTCCAACTCGTCCAATGGGAACGTCATCTACTTCTGTTATCACGTCATAGGGTTGGAGCCCATACTCTTCTGCCGGGCCGTCTTCTGTTATAGTTGTTAATTCGACTCCCGAAACTGAGGGGAGGCCATATGATTCGGCGGAAAGTGCGTCAATCGGTTTCATTGCGACACCAAGCCAAGCTCTTCTCACAACTCCGTAATCAACTAAGTCTTCCATAACTCGACGGGCTAGGTCGATAGGAATTGCAAAACCGTATCCCTGATAAAAGCCAGTCCTGCTTGCTATTGCCGAGTTGATACCGACGACTTGACCCTTCAGATTGACCATTGGTCCACCCGAATTTCCCGGGTTAATCACGGCATCGGTTTGGATAAAGTCTTCTATCGCAAAACCGCGGTTGTTGGCAGTTTCCTCATCTTGTGCCAGTTCTCTCTGGAGCAACTGAAGGGGGCGACCTATGGCACTAACAATGCCCACGGTCACCGTGTAATCGAGAGGACTGCTAGTCCCTCCAAAGCCAGGATTCCCAATAGCTACAATCCATTCTCCAACCCGGAGTTGTTCTGAATCTCCAAAATGAAGCTTAGTAAGGTTATCTCCTTCAATTTTGATCACTGCTACATCTGTGAATGGATCTTGTCCTACCAAAGTTGCTGGGAAAGATCTGCGATCTTGAAGAAACACCGTAAGACTGGTCGCATCAGTAACAACATGGTTGTTGGTCAAAATATAGCCATCATCGGAAACTATGAAACCACTTCCTCCAGCAACTTGGTCAGGTCGTGGTTGAGGGCTTTCATCGCGACGGAAAAAAGGATTAGAGAAAGGATTTGTATTTTGATTTCTTCGAGAAGCAACTTGTTTTCGTGCTTCAATGCGAACCACGGCTGGAGTGACAGTTTCCGCCACATTTACAAATGCATCACTCAAGTCTAAAGCTGGTTGAACGGCCTCTTGTGAGATCTGCGGCTCACTACTAGTCATGGGACTATTACTGTAGGGCGTGTTCGTCCAACCGATTCCAGATGCTATGCCTAATCCCGAAAGGCAACTGAAAATGGTGACGAGGGCGACCTTCAATTTATTACGCAGTGGATCGTACATGAGCTTAGTTCCTCATTCTTTAGTCGTGACTTTTCCTATCACAATTTTAGTAAAAGTTGTCTGTGATTGTAATGTTTGTTATACACAGGATGGGAACCATATGGTCCCCATCCTGTGTATTTTGTTATTGTTCACCAACTTATTAGAACTTCCCATGCGTCTTACTCATCAACTATTTCGTAGTCTGCTTCAACCACGTCGTCATCCGATTCTTCCTGATCTTCCGGTGTCTCTCCACCCTCTTCATCCGAAGCCGCCTGGGCTTGGTACATTTCTTGACCTGCTGCACTAAAGGCCTGCATTAGATTGTCACGCGATGCGTTCAAGTCTTCTGCGCCAGCCTCATGGTCGCTTAGTAGAGTTTTTGCAGAGTCCAAAGCTTCTGTGAGATTTTGCTTGCTTTCGTCAGAGACCTTATCCTCCCATTCTGCCGAATCTTTTTCTGCTTGGTAAACCAGGGAATCTAGTTGGTTGCGGGCATCTACCTGTTCTCTTTTTTCTTCATCTTCTGTGGCATGAGCCTCAGCGTCTTGTACCATCTTGTCAATTTCTGAGTCTGAAAGACCGCTGGATGATTCTATACGGATTTTCTGCTCTTTTCCGGTAGCGTTATCCTTTGCAGACACATTAAGAATTCCATTTGCATCGATGTCGAAGGTTACTTGTATTTGAGGCATTCCTCTAGGTGCAGGGGGAATACCTGTCAATTGGAATTTGCCAATTGTCTTGTTGTCTAGTGCCATCTTGCGTTCCCCTTGGAGGACATGAATTTCTACAACTGTTTGGTTGTCCTCTGCGGTCGAAAAAACCTCTGTCTTTTCAGTTGGTATTGTAGTATTTCGTGGTATGAGTGCAGTCATGACGCTGCCGAGAGTCTCTATTCCCAGCGAGAGTGGTGTGACGTCAAGAAGGAGAACATCGGTTACATCACCAGCAAGGACTCCACCTTGTATGCACGCGCCCAGCCCAACTACTTCATCAGGGTTCACTCCTTTGTGAGGTTCTTTACCAAAGAAAGTTTCGACTATTTCTTGGATCTTAGGTATACGTGTGGAACCACCGACAAGGATTACTTGGTCTATCTCTGAAGCCTCGAGTCCAGCATCTTTCAGGGCCTTTTCCATTGGGGGCATAGTTCTTTGAATTAGGTCCTCAGCCAGTTGTTCAAATTTGGCACGTGACATGCTGTAGTTCATGTGTTTTGGACCATCCTGAGTAGCTGTGATAAAAGGGAGATTGATATCCGTCTGCTGGGTGGAGGATAGCTCCATCTTAGCTTTTTCAGCGGCTTCCTTTAATCGTTGTAGAGCCATGGCATCTTCAGATAGGTCGACACCTTGGTCCTTCTTAAATTCTGCAACTAGCCAATCGATAATCCTTTGATCGAAATCGTCACCACCGAGGTGGGTATCCCCATTGGTAGATTTGACTTCGAATACTCCATCACCTAATTCCAAGATTGAGATGTCGTAAGTTCCACCACCCAGATCAAATACTGCGATCTTCTCGTCAGCCTCCTTATCGAGTCCATATGCTAAGGCGGCTGCCGTTGGTTCATTGATGATCCTAAGGACTTCGAGTCCAGCAATTTTACCAGCGTCTTTAGTGGCCTGTCTTTGGGCATCATTGAAATATGCTGGCACGGTTATCACTGCTTGATCAACCTTTGTTCCCAGGTAGTCTTCTGCAGTTTGGCGCATTTTTTGAAGTATCATTGCGGAGATTTCAGGAGGGGACAGGCTCTTGTCTCCATTGGGTATAGTGACTTCTACAAGTCCCTTTGAGTCAGTAGACACTGTGTATGGAACCAGTTTCTGCTCTTCGGTCACTTCTGATCCTTTGCGACCCATAAATCGTTTGATTGAAAAAATGGTATTTTCAGGATTTGTTATGGCTTGTCGGCGTGCTACCTGGCCAACCAACCTTTCTTTTTCATTTGTAAAAGCCACGACAGAAGGAGTCGTTCTTCCGCCTTCCGAATTAGGAATCACTACTGGTTCACCACCTTCCATGACTGCAACGACAGAATTGGTTGTTCCCAGATCTATACCTATAACCTTACCCATACCTGCTCCTTATGATTTAGCATACTATAATTTTCGTGCTTTGTGGGTCCTTACCCATTAGGGCCAGACCTTCGCTCTATAAACTAGCGCAATGATCATGCCTGAAATCACTAACAGATTTGGAGCCAAAGTGACTGGTTTTCAGCAGAAATATGTCAGAGTGACAGGCTTCACTGCCAGCTATGGTTGTTTAATTGCGTAGATGCCGATCTAGCGATCGGGTCTATGCAACTTACAAACGCTCTTTTTTTACTAGTGAGGTCTTTCTTCCTCTGACATGGGCTCTAACCTGAGGATGGGGGTAGGGGCACCTCCCCTAGCTTCCACTGCTATGTAGATGTAGCCCTCCGGACCTTGGCGCACATCCCGAATTCTTCCGTGTCGCTTGACGATAGTCTCTTCCCCTACGATCCGTTGGCCTTGTAGCGTCAACCTGGCTAATTGTTGTCCAGCCAAACCTCCAACAAAAACATTGCCTTTCCATTCGGGAAACTGATCCCCTGTGTATATCATCAGTCCCGATGTGGCTATAGAGGGAACCCAAAAATGATTAGGTGATTGCATATCGCTGTCATGCGTTCCCTTGTGTATAGCTAGACCACTACTGTAGTTGACTCCGTAACCAACCACTGGCCATCCATAGTTAAGTCCTGGAGCAATCAGGTTTAACTCGTCGCCTCCTTGTGGGCCGTGTTCATTAACCCAGATATCTCCGGTAGTTGCATCGATTGCGAGGCCCTGAGGATTTCTATGTCCATAGCTCCAAATTTCAGGAAGTTTTCCTGACTGGCCTACGAAGGGATTGTCACCTGGCACCCTTCCATCGTCGTGGAGTCTGACGACTACTCCATGATGATTAGTAAGATCCTGAGCCGGATGAGTTTCAAGATCTCCACTAGGGGGTGCTTGTCTATCACCAGTAGTAATGTAGATATAGCCTTGGTTATCAAAGGCTAAGCGGCCCCCATAGTGTCCTCGTCCCATTGAAACCGCCTCGAAAATTTCTTCCACGTTACTGAGTTGATAGTTTTCGTACCTCCCTCTAACGACAGCAGTAGTAGACTGAGTACCACCAGATTTGGGCTTGGAGAAGGCTAAATAGATCATCTGATTGTTTTCATAATCAGGGTGTAAGACTACATCGAATAAACCACCTTGGCCTTGGGCCACCACTTCTGGCACTCCAGCTATGGGAGTCGGTAGCAATTCTCCATTTTCTATGAGACGGAGTCGTCCTGGCCGTTCCGTGACCAACATGTCACCATTTGGCAAGAACGCCATTGACCAGGGGTTAACAAGTCCTTCAGCTACTGTGGTTAGCCTAAAATCATAGAAGGCGGATCGGAGAGTTGGGTCTTGGCCTGAGACCGGGTTCCCGACAACCAGCGTGATCACAGCTAGAAGAACTGACCATTTGATTCGAACCATCTCTAATTTCTCCATATTAAATTTTCGATAGTATTAAATTAAGATGATTATTGGAAAACAGATAGAAGCTCTTAAATGAATTACACAGGCTATGTGGGTTTCCTGCGAGTCTATGTTACTTTATTCTTGGTTGTTTCCTCTGTTTATTAATGTTTAAATGTGAGCGTAGAAATGGTGAAGACCCTAGAGTGGAGGTACCACAGGCCTGGCTGAACCAGTTGCAAACGTACGCAAGAGTTCCTTGCAACGCATAACATTTCCGACGGATTGGTTCAAAGTGCTACGAAGGAACCCCTTGAGGGATCCAATGCCCTGTCGGTCTTGGAGAATGTTAACAGGATCTATGTAGCAAAAGGTCGCAAAGTAATAGATATGGATTTGTCACAAGATGAGGCAGAAGAATCTGAGCTTCTGGAACTACTTTTAGGTCGATCTGGAAAGTTGAGAGCACCCACGATTAGAGTTGGTGGGGCTCTGATGGTAGGTTACAGTCAAGAGATGTTTGCTTCGGTTTTGCTCTGAGTAACACTACCTCGGTTTTATGTCTACAAAGTGGTTTATGGGGCTAGAGCCTCTTCCTAGCATTGGAGAGGATGCAAGGGCCCGATTAACGAAAGATATCGCTGTCTCAGTTGCAGTGCATAGGTCCGTACCTTTTGCAAGTTCTGCTGCCAGAGCAGCCGCTAGCGTACATCCAGTACCGTGTCCGGCTGTAGTTTTTAAGAGTGGCCTTGACCATGTTTTTTCGGTTTGCGCTGTCAGCAAGAAATCGGTCGCCAAGCCTTCTTCAAAGTGACCACCTTTTATTAAGACTGAAGAGGCGCCCATGCGAAGAAATTCTTCAGCAGCCGCTTTGATTTTGTCTGGGCCGTCAATGTCGTGACCAGTTAGCTTGCGGGCTTCGTGTAAGTTCGGAGTCACAATGTGGGCCAGGGGAATGAGTTTTTCTCTCAACAGTTTACGACCTTCCTGATCGAGCAGGGAGTGGCCACTAGTAGATACCATGACTGGATCTAGAACGTAATTTTTTAAGCTTCTTTTCTTTATGGTATAGGCTACTAATTCAACTAGAGGCGCAGTTCCCAGCATGCCGGTTTTTAAGGCAGAGGGTTCAATATCTGTAAGAACAGCTTCCAGCTGATCCTCTAGTAATTGACTGGTAAGACACTCTTGGCTGACTATCCCTAGAGTGTTTTGTGCGGTAACACAGGTTAGGGCAGTGCAACCGTAGACTCCAAACATTTGAAAGGTTTTGAGGTCGGCCTGTATTCCCGAACCTCCACTGCTGTCACTGCCAGCGATTGTCAATACTACGGGAATTGAGTTATCCATAAGTAAACACACTGGTGGGAAACTGTATGCTAAGCAAGAGTGAAAAAAGATTAATAGAAGGGTTGAGACGTCCTCGAAGGCGTTCCAAGGAAAAATTAATTTTGGTGGAAGGGATTAGGACGGTCGATGAAGCTCTGTCCACAAATATTGAAGTGTCTTTCTGCCTAAGGTCACCCAAACTTCTTACCACAGACAGTGGTAAGCAACTTGCAGAGAGGTTGGACCATAATCTCAAAGAAGTACGGGATGTAAGCGATACTGAACTAGGGGCTATTTCTGATACAGCTAATTCCCAGGGGGTATTATTGGTTTGTCACGAACCTTCTAAGTGCCTTTCTGATTTTGGAGTCGAAGCTACGTCGACATTGCTGATAATTGACGGAGTTCAAGATCCAGGAAATTTGGGGACTCTAATAAGAGCAGCCAGAGCATTTGACATTTCTGCAGTAATTGCCCTTGAAGGTACAACTGACTTTTGGAACGCCAAGGTTGTCAGGTCATCAGTGGGTTCGATTTTTCACTCGCAGGTCTTCTCAGAATCTTGGGAGTATGTGGCTTCTTGGTTAGAAAGATATTCCACCGTGGTTCTTGCGGCAGATGCACAAGGGACTGACATAACAGAGTGCAATGTTAAGTCTCCTTGGGCGCTTGTAGTTGGGAATGAAAACAAGGGTATTAGGAAGAATATTTTAGACATAGCAAAGAAGATATCAATTCCCATGTCGAAGGATGTTGAGTCATTGAATGCCGGAGTGGCTGGATCTACCCTGTTATATCTCCTTACCACTAAGTAGAGACAGTGGAGCTAGACGGCTAGGGGTCAGAACAGTCTCTTTGATAACCGCAGACCTGACACATGATTTTGCAGTGGCGTTCCAACAGTGGGCCTCCGCAAAGTTCGCAGATCATGGTTTCTTGTCCTATACCTTCATTCATATATGCTCTGGACAAACGTATATAATGCTTCCCTCCGTCCTTCATCCACTCTGCAGACGATCCATCGATTACTTTTTTAATCGTTCCTGGGACTCCGGCGACGACACTTCTGTCTGGTATTTGCGTTCCTTCTAAGACCACAGAATTAGCAGCGATTACACACTCTCTTCCTACGTTTGCGTCGTTAAGAATGATGGCATTCATGCCAATAATAGTCCTGTTTCCGATGGAACAGCTTTCAAACTTAGCCCCGTGACCGATTGTCACGTTCTCACCTACCATGGTTGGTGCTGACTTGCCCACGTGGATCACGGCATTTTCTTGAACACTTGTACCGGCACCGATAACAATCCGATGTTTTGGATGGTCACCGCGGATGACCGCTCCAAACCAAATGCTTGCATTTTCTCCTATTTCTACATCACCAATTATTACTGCAGTTGGTGCAAGAAAGACTGACTGTGCAATCTTGGGGGTCTTACCGTTGAAGGAAAGAATTAGAGCCAAGTTATTATCCTCAACATCAAGGGCCAGGGTCTCTATCTGACAGCGATAGTTTTGTTAGACGGGTCAGAATCACTTGAGTTTCAGAGGCTTCTAGGATTTCAATCAATACTCCTGAACTTTCAAAAGTTTCACCTTGAGCCGGAACATGTCCTAGTTCCGTCAGGATAAAACCATTTAGAGAGCGATGATCGAACTGTGGAAGGGTAAGGTTGAACGCGTAATTTATCTCACGTAAATCAGCACTGGCTGGCGCCAGAAACTCAGTTCTAGATAACCTTGAGAGTCTGGCTTCTGTTACATCAGTTTCGTCTTCGATCTCTCCAACCAATTCTTCCAAAATATCTTCTAGCGTGACCAATCCATCTGTACCACCAAATTCGTCAGCTATGATTCCCATGTGTATCCTTCTACCCTGGAACTGTTTGAGTAGGCTAGTCAGTGCTAGGGAGCCAGGAACAAAAAAGGGATCACGCGACAGTTGGGACAGTGTTAAATCTGTCATTCCTGCCACGTAGGTTTGGTAGGCTTCACGGATATACAGAATTCCCGTTATATCATCTGTAGTTTCACCAAAAACAGGGATTCTAGAGTAAGGTACATTGCTTAATTCATCTATTATGTCTTTCAACGAAAGGGAGTCTGGCCAGGCGAATATATCGACTCTTGGAGTCATGATGTCCCATGCCGTTAGTTCATCCAAGTGGAATGCTCTTTCCACCAATAAGTGTTCTTCCTCACCTACTAATCCTTCCCGTTTACCTAGTTGAGTTAATTCTCTGACATTGCGTTCCTCTTGTGTCGATTCCGGATTTTTATCTCCAGTCATAAGCCCTAGAAGAAATGAGCCAATTGGAGTAGCAAAAAAGTCTATTTTCTTCTGAATGTAGAGGATTGGCTTAGCCATTTTTAGTGAGATCCTTATGGGTTTTTCTTTACCAACTGATCTAGGTAGGATTTCACATACCACCACTACCACTATAGTGCTGAATAGCAAGCCCATTAACCCTCCTGACATGCCTGATCTTACTGCGCCTATTATGACTGAAAAACCAACTACTAATCCATCTAAAACAGTGTTGAGGAAAAGAATGGATGACTTCATCTTTTCTGGGTTTTCTTTCAGAATCACCAATGATGATGATCCGCGAAACCCCTCGTCTTTTAGTGTTCGTAGTCTTGAAGGATTAACGGTCAGTGTAGCAGACTCAGCAGCAGATAACAGAGCAGAGAGACATGTTGATACTGCAATGGTCAGAACTAATAGCCAAATCATTGCTTGCTCGATGTGTAACGAAAGTGTGTACTACTTGGACCTAGGTCCATTTATGCGCTTCCTCTAGAATTTCGGCAATTATACTTTCGGTGGTTCTTCCATCTACTTCAGCTTCAAAATTAAGCACTAAACGGTGCCCTAGAATGGCTGGAACGACAGCTTTTACATCTTCATAAGAAGGTATAGGAGCGCCCCTAAATGCTGCTCTTGCTTTCGCTCCGAGTACTAAATATTGAGAAGCTCTAGGTCCGGCTCCCCAGGTTATGTATTTGTTAGCAATAGAAGTTGTATCTGTTGAAGTGGGACGGGTAGATGTTGCGAGTCTCACAGCGAATTTGACCAAAGAGGGAGCAGCTGGAATTCGACGCACCAATTGCTGTAGTTCTATTAGCTCTGGCGAGGATAAGACTGGTGTTATTGTCGATTCATCGTCTCCAGTGGTGCGTATTACGATTTCTTCTTCTTCCTGGTTAGAAGGGTATCCGATTTGGAGTTGTAGCATGAACCGGTCTAATTGTGCTTCAGGAAGAGGATAAGTCCCTTCTTGCTCAATTGGGTTTTGGGTTGCTAGAACAAAAAAGGGCAAGCTTAAGGGGTAGGTCTGTCCTGCGATTGTGACTTCACGTTCTTGCATCGCTTGTAGCAGTGCGGCTTGTGTCTTGGGGGGAGTCCGATTTATTTCATCTGCCAATATAATATTGGAAAAAATAGGTCCTTTGACAAAACGAAAGATTCGTTCTCCAGTGGTTTTGTTTTCTTCAATTACTTCGGTTCCAGTTATATCCGTTGGCATCAAATCGGGCGTAAATTGAATCCGACTAAAATTCAGATCTAAAGATTTGGCCAGTGTAGATACTAATAGCGTCTTGGCCAGTCCTGGGACACCTACCAACAGTACGTGTCCGTTAGCAAGCAATCCAGTCAGAAGTCCGTCGACAACGTCATGTTGACCAACGATCTTTTTACCGACAGCTTCTTTGAGCTTTTCAGTGACCATAGCAGCTTGTTCAAGCAACCTCAGGTCGTGATTGTCAACTGATGTGATAGTAGATGATTTCATTAGACCAAACTTAGTTAATATTCAGTAGGAATCATACCTTCCACTGTTTAGAAAGGCCGACTGTCCTAATAAAAAACATTAAGCGAAAGTGATGGGAATACCTTCCCACGTCAAGCCGTGACAAAAGTATAGATTTTCGACAAAAGAGGTGTCTGGAGGCCTTGCTCTTTTTTTCACAAAGTCGTAAATTTTCACTGAAATTAAGTGGTTGTGCGGGTTGTTTTAGGTAGTCAGTAGACTATATGGAGATAAGGTTGAAACCCGAAAATAGTGGGCATCTAGGGCCCGAGGCAGCAAAATACCTTGGCCACGGAATGACTTTCGCTGTCTCAGCTGCGTTATTCGGTTGGATTGGCAACAAGATAGGTATTCGAATTGGTGCCGAAGCTTTGATGACAACAGTAGGTGTATTTTTGGGTTCTGGGGGTGCTTTTTACAGGCTCTATGCAACTTTGAATGCAGGCCACGTTGAGAAAGATTAGAAAAGAGAACTCTTTAGGATTGAATGCATTGAAACAGTATTCACTGGCCACTCTGTTGATTGTGGCTCTAGTATACTTGATGGCTGGCCTCTTTCTTGATAGTACCAACAGGGAAGGGGTTGGAATAGCTCTGTTGATTTCATATCCCGCACAGCTCATAGCCTTTTTTCTGCTAATTCAAAGCAGGAAGCCTGGTGCTAATTTCATTGTGTGGTGGGGAGCAGGTATGGCTTTGAGGTTTATAGTCGTCTTGATAGTAGCTTTGGTCGCCATACAGATCGATTTCTCAGCCAGAGAAGCACTACTACTGACTCTTATAGGGAGCTTTTTCTTCCTGGTCTTGGCAGAACCGAGATTCCTCAATCCTCCTGATCGAGCAGGAGCGTCCGGCTAATGTCGTTCTTTCAAGGTCATCAACAGGAATCACACGCAACGGATGCGAGCCACGGTCTGACTATGGAGGAGTTGCCCTATTTCATTGAACATCATATTGGGGACGCGAAAGAGATCGAATTCCTTGGAGGTCATTGGAGTCTGGAATCTTTAAGTTTCGCTCCAATCCAACTAGGGGGATTGTCAATTGATTTTTCGATGACCCGTCACTTGCTAGTGATGCTTCTCGTGGGATTGTTTCTTGTGCTTAGCCTTGTTCCGACAGCACGCAAACTTAGAGCAAACAGTGACTCTCAAAAAGCACCTAGTGGCTTTGGTAACGTAGTAGAGGCACTAGTTCTTTATTTTAGGAATGAGGTAGTCAGGAGGAATATTGGCCACGATGCGGACGGTTATACTCCTCTTATCTTGACTCTCTTTGTTTTTGTCTTGGGAATGAATTTAATCGGTCTCACCCCCCTTGGGATTACTCCGACTGCTAATGTTTCAGTTACTGCGGCTTTAGCTATCATTGGTTTTATTGTGGTGGAAATTTCTGGTATGAGATCTTTAGGCATTGCTGGATATGCCAAAACTGTCTTCTTCCTGCCTCCAGGTGTACCAAGAATCATGCAACCAGTCATCCTCTTGATTATGGTTCCAGTTGAAGCAATAGGTAAGCTAACTAAACCCTTTGCACTCGCTGTTAGGCTCGTGGCAAATATGGTGGCAGGCCATAGTATGGTCCTGGCGATCATGGGGATGATCTTGATCTTACAGAGCTATATTATGGGCCCACTTATTGTATTGGCGGTTGGAGCCATAATGATTCTAGAAGTATTCGTCGCCTGTTTGCAGGCTTACATCTTTGCAATGTTGGTTTCTGTTTTTATTGGATTAATTCGTCACGCTCACTAAATCACAAAAAAGAAAAGGAAAGACAATGTCATACGAACTACTCGCTATTGTGCAAGAAGCTGCCACAAACCCTGAAGCTGGTTTCTCAATAGGTGCAGGGCTGGGTATAGCTGGTGCTGTCATAGGTGCAGGACTCGGTATAGGTCCTATCGGTGCATCGATGGCACAAGGTATTGCCCGTCAGCCCGAGGCAGCGGCTCAAATTCAGACTGCTGCTATTATCGTGGCTGCTTTGATTGAAGGTGCCGCACTTTTTGGACTCGTACTAGTACTGTTGGGTTAGTCTCGAGATCTTGGTGTTTATAGAAGACATGAGGAGATTTTAAATGTTTGATATTAATCTCGGTCTCAGTATATGGACTATCGCTGTTTTTGTCCTGCTATTGTTTATTCTGAAAAAATTTGCTTGGGGTCCCATTCTGGGTGCTGTACAAGATAGGGAAGACCGTTTGAGAAGTACGCTGGAATCGGCGGCTTCTGAGAGGGAAGAGTCAACTAAACTTCTCGAACAGTATCGCAAGCAAATGCTCGAAGCTCGCAGGGAAGCACAGGACCTGATAGTGAAGGCTAAAGAGGCAGGAGGTGAGGTTCGCAAGGAAATTGAGGAAGATGCTAGAGCAGAAGCAAATATAATCATGGAAAAAGCTCGCGAATCTATTGAAAAAGAAAAGGAAGCCGCACTCCATGAGTTGCGACAGGGATCCGTAGATATTGCCTTAGCAGCCGCAAGGAAACTCCTAGAAGAAAAGCTCGATGAGGAAAAGGATAGAGAATTGGCGGTAAGTTTCGTAGATGAACTCAGTGCTGAAGTTCTAGAAGACTCTCGATGAGGAATGAAACAGTAGTAAGGAACTATGCGGACACTTTGTTCCAACTAGCTGCTTCTGAAGGCAACATGGAGGAGTACCGCCAGGGCATAGAGTTGGTCGTAAATTTAATGGAAGAAGATGCAGATTTTCGAAAATTCCTGGCAACACCTAGGATAGCAGTTACAGACAAAAAAGCTTCGATGAGTTCTGTTTTCGAAAATCGATTACCTCATCAATTGATAAATTTTCTTAAGGTCACACTAGATAAGAGGAGACAGGGTCTCCTGAAATCCATTGCTGAAGAGTTTTCGCGTCTTGTGGATGATCACGAGGGACTATTGCACTTTGAGATTACTATAGCGAGGGACCCCGACGACGGTTTTACGGCGAAATTAAATGATCGGCTGAGTTCAGTATTCGATTGCAAACCGATCATTCATTTCGGAGTGCGCCCAGAGATTTTAGGGGGCATGATTTTGAGGGTCGGCGATACTGTTTTTGATGGATCTTTAGGAAGCAGACTAGATAGAATGCGTCGCATGTTAGGTGCTAAGCAGGTTAACACAATTTTATAGAATTTTTCCACAGGAAAAGATGATAAATGGCTAACGATTTTGGGCTACGTGCAAGTGAAATTAAAGAAGTTCTCCTTTCAGAGATCCAGAACTATGGGGAAGAACTTAAATCCGAAGAGATAGGTGAGATTCTGGAAGTCAAAGATGGGGTGGCACGCATCTATGGACTAACTAAAGCTATGGCCAGTGAAATGCTGGCAATCAGTCCAGCTGACGGTAGTGATCCAGTCACGGCATTAGCCCTGAACTTAGAAGAAGATAACATCGGTGCTGTAATAATGGGGGACTGGACTGGTCTTCACGAAGGAGATCAAGTTAAGCGAACCGGTAGGGTTTTAGATATTCCAGCAGGTCCTGGTTATGTGGGACGAGTAGTCGATGCTCTTGGCAATCCCATAGATAGCAACGGTGAAATTTCACCAATTGAGGAACGCAGGCAGATAGACGTTGTAGCTCCTGGAATCGTGATGAGACAGCCTGTTAATGAACCTTTGCAAACTGGTATCAAAGCAATCGACTCCATGATTCCCATCGGAAGAGGACAGCGTGAGCTGATCATTGGTGATAGAGGGACTGGTAAAACAGCTATAGCTTTGGATGCCATCGTGAATCAAAAAGACAGTGGTGTGGTTTGTGTATACTGTGCTATTGGCCAGCGAGCGAGTAAGGTAGCTGGAGTAGTGGAGACACTGCAGGAGTATGGGGCGATGGACTATACGGTTGTAGTTGCCGCGAATGCATCTGACCCAGCGCCTATGCAGTATATAGCTCCATACTCAGCAGCAGCTATAGCTGAGCACTTTATGTGGAAGGGTAAGCCTACTCTGGTAGTTTTTGACGATCTCTCTAAACAGGCCAATGCATATCGTCAACTATCCCTAGTATTGAGAAGACCGCCTGGTCGCGAAGCTTTCCCCGGGGATGTCTTTTACCTCCATTCTCGCCTTCTAGAGAGAGCTGCTAAGCTTTCTGATGCTGAAGGTGGAGGGTCCATGACCGCTCTACCAATTATTGAGACTCAAGCAGGAGATGTGTCTGCTTATATACCCACGAACGTCATCTCCATTACCGATGGCCAAATTTATCTTGAACCAGACTTGTTTTATTCCGGTGTACGGCCAGCTGTCAATGTAGGGATATCCGTATCTAGAGTCGGTGGAGCGGCTCAAGTGAAGGCAATGAAGAAAGTTGCTGGTCGTCTTCGTCTAGATTTAGCCCAATATAGAGAGCTAGAAGCTTTTGCCCAATTTGGCTCTGATTTGGACAAAGCTACGCAACAACAACTTGCGCGTGGTGAAAGAACTGTTGAAATCTTGAAACAAAATCAGTACCAGCCTATGGCCGTTGAGAATCAGGTGTGTGTACTCTATGCGGTGACTCAGGGGTATTTGGATGAAGTGGGAGTGGCTGATCTTAGGGAGTGGGAAAAAGGTTTCCATGAGTTCTTGTCGGGACAGCATTCTGATATTGTGGATGGGATAAGAGAGGCTAGTGAACTAACTGATGAGCTGACAGAATCTCTACAAAATGTCATTCCAGAGTACAATAAAATATTCCTTGAAGGTAAAGAAACGATGAAGGCTGAGAGTAACTGAGCATGGCTGGAGCCCGTGACGTCAAAAGACGCATAAAATCGGTTGAAAATACCAGACAGATAACTCGTACGATGGAGTTAGTGGCTACATCTAAATTAAAAAAAGCTACTGATAGAGTCCGGGAAGCTCGACCTTACGGTGATTCTGTAGTCTCCATTGTAGAAAAGGTTTGTTCGCCAGATTTCGTGGAAAAATTTCCCTTGCTTAGGAAGCCGGCTAAGTGTAGGAAAGCAGCGGTACTTTTGTTGACTGCTGATAGGGGGTTGGCCGGAGGTTTTAATGCAAATTTGATCAAAGAGGCTAATGTTCTTCTAGCAGAACTCAAAGAATCTGGGACGGACACAGACCTCCATATAGTTGGTAAAAAAGGCATTGCGTATTTCCGATTTAGGGACTATCCGATTGCTTCCGAAGTCGTTGATGTAGGCGATTTACCTTCGGTGAAGACAGCTGGGGATATAATCGCACCCCTAGGAGAGGAGTTTTCTTCAGGGGAGATAGATGCTGTGTACGTGGTGAGTTCAGAATTTCGCTCGGCCATGTCAACACCTCCTAAAATACTCAATTTACTTCCAATAGAGCCTACAGATGGAAAGGATAATTCAGACGAGTTCATTCTGACTCCAACAGCCGAGATAATTCTTAAAACATTACTGCCGCTTTATTTACGAAACTCTCTATATAGGGCACTGGTGGAGAATGTTGCGGCTGAGCAGGGAGCCAGGCGGACTGCAATGAAGAATGCTACAGATAATGCTGGTGATGTACTGGAACACTTAACGCGGACCTATAACAGGGCTCGCCAAGGACAAATTACTCAGGAGATAGCTGAGATTGTTGGCGGTGCGGCAGCACTAGAGTGATGATTTTAGCGAAAGAATTAGGATCGGAGAATGGAGATTATGACCGAAAGTAACGTTGGTAGGGTTGTGCAGGTAATAGGACCGGTATTAGACGTGGAATTTGATCCGGATGCACTGCCAGATATTTATAACGCATTGTCATTAAAATCAGATGGAGATAGTGAGCAGAATATTGATCTGGTTGCTGAAGTTCAACAACATATTGGAAGAGGCATGGTCCGTGCTGTTTCAATGACTTCTACGGATGGTGTGACTAGAGGTATGGAGGTTGTTGATACGGGGGCAGCAATTTCGGTGCCTGTTGGTCCGCCAGCACTAGGCCGCATTGTGAATGTTCTTGGGGAACCAGTCGATGAGCAAGGTCCTATTCTAGCCGAGGATGGAGAGATAGAAAGGTGGCCTATTCATAGAACAGCTCCAAGTTTTCACGACCTTGAGCCCAAAACAGAAATTTTCGAAACAGGTATCAAGGTAATTGACCTTTTGGCACCATACGTGAAAGGTGGAAAGACAGGTCTTTTTGGTGGTGCAGGTGTTGGTAAAACAGTCATAATCATGGAGCTGATTAACAACATAGCTATGGAACATGGTGGTCGCTCGGTTTTCTGTGGGGTAGGAGAAAGAACTCGAGAGGGCAATGATCTTTGGCTGGAGATGAAAGAATCAGGCGTACTCGATTCTACAGCACTTTGTTATGGACAGATGAATGAACCGCCAGGAGCTCGTTTGAGAGTTGGATTGAGTGGCCTAACTATTGCGGAATACTTTAGAGAAGTAGAGAAGCAAGACGTATTACTTTTCGTAGACAATATTTTCCGTTTTACACAGGCGGGCTCAGAGGTGTCTGCACTTTTAGGTAGAATGCCTTCAGCTGTGGGATACCAGCCAACTCTGGGTACCGAGATGGGTGAATTGCAAGAGAGAATCACCTCCACTAGAGAGGGTTCAATCACTTCTGTCCAGGCCATTTATGTTCCTGCGGATGACTTAACAGACCCGGCCCCAGCTACAGCTTTCACTCATTTGGATGCCCAGACTGTTTTATCACGTTCTATTTCTGAGAAAGGAATTTATCCAGCTGTTGATCCATTGGATTCGACTTCGCGTATTCTCGATCCTCAATTCTTGGGAGAGCGTCACTACAACGTTGCAGCAGAAGTACAGAGGATATTGCAGCGATACAAGGATCTTCAGGATATTATATCGATTCTGGGTATGGACGAGCTTACAGAAGAAGACAAAGTTTTGGTCAACCGAGCTCGTCGAATTGAACGTTACCTTTCACAGCCCTTCCATGTGGCGGAGACCTTCACAGGCATTACGGGCAAGTATGTGAAATTGGAAGACACCATCGAATCATTTGAACGGTTGACTACGGGGGAATTCGATCATCTTCCAGAACAAGCTTTCTATATGAAGGGTGGCATTGAAGAAGTGATCGAAGCTGGTAAAGAGTTGGCAGAGGCATAAGCATGAATGTTAGCTTGGTTTCTCCAGAGGGTGTGAGATTCGAAGGGGAAGCGGAATCGATTAGTCTTCCAGCATGGGATGGCCAGCTCGGTGTCCTAAGAGGGCACGCCCCAATGATTGGTTTATTAGGGTCTGGAGAACTACGCTTGAGTCTGGAGGACGGATCCCCAAAAGTCTTCTTTCTAGCGGGTGGGGTTTTTATGATTACGGGTTCTGCGACAACTCTATTGACTGACAATTGTTCTCAAGAGCCTTTGGATCAGGAATCCCAGGATAGTATCGCAGATGTAGATGAGATATGGGAGCAGATGGAGGATGTGGTAGTAGATAAACAGTCAACATGAGGCTGGATTTACACACTCATACGACAGCATCCGATGGAGTACTTTCTCCTAGTCAGCTAGTTGCACTTGCAAGTGCGGCTAATCTTGACGCTTTGGCTATTACTGACCATGATACAGTAGTGGGGTTGGCTGAAGGGGTGCAAGCAGGGCTGAACCATTCCGTACAGATTATTCCAGGAATCGAAGTTAGCTGTTCTGCTTCAGGGGTTCCTTGTCACATTCTTGGTTATTTCATTGATTATCAGTCATCAAAGCTCTCAGATTATACCTCCAGAGCTATCCGAGCTCGAGAAGATAGGATGCATGAGATGCTGTCTAGGTTAGCGAACCAAAATGTGATGGTCGATATGGATGATGTGGTTAAAGAGGCAGGACCAGAATGTTCTTCTTTGGGCCGTCCACATCTGGCAAGGGCTTTGGTTACAAAAAATTATGCTTCGTCGATTGGTGACGCTTTCGACAGATTGATAGGGGATGGACATCAAGCCCAAGTACCCATTCGCGTGTTAGAGGCCAATGAAGCGATTGGATTAATTCGTGATTCGGGTGGAATCGCTGTTTGGGCTCATCCTCGATTGGAAGTTTTGCAAGAGCTTTTGCCGGAACTGGTCACAGCTGGTTTACGAGGCTTAGAAGTATACCGGCCCAAATCCTCTCCAGAGCACGTTCGAAAGGTTAAAACTAGTGCTGAGGAAATGGATTTGTTGGTGACAGGAGGCTCCGATTGGCACGGCCCTGGCCTTGGTGCTGAGTTAGGAGCATTCTATGTCACACCTGATGATATTAGCCAATTCTTATTTGAAGGTCGGGTGTCATTCTGACCGATCTGTATAAGTTCTGAGGAATTCTTTGGTTTGGTTTCCTGGATCTGAAGAGTCCATGATGGCGCCGATCACGGCTACGCCTGAGGCACCAGCGTTCCAGATTTCGGTAGTATTCTGAGGTGTTATACCACCGATTCCGACCACTGGTATGCTGACAGCGTCAACCATCTTTTTAATGCCGTCTGGACCTATGGCACTGCCAGCATCTGGTTTATTTGATGTTCTATAGACAGTTCCACAACCGAGATAATCAGCTCCTTGGGATTCGGCTTCTTTGCCCTCCGAAGGGTCATCTGTTGAATAGCCGATGATAAAATTCTCAGGAACGATGTTCCGAACTTGAGATACTCGTGCATCATCGGGTCCTAAATGGACTCCATCTGCATTAGCTGCTAACGCTACATCGAGGCGATCGTTCACTACCAAGAGTGCTCCCGTTGCACGTGTTAAGACAAGTATCCTCATAGCTGATTCAAGTAATTCATTTGAGTTGGCATGTTTGTCACGAAGTTGGATCATGCCAGCTCCAGCTTCTAAAGTCGCTTCAATGGTGTTGATAAGACCGAACGGTTTAGAGAGTATAGGATCTGTAATGACTATGAGCCGAAGAAGTTCTGGTAGTGATCTGTTAGCCATGGCTACCTAAGGCCTTGTTGAGGGGATGCTACGAACTTCCTGAATAGCACGATTGTGTTCCTGCAAAGTGTTAGAAAAAATGTGCTGACCGTCTGGATGAGCTACGAAATACAGGTAGGATTCCTCACTTGGATATAAGGCAGCATCTACAGCCAATCTTCCAGCTGCGGCTATAGGTCCCGGGGGTAATCCACGCTGAGTGTAGGTGTTGTAAGGATTGTCTGCAACAGAATCAATGGCAGCAAAAAGAAGCCGGCTTCTGCGACTTCCCAAAGCATAAATTACTGTTGGATCTGCTTGAAGTAGGTATCCGAGTTTCAAGCGATTATGGTAAACTGAGGATATTCTCGGCATTTCTTCTTCGATTCTAGCTTCAGCTTGTATAATGGAAGCCAGAGTCATCAGTTCTCCTTCAGTCATGTTTAAGTCATCTAGTCGGGCAATCCTATCTGGTGTCCAAATAGATTTGTACTCCTCGATCATTGTTTCCAAAACAACTTCCAACTCAACTCCTTTAGGAAAACGGTAAGTGTCTGGGAATAAATACCCTTCCAGTCCAGGTCCTGGGAGGGACCAAGCTTTGTGTAAAGAAGGCTCAGATATGTCAGAGTATATGTCTTCTGCTGATAAAGTGATGTGATTAGATATTTTTTCAGCAATTTCCTGGAGCATTAGACCTTCTGGTATGGTCAAGTCAAAAGTCACTACACTGCCTTCTGTCAGTGTCCTCAAAGCGTCCTTCCAATGGCTATATTGCTGCAGGGAATATTCGCCTGCATGGATCCTACGGTCATCGCCAGTTACACGAGCATATAGGCGAAGTAATACAGGGCTTTCCACAATGTTTTTGCTAACCAGTGTGTCGACTAGAGCATCGAAATGCATTCCAGTGTGAACTTTTACCGTTGAAAAATTGCCAGGGGTTCTTTCGGCACACCCAATAATTATGGGTACTATTAGAAATAAATATTTCATAGGTTCTGATTTCGATCCAGCCAACTTTGGAGGATCAGGACAGCAGAAATCGTATCCACAAGTTTTTTGTCTCTACGTTTTTTCTTAGACATGTTTGAAGTACTTATTATTCGTTCAGCCCTAGAGGACGTGAATCTTTCATCGACTAAATGCACTGGAAGTTTAAAGGTTGTCTCAAGGTTTTTACCAAGTTCTCGCACTACTGTAGTCCAATCGGTGTCTTTTCCCGAAAGTGCTAAGGGTAGTCCCAGGATGATATGCTCAACCTGGTGCTCTTCGATAATGGTCTTCAGCGATGACATTGGAAACCTCTTACCGATTCTCCTTTTCAATGTAAGAAGTGGCTGAGCGATTAGTCCAGTTGAGTCGCTTACGGAAATCCCAATTCTCTTTTCGCCCAAATCGATTCCAAGTGACCGCATAAAAATCCTATCAGATGTGAATTTATAGTATCAAATATATAGGCAATTATCGAGGAAGCCCACATAGTAGTACATCGGGATAAATCCAGATTTTATTGATCCTGTGATCCCGATAACGGCCATACAAATTTGAGATGGAGTAATGAGAAAGGATCGGTTCAACTAGTCAATTTATTCCAGGTATTCTAAACCGGCTGATGTCTTCGGTGTCGCAGTACTCCTCAGGTTCAGTCCCAGGGAGAAACAATTCCATTATTTGGTTGTTTTGAGGACACCATTCGCTAGATCGTTTTCCAGAAGTTCTATCAATTTGACGGGTACTTAGGCCTTCTGGAACTGGCCATGGTTCTGGGATAGGGAGCAAAGGTGTTTGGAAGGATGATCCTTCTGCATTAGGATCACCGTAGTAGACTCTTCGCATGAAATTACCCCAGACAGGTGCGGCATCACCTCCACCAGTGGCTAACGGACGTATTTCTTCTGGGATATCCATTCCAAACCATACTGTGGCCAGCAGGTTGGGTGTAAATCCATTAAACCAGACGTCTGTAGCGTCATTGGTGGTTCCTGTCTTGCCAGCTGCGGCAACTTCGGTAGGAAGACCAGCAACCACTCTGATTGCCGTTGCTCCAGTTCCAGCTTCTACAACATTTTGAAGCATAGAAACCATAATGCGGGCAACCAGAGGATCCAGCACTTGAGTGCGTTCAGGTCTGGGATCCCAAATTGTTCTACCTTGTGAGTCTTCTACTTTTAATATAGGGAACGGGCGGACCTTGGTTCCTTCATTACTAAAACTGGAATAGGCCTCTGCCATTTCTAGTGGAATAACTTCAGCTGCTCCTATGGCAGTTGATGGGAAAGGTTCTATCTCACTTCTAATGCCCATTCGACGTGCGGTTTGAACTACACTCTCTAATCCCACCACGTCGGCTAGTTTAATAGCTACGATGTTTTGAGATTTCTGTAAGCCTGTTCTAATGGTCATTGGACCTTCGAAGACCTCGGTATAATTAGAGGGCCTCCATTCTGTTCCGTCCACTTGTAGAGTTACTACGGGCGCATCGACTATTACAAAATTTGGAGGGATACGATTGGCAATAGCCGTAGTGTAAACGAAAGGTTTAAATCCAGATCCAGCCTGTCGTAAGGCTTGGGTTGCGCGGTTGAACTTAGAAAATCGAAAATCACGGCCACCAATCATTGCTCGAACACCCCCAGTCCAAGGATCGAGCGCAACTAAAAGACCTTGTACATATTTCATGGAATCGACCTGGGGATTTTCTGAGGCCATTGCTTGTTGATAATCAGCAAATTTGGCATGCTCAAATCCTGGTCTTGCCTCAATACGGTCCCAGCCTTCCTTCATAGAAAGTTCGGCTGCCTCTTGCATACCGACGTCAAGGGTTGTGAATATGCGCAAGCCTGAAGTATAAAGCTTGCTCCCAAATCGGTCATCCAAGATCTGTCGGACCCATTCTTCGAAATAGGGAGCAGCAGTGTTAGTGGGAGTAGCCCTTTCCGTCGGTATAGGCATTTGCGTGTAGCTGTCTGCTTCATTCTCTGAAATGAATCCCTCTTGTACCATTCTGCTAAGCACTAGATTTCTTCTACTTTCAGCATTTTTAGGGTTTACAAAAGGACTATAAAAAGCTGGACGATTTGGAATAGAAGCAAGGAGAGCTGCCTCAGCTACATCTAATTCAGACGCATTTTTACCGTAGTAGTTCCTAGACGCAGTTTGAATGCCCCACCAACCGTGTCCATAATTAATTTCATTGATGTAGGCTTCAAGGATTTCATCTTTTGTGTAAGAGCTTTCCAGATCGAAAGCTACTTGTAGTTCTTTTAGTTTTCGTATAACTCGTCGTTCAAACCCGATCTGGTCTTCGAACATGTTACGTGCTAATTGCTGTGTTATAGTGCTTCCACCACCTCTATTTCTACCAGTTAATACACCGAGAACAGCTCTGGTTAGCCCTAGTGGGTCAATTCCTCGGTGTTGGTAAAACCTTTTGTCTTCAACCGCTATGAACGCTTGATATACATGTTCGGGAAGTGTTTCCAGTGAAACCGGAGTGCGTCGTTCTATGCCAATTTCCACCAACAACTGCCCGTCGTGACTAAACAGCTTGCTGGTTTGGTCTGATTCGAATGTTCTAATTTGTGCGACCGATGGACAATCTGAACAGAGATTTTTCCAGGATCCTATGGTTAACCCAGCACAGATCCCAACCAGGGTCAACAGTACGTAGAGGAAAGTCCGCGAATCATCTGTCTTCTTAAACAAGCGTTAATCTCCTGATATTTTGTGGTTCTCAGGTTCTTGTAATGTACCGAGTTTGAGTCTCTAGGTTCCGTTTAGAGTAGGATTTCAGAGCCAGCAACCCAATTAACAAACCTGTAACAAACTATTGAAGCCTAAATATAAAAGAAAAAACCTGTTAAAATTAATATAGGAAGTTATCATTGAGAAAGGTGTTTGTGAGCCATTATCACAGAAGCTGGTTGAATTATGTTGGACCTGGATGAATGTCAAACCTAGCGGTTAGGCTTAGGAGGATTTGTGAAGCACAAATCAAGAATAGTGGAAAAGCCTTGGGGTCATGAGCGAATTTGGGCGGAGACAGATGAGTATGTGGGTAAAATTCTACACATAAAAGCTGGCGAAGCGCTGTCATTGCAATACCATGAAGTAAAAGACGAAACGATTCACTTGTTCACTGGGGAGATGCTGTTTTATGTGGGCATGATAGACGGAGACCTACAAGAAGTAAAACTGTCGGCTGGAGAAAGCTACCATGTAGAACCGGAGACAGTGCACAGAATGGTCGCAGTCAGTGACTGTGACCTTTTAGAGGTTTCGACTCCACACTTAAAAGATGTGGTTCGGTTGGAGGACCGGTATGGTAGAATCTCAGGGAAAGATTGACTGTGTAACAGGTTTTAGCCTAAAAAAAATATTGCTTATTGCAGTAGTTCTGTTCCCACTCATTTCTTGCGGGTCAGCTCAGGAGGAAGCGAGTTGGATTAATTCCTCGGACGGCCAGTTAAGAAGGATGGGGGAAGCTATCTTAGTGGATGTGATAGAATCATCTGGCCTTGAAATACTAGAACAAATCCAAGTAGACTATCGGACGCCAGAGGAGATGTCTGATTATGTCAGATTCAAACTAGAACAAGATCTTCCAAAATCTAAGGAGAGTCATGTTGCTGAGAGTTACCGATTGCTCGGTTTATTCCCCGAAGACCTAAATCTCCGTCAAACACTTTCAAGCCTGTATGAAGAACAGGTGATCGGTTTTTATAATCCCGATGACAAAACTCTTTATTTGCAGGAAGAGGTTCCTATTGGCAACTTGGAATCTCTTTTAGCCCACGAGATGGTCCACGCCCTACAGGACCAACATTTTGATTTGAATGCTCTTACTGACGGGGCTCTGAATAACGATCAATCGGCAGCTGTAATGGCAGCCATAGAAGGCCATGCTACATTGGCTATGTTAGACCTTATGTCTAAGAATAATAGAAGTGCTGGCTTAGATATTGAGGATGTTTTAGAGTTTGGAAAATCGATTGTGAATGGATTTGAATCCGCTGAAATCGAAGGTGGATTGCTCGGTACGGTTCCCTTGGTACTTAGGGAAACGATGATTTTCCCCTATATAGAAGGTGCCCGATTTGTCCAAGTGATGCGTGACAAGGACGGGATCAAGTCGGTGCCTTTCGAAGCTAAACTGCCAAAGTCTACTCAACAGGTTATGCATTTCGACGGATCGGATATTGAGGAAATGATTGTTCCAAGGTCTATCGAGATCACTCCATCTGACAATTGGATTAAGTTGTATGAAAACACACTTGGGGAACTGGAAGTAAGTTTGTTCCTCGAAGAATTGACTGGACGAAAGAGTTCTGCCGAAGGTTGGAGGGGAGACAGATTTGTGTTGCTGGAAGGAATAGAGGACAATAGGACTCTCGTGTGGGTTAGTGTTTGGGATACTGTCGAAGATAGGAATGAATTTTCTGAAACCGTAGAATCTCACATAGAATTATTGGGGGAGGAAGTTAGGATATCCTCGATGAGTATTGACGGATTTGCTGGGCTGAGTATAAACATTGGCCCAGAGGCTGATGTGGAGGTGATACTTGAAACAAATTAGATCTGATTCCACGCTAATCCATGTAGGGACTAGAGAGGAATCGTCCTATGACGTTTTAGTCAAACAGGGCGCATTATCTTCTCTTCCCAGCCTACTTGGCGAATATACTTCCAGCCATCGTTACGCTATCATCTCCGACAGAAATGTCGCCTCGCTGTATGGCCACTCATTGAGAGATAATCTTAGGAAGGAAGGTCTCGACGTAGAGTTGTTCGTGTTCGATCAAGGCGAGGTTAACAAAACACGATCTACTTGGTGCGATTTGACAGACAAAATGTTAGCCAAATCATTTGGGAGAGATTCCTGTATTCTAGCGTTAGGAGGGGGAGTCGTTGGAGATGTTGCTGGGTTCGTGGCAGCAACATATATGAGAGGTGTCCCAGTAGTTCAGATACCTACAAGTCTCCTTGCAATGATTGATGCGTCTGTGGGAGGAAAGACAGGTGTTGACGTTTCAGCAGGAAAAAATCTTGTAGGAGCATTTCACCCTCCCAGACTGGTGATTGTGGACCCTACAGTAGTAAGTACTCTCTCTGTAGACGAGTGTAAGCAGGGGCTAGTAGAAGCAGTCAAACACGGACTGATTATGGACCCTCAATATTTTGCCCAGTTGAGCGAATTAATTCCAGAATTGCTTAACTATGATTTGGACAAAATTGAAGAAATAGTTTCTCGTTCTATAGAGCTCAAGGCGAGTGTGGTTACTGAGGATGAACACGAGCACGGCAAAAGAGAAATTCTCAATTTCGGACATACGTTCGGTCACGCAATGGAAGTAGCTCAGCATTATACTATGTCACATGGGACTGCGGTCGGTCGGGGAATGCTACTCGAAATCCGTTTGGGTATTGAACTGGGATTGACTGATCCGAGCACCTTTGAAGCGACAGTAAGCTGCTTAGCAAAACTAGGAATTTCAAATCATGGTTCTCAAGATTTAAATTCGGAAGAAATCATGGACCATTTGCGACTTGATAAAAAATCAAAGCTCGGAGGAAGACGATTCGTCCTGATTTCCGGAATTGGTTCAGTGTTGCGGAATGGGGAAGATTGGAGTCACACAATCGAAGAGGGAATTCTAATGGAATTTCTAGGGTCTCTTTGATAGTTTGTCCAGGGCCTACAGCAGTCTTTCTTTAATTTGAACTTATTATGGTAGGGTTTTAATGTTATATTGATTGGTTAGTAAGTCTAAAAAGGACTGAATGCTATAACTAACGACCCCTATGACCACTCTCAGGTGGCTCAAATTTGAGACTTGACTCTGGTCGAGAGGTCTTACAGTAGCATCAGTTCACAATACTGTGAGAAAGAAATGACAACTTATCTGAATGACCCTCAATCTGAGGGACAGGGGTTGCCGATTGTGGCAACTTCTAGCGTGGCCCTACTTATCGATTTCGACAATGTGACAATGGGCATGCGGAGTGATTTATCCAACGAATTGAAAGTTTTGCTGGATTCAGATGTCGTACCAGGTAAAATCACCGTTAGAAGAGCTTATGCGGACTGGAGACGTTACCCACAATATGTTGTGCCACTTTCAGAAGCATGCGTCGAATTGATTTTTGCACCGGCATATGGGAGTTCAAAGAAAAATGCCACTGATCTTCGTATGGCAATCGATGGGCTGGAGTTAGTTTTTCTCCGACCCGAAATTAGCACTTTTGTACTCCTGACAGGTGACTCAGACTTCTCTAGTCTGGTTATTAAGCTCAAAGAATATGGGAAACATGTTATAGGAGTGGGTTTACAGGAATCTACCTCGGACACATTGGTCCAAAACTGTGATGAATACTACTCATATAACAGTTTGACTGGACTGAGAAAAATGAGTGAAGAGGACGTTGATCCAAAAGATCCCTGGGATCTGGTGGCACAGGCAGTGTCCAAAATGATAGACCGAAATGACGTTATGAGGTCTGATAGATTGAAACAAGTTATGATCGAACTGGATCCTAGTTTTGACGAGGGGGACTTAGGATTTAACAAGTTTTCGAAGTTTGTCGTCGAAGCGGCTAATCGAAACAGTATAGGAATCCAGAAAATGGAGAATGGGCAATATGAAGTAATGCGTGGCGACAAGCCGAACGTTAAAAAATCTGTTGTGAAACTCAACGATTCATCTAAACCCAACAGTCCTGATTTGCAGACTGGGTATGCGCTCATGGTTGATTGCTTGCGGGATCAAAACGACAAAGGTCAGGAGTCTTTAATCGATTCTGATGTTAAGCGTAAAATGCTGAGAATAGATAGGAGCTTTGATGAAACTGAGTTCGGTTTTAAGAAATTCAGCAAATTTCTTCTCCAAGCAGAGCAGGATGGCGTGATTAAAATGGAGGTGGCAGAGACAGGTGGCTATAAGGTGTTCACGGGCCACCACTTAAGCGATATTGGAAGTATGGGTCTTCCCACGGAGAAGGATGCTATTGTAAAATATTTGACAAACTCTTATCAAGGGATTGGGAAAAAGACAGCTGAAGAGGTTGTAGTGGCATTTGGAGAGAAGGTTTTTGAAGTTTTTGAGACCTCTCCACAACTGGTAAAAGAGGCTTCTCCTAGACGTTCTGAAAAATTGTTAGATGGATGGAAAGCCGATATAACAAGAAGAAGAAAAGTCGAAATCAATGGGAAGGATTCTGACTAGAAAGCCTAAAGGGTTGTGGAAGAATCAAGTAGAATAAATTCGAATCAATAAAAGTTTACAAATTTATTGGAGTGCAGATTTTTGGAAATAATCGCTTGTATTAAACGAGTTCCAGACACTGAAACACGAATAAAGCTTTTGGAGGACGGTTCTGGAGTAAACCCCGAAGGCATTAAGTATATTACCAGTCCTTATGACGAGTTTGCTTTGGAAGCAGCTCTCAGGGCGAAGGAGACAGAGGAATCGTCAACTGTGACCGTGATGACACTAGGCAATGATGAAGCCCAAGAGAACTTGCGCAACGCTCTCGCCTTGGGTGCCGATGAAGCGACTCTCCTAAACGGTGATGTAACAATGGACGGTCTTGCCACAGCTAAGGTGTTGGCTCAAGAGATGAAATCTAAAAGCCCCGATTTGGTTTTATTCGGTGTTAAGGCAGGAGATGACGATCAGCAACAAGTTGGACCTATGGTGGCTACGTTGCTTGACTATCGATGTGTAACCAATGTCACAAACTTTGAGGTTCAGGAATCTATTGTTACCTGTAAGCGCCAAATTGAAGGAGGAAATGAAGTAGTCGAAGTCACACTTCCAGCAGTCATCACAGTAACCAAGGGTGAGTTCGAACCTCGTTTTCCTTCTCTCAAGGGTATTATGGCTTCTAAAAAGAAGACATTAGTCACCAAAGATGTCCAAGTTCCAGAGAGTCATCTAGTGGTGACAGGCATGGAGTATCCTCCTGAAAGGGATGGGGTATACATTGTCGAAGAGGGATTAGAGGGTGTTTCAGAACTGGTTAGACTCCTAAGAGAGGAAGCTAAAGTTCTGTAAGTATGAGTTCGATATCTATCATCAACCATTGGAGGTTATAGGGTACTGTAATGTCTAATCTTATGGTGTTTGTGGACCACAGAGATGGTTCTGTAAGCAATGTGACTAGGGAGATTCTTTCTGCTGCTTCATCACTCGCGAAAGAACTTGGTGTTGCTCTCCATGCTCTGGTCTTGGGTGACAGTGGAGCTGGTGACTGCAGTGGTCAACTTGCCGAATATGGTGCAGATAAGATTCTTGTGGCAGAGCATCCTGCTCTCAGTACTTATCTAAGTGAAAGTCACGGGGAGGTTGTAGTTTCAGCGGTGGAATCAGGTGATTACAGTGCGATCATTTTTCCAGCTACCGCTAAGGGTAAGGATCTTGCTCCTCGTGTAGCTGCTTCGCTAGATACAGCGATGGCTTCTGATGTCAGCCATTTAGAGATCGCTGAGGAGAACCTGGAGGCTACACGAGCCTTGTATGGTGGTAAGGTTCTGGTTCGACTGAGATTTACAGCCTTTCCAGCGGTGATAACGATCCGTCCTAATGTCTTCAGTGCCAAAAAAACCTCTGGAATAGGCCAAGTCACAAACATTGATGTTACCTTGCCAATGCCTGAGGGGTATAAGGTGAAGGAAATAGAGACTCTGGGACGGAAAAATCTAGATGTTTCCGAAGCCCACACAGTTGTTTCTGGAGGAAGAGGGTTGAAGGATCCAGCAAACTGGAGATTACTGGAAGATTTGAGGGATTCTCTAGGTTTAGAGGCAGCATTAGGAGCATCCAGGGCTGTTGTTGATGCAGGCTGGAGGCCTCATGGAGAGCAGGTCGGTCAAACGGGAAAGACGGTCGCTCCTAGGCTATATTTTGCTGTCGGAATTTCAGGTGCGGTTCAGCACTTAGCTGGAATGCGAACAGCACAAATTATCGTAGCTATCAATAAAGACGCTGATGCTCCAATTTTTGGTGTGGCCGATTATGGGGTCGTTGGTGATGCAATGGAAATTCTGCCTGTGCTTACTGAAAAAATTGCTGAACTGAATTCAGAAGAGTAGGTGCCAAATGACACCACAGGTTTGGACCGGATGAAAAAAGTTTTTATCGGCGTTTTAGTGTCAGCCATTTTTGTGCAATCCCCTGGAGAAACTCTCTCTCAAGTCTTTCCCGTAGATTTAGAAAGTCTCAAAAAGGAAAGGAGCTATTGGCTAAACCCAGAGTCTATGGAGGCTTATGACGGGGCAGTATACAAGATGGAAGAGGGTGAGATAGTGTTTAAGGGTCATTTAAGAAATGGCCTATTCCACGGACGTTATGAAGAATATCACCCAAAAGTAGACTCTCTGGGTTCAAGAGGATATGAAAGAGGTACCTATGAAGAGGGGCATCGGGAGGGTGGGTTTGAAGTTTATGAGAGCATTGGGAAACTTTCTGAAAAGGGGAGATATCTGAGGGGTGTCAGACATGGTCCTTATTTGGCTTATCATGATAATATGAGTCTTTGGATCAAGACCGAATACATAGAAGGTAGATGGGAAGGTCCATATGAATCCTTCGATAGAAACGGAAAGTTAGTAGCCAAAGGTCGCTATAAAAAGAATTTACAGTGTGGTCTTTGGATCCAAGAGGGAAAGATGGTTGAGTATCCTTCCTGTTAATCGAGTTAGTAATTAAGCAGGGCGGATTGAAATACACAACATCATTAGATTTATCTCAATAGGTGCGCACCACAGGAGAATCAAACGAGTCCCATTCGTATGTTTGTTCAATGCGCTTTCTGATTTCGTTGATGACTTCAGATCCTCGGTCACCGTTGGTCATGATAACAAGACCATATCCCTTAACTTTATGAGCGAGAGTCAGTGCCCTGAATCCCCAGTTACTCCCACTGTGACTGAAGTACCAGCCTTCGCCGTGTTTGCTTACTGAAAAACCGACTGAAAACGGTCCTACTCCAACTGGGTTTAACATCTCTTGAACCATAGTTTGAGAGAGAATACGATTTGAATTTCCTTGCGCAGATAGCTGTATTTCGATAATAAACATGGATAGATCAGTGGGCGTTGTCCAAAGGCCTGCCGCTGCATGCTCAGGATAAACATGCCATTTCGGACCACGTGATTCACCCTCTCTGTCGTGTGCTCGGGCGGCGTTTTTATCATGCTCTGAAGAAATTGGTTGGGCATAAGAACTACGTTTCATACCAAGTGGGTTAAGAATTTCCTCTCTCATTAAATCAACGAAGGAGCGGTTGTATACATCAGAAAGGGCGAGTTCCATTAGGGTGACACCGCCACCCGAGTACTCGTAGTATGTCAGCGGTTCACGCTCCATGAACACTCCTCCGACATTTGATAGATCGTGGCCTTCCAGTATTTGGACGGTTGTTGGAAGCGGTTCTTCTGGATCATACCCTGGGAATCCAAAGCCATCTCCAAGACCGGAGGTGTGGCTGGTGAGGGTCCGTGGTGTTACATGTCGATTTTCAGTGAATCCTTCGCCGTCAAGATCCCATGACACAAGAATGTCATTAATGTCGTCGTCTAGATCAAATAGACCATCTTGCGCTGCTTTGAGTACTCCCATTGCTGCTACTGGTTTGCTTATAGAGGCGGCTTGGAACATTGTTTCGGTGTTTGTGATTTGTCCTGTTTCTATATCAGCTACTCCATAACCTTTCGCCCAGTGGATCGCAAAATTGTCAATGACTGCTAGCGAAACGCCAGGAACTCCAAATTTCTCCATGAGTTCGATAATAGGCATACTACTCAGATCACTTGTCTCAAAGCCTTTATTGTCTCCATGCTCTATTTGATATTGAGCGTCAGAAATGGAAATAGAGCCAGCGTTTTCCAGGTTTGACCGTGTTACTTCCGATGTGTTGTTGGTGCAGGCTAGAATACAAGTGATCAAAAGAAAAAGTTTGGTTTTTTTCATCTGGGACTCCTAAAATCTAGCCTGAAAACTATCAGGTAACTTTCTACGATTTTTTAGACCAATTATTAAACCCTGGGGAATCATGAAGAAGTAGTAGGTCCAGGGTCGACCCTTCACTGACTCTGCTCATACCTTGGGGAATGATGGCTAAGGCATCTGCACTGCCAAGGCTCCTAACTAACCCTGATCCTTGTGAATCAGCTGGAAAAAAGACCAAACGTCCATCCCTTTTTTCTAATTGAACCCTGGGAAATTCAGTGAGATGTTCGGGAGAGCTAAGGTCAGTAGCGGAGACTGCGGTGATTATGGGTCGATGTATGTGTGTACATCCAGCCATAGCTAAGATAAAAGGTCTTACGAGTATTTCGAATGTTACCATTGCTGACGAAGGGTTTCCCGGTAATCCGAAAACTATTTGATCTTTATGGTTGTCTCTCGGTAGGTGTCCGAAAGAGACTGGACTTCCTGGTCTTATTCTTGTTCGCCAAAAATCAAGGTTGAATCCAGCCTGGTCAAGACATTCCTTGAACAAGTCTCCTTCACCCATGGATGCCCCACCTATTGTCACAAGAATATCTGCACTTTGGCCACTGGCTATATGCGATTTAATATCATTAATATCATCCTTAGCGATACCAAGGTTATAAGCTATTCCTCCGGCAGTCTTGACCGAGCTACTGATTAGGTGGCTATTTGATTCGGGTATCTTTCCAGGATCCAAAGAACTACTCGACAGTGACTCCAGTTCGTTTCCACTTGCCAAAACTGCTACTGTGGGCTTCTTGAAAACTTGTATAGAAGTTGCTCTGGTCGCTGCTAATACAGTTATTTGTCCTGGGCCTATACTTTGCCCTGCTTTTAGGACGATTGTTCCTTTTTCCCAGTCTTCTCCAGCTGGTCGCACATTTCTTCCCCGATCTCTATCTGAAAAAATGGCTATCTTCCCAGATTCGTTTTTTTCAGCGTCGGTATGTTCTACCCTGATTACGGTATCAGCTCCCGCTGGGACCGCTGCTCCCGTCATTATCCTCACGGCTTGATTTTCACGGACTTCACCCTCAAAGAAGGTTCCTGCGTGAATAACATCTACGACATCGAAAACCACTGGGTCAGTTTCAGTTACCTGTTTCAGATCTATACTTCTTATCGCGTAGCCATCCATTGCACTATTGTCCAGTGGTGGCAAAGTGCTAGGCGCAGAAATGTCTTTAGCTAGTACCCTGTCCAGGGCATCATCGATGGCAATGGATTCTTTTTCGGCAAGCACCACTGATTCAAGCACTCGTCTCTCGGCTTCATCTAAAGGGAGCCAGTCAGCGATTCTTTCTTCGAATTGAGCCATGATCGTCAATCAAAAACGATAACTAAAACCCACAAAGAGATTCTTTGTGGCGACCCACTCATCTTTAGGGTTGCTACCCAAAGGGTCTGTTTCTGTAGTCAGCCATCCAGCAGGAGTACCGACTTTCCAAAGGTTAAAAACTCCTTCTGTGAAGAGAGTGATTCGTTGTGACAGTTCAAAGTCGAGACCTCCAGCAATTACGGAAGCAAATTGGCTACCAAAATCGTAACGTTTTTCCTGTTGCATTCCAGCTGCTTCTTCGATTGATTGGTCGGCTGCCAGAGAGAGTGCCGCACCACCACCCACTGCTAGATATGGTTGTAAGGAACGCCAGGTTCGATGGCCAGTCAGATTAAGGCGAAATCTTAGATCAACCACCCCAAAATTCAACTGAGTATCACCCAGCTTTTTGCGGCCTTCCGACGCATTGAAATCGTAAACTGACCGGGTAGAATTGTATCGACTAGCGTTAATTTCAATAGTAAGTCCACTACCGACATTTATTCCATAGCGACCGCCAATGATAGATGCTGTTCTTGGCCCTATATCCAATTGGCCTGAACCTATTGTTGCTTGACCGTAAAAGAGTCTTCCACTGTGACGAGTGTCAACAAATTTATACGGTGAGGGAATCACCTGTGCTTTTGCTACATTAGAGACTAAACAGCAGATTGAAGCGATTAAAAATACCCTTAATGTAACTTTTACGATTGAATAAATAATTTTCTCTTTGGGATAGGTCTGCAAATTTAAGCCAGAGTAGGGAGTTCGTAGTGTCGATGACTTCATCAAGCTACATAAATTCACTCAACACTCCAAAATTGTTCAAGGAACATTCTACCAAACTATATGGAAAGCATCCTGTCTTTTATACACCCAGTGACGATCACCCTGTTCATCCAGGTAGGCCTCTTCTTCTTGCCGGCAAGATACTGGCTGGTCTCCCCATTCTGGAACTTCGGTCGTTGCTTGCAGTTCGATTGAATGCCAGACATTGGGTAGCATGATGGCTTCACCTCGAACGGGGACTCCTTCTTGAGCATCCCAACGACCTATCAGAGGGCCGGCTCCATGTCCGTGATCTCCGATCGGATGGGTATAAACGGTTCCGTTAATGTCTTCAGCACGCATCTGATCTAATGTCCGCTCTAATACCTGGTTTCCAGTTAAGCCAGGTATCATGTGGTCGAGTAATATATCTTGTAATCTGTTCGAGTTCGCCAAGCATTGTTTAAGACCCATTGGTACTTCTGTTTCTCCTCGGGGCATCACATAGCCGAGGTGTTGGGTATCTGTATGAAGATTCATTGCTACCAATCCGAAATCAGTCCATAGCAGATCTCCTGGCTGGATAGTTACGGGATCTTCTGTAGCATCGAGTCCACCGTGACGTTGCACGTCTACGTTTGTTTGAAACCAAGTCGTATATCCGAGCTCTTGCAATTTCTGGCGCATCCACCACCTAACGTCATCTGTTGTAGTGGTTCCTGGGGTGATTACAGAATTGGAGAAAGCCTCTGAAATTAGTGCATGGACCGATTCTTGAATCTTTCGGTACCTTGGTAACATTTCTGGGATTCTGAGAGAAATATAGTTCATGGCAAGTTTAGGTTCACGTATGACTCGACTGCTATATGTTTCTCCAATTGCCTCCATTAGGGCTTCATGCTCTCCCGTGTGCAGGCCATCTGAGAATGCCCATACAGGGTCAATATTGAGAACTATGTTATCTGGGTCTCTATCTTCAATAAGTTCGCGAAGTAAATTCCATTGTTCATTGCCAACGAGTTCTGCTGTAGGTTGTGTTGGAGCGGGACGGGTTGAACGGAATGCTTGGAAAAGTCCTCCTTGACTGGTACCGCCGAGGGCTAGCTTTTCCACCGTCCCATCATCCCTTTTCGTGAACACGTATATTGATCTGCGACGAGCGGCAAAGGTTGTCGGTGAGGTTATAGACCAAAAAACCGGATCTTCAGCGTATTCACGCATCGAAAGGATCCACATGTCAGTGTCGTATTCCAGCATTAATTTTGGCAATACTCTTTCTAACCGGATCTTCAGCCACTCCTGTTGTTCAACTGCTTGTTCTCTCAGAGTAGGAAGGGGTTGATAAGATTCGGTAGAAATACTTTCAGTTTGTTGAACATTTTGGCAACTCATTGGCAATAAAATGAATACCACTACTGCCATAGTTCTGATAAATGACATGGGATTAATCCAGCTTATAATTTTCTTATTTGTAGTCCACTCATAGTGCTACAACAACTGGGTTTTGCGCAACCTAAAAATGTTTTCGGGCTTTTGTCTGCCTAGGGTTTCTGTCCTATATTTATCTATTCTTTTTTCCACATCCTCTTCGGTGAATGCGTTGATAATATGATTGGGCAGATAGCAAGAGTGGGTCAGTTCGCTGTGATGTTATCCTTTGTGTGCAATTTTACGCCGGTGGAAGGGCTTTTTGCTCAAATTGCAGTAGTAGATAAAGAAGAGAATATACGAGCTAGTGAGAACGGAATACTGTTGGGACAGATGACAGAGGGCTCCGAGCTGGAATTCCTCGCTTCGAGGGATAACTGGTTACAGGTAAATTTAGAAGGTTGGGTCTGGGAAGAATCACTTCAAGCAGTGGATACAGATGATTTTGATTTGAGGGTATCCGCTGCGGAAGGTGAAAACATTCGCAATAGGCCTCAAGGATTGATTGTTGGGCGGCTGGAAAATGGCACTCTTCTAGAATCTGTTGAGAGAGTTTCTGGATGGATCCGTGTGCAAAGGAAGGTGTGGATTTGGTCCGAATCGGTCGATGTGCAGACGATGAATATGGAATCTGAAATTGGCAGTGCTAAAGTGGGTAAGATAGAGCCTGAGTGGTTAGCATTAGGAGAAGGCCTGGCTGTATTAGACGGTCCGAACGGTGATACCTTGGTCAGGGCTCAACAGCCTTCTACATTCGAAGTGCTCGCAAGACAGGGTAATTGGGCACAGGTCAGTATTAAGGGTTGGCTCTGGGCGCCAGAAACGTCTGAAGATCTTGAGAGACTTCCAGTACTGGTAGATGTGAATATAGATGACCTCTCAGATAGGCCACACGAATTCGAAGGAAGGTTTTTGCAATGGGATCTCCAATTTGTAACGATTGAAAAGGCTGATGGAATACGTTCTGATTTTTATGAGAATGAAAATTTTCTTGTAACAAGGCTGGCCAATACTGAGGATAATTTTATTTATGTCACTGTTGGTTCAGAATTTTTTGAAGAGGTATCGTTTTTAAATCCGATGGATGAGGTTCGCGTTGTGGGACGTCTCAGAACAGCTTCTGAAAAACTAACGAATGCCCCCATATTGGAACTAATGTCATTAGAACGGAAAATACCTTAGAAAAGGTTGACCACTTATCTCAACAATGAACTCTTAAGGATTTCTTTCTTTACTGACGTTGACCGTTCCAGAGTCCGATTTTTCCTGCCTTGTAAGCCATAGTCCTACTAGGATAACTACTGTTCCAATAAGTTGAGCTATGGATGGGATTTCTCCTAGCCAAACAAGGGCAGTCAGTAGGGCGATTACAGGAACTAAGTTCGAGAAGGCTGCTGTTCTCGGGGCGCCGATTTTTTCCAGGCTGTAATTCCAAAAGTAATAGGCAATAGCTAGAGCCATGACTCCAGCATATGTAACCCCTATCCAGGATAGCATGGGAACGCTCCTCAAATCCATGGACCATAGTGACTGTGCCCCAGCGAGTACTAGGCCTGGTGTAGCTATGCAAAGAGTCCATGTAGTTACAGCTAGGGCTCCATATTCGCGTGTTAAATTCTGAGAACCGACAGTGTATGTGGCCCAAGTTATAGCTGATAACAGTACTAACAGATCACCAACAGGGAGATTTTCAGATAATGAAAAATTCTTGTCGCCTCCTGAAACAACAAAAAAGATGCCAACCAGAGTGATAATGATACCAGCCCAAACCCCCATGCCATAGGTCTCTTTATTTATGGCTGTGGCCAGTAGTATCGTCCATATTGGAACTGTAGCTAGAAGAAGTGAAGAGTTGCCAGCAAGTGTTTTATCGATACCGTAGATAAAGAGAAGCTGGTAAACGATGTTACCCAGGATGCCAAGTAGGATGATTTTCAGCCAGTGTTTTTTCTTGGGCATTGGGATAGGTCCCTTGAGCCTTAGCATGGCGAGGAGAACTAGGGCTGCCATAGGGAATCTGACGGCATTAAATGCTAACGGGTCAAAATAGACCAGGGAAACCTTGATAACTGAGAAATTGATACCCCATATCAGACAAACAGTGACCAAAGCTAGATCATTCCATGGAATACCTGAGGAGATTTGTTTCCTAGGATCCTGGGATTGCGTCTTAACCAAGTAAGAGCCTTTCGATTTATAAGTGGCCTAAAGAACGATCCTTATACTTTTCCGAAAGATAGTCTTTAGTGTGTCTTGTTTCTATAACGTTGAAAACTACTGGATTATTCTTGGATGTCTACAGCAGGTTTTCATGACAAAGAACCATTAATTCCTAATCTACTTAGAGTTGTAATTACAGTGACTCAAGGAGATTCTTGAATTGCCAACTATGCTTCCATTTGACATTATGATGGCTAAATTCAAAAACTCCAAACAAATTGAAAGAACTAGTCTGAAGCTCCTTAATTCAAAAAAATGGGAACTAAATAAAATGGAAGTTTCATGAGAAAATTTTTGGATCATAATGGCAATTTTTGGATCGCAACAGCCAAGGAAGACTCCACTATGGATTATAAAGGTCGCTACTATATGTACCTGCGAGAGGAAAATGGGACTGAGGCTAAAGGCTATGCTCTTTCCGATGTCCGATGGAATAGCGAAGAAGTAGCTAGCAGAACACTGAAGACAATGTCTGATGTGGAATTAAGAAGACGTTTAAGATCAGCCAGAGGACGTGGCTGAAGGTTGCTTGATCGCAAAAGTAAACGAAGTAGACTTCAATTCACGGAAAACGTTTTTACTGGGTATGTTATTGCCAATGTGTTCCTGGTGTTCTTTGAAAATCAGCAAGATGAGAACCGATCAGGTTTTCGATCCGCTTAGAAGAATTTGTGGATCGTAGTCCGTTGGAAATAATACTGAAAAGCAATTCCTCTTGATCTCTGGTTTTAACAACTCCGGTGAGTGCGGATACCCCTTCTATCGTACCTGTTTTGGCTTTTAAATTTCTTGCTGCAGGAGTTCGATACATCCTCCTTAGGGATCGTCCAGCTTCGGGGAGTGTCGAAAGGAAAGTCTGCCATTGGCCACTTTTTGCTATGTGAGTAAGAAGTTGAATAAATGCTTCTGGAGTAGATTTATTGCTAGCTGATAAACCGGATCCGTCACTGATTTCGATGTGTTGTCTTTGAATTCCCACTTCCTCTGTTAAAAATTTCCGTATTGTCTTGGTCCCTCCTTCAAATGATCCGTTTTCGCCGGTAATTCGTCCCATTGTTTTAAATAAAGATTCTGCAAATAGGTTGTGACTTTCGTGATTCAGTACTTTTAAGTATTCAAGTATTTCGGGAGAGACATGTTGCGACACCAAATGTGGAGATTGGACAATATTGTCTGATGAATTCTGGTTGGTTGATCTGGAGATCTTGGAAAACTTTCTATTGTTGATTGATTTTGCATTCCCCCTTATCTCTATTCCATTAGAAAGTAACATTGTCTTGAGTTCTGTAGCCGCTAGTAAAGCAGGGTCTGGGACGGTTAAACGTCTCCAAATACCTGGACTTCCAGTTCGGATCTGCCCATAAATATGTACCTCAGAATCGGGGGTTTCTCTATCTAGCCACAGTGGGGCTGTTGGCCGACCAGCTACGGTGCGTGCAGTATTATAGATGGGTAACGAGAAATCTTCATGATCATAATAGATATAGGGTGTCGCGCCAGTGATTCCAGCAGGAAGAATTTGCAGAGTGACTACATTTTCATTAATAGAAAGGGCTGAAACAGGAGCAGTAAACCAGTCGTTCAAATCCTTGTTATTCCACTCCGGTCCAATTTCAGGACCAGAAAAATAGGTCGCATCGCCTATGACGTCCCCTTCAATAACTTTAACGCCCGCTTGCTCCAGACTGACAAGAAAGTCTTGGTACATTTGCGCTTTATTTTCAGAAAATCGCTCTGAAATTCCTGGGTCTCCAGTACCATATAGAATTAGATCCCCTTGCAGATGACCGTTTAGGACCGATCCATCTCGATAGAGAAATGTATTATACCTGAATTTGGATCCCATGAGATGTAAAGCGGCCACCGTTGTATAAAGTTTCATGTTAGAAGCTGGAGACAACTTTTTGTCCTTGGCATGTGCAAACAGGGTGTCCCCGTTCTCAAGGGATACCACTAATACTCCCCAGTTTTCTGATCGTTGCTCACGAGGCATAAGTAGTGCTGTTATACGATCCTTAAGTTGTCCAATTGCGGGATCAGTCACTGCCTTAAGATCTTCTGTACAACAGTGAATGGCACCGTTACTGATGCTAATTGCAGATACTTTAAACAACCCAACAAGAGGAAATGCTAAGACACACAAAAAGAAGCCGTGGCTTAAAATGATTTTTCTTGGGAGGTTCAGCATGAGTGCAACTAATTAGAGCTTCTAACTAAAGGAGCTTGGGTTACATTTTGGACAGTATCCGTTCAACTCAAGCTCATATCCGGTTATTGTGAAATCTCTAGCTTGGGTATGCACTTTAGAGAGTTCTTCTGCACCTAATGTTCCTGGGATGTCACTCACACTTCCACAACCAAGGCAGGTTGCGTGGTGATGAGGGTCACTACGGCAACAGTATCTACTAGATCCATCAACATGACTGACTCTCTTTGCTAGGCCACATGATACTAGAGTGTCAAGGTTCTTATATACCGTGGCTAATGAAATAGACGGTAGTAGTGATCGTGCTTCTAGGTAGATTTTTTCCGCTGTTGGATGAGCTGCAGTTTTGGAAACTATACTGAATACAACATCTCTTTGCCTTGTATAACGCTGACCATGTTTTGCCAGAACTCTTCGAAAGTTGTTTTTGGTAGAACTGTCCATATCGTCTAGAGCCTCGTTTGAATCTCCAAATTGGCCTGGTATAATAAACTAAGGTCAAAAGTAGATTGTCACTAGAGAAGCAAATTGGCCTTGCTCAGAGATGGTTCTAATGCCTAGAATATTTTTCCTGAGAATACGCGAATTTTTGGAGAACAATGGAATGAATGCAAAGCCAAACAATCTGGACGCTCTGTTAGACGAAAAACGACAGTTTGGAGCTTCCGCTGAGTTCAGGAAGAAGGCAGTAGTGCGAGATAGAGGGATTTATGACAAAGCTAAAGACGATCGCTTGAATTTTTGGGAATCTTGGGCTGAAACATTAAAATGGAATGAAAAATGGCACACCGTTCTTGAATGGACTCCTCCCTATGCGAAATGGTTTTTGGGGGGAAGGATAAATGTTTCGGAAAATTGCTTGGATAGACATCTGGACGAGGGCAGGTGCGACAAAACAGCTTTGATTTGGGAAGGGGAAAACGGAGAGTCCCGACACTATAGCTACCAGGATTTGCTAGAGGAAGTATCCAGGCTTGCAAATTCTCTGAAGTCATTAGGGGTGAAAAAAGGAGACAGGGTAGCAATCTATCTTCCAATGATACCTGAGGCTGCGATAGCTATGCTGGCCTGTGCTAGAATTGGAGCGGTGCATTCCGTGGTGTTTGGTGGGTTCAGTCCACAGTCACTAGCTGACAGAATTAATGACCTGAGAGCCACATGTTTAATTACAGCAGACGGTGGTTATAGGAGAGGTGGAGTTGTCCCATTGAAGATTAACGCTGATAAGGCATTAGAGTCATGTGTGACAATAGAGAAGGTTGTTGTTGTAGCAAGAGCAGGACAGCCCACGAAGGAGTTTTCGGCTGAAATGCAGAACGGTAGGGACCATTGGTATCACGAACTAATCAGAGGGGCTGAATCTAACTGTAGCCCCGAAGTAATGGATTCAGAGGATCTCTTATTTGTGCTTTATACGTCAGGAACTACTGGGAAACCGAAGGGGATAGTTCACACTACAGGTGGATATTTAACGCAAGTGGTCGCCACCACAAAATGTGTTTTTGACCTACAGGAAGATGATGTGTATTGGTGTACTGCAGATGTGGGTTGGATTACAGGCCACAGCTACATCGTTTATGGACCTCTTGCAAATGGGGCTACTGTTTTGATGTATGAAGGTGCCCCAGATTGGCCTGATAAAGGAAGGTTTTGGGAAATTTGTCAGAAATACAATGTAAGCATCTTTTATACTGCTCCTACAGCAATCAGAGCGTTCATGAAATGGGGAAAAGAATGGGTACAAAAATACGATCTATCGTCCCTGCGCTTATTAGGTACGGTTGGAGAACCGATCAATCCAGAAGCATGGGTGTGGTACCACGAAGTCATAGGAGAGGAGCGATGTCCGATCGTAGATACATGGTGGCAGACTGAAACTGGCGCCATCATGATCTCCACATTACCAGCGGTTTCCCAGACACGTCCGGGAAGTGCAGGTGAAGCTTTTCCAGGAATTTGCACTACCTTGCTTGATGAAGATGGAGAGTCAGTGAAGGCAGGGTTTTTGGCGATAACGGAGCCATGGCCTTCGATGCTCAGAACCATATATGGGGATGATGAAAGATATGAAGATACTTATTGGTCAAAATGGAACGGAATTTACTTTCCTGGTGACGGGGCTAAAATCGATGAGGACGGTTTTTTGAGCATATTAGGACGGGTTGATGACGTTCTCAATACAGCGGGACATCGTATCGGTACCATGGAGGTCGAGAGTGCTCTTGTAGATCATCCATCAGTAGCTGAGGCAGCGGTTGTTGGAAAATTTCATGAGGTGAAAGGGGAGGCCATAGCAGCGTTTGTAATACTAAAAGAAAAATGGGACGCTTCTGATGAATTGGTGATGGATATAAGGAACCATGTGGCTGAGAAGATAGGTGCTATTGCCCGCCCAGATTCAATAGTCATAACTGCTGATCTTCCTAAAACGAGATCAGGGAAAATTATGCGAAGGCTGCTTAAGGATGTAGCTGAAGGTAAAGCTTTGGGGGATACAACCACTCTAGCGGACCCCTCGGTAGTACAAGGTCTCAAAAAGCAATATTTGTCTGAACAACAATAATTTTATCAGTCAGAAGAATTTGTTTTTGCAGTAATGGGCTTGTCTTTTATTTTCCTTGCTGGAATACCCGCATACACTGAATGAGGTTCAGTATTACGGGTAGCTACTCCAAAAGATCCGAGCATCGTCCCTTCCGCCATATGCACACCAGACATTACGGTGGCATGATAGGTGATCCGTACTCCATCACCAATTATGGTTACAGGAGTCTCAATTTTTTGTCCCTCCACTATATCGTGTGAATGACTGTAGATATTTGCAAAATCAGAGACTGACGCACCATCACCGATTTTGATTCCACCTCGGTCATCGAGGAGAACATGTCGGTGTATTATTACATCGTCCCCCACTTCCAGATTGTACCCGTATGACAATTTGACATAATGAAAAGCTTTGAAATTTTTACCGCATTTGTGAAAAATCCTCTTCGCTAGCATACGTCTAAACTTGACCCCCAGGTCTACATTTTCGGAGAGAGGACTTTGGTCGAACATCTCCCATAACCAAATAAGTGGTTTTACCCTGTAATATCTCTGCAAATCCACATCAGCATAATATTCAGGTTCCAGAGTTACATTTCGTGGGTCGAGATTTGCAATCAATACTTTGTCAGAAAGACTGAGATCTTGTGGTTTCTTATTAGTAAGTGTTGGGTAGTGTATATCAGTTAAAATCCTTCTACAGAGTTCGTAACGGTCGCAATCTTGGTTTTCTAACTCGGAGTCAATAGAGTGTAACCACTCACTGTACACCTGTTCAGTTGATGAAGGCAGATTGATTAGCCGGTTTGGAAGAAATCTCATTTTATGTGACCCTCATACATGGCTTCTGGATTCCGATATCCTATTTGTTTATAGAGAAAACAATAGTTTTTTTTTGAGTAAAAGGAAACTGACAGTGCACTATCAGTTTTTCGTTATTTTCAAAAAGGGTTGACACCTAAAGTCATTCTCGGATAAAATTTTACATGAAACTAGAAACTATCGAAACGCCTGTTCGTTTGGCACTGCCGTGGTGGAGTGCTCGAGCGGGCGTTCGTCTTATCAATGGACTGGGCGTGGTATGGCTCTAATACTGAAAGAATCTCTGACATTCGATGATGTGCTCTTAGTACCTCAGCACTCGACTGTTCATCCAGAGGATGCTTCAGTGGTTTCCTGTCTTACTTCAGGAATTTCTCTAAATGTTCCGTTACTGACAGCTGGGATGGACACCGTAACAGAATCAGCTATGGCTATTGCTGCGGCTCGGCAAGGTGGATTGGGAGTGATTCACAAGAACCTTTCTGTCGAGAAGCAGGCTCAGGAAGTTGACAGAGTTAAACGTTCCGAAAGTGGAATGATTAGAGATCCTATTACCCTGGCTCCTCAAAAAACTCTTAGGGATGCCCATCAATTGATGAAACGCTTCTCCGTTTCTGGTATACCTATTGTTAGGGAAGATGGCTTGTTGTTGGGAATCATTACTAATAGAGACCTACAGTTTGAAACCGATTTAGATCGAGAAATTCAGCAGGTAATGACTTCAGATAAATTGGTGACTGCACCGGTTGGTACCACCTTGGAGGATGCGGAAAGGATCCTGCATCAGTACCGGATAGAAAAACTTCCAGTTGTTGATGGTAATGGTATTCTTCAGGGTCTTATCACAGTTAAGGATATCAACAAGAGACGTTTATATCCTGATGCTTGCAAAGATGGTCATGGACGTTTACGGGTAGGCGGTGCGATCAGTGCTTCTGAACCCGACCTTGATAGAGCTGCATCTCTAGTGGAAGCTGGAGTAGATGTCTTAGTGATTGACACAGCTCACGGTCATGCAGAGGGGGTGCTTAGGGCGGTCGAACGAACAAAATCTAGTTTTCCCAAAGTGGATCTGATTGCAGGGAATATTGGAACGAAAGAGGGAGCCAAAGCACTATTGGACAGGGGTGTTGATGCAATCAAAGTAGGGGTTGGACCTGGATCTATCTGCACCACTCGTATTGTGACTGGGGTAGGACTTCCCCAGTTTACGGCCATCATCGATGCCGTTGAAGGGGTCAACGGACAGGTGCCTGTGATTGCAGATGGAGGAATTAGGTATTCCGGAGATCTGGTCAAAGCCTTAGCAGCAGGTGCAGATTCTGTAATGATAGGTTCAATGTTTGCGGGGACTGACGAATCTCCTGGTGAGAGTTTCTTGAAGGAAGGTAGGCGTTTCAAGACAGTTAGGGGAATGGGCTCACTCTCAGCGATGGAAGCGGGGTCGGCAGATAGATATTTTCAAGATTCAGGACTAGAAAAAAAGAAGTACGTACCTGAAGGAATAGAGGCTAGAGTACCATATAAGGGACCAATGTCAGATACAGTTTTTCAGTTGGTGGGAGGATTAAAGAGTGGAATGGGTTACTGTGGAGCTGCTTCCATCAAAGAACTGCAGGAAAAAGCTACCTTCGTTCGGGTCACTTCGGGTGGCTTGAGAGAATCACATCCCCATGATGTTACCGTAACACGAGATGCCCCCAACTATCACCTCTGAGGGCTATAGCATGTGGGTTTATGGGCCATATGTGAGCTGTAGATGACGGGCAATTCCACACTGGTTTTACCTTTGTTTTGTCTCCAGATACTAGTTCTGTCAGGATGTAACCGTAAGTATAACAATGGTCTGCCACCAGCATTCTTTCCAGACATTGAGATTAATACTGAAGAGATATGGTACGAGGATCTAGACAATCCTTTTGTGCTTCCTGAACCGCCTAAATATTTTTCTGATCCAATTGTAGACGGTGAGTTTTCCAGGGATAGAGTCCTCACTGAAGTAACAGATTGGTGGATTGAATATTGGACCAACAGGGGCTCTGGTGATTTTGCTATTTTCCTGAAAAGAATGGGCCGCTATTCAAGAATAATAGATTTGAGGATTGAGTCTCTTGAACTTCCTTCTTCATTAAGATATTTGCCTATTATAGAGAGTGGTTTCCGACCAGAAGCAACGAGTTCTGCAGAAGCTACGGGATTGTGGCAATTCATGCGGGCTACCGCTAGAGAGGCAGGCCTTAAGGTTTCAGCAATTCTGGATGAAAGGAGAGATCCGGTTCGTTCAACTGAAGAGGCTCTCAGAGTTCTTAAGGATCATTACGAACGTTTTAGTTCCTGGTATCTCAGTCTGGCAGCTTACAATGCTGGGCCTTCCAGAGTGACTAGATTGATAAGAGAGCATGCGCCACTGAGTCCTTTGGGAGATAGTTTATATTTAGCTATATATCCTTTTCTTCCGAAAGAGACACAAGAGTTTGTTCCCAAGTTTATAGCGGCAGCAACAATTGCAAGGTCTCCCAGTAGTTATGGATTTGATCCAGTTGAAGTTTCAGAAGTTTTGTTTGACGAGGTTGTATTGACGGATGCAACGTCGGTGGATGTAATAGCTCAGGCGGCAGAAACGACACAACAAGTAATCGAAGAGATGAATCCGCAACTCATCCGAGGTTTTACTTCTCCCGGGAGCGAGACTCGGATTATGCTTCCTTCAGGGAAAGGTGAAATTTTTAAAAGAAATTACCAATTGGTTCCAAAAGACGAGAGACTTAGTGTATTGGAGCATCAAGTGATCAGCGGGGATACTTTAGGTCATATAGCCTTGCGATATGGAGTGTCGGTTTCAGTGTTATTGGAAGCTAATCCTGGAGTGCAAGCTACAAGGCTTAGGATAGGATATTGGCTTAAGGTACCAGCTCAACAAGATTGAGCAGATATCTCTAGGAGTTGTTAAGTATTTTATGGATCTCCTGTGCCAATCCTCTCAGTCCGTCTATTTCTTTTCTGTAAACCATGGTCGATCGTTTATTTTGTGAATTAATGGATCAGATGGATATCTCGCCTTGCATATATTTTGCTGTTTCTCCTCCGATTAATACTCTCTTTCCATGAAGTTCACATCTGAGTTTGCCAGATCTAGTAGATAGCTGTTGAGCTAAGAGCTTTCCTTTGCCTAAAATTCTTGACCAATATGGAATCATCAGTGTATGTGCAGAGCCTGTTACTGGATCTTCATTTACTCCTGTTTGCGGAAAGAAACATCTGGAAACAAAATCTACTTTGTCACCTGGAGCACTTACTATCAGACCTCTGGAATCTAGTTTAGATAATTTCTCAAAGCTGGGGAGGATATTTTTGATAGTATCCTCATCCCTATAAACAGCCAAATAATCATCCTTTCCTCTATAGAGTTCTAGAGGAGTAACTCCGATTGCTTCATTAATCTCCTCCTTTTCTACAATTACTCCAGGGTGGTCTGCTGGGAAATCCAAGTAAATGAGCCTCTCTTTTTTTAATGCTTTTAGTCCACCGCTCCTAGAAGAAAATGAAATTTCTTCCATGTCTTCTGAAAGATAAAAGTCAAATAGGACCCGCGCCGTTGCCAAAGTAGCGTGTCCACATAGGTCTACCTCGACAGTTGGAGTGAACCATCGAATCGAAAACGGCATTGACGATATATCAACATATGCTGTTTCTGAGAGATTGTTTTCTGATGCTATAGATTGCATCACTTCGACTTCTAGGGGACTGCTGACTGGAATAACAGCCGCTGGGTTCCCTCCGAAGACTTTGTCTGTAAATGCATCTATGACAAAAATCGGTAGTATCAATTAATTACCTCCTATGATACGACGCACTTCTTCAAGGCCTTCTTCCTCCCATTTTGGGGAAATCGCTCCAGTGGCTATACGAGCGCCCAGATAGAAAACCATTTTTGCTAATCGGGTTGTCTTATCGAAGTCAATTTTATCGACTTCATCTGATGGCTTGTGGTAATCTGGATGTTCTCCTCCGGTGAAGAAGATTGCTGGGATGTCTTTGTTTATGAAATGTAAATGATCACTCCTGAAGAACAATCGATCTTCGGGAGCTGGATCTTCGATTACAGTAAGTCCCAATTCGGGGTGTTCTTGGAGTATGTCGTCAGTGAGTTTCCCAAGATTCGTATATTGTTTCCCCACTCCTATAACGGTATCTGGCTGGGGATTCCTACCTACCATATCTAGGTTAATGTTCAGTATTATGTCTTCCAATGGAATCGTGGGATTCTCAGAGAAGTACTGGGACCCTAAGAGTCCTTTCTCCTCACCACTAACCGCTAGGAATATTATGGATCTGGCTAGTTTTTGTGGTAATCTGGAAAATGCGGCCGCGGTTTCCAGGAGCACTGAAACTCCCGAGGCATTGTCGTCGGCACCATTATAGATAGAATCACCAGAGGAATCAGGAAGGCCAACACCAACATGGTCGAAGTGTGCTGAGTAGATGATATATTGATCTTTTAGCATTGGATCATTCCCAGGTATGAGTCCCACTACATTAGGTGGAAGATGTTCAGATACTTCATACGGTGTTTCCAGGGACATTTTAACCTGAGGCAAAATGATTGGAGACTGTGGCGTAGAATGCTCCGGAGAAGAGGGGAAAGGAATGCCAATTAGTCGTAGTAATTTCTGAGACTCACCGTTTGATAAGCCGACAATAGGGATGGGTATCACTAATCCCTGTCCTTCAATAGCTGCAGCTAGATCTAAAATACTGTCAGCTGTATTGGTTTCATCCAGGAGTAAAACGATCCCAGCAGCCCTGGTGCGGACTGCAGCTTGTAAGGCAGTCAAAGTTTCTTCACTCTGTAATGGGTTACCTGTTGTTGTATAAAGTACAATTTTTCCACTTCCTTCCCAGCCTAAATCTTCAACCGGATTCCCAGCATATCCTCCGAAAACAACTTCTACCTCTGAGGCGACTTCCTGGCCAGGCACAACCCAGAAATCTTTCGTCCATTCTGGGTTTTCTTGTCCAGCTTCTGTAGTATAATTGAAAGCCAGAGATTGCTTTGTCAGCGTGGTGCTAACGTAGGGAAATCTTTGGAAGAATGTTCCATCATTCCCCAAGGGTTGAAGCTCCGATTCCAACATTCGGTCTCTAATATAGCTAGCTGCGATTTCAAGACTTGAGGTTTGGGTGTCTCGTCCCAAAAGGTCATCGCTTGCGAGAAAGGAGATATGGTTATAGATGGCTTCATCGGAGATGTTGTCTCCTTCCTGTCCGATAATGGTTTGGTATTCGGCTAATGGAATTATCTCTGCTGGAGATAGATTATCCGTTTCGATGTTAGAAGAAGTAGCACAGCCGAAACTGAAAAAGACTAGCAATAAATGCTTCATGATGTTCTTCCTTGATTCGGTTGTGAAGTCAATTGTGGACGGCTATTCTGCTGACCATTGTCCTGATTTCCCACCTTCTTTGGATAGCAGCTTAACTTGAGACATCACCATGGCTCTGTCCAATGATTTCGCCATGTCATAGATAGTCAGTAACGCTATGGAAACGGCTGTGAGTGCCTCCATCTCTGCTCCAGTTTTCCCCACAGAGGAAGCTTCAGCTTCGACAACCAAACCTGGAAGGGTTTCGTTTACTGTGAAATTCACTTCTAGGGAGGTGACTTGTATAGTATGACAAAGAGGGATCAGCTCAGAGGTTTTTTTGCCAGCCATTATAGCAGCTATTCTAGCGACTTGCAGGACATCACCTTTGTTGACTTGATCCTGTCTGATTCTTGCTAACGTCTCAGGGGTCATGGAGATCTGCCCCTGGGCTATAGCGGTTCGATAGGTAGGTTGTTTATCGGAGATGTTTACCATATGCGCCTCTCCAGTTTCGTTTAAGTGGGTGAACTTCTTATGATCACTCCCTCGACTCTTAGTTAGATCGGTCACTTAGTGTCTCCTGGATTTTTACAAGAAGGTTTATAATGATTAACTGAGAATTCACATTGCCGTCTATTAGTTCCTTTGCTTGATCTAAGTAATGATAGCTTTCCACTATAGATTGTGGATTGATTTTCCATTTCGAACAGGCTCCTTCCAGGAACTTCATGGTATCGGTATTGATTACTTTATTTTGCTTACCCAAGGCAAATAGTGCTAGGTCTCGCAAAGCATCCCCGAAGCCGTCCAAGATATGTTCTAAGGTACCGCCAGAAACTCCACCCAATTTCATAGACTCTTGATAAATCAAAGTTTTATTTTCTTGGAGGCAAGCTCTTAAGAGATGGAAAGACTTCTGCCTTGCCGATTCTAAGCTCCCATCATTGTCACTCTCATTGTTTTTGATGAACGCTAATGATCTTCCTATTGAACCTCTTGATAGAAGTGCAGCTTGACTGGCATTTTCTTCTGTAAGTTGTAGGTTTTCCATAAGGAAATCCTTGACTTTATCGGTAGGGATTGCAGGAAGATGTATAGGGACTGTCCTCGAGATGATTGTTGGAGGTAGTCTTTTGAGTCTATCGCAAGTGATCAGAAAGAAAGTGTCAGAGGGTGGTTCCTCTAAGATTTTTAAGAGTGCATTGGCCGCTTCAGAGCTTGCATCTCTTGAGACCATCGCTTGGGCGTCTGCGATTAAGAATACTTGCATGGAACTCATAGATGGTTTCTTGTAAGCTTTTTTCCTGAGATGTTTGACTGTTGCTAGGTAAATGCCTCGGGTCTCATTGGACAAGGAGATAGGACGAAGCGAATTCTTTCGCTTTTCTATTAAGGAATCTAGTCTGGCAGTTTCCAACGCTTTTTCAAGATTACTGGGGTTCACATTTTTTGGTCTGGCCACTGGGAAAAACCAATGTAAATCTGGGTGCTCCACTTTGAGAGCTAACGAACAAGATTTGCATGCTGTACAGGGGCCAGTAGGGGTTCTATTGGGGCACAGCAAAACTTGGGCGACCCATAGTCCCAGATGTTGCTTCCCGACTCCTGGAGGGCCATGGATCAGCAGCCCAGAGGAAAGGCTGCCGACTTGACAGGCTCTTGCCAGAGAAGTTTGAAGGTGATCGTGACCACTCAGTGAATGCATGTGTTCCATCATTCGGGCTGTAGCCATTTGCGAGGATCTTGGGCCTGAGGTCTCCCTTCCTGTATGGGAACGCGAACTTGAAATTCAACGTGGGGACCTTGAGGAGTACCCAAGCCTCCAACAGATCCTAAGACCTCCCCCTGCAAAATACTGTGTCCCTCTGTCACCCAAATGTCCTCCAAATATAAGTACAGTGTGTAGAACCCTTCTCCATGGCTCAAAACTACTGTGGGACCATAACCTTCAAAGGGTCCAGCAAGGACAACGGTACCACTTTTGGCAGCACGCACTGGGCTTCCAACCTCAGCTTGGATACCGATTCCATTCCACCTCAACACATTTCCATTTGGTCTAGTGTCCCTTCCAAAATTATAAATAATAGGACCTCTGACTGGCCAGTCCATTGGTCCAATACTGCTAGAGTCAAAAGTTTCCTCTTCGGCATTGATTGCCGTTCTTCTCGCTAGTTCTTCTCTCTGTAATTCTAGACTTTCTATAAGAGAGGAGATTCTATTTTCATCAGCAGTTAGTCCGTCCATTTCACCTACAGCAGTTTCCTGCTCTGACCTGAAGTCTAGCAAAGTTTCTCTATAAACCTGTTCGATACCGTCAAGATTAATTACTTCATTTAATCTGGAGTATTGGAGTACACTCAGCCGTGAAAACTCTTCTTCGATGCGGTTTGCTCGGTCAACAATATTTTCCTCTAAAGTTCTAACCTCTCTCAGCATGGATCGATCCCTATAAGAGGCTAGGTATAAGTATCTATATTTTGTGAGGAGATCTGGGAAGGATTCTGAGCCCAGTAGGATTCTGAGGGTGTGTAGGGGCCCTCTCTTATAGATTTGTCTCAGGCGACGGTGCAGCACCGCTGACCTAAGGGAGATTTGGTCCTTAGTTCGAAAGAGTTCCTTCTGGTTGTTATTAATTTGGTTTGAGAGAGTCTGGACTTGAAAACGTGTCTCGTCCAGGATAGACCGAGAAGTACTTATTTGTTGCTCAATGTTAACAAGCCTTTCCGAAACATTCTCTATTTCTTGATCCAATATCTGGAGGTCTTGTTGCAGCTGTCTGCGACGTTCTCTGACGGCTTCGAGTCTTGTCTGACTCTGTTCCAATTCTTTCTCTACAGTCATTTGCTGGGCTTGAACTGGTACAATGAGGACCAAAGTCCAAGGCAAGAAGATCCATAATCTCACAATTTGTTTTGCAATTAGCATCACAGCTTTTGGAGTTGTCTTCGAACGGAGAATATACTGGTAACAATTCCAAGTCCTAAGGTGGAAATCATTCCGATCAGTACCCATGTAAAAGGAAGCCAGTTTACTGAGAATACATACCGTGACATTACTTGCCCAGTGAGGTAGGTAAGAATTACTCCGCCCGCACCACCTATTATTCCGGTGAGGGCGCCTTCAAGCAGGAAGGGGTACATTATAAAGCGACCCTGTGCGCCTACGAGCTGCATGATTTCGATTTCTTTTTTTCTTGCTACCACGTTGATTTTCACTGCTGTACCGATGATCAAAGATGCAGCGATGGAAAATGCCACACCGAAAAGTAAAGTGGCGGCCCCTGCTATGCGACTGAGCGCAAAAAAAGTACTCACCCATTCCTGTCCGTATTCTATTCCTTCTACAATGGGGTGAGACTCGATATGAGAGACCACGTTGTTGGTTCCTTCAGGAGTGCGGCTTTCTGCTACAAGTTGAATCTCGAGAGAAGCAGGTAGTGGATTATTCCTAAGCTCAGAAAAGATTTCTCTGAACTCAGGAAGCTCATTGTTAGCCTTGGCTAGGGCTTCTTCCTTGGTCACCAGCTGAGTGGCAGAAACTTCTGGAAGTGTGTTCAATATATCTCTTAAATCCGATATATCTTCGACGGTTGCAACATCTCTCAAATAGGCAACAATCTGTATTCTCTCTTCCATGTCATTCAAAACAAGATAGAAATTGTATGTGCCCAGTGCGAATAGGCCAAGTATGTACAGGGCAAGGGAAATCATCGAGATAGACAACACCGTCAGTATTGGAGAACGGTAAAGGGAAGTGACAGTTTCTCTGAGTATGTAGTGCACTTTAATCTCGCTCTCTATTTCCAGAATCTCTTATCAAAATACCGTTTTCCAATTCCAGAAGTCTGGCCTTGGGGTATTCTTCTATGAGGCTTACGTCATGGGTTGCCATCAAGATAGTCGTCCCACTTCGATTGATCGTCCAAAAAAGATCCATTATTGTTTTCGTCGACTTAACGTCTAGATTGCCCGTGGGTTCATCTGCAAGTAGGAATGTAGGATTGCTTGCTAAGGCTCTTCCTATCGCAACCCGCTGTTTTTCTCCCCCGGAAAGGTCTTCAATCATACGATTACTTTTTGACTCTAGTCCCACTTTCTCTAAAAGTATCTGGCTTTTCCTTCCTATTTCATTACTAGGTGTGTTTATTACTTCGAGAACAAATGCGATGTTTTCAAGGACTGTGCGATTAGGCAATAATCGGAAATCTTGGAAGACGAAGCCTACTTGACGCCTTAGTTTCCAAACTTGTTTAGAAGTTGTTTTTTTAGAAGAAAAACCAGCGATATATACATCTCCGAGTGTAGGACGTTCAGCCATGTGAACCATCTTTAGTAGCGTGGTTTTTCCAGATCCAGAGTCTCCTGTGAGGAAGGAGAATTGACCTTCCTCAATTCGGAATGACACGTCCTTCAAGGCGGTTTCGGATTCTGCGTATCGTTTGGTTACAGACGTAAACTTGATCAATATGGTGATCAGGGTTGTGAGTTATTTTCTTTTGTATTGATCCTACATATCGTGCTTTACTGTTGCCAAGCTATACCTGCTAAGACTAGGTGTCAAAAGCATTATTGGACATTTCTAGGGCTAGCCGAACAGCCTCTGACATCGATGTAATGTTTGCTTTTCCTGTTCCTACTATATCAAAAGCAGTTCCATGGTCTGGAGATGTTCTAATAAATGGTAAACCTAACGTTACGTTAACTCCTTTTCCAAAAGTAGCTGTTTTAAACGCAGCCATGCCAACATCGTGGTAAGGAGCAATGACAGCATCAAAATTTCCATTCAGTGCTCGCAAGAATACCGTGTCTGCGGGGAAGGGTCCGTAAGCTTTTATCCCCATATCTACAAGTTCCCTCAGAGCAGGACGGAAGATCAGCTCCTCTTCATCACCAAAAAGCCCTTCGTCGGAAGCGTGTGGATTTAGTGCACAGAAAGCAATCCTTGGATTTTGGATGTTCCAGAATTTACGAAGGTTGTGATGTAGAAGTTTTCCTTGTGATACTAGCAGGTCCTTATGGATGGAATCTGTAACCCTATTGAAAGGCATGTGAGTTGTAGCTAGGGATACTCTCAATGGGAATCCATGTGGGGTATTTTCGGCACTCATAAGCATTCCCACAGTTGTGCTATTAGTGATGTCACAGAGCATGCTTGTATGATCTATATATTTAATTCCTGCTGCTTTCAAAGCGGGCTTACTAATAGGCCCAGTGACGATCCCTGAAACAACGCCTTCCATGGCTAAAGATACAGCCTTTTCAATACTTAGAGCTGAGATGATCCCTGCGGAGCTCTCTGTGCCTTCAAAAACACCTGTATTGATGTACTGGCCGATTTGTGGATCTAGCCCTTCTGGCCCTACACATATGAATTCCACGTCTGCGTACTGGAAACCCAGTTTGGGTGCGAGATGGTTGATTATCTCTGGACCCACTCCTCTCGGGTCACCCATGGTAATTGCTAGTCTTGTGACTGACATTTGTTATATCACGAGGAATCTGTAGGGAGAAGCCTTATTTCAACAAAAGTCCTATTGCGCAACTCTTCGATCAGACTTTCTGCACCTCGTATTGATCTTAATCTTTCCTCAATCAATTCACGAACGTCCTCGAATTCACTACTTCCTCCGCTTTTCATTTCGATGATTTTTGCTATCCCCCAGCTATTCTCCATTCTGGGACCAGTAAGCTCAATGGGACCTATTATGTCACCAGCTTGAGCAGTTACCATGCTCGCAGCATATTCCGGTGAAATCTCAGCTATTTGACCTAGCGCAAGATCCAATGTGTCAGGCGTAACTGCAACGATGTCAGTGGGAATTTCTCCAGAACCCAATTTTTCTACAAAGGATTGCGCTCTGACTTCGGCAGCTTCTATGTCGGATTCAAGGATGTCTGGTTCGATTAAAATGTGTCGCACTCTTCTCTCTCCTCCGCGAACACGTTCCAGCAGAATAAGGTGATAACCAAATTCGGTTTCGACTGGTGAGCTAACCCGACCTGGAGAGAGCTTAAAGGCTTCTTCCTCAAATTCAGGAACCATGCTTCCGTCGTGCCTGATCCATCCCAGTTCTCCTCCATTCTGGGCGGAGGGACCGTCGGAAAAACGGGTTGCTATTTCAGCAAAAGTTTGCTCGCCAAGCATTGCCAATTGAAGGAGCCTTTCTGCTTCCGCAAGCGCCTCTGCTTTTGATTCATCATTAGCTACTGGCGATAGTATAAAGTTTTCGAAGAGAATTGTGGCAGGGGCTTGAGGTATTTGCGACCGGTTTTCTTCAAAAAATGCTCTGGCTTCCTCTTCAGTGATTATGACTCCATCATCCCCAGTTCCGGATTTGGCAAAGTATCTCTCCTGAAGCAGATCACGTCTGATCATGTTCTTACGTTGCTCACGGAACTGAGCAACTGTCATATTTTGTTCCGCCAAGGCATCTTGGAATCGGTTAGTCGTTCCGAATTGCCTTACTTGTCCGTCAACTTCCTGCTGCACTCTTCCTTCGAGCTCAACTTCGCTTACTGTGAGTGTTGTATCTTTAATCGCTTCCAAAAGAATCAGCTGTTGATTAACGAGTTGATCTAGGACCTGGGTCTTGACCGTTAGTAATTCGTTTGGGTCGTCAGGTCGAGCCCATCCGCTTGCTTCCAGAGTTAGTAAATACTCGTCTAGTTCGGTCATCAAAATTACCGAATCACCAACTAGAGCCACAACTCGTTCAACTACATTGTCTTCTTCCATAGAGGTCTGAGCCTCAAGAGATTTTGTGTAATTCGAAATTGGCAAAAGAAGGAAGGTTACTATAAAAAGGTAGCGGCTCGAGTATCTATAGGGAGGAATAAGAAGATCTTGAATGTAGTTGAGCATAAATTACATCAGCCTGCTTTTTGTAGTTGAAGTATAAAAACTAATTGTCCAGTCCATTAATTTACACCGATTGAATCAGTAATGTTCTCTTGTTGGGGGGTCGAAGTAGGGTCTATTACACTTCCGTTGGATGGTTCAGTGGAAAACCCTTGTAATTCATCGAGTCGCTCTAAAGTCGCCAGTACAGCTTGATCATTAACAGACCAATCTAGCCTCCTTCTGGCACCTACAGTTATTTGTTGAAAGGAAGGGGGATTTCTTCCCGCTAGTAGTTCCCGGATGAGCTGTAAGGTTATTCGATCCAGGGCTTGTTTAGTAGTTTCACCGTCTTCAGTACTGAGGAGCCAAAGTCCCACAGCATCCGCTTCCATTTTCAACATATCTAGAAAATTGACAAACAAGGAGTCCTGGTGTGCAACGTAACCTTCTGACGTATGAATTTCTTCATCTATTGCAAGCTCAACCAGAATTCTGGATTGTGTCAGGTCCATCAATAACTGATCCAGTGTTTCTTCAGGGACATCTGCTAATTGGTCTAGCAAGTCTCTTCCTAAGGTTCGAAGAAAATCTAGTCCTTCTTGGACAGTGAAAGATCCGTCAGCGTAATCTACTAACGAGCGATTTAATGCGGAGCTACTTAGACCCGCTTCAGTGTTTCTAGCCAATTCTCTGACAATGGAGGAAGACTCAATGGAAATTCTAATATCCTTGGACTGAACTATGTCATTAAGAAAATCCGAGTAGGCTTGGTTAATAGTCCTTTCTACCATCATTTGGCGGAATTGAGAGACCGAAGATTGGAAGTCCATGGCCCTTCTGTCAGTCACCCTAAGCAGGTGGATCCCTGACGGTGAGATAAATGGCTCACTTGTTTGCCCTACTTGCAGATTGTAGGCCACTTCTTCCAACTCAGGCATTAACATACCTGGAAGGAAAAATCCCAGGTCGCCACCAACAGAAGAATTGCCTGTATCATCACTGTATAGTTGCGCCATACTTCCGAAGGATTCTCCTCGGTCTAGACGTCCTTTTAATCCAGATCCCAGATCAAAGAGGCTGTCTATTTCGAATTCAGTAGCAGTCTCAGGCAATGCTAGCAATATGTGAGCAGCTCGCACTGAATCTGCTGGTGGAGCTTCATTCCAAGCTTGCTGGAGCTGTTCTTCGGAAAAGACCGTGTCAAATTGTATGACTGATTCTAGATATCGATTGACAAGTTCTTCTTCCAGTTCCTGCCTTAGTATCAGGTTTAAATCGAGATTTGCAAGTGTGGAATCTTCGAGTGATAGTTCGCCCATTAGTGTGTAGTCTATCCAGTAATCGGCGAGTGTTTCGATTACTATAGCTTGGTTGGGCAGAGTGTTTTGCCTTGCGAGCATTTCGACTACTTGATCTATCGTCAGATCATGTCCAGCAGCAGTGGCAACTACGTTTTTATCCCCACCAGAACAGCCAATCATTAAAATTAGAATAGTACTTAGAGTAGCGATGGTCTTTTTGGAAGTAGTCACAGTTTTGCCTTGAGTGTTGTTGTTTTGCTCATTTAAAGTTGAAAATGTTGATACCATGTCAGTGTGCCGTCTTCCCTATTCCTCGATTAAAGTTTCGATCGATCTCAGTGTCTCCTCAAGTAAATTACAGTCTTTTGTCGGACGAAGCACTATCGAGAGCGGTGTTAGTCTTCGTATTTCAACATTTATTTCTCCCTGAGAAAAAGCCTCTTCTAAAGAAGTTAACTTAGGTAGTACCTCAGGATTGAAATTTAGTCGCACTTTTTTGTCTTGGAAGAGCAGGGTTTCGATACCTATTTTTTGACCCAGGATTCTTAACTGGGTTATCAAAAATAGGTTTTCTACTCGATCTGGAAGTTTTCCAAAACGATCTAGGATTTCTTCTTGTAGGAGTTCAGCCTCTTCTAGCTTTCTTAATTTAGAGATTCGACTGTAGAGTTCCAGTTTTTGGCTGCTATCTGCAATATAATTATCTGGAAGGTAGGCCATTTGAGATGTGGAGATATCTGTAGGTGGATATTGCTTTCGTCCGATTGGATTACTGATGCGCGCTGCTGTTTCTTCTAGTAGCTTCACATAGGTGGAGATGCCGACAGCGTGTGCAAACCCAGATTGATCTCCACCCAGGAGGTTTCCTGCACCTCTCAATTTGAGGTCTCGCAGGGCGACGGCAAATCCACTACCTAATTCTGTGTATTCAGTTAGTGTTTTCAGTCGACGTGAGGTTTCCTTTTTCATTTTGTCGGGTGTGATCAGGTAACAATATGCTCTTCTGTGAGAACGCCCAACACGGCCACGAATCTGATGAAGTTGAGACAGTCCAAATTGGTCAGCTCGATTAATAACAACTGTATTTGCGTTGGGCACATCCAAACCGTTTTCGATTATTGACGAGCAAATCAGAATATCAATCTGATGCTTAATAAAGCTTTGCATTACCTCATTTAAATCTTTTGCAGGCATTTGTCCGTGGGCTATTGCTATTCTTGCCTCAGGCAGGAGACGTTGAACCTCTGATGCGATGTCCTGTATTTCAGAAACTAAATTATGGAGAAAAAATGTCTGACCTCCTCTGTCGAGTTCTCGCTGAAGGGCTTGAGATAGCACTGAGTCAGACCAAGGAAGGGTATAAGTCAGAATAGGCATTCGATTTTGTGGTGGTGTTTGTATCAAAGAAAGGTTGCGGATTCCACTAAGTGATAATTGCATGGTTCTAGGAATAGGTGTGGCCGTTAGGGTCAGTACGTCCACAGACGTCTTCAACTCTTTTAGTTTTTCCTTGTGTCGTACTCCAAACCGCTGTTCCTCGTCAATAATAAGGAGGCCAAGATTTGGTATAGATACGTCTTTCGATAGCAAACGGTGTGTTCCTATGATTAGGTCGATTCTGGAACTAGCGACCTTTTCTAGGATATGTTTTTGCTTTTTAGGCTTAGTAAGTCTGCTGATGAGGTTTATATTTACGGGATAGGTGGATAATCTTCCTCTGAAGGTTTCATAGTGTTGTTCGGCGAGTATGGTAGTCGGTACTAATACTGCCACCTGTTTGCCGTCCTGCACGGCCTTAAATGCTGCGCGTATTGCGATTTCTGTTTTTCCGTAGCCAACGTCTGCACAGATAAGCCGATCCATGGGTGTGCACGATTCCATGTCGGTCTTAACTTCTTTGGTTACGACTCTTTGATCTGGTGTGTCCTCATGCAAGAACGAGGACTCCATCTCTTTCTGCCACTTTGTGTCTGCGGGGAACGCATGTCCTTTGATGGTCTTCCTCTCAGCATATATCCTTAGGAGGTCGACGGTGATTTTCTCAATATGGTCAGTCGTTCTTTTCTTGAGAGTATTCCATTTTTTGCCTCCTATCCGGTGAAGGTTTGGAGGTTGGTCATCTCCTAGGCTAGAACCCCACTTCTCGACTAGATTCAATTTGTGCATGGGTACTTGCAGGACTTCCTCGGCGGCATATTCTATTGCCAAGGATTCAAAAGTTTGTTCTCGGATCTTCACTTGGTCCAGTTTCTTAAATATACCGACCCCGTGGTCTCGGTGGACCACATAATCTCCTGGCTTTAACTGTGATAAACTTTGCAATGGGGACGATCCACGAAAGCGTCTTGTTCGTGGAGGATTTTTAGGTCGATTAAAAATTTCTCTGTGAGTAAATACGTGTAAAGGTGGATTCGATGTTCCTAGGGAAAAACCTTTGGATAGCGACCCCACTAAGAGCAGGGTTCCATCGGGTATTTTTTTCTGACCTCCCAGGATTTCTTCTAAGCGTTCGACCTGGTTGATATTGTCACAATATATAAGGCATTTGTGTTGCGACTTATTTGCTTCTTCTAGGAAAGAGATGAGGAGTTTCATGTCTCTATTGATTTCGGGCAGCGGCTCGCTCGCTATATCAAGGGAGAGCTTGCTAGTAGAACACAAATCAACCCTTGGAAAATTTTCCAATTTTTCGCTTGCGGTCTCTGGCCTCAGTACCAAATCCTCTATGGGAAGACTTTCTATATTTTCGTTTAATAGATGTTCTTTCATAGTGGCGGTCTTGTTCCAACCATCTCGGAGCATCTTTTCCCAAGGAGTTTCTACAAGGTTAAAGAGTATACTATTACCAGGAAGGATCTCGATCAGTGAATGATGTGAGAAGGACGAAGGTTCCGCAGTGAATCTGTCTACGAAGCTTACAGGAAGCAGATGAACTTCAGGAACTATTTCATCAGACCGCTGACTTAATACGTCGAAGAATCTTATGGATGATATCCTTTCATAGTCGAACTCGACCCTGAAAGGTTCGCGACTTCCGAACGAGAATACGTCTATGACTCCACCTCTGACAGAATATTGTCCAATTTCCTCTACCAGGGAGGATTTTTTGAATCCACGTTCTCCGAGACATTGGACTAATCGGGAGAAACCAAATTCTGATCCAACTTTTAAGGTGACAGAAAGGTTTTCTAATGATTCTGGTATGAGAATACGCTCTTGCATGGCTCGGATTGTTGTCACAAGCAAGCTTGTTCTGCCCGTCAGGATGGCCTCTAAGCTTTCAATTTGCATTCCATCGATCTGTCTATCAGGGTCTTCGGAGACCTGAGGCAACCTCTCTCTTTGCGGGTATGAAACGAAGGATCTTGGTCCAACTAGAGTGGTTAAATCGCTTTCTATTTCCATAGCTTTGGCTGGGGATGAAGCAACGAAAGTGAGTATCTGATTAGATAAGCTTTTGTTCAGGCTTATCCCGAAAAGCGTAGCTAAGGAACCCACCAGTTTATTTGTCGATGCCTTGTTGGTTGGGTCTGGAAATTGCGCACAGAAGTCCTGAAACTCTTGGCAACTTGGTAATGAGTCTAATATGAGGTTACTACCTCTATACATGCTTAGGGATTCTCGCCAGAAGGAGTTGTTGCAGTATTTTCTCGACTTTGCTCGAGTCCTGATGCGGCCGCGACAGTTTCAGCTACTAGTATGACTAGCGCAATCATTACTAACCATTTCCAGATTTCCATTCCTTTCCGATTCACGAAAACAGTATTTCCCCAATTACCAGGGTCGTTCACTAGAATTGCAGATTCGGGCAGTAAATCTTTAAGGGTTTCTATCTCGATAGTCTCTAATTGTGATTCCTGTGCGGGCACATTGAAGGCCACTTTTGTAACTGTTGAGTCACTTCTGATTAACTGATAAATCCCTGGATTTCCAGTTGCGTTGAAAGTTTGCCCGCCTCTTATTTCCTGGGTGGTTCCGATAGGGTCTATTAGCCCAACTATATCCCCAGGTACTACAAGTGGATCGCCTGTGATGCGATTTTCATGAATGTCAGTAGAAGTAGTCCTGCCCGACAATATCCAATCAAGGAAAGGAATGAGAGCTGCTGTGACTGGTAGGCTAGTAGATTCTTCGTTCAAATCTGAAGCAATAAGCGTGTAGGGCCCCTGTGCACCAGAACCTTTCACCAGCCAAGGTGATCCTGATTCAAGTCGAACCAGAATGTCACCAATAGCTATTGGACCCGTAGGTATTAGACGATAGTGTCTCTTGACAGTCACACCTGACAATGCTGGTCCTTCATTCCACTCAGAAAGTTGAGATTCTCCTGTGGTATTGGAAAGCTGATATCTCCAAGGGATTCCTGCATCTAACAGTGATCGGTTGAGCCCAGGTAACAATGCAGGGTCGTATGATGGCACGACAAAAGATGCGAGATCTGCTCTGGCTGGCTGTCTCAAATTGTTTCCACCAATACTTATATGTAATTGTGCAGTAGCTCTAGGATGCAAATCAATCCTCGCTCTGTCGGCTAGCACAGAAAGTGCCTGGGAAAGAAAAAATGGAACCTCTCCTGACGTAGCTATTCTAGTGGGGGGACGCACCTGAAAGACAAAAAACCTGCGATCATCTACACTCAGAAAATCTGGGTCTCTCTCTATGTGTCCAGTCACCTGGTTTGAACTGAAAGGTCCAATCGGTAAAACAACTGAACTGCCAGATATTCCATTTGATACCCCAGAAATCCGATCATCGATTATTAGACGGAGCGGCACCTGTGTGTTGCCTTTAGGTCCGAGCACTCGTATGGAAATGTGACTCAGTTCATTAGTCAGGGGAGCCAGTCCATTTCCAATCACAAGGCTGTCCAGGTAACCGTTATTAGGTTCCAGTAATTCTAGCGCAGAGACTATTAGTGGTGTGTCTTCAATATGTTCTAGTTTTGAAGTTATGACAAAAGCTGATTCCTGTAGGTCGGAGATGAGGTGAATTTCCTTTAATGGTAGATCTGAGGAAGACAGTATCGCTGCTGCCCTTTCAAGTTCTGTAAGTATATTGCTAGATGTTTGAGTTACTCGGGTGTTGAGTATTGCTTCTTGGATCTCTCTGGAAGATCCAGTTGTGGCTGGCACCCAAGGCTCAGCAGCTTTGATCAGCCAGAGTCTATCTTGGTCACTAGATGCTTCTACACCCTGCAGTGCCATTTCCTTCAGGCTATCCAGGATTTGACGGCCCTCGCGTACGAACCCTGAACTCATTGAGTTGTCCAGTATTATCACCGTTGCCGTAGGCTCATGCATTCCTTGATTATTTTTTAGGAACGGGCGAGATCCGGCTAATACTAGCAACAAAATCGCGCTCATACGAAGTATCAAGAGTAGAAGCTGCCTAAGCCTTATTTTCCTAGCGTGATCTTTTTTCATCCTTTGTAGATAACGTAGCGCAGGAAAAACTAAGCGTTGTCTATCTTGTCGGTGGAACAGATGAAGTATCAAAGGGATGACGGCTGCTACACCTGCTAAAAGGAACAGAGGGGTTAATACACCCATCATCCAAGCCTGCTTCTTTTATGCAGATAGTGGCGAAGAGATTGCGAAAGTGAAGTCTCTGTTCCTATGGTGACATAGTCTATGCCAAAAGGTTGTAGACCCTTGTGCCACTCTTCTAGAGTTTGTCCTACGGCTTCCCTATATGCTACCCTCACATCCGCGACATTAACGTTTAATTCTTCTCTTGTTTCGGGATCAATTAAAAGTGTATCACCTGTAGCCGGAAGTTCTCTTTCACCAGGATCGACAAGGTGAAAGACCATTACTTCGTGCCCTTGATGTCTCAATGATCTCAAAATTTTTCTTGCTCCCTCTGGATCCACAAGAAGATCGGAAATCAAAATTACCAGGCCTTTTCTATTTAATCTGGAGGCCACGTCGTTCAGTGCTGAGTCGATAGAAGTTTTCCCTTGCGGTCTGGAGGTCACCAAGTGTTGTAGGAACTTTTGCCAATAGTGCTGTCCTCCCTTTGGATCGATTCTATTGACCACAAATTCGTGAAAAGAAGTTAGACCTACTGAATCTCCTTGGCGAAGCAGTAATAGAGATACACAAGCAGCAAGATGTTGCGCGTACCATATCTTTGTAGGAAGGCTTGTAGGGTTTGAACTCCAGCTCATAGAGCTGCTGATATCCAGTAAGATATGAGCCCTTAAATTGGTTTCCTCTTCGAATTGCTTAACATAGTAGCGGTCTGACCTAGCGAACATACGCCAGTCTACATGTCGGATGTCATCACCAATTTGATATGAACGGAGCTCTGCGAACTCTGCAGAGAATCCTCTGTGGGGAGAGCGATGTAGTCCCATTATGAATCCCTCAACGACTCTTTTCGCAATCCATTCGATGCCTCCTAGTTGAGACAAGGTGTATGGATCCATCAGGTCAAGCCTTGAGGCCGTCCCTGGTGCAGTGGGGTTTGATATCTTCGCCATACTTGAAGACACTAATGACTTGTCGGCAAATGGCAATGGTTAGGAAGTGGCTTTAACAAATCCGATCACTTAGTTTTTTCGTGAGACAGAGCTGATCTCTAGGTTATGGTATCAGCAGCGGGGAACTTTGATTTCAGGAAAATCTTCCTAGTGAACCAAGATTACATACGGAATTTTTGCATAGTTGCCCATATTGATCATGGGAAGTCGACTATCGCTGACCGCTTGCTTGAGTCAACTGAGACTCTTGCCGAACGGGATATGCGTGAACAAGTCTTGGACTCTAATGAGTTGGAGCGAGAGAGAGGTATTACCATAAAGCTCCATGCGGTCAGGATGAACTATACGTCTGCTGACAATAAGGACTATGTCTTAAACCTCATCGACACACCCGGTCACGTTGATTTTACTTATGAGGTATCACGTTCATTGGCGGCGTGTGAAGGAGCAATACTAGTAGTGGACGCCACACAAGGCGTGCAAGCTCAGACCTTGTCTAATTTATTCTTGGCATTGGAGGCAAATTTAGAAATAATACCAGTTGTTAATAAAATCGATCTGCCTGGTGCGGAGCCAGAACGGAGGCAGGAAGAAGTAGCGGAGCTTCTGGGCGTAGATAAGGGGGAAGTCTTACTGGCTAGTGCCAAGGAAGGAATCGGTATAAGACCGATCTTGGAAGCTGTGGTGGCCAGGGTACCATCTCCGACTGGTGAGCCGGATGCGCCTTTGAGAGCTCTCATTTTTGATTCATCTTACGACCAATATCAGGGCGCAGTTCCAAACGTTAGAGTAGTCGATGGCAAACTAAGGGCAGGTATGTCGATTACTTTTGGTGCCGTTGACTATAGTTACGAAGTTACAGAAGTAGGAATTATGCGCCTGGGAAGAATTCCCCTAAAAGAACTTTCTCCAGGTGAAGTAGGGTATGTTATTGCTGCAATAAAGGATGTTTCACATACGCGAGTTGGTGATACTATCCTTGACGCAGATCATAAATCTCAACAATTACTGGAAGGTTATAAGGACGTCAACTCCATGGTCTTCGCGGGCCTCTATCCCACAGAGAGCGATGACTACGAAAACCTTAGGGATGCCTTGGATAGGCTAAAACTAAATGATGCCAGCTTGCACCATGTGCCCGAAAGCTCTGTCGCATTGGGTTTTGGGTTTAGGTGCGGTTTTCTCGGTCTGTTGCATATGGAGATCATACAGGAAAGGCTCGAGAGAGAATTTGGGGTGGATTTGATTACGACAGTACCAAATGTTGAATATCATATAATCACTGCTGACGGGACTGAACTCAAAATAGAAAATCCCACCTTTTTACCTGATAGAGGGATGATTGAGGAGATATCAGAGCCTATTGTACAAGCCAAAATCTTATGTCCAGCAGAGTACATTGGCAATATTCAAAAATTGTGTCATGATCGGAGAGGGATCTTTAAGAGTATGCAGTATATAGATGCACAGAGAGTAGAGATGGATTTTGAACTTCCTTTAGCGGAGATAGTTTTGGATTTCTATGATAAACTGAAGGGCGGCACCAAGGGTTACGCAACTTTGGATTATGATTTTTTTGAGTTTAGAGCTGGCAACTTAGTAAAGTTGGATATTCTAGTAAATGGCGATATGGTAGATGCGTTTTCGGTCATCATACATAGGGATAAAGCTGCAGAATACGGTAGGGACCTGGTCCGTAAGTTGAAGACCCTAATCCCTAGACAACAGTTTCAAGTGGCTTTGCAAGCGGCAATTGGAGGTCAGATAATAGCCCGTACAAATGTAAAGGCCTTGAGGAAAAACGTGACTGCTAAATGTTACGGTGGTGATATCACAAGAAAACGAAAATTGTTGGAAAAACAGAAAGCGGGCAAGAAACGAATGAAGCAAGTGGGGTCAGTGGAGATTCCTCAGGAGGCTTTTCTTGCGGTCCTGGAAATCGGGGAATGATGATCAAACTGGTTTTCGATTAAAAGCTAGAATACTTGGAGGTTTTGTTGCAGAAAATTTTGTTGCCGAAAGTGCTTGATTTTCAAAGTTATGATAGTGTTTTTTCAGAGGTTGCAGTCGATTCGTCTGAAAATGTGATTTTTGATGGCATGGATCTCAATTGGATCGATCCGAACGGAATGGTGAATTTACTGGCGGCTGGTTCTGTCGTTCGAGATGGTAGTGGCCATCTTCCCAGCTTGATTTTGCCCAAGGGAGAAGAGGTAACTAGTTACATGGCAAGGATGGGGTTCTTTCAGGCTGCAAATGGGATTTTTTCTGCAGAATCGTTCGTTAGTCGTGAGGACAAGCGAGCAAGTTCAGACGTACTGTTAGAGGTGACCCAGATTGCTAATAACAGTGACATTCACAAAGTCGTAGACAAAGTCCAGAAACGTGCTGGTGCGATATTGACCAATACTCTTGATTATGCTCCTAATGCAGTTGTGCAGTTCAGCGTAGTCTTGAGCGAAGTCTGTCAAAATATCATTGAGCACGCCGAATCATCTGGATGGGTGGCAGCTCAAACTTATAATTGGTCACATCGCTTGGGACGTTTGGTGGTTGTTATTTCAGTCACGGATCTTGGCATTGGCTTCAAAGGGTCACTTTCAGGCGAGCATTCCAGTAAATTCGGGAAAGAATGGGATGATACTAAAGCATTGGAGGCGGTATTTGTTCATGGCTTGACTCGCTTTCCCGATATGGGACGCGGACAGGGGATTCAACAGATCAGGAAACAGGTCAGGAAATGGAATGGAATGGTATCAGTGAGGAGTGGTACTTCGCGGATTATAGATGTACCACATTGGTTTGAATCGGATTCCCTCCAGGAGGGTCTCTCGAATTTTCCAGGAACACAGATCAATATCGTCGTTCCGAAGAGGATTCAACATGAGCTTTAAAAAATGGATGTCTTACATCTCGATTGATGTGGGAAGCATATTGCAAGGCTTGGGTCCAATTCCTAATACACACTTAGTAACGAGGACTACTGGCCGAGCTGTTAGAGCAGTAATTGAAGATAGACTGTGTAACATACAGGCTCCTGGACTATCTCATATCGATTTTTCAGAAATTGGAGTGATGGATTTTTCCTGTGCAGATGAGGTGGTAGCGAGACTATTGGTCCGTTTTGTTGATACCAGCCGTCCGAGAGAAATCTTCTTCATTCTAAAAGGTCTCTCGCCTAGTCATTTAGAACCATTGTCTGAAGTTTTAGAGAGACAGGAGATTCTAGCAATTCATCAGGATCCCTCAGGCTCAGTCGAACTCTTGGGGAGTGTCTCTCCTGCAGAATCAAAGGTTTGGGATTTTATTGAGAACAACAAAGTAGTAAGCAAGAAAGAGATAAAAAGTGCCTTTGTAGAAGAAGATCAGAGGGCCTGGACTCGGTTGGCGAATCAAAGAGTAATTTTCCAGGAAATCAACGCAAATCGTTATCATTCGTTGGGTAGCCTGATAAAAGACACAGGACAGTAATATTCTTGTTGATTTAGTTGATGGAACTACTCGGTGGGTAGCGTACTAGACCTCGCGTCAGTGGGGCTATAGATTTACCCTGAAAGTACTATACGGTTTAAGAAGGAACTGGGGTGATGGACACATTGCGGACAGAGATAGATGCGGTACTAGAATCGATACGACCTGCGATCCAGGCTGATGGCGGAGATGTTGAGTTTGTCAGTTTCAATAAAGAAAGTGGAGTGGTTCAGCTACGACTGCTAGGTGCGTGTGAGAGCTGTCCTATTTCTATGAGAACTTTAAAAGAAGGTATAGAGAAGCGCATGAGACAACGGGTCGTGGCTGTGACGGAGGTACAAGCAGTCTAATCTTTCAAATCCCTCTCTTTTAATCTTGACTTTTGTCAGCATGAACCTGCTGGTTTTGGGTCAATTCCTAGGGCCCTTGTACTGGTTAAAACTTGATTGTGATAGTCGTGTAACTTTTGGAGTTAAGATGACTACAGCTAATGTCGAAAAAGAAGTGCTTAGGATTTTGTCGGGTGTAGTTCACCCAGTTACTGGTAAGAACATTGTCGAAAGTGATCATGTTCAAGACCTGCAAATAACAGGTGAATCTAATGTGCGTTTTTCTTTTGTGCCCAAGGCCGACGATCCTCCAGGATTGGTTAAAGAAGCACGAAAAGCTTTGGAGGCTATAACTGACTTGGGAGAGCTGAAGATTAAAGTGCAATTGCCCCAGTCAGGCGCGACTGCCCCAAGTGCCAATCAAGTCAATCCTCCTGATGCATCGGTTTCGGGGAGTGGTCCTGGGAAGGTGCCTGAAGTAACAAAGAAACTAGGTGTACTCGGTGAGAAGACTAAGGTTTTAGCTGTCAGTTCTGGAAAGGGTGGAGTTGGTAAATCAATGGTGGCCACGAACCTGGCTGCGTCTCTTGCGTCCCATGGCAAATCTGTGGGCCTTCTGGATGCTGATATTTACGGTCCCAATATTCCGTTGATGTTTGGCACCAAGGGCCGTCCAACGGTTGCAGGAGCGAAGGGTCAGGAAATGATCCAGCCTATGGAGGCTCATGGAGTGCGTTTGATGAGTCTGGGGTTCTTGTTGGATGAGGATCAGCCAGCAATAATGAGAGGGCCATTGATATCTGGAGTTCTGAAACAGTTTTTGGAGCAAGTTGATTGGGGCGATCTTGAATTTTTAATTGTGGATATGCCGCCCGGAACAGGTGATGCTCAACTTTCATTGGTGCAGAGCATCGACATAGATGGAGTCATTATGGTTAGCACTCCTCAAGTGGTTGCCACAGGAGATGTGGCGAGAGGGATTAAGATGTTCGAACGAGTGAACACAAGGATATTGGGTATCGTAGAAAATATGTCTGGTCTAGCTTGTCCACACTGTAATGAAGAGATAGATGTTTTCGGACAGGGCGGGGTGCATTTGTTGGGAGAAGAAATGGATCTTCCAGTGCTAGGTAGAGTTCCCTTGGAACCGTCCGTCAGGATTTCTGGAGATGAAGGAAATCCTACTGTCGTTTCCAACCCCGAGTCAGTTGCTGCTGAATCTCTCATGAAAATTACTAGCGTCGTTCTGAAAATGCTTGATCTTAAGTCGAAAACCGTCTAAGTCTATTTCTCATCTGTGAGCGGTTTAATGAATGATTTAGAGGAACAGGGGATTTACGACGGGCCTAGCAAAGAGGTCCAAATACAGAAGATTTTTTCTGAAATAGCCCCCAGATATGACCTACTGAACCATTTGCTGAGTGCGAATATAGATAAGGTATGGAGAAAAAAGGCCATCGGTCATTTGGGATGGGAAGTTTGCCGATCGGGTTGCTATCTGGACTCCTGTGCCGGGACCTTTGATCTGGGTTTGGAGTTAGTTAAGGAAGATGACTTTTCTGGCGCAGTCGTTGCTGGTGATTTCGCACTACCTATGCTGAAGCGAGGACTACCAAAAATCACTTCACAAATTCTACCAGTTTGTGGAGATGCTTTGAGAATGCCTTTCCCTAATGAGATTTTTGATGGGGCCATGGTAGGATTTGGAATAAGAAACCTTTCAGATTTAGATACAGGATTTGCTGAATTGGCAAGGTTGTTACGACCTGGAGCTAAGCTTGTAATCCTAGAGTTCAGTGTTCCTCCCAACTGGATTCTTCGCAAATTGTATCACTTTTATTTCCACAATATTCTACCAGTGATAGGACGAATGTTATCAGGTCACACTTGGGCATACACTTATTTGCCTGAATCGGTAAAAGACTTTCCTGAGCCTCAAGAATTGAGTGAAAGCCTGTTGCAGGCTGGTTTTCAGGAAGTTGACTGGAAATATCTGACTGGCGGTGTAGTGACGATACATATAGCTGTCAGGTAGAACTAGCTCCATAGAGCTTGAATGGAGAGACTCAGCGAGGTTCGATTATGTATAAAGGCCCTAAGTTTTTTAGTCCAGCTTCGACAATTGCAGGATCACCAACGACAACAGTGACCATATCGTCCAAGTTTCCTTCTCCAATAAATTCACCGAAAGTATTGTGAATGTCTTTAGGACTCACTTGTTGGATCCCTTCTAAATAAGCAGAAAGCCAATTTAAGGGCAGTCCTTGTGTGAGATAAAACATCTGTCTGGAGATTACTTGTGCGGGGTTCTGAAAATTAAAAATAAATCCATTCGAGATTTCATCGACTGCATCCTGAACTTCTCTAGAATTCGGTGGTTTCTTGGTGATCTCTTTCAAAATCTCGGAGATAAGTTTGATTGCACGCGCAGTAGATTGAGCCTCTGTTTGGGTCATCGATGCTAGGACTCCGGGAGGATTCATAGGTGTAGTCCAAATCGAAGATGCTGAATAGGAAAGACCGGCTTCGGTGCGAATGCGGCTAGACAAGCGACTGTTCAAGCCAGAACCTCCGAGTATTAAATTGCCAATTTGGGAAGCAAAGTACTCTACAGTGCCGTTTAACCCTATTCCGCTGAGTTTACCTGTGATTATTGTGGCCTGCGGAAGATCGATTGGTATCAAGTATATTCCTGGGTCAGCAGAGGTAGGAATTTGGGATCTCTCCTCAAAAGATCTCTCACAAGGTGCAATCGATCTAACTAGTTTGCTGAGCTTAGGGATCAGTTCTTTCCACTTAATATTGCCTGTTACTCCTAGGGTTAGGTTATCCCGACAGAAGATCGCTCCGTGCATGTCTCTAAGGTTTTGGATTGCTAAGTCTTCGAGCTCTAAGTCTTCAGGACGCAATGCCCATCCAGTTGGATGCTGGTCTCCAAAGATCAACCGATTAAAGGTTCTAATAGCTAATGTGTTCGGATCTCTTTCACTTCTTTTTAAGTAGTCCAGTTCTTGATTTCTCCAGACCTGGACCATGTCTGGAGAAAATCGTGGCTTGGTTATTAAATCACCCCAAATCTCCAGTGCCTCATCCAAGTAATTGGTCAAGGTGTTCAAAGCACTGAAGGAGGTTCTTCCATCTCTTCCGAAAGAGATGTCTATCGCATGATATTCTAGTAATGCATCGACTGAATCCGAAGGTAAATTTACTGTCCCCCCTGATCGCAAGAGCATTGGGACTGCCGTCACCACACCCTGTTGCTCTTGGCTAAAATGAGAAGTTCCACCTCGGAATCTTGCAAAAACCGACACAAGAGGTAGTGAGTTGTCTTCCAGGAATAGTACATCCACATCTTCCAGTATTTTGTAGGCTTTGACGTCAGGCTGGTTGAAAGTCAATGGTTCGAATTCGAGATTCTCATACCTAACCCCGTTTAGTGACTGTGCATCTAGTCTGAAAGGATTGACTAAACAGAGGTATAGCGCAGCTGTTTTGGTTTTTACCCAGAAGCATGCCCAGTCAGTCTGAAAAATCATCTGATTGCAGGTTTGTTGGGTATCAAAGTTGCGACAGTCCGGTTCTCAGCGGTAAGAAATTTCCTGACCACCTGGCTTATCATTTCTGGAGTGACCTTTTCTAGGTCTTGGGCCAAACTGAAACCGTACTTCCAGTTTCCGAATATCGCTGTAGAGTGAGCCAACTGGATTGCCAAGTCAAAATTATTCGCCAATCGCCGAATTTGTCCTGCTGAGATCTGATTACGAATTCTTAGAATTTCTCTTTCCGATGGGGGCGTCGCCTCAAGTATTGCCAGTTCATCGTATATAGCTTTTTCTACTCGTTCTGTTCCAGTTGGAGATTGAATGTTTACGTTGATTGAAAAAAGCTTTGGGAATAAATCTCCTGGCCCTAATGACGAGCTCACATTGCTGGCTGTTCGATCATCGACAACAAGCCTTTGGAAGAGCCGTGAGCTTCGATTTCCAGTCAGTAATGCTGAGAGGACCAGCAGAGAAGGGTTGAGAGGATGAGCAGATTCTACTGTGTGCCAGCCGATACGCAGTTGAGGTTCTGCTTCAAAGGCTACCGAAACACGTCGTTCTTGGCGTTGTACTGGTTCGCTTGGAGGGGTCTTTTGCTGAAAACCAATAGGGGGAATATGTCCAAAATATTTATTCGCCCATTGTTCAACTGATTCTGTTCTTACATCGCCTACTATCGCCACCACAGCGTTATCTGGACCATAGTATTGTTGGTAGTGAGATTTGATATCCTTTCTGGTTAGATTCTGTATATCGTCCATGACTCCGACGACTGGTTCTCCGTATGGATGAGTTGTAAATGCTGCACGCAAATGAGCTTCGTAAAGCAAATTTCCTGGTTGGTTGTCGACCCTCAAACGACGTTCTTCAGCAACCACATCTCTTTCAGTGTAAAACTCTCTGAAAACTGGGTGGCTCATACGTTCTGACTCCAGCATAAACCAAAGTTCAGTTCTATTTGAAGGAAGTTCCAGGTAATATTTTGTCGATTCAGAGTCGGTACTTGCATTCAGGCCTCTTGCACCATTCCTGCTGAATATCCGTTCGAACTCGTTAGAAGCGACATATATTCGGGCACGATCTTCTAATTGTATGACACTTTTTTTAAGGTTGTCTATCGTTGGAGATGATGGGCTATTCTTTTGCAAGTGGAATATAGAATCCTCTAGTAAGTCCATCTGATCAAGGAGAATTTTTTCCTTTTCGGCATCCAGGGTGCCTATGTCGTTAGTCCCTTTAAAAAGTAGGTGCTCTAGAAGGTGAGCAGTTCCGGTACTCCCCATGTTGTCATTAATTCCTCCAACCTTATAATGGAGTACGAATGAAACTGTTGGTGAGGTCGACCTTTCCAGTATGATGAATTCCATTCCATTGGCCAGTCGGTAGTTGGTGACAGGAAGGTCTTTACCGTCGCTGATTTGAGTCGTGGCTTTATTCGGCACTAGGAAAGTAACCATTAGCAAAATCATAAGGACTGGCATTAGGAGTTTACCTCTGGCAACTGGGACAAAAGAATGCGGAACGATTAGAAAAACTTATTCTTTGCACTTGGTCTGAACAACTAAGACATTTTTCCCCGTGACGGCCATAGATTCTTAGTTTTGAGCTATTGTTTCCGCTTTTGCCTGATACGTCCCGGTAATTATTTAGAGTAGTACCTCTATTTTGTATGGCACTTATTAGAATCTTCCGCAGAGCTTTGTAAAGCAATTGTGATTCTGTCTTGGTGATTCTGTTGGCTGGTCGTTGTGGATGTATCCCAGAAAGATGCAGGGACTCGTTAGCATAGATGTTTCCTACTCCCACAATGTTTTTTTGATCCAGGAGCCAAGATCGTATCGGTGACCCAGATGAGTTTAACTTTTCGTGCAGATCAGTGTGTTTATACTCTGGAGATAGTGGCTCAGGTCCCAGTTGTGCGGAGCGGTCTAGCCACTCTTGTTCACTGTAAATATCCAGTTTTCCAAAGCGGCGTACGTCATCATAGACCAGAATTTTTCCAGAATTTAGGGTGAAGTAGATGGCTGGATGGGTAAACAGACAATCATCCTGTTGTAATCCCAGGCGTCCCGTCATTCCAAGATTCACAACAAGGATAAGCCCATAATCCATATTCGCGATGATATTTTTACCCCTGCGAGATATGGATTGAAAAGTTTTTCCGATCAAGTTGTCCTTAAATATTGTGTCGCTTCCTCGGATTACATTGGGTCGTAAAATCTGCAGATGTTTTATGGTCTTCCCAAGTATTAACTCTTGCAAGTCTCTTACAATGGTCTCTACTTCTGGTAGTTCAGGCATATTAGGGTTAGTAGCCTAAGCAGACTGGATATTGGAGCGAGCGAGTTCTCTCCACCCGATGTCCTTTCTATATTGTTTCCCCTCAAATCCTATCTTTTTGGAAAGTTCAATACTTTTGAGTGATGCTGCTCCCAAGCTATCTGCTATAGCTGTTACTGCGAGCACCCTTCCTCCCGAGGTTACCAGGCCAGATGTATCCATTGAAGTTCCTGCGTGGAAGATGACAGCTTGAGGGTCATCAGCAACTTCTTTTGGAATGTTGATAGGTAGCCCTTTGGGATACGCTCCGGGATAACCTGATGACGCCAACACTGTGGTCAGTGCTGATTTTTTACTCCAATCGAGCCGAAGGTTAGAGATATTCTCACCATTGGCTATTTCAGTCATGGGTTCCAATAGGCTACTGTTCAGTAGGGGAAGTACGGCTTGTGTTTCTGGATCTCCAAAACGGCAGTTGAATTCTACTACTTTAGGGCCTTGGTCAGTGACCATTATTCCTGCATAAAGTAAACCTTTAAATTCTGAATTGTCCTTAGCCAAAGCCCAAAGAGTCGGTTGGATTATTTGATCCTGGATCTGACCCAGCAAGGTCTCTGTCGCTAGGGATATTGGGGCATAAGCTCCCATGCCTCCAGTATTCGGCCCTGAATCTCCTTCACCTATTCGTTTATGATCTTGAGATGGTAGCATTAGACATGAGTTTTGACCGTCAGATAAAGCGAAAACAGATAGTTCCTCCCCTTCCATGAACTCTTCAATGACAACTTCTTCTCCTGCTGCACCAAATGTCGAGTGATTCATGATGACTTCCAGAGCTTCTCTAGCTTCTTCAGAATTTTCACACACTATGGCACCTTTGCCGGCAGCGAGCCCCGATGCTTTTACTACAATTGGACCCCCTCTTTTTTTGATGTATTCCTGCGCACCAATGTTATCAGTAAAAGATTTGAAATCGGCAGTCGGAACTCCTGTTTGGACCATGAGATGCTTGGCATAGCTCTTACTGGATTCAATTCTTGCTGCTGCTCTGGTCGGACCAAAAGCTGGGATGCCTTTTGTGGTCAGTAAATCGACTAGACCTGTAGCCAGAGGTGCTTCTGGTCCCACGATGACCAGATCTATTTGTTGGCTAGATGACCATTCGGCAATGGATTCTATATCCTCAGGTGATATATCTACAGGCCTCGAGTCAATCAACATACCCCCATTCGGTCGTGTAGAAAAAATTTCATATTCAGAAGAATCTTTCTTCAACTTCCAGGCCAGCGTGTGCTCTCTACCTCCATTTCCGACTATGAGGATTTTCATTTTGATATTCCAGGTTCTATTTGATTATGCACGCTCACGAATCCCTAAGCCTGTCAGTCTAATGTTCAAAGCTGAATCACGACAGTGAGTTGCATTAATGGCAAAGATTACAAATACAGGGGTCATAGGTAGTGCTATGGTTTTTGATAAGATGATATTTATGGAGTAGTCATTCGGGTCCTTTGCTAGCATGGAACCTGATGGGGGCATATAACTCAGCCTAAAGCTTGCTCTATATCCTCTAGTAAATCATCGATGTCCTCAATTCCTACCGATAGCCTCACTAGACCCTCTGTTACACCCATCTTTTCTCTCAGGGCAGGTGGAACGGAGGCGTGAGTCTGAAGGGCTGGAACACTTATGAGGGATTCTACACCACCAAGGCTTTCAGCAAGCTGGAAGAGTTGAGTGCTCTCAGCAAATTTCTTGGCAGCCTGAGGATTGCCTAAATCTAGTGATACCATGCCACTGAATCCATTCATCTGCTTTTTTGCCAATTCATATTGTGGATGAGATTCTAGTCCAGGATAAATGACATGTTCTATAGCTCTGTTGTTTTCTAGGTGTCTGGCTATAGCTAGTCCGTTTTGATTGTGTCGTTCCATTCTCACATGGAGTGTTTTTGTGCCTCTTAGGCAAAGCCAGGCATCCATTGGTCCTGGCACTCCACCAGTCGATTTCCTTACAAATCGAATTTGGTCAGCGAGTTCTGAATCGTTTAGTGCCAAAATACCGCCGATGATGTCGCTATGGCCGTTTAGGTATTTTGTAGAGGAGTGAACCGTGAGGTCTGCTCCGAGCGTTAAGGGTTGCTGATTAAAGGGTGAGGCAAAGGTGTTATCCACCATCAGTAGGCATCCAGCAGTCTTAGTCATCTGTGCAATAGATTTGAGATCACAGATCCGCATCATTGGATTAGTGGGAGTTTCTACATGTACCAGACGCGTTTGAGGTCTTATGGCTTCTTCGATTTTGTTCAGATCGCGTGTGTCTACGAAGGAGAATTCTAAGCCCAAATTTGATAGTACTTGCGTGAATAGCCTAGTCACTCCGCCATAAGTATTTTCTTCACAGATTATATGGTCTCCGGCTGAGAAACATTTCACGACAGCTTCAATAGCGGCAAGCCCACTTGAAAATACAATTCCGTGTTTTGCTCTTTCCAGTGCTGCAAAGTTGCCTTCTAACGCTTCGCAGGTAGGGTTCTTTACCCTTGCATAGTCGTATCCATCAACAGGGTCTGCGACTCCAGGCTGAACAAAGGTGGAAGTTTGGTAAACAGGAGTGATGATCGCTCCTGTTGAGGGATCTGGCTGTTGTCCAGCGTGTATACTTAGTGTTCCAAAACGCAGGTTTGGATTTATTTTTTTCATTGTTAGTATGCTCGTATATGTTCCATGTTTGGAAAAGGCGATCAATTTCCTACTGCAATGTAGCAAAACCTCTAGTGACTTTGCTACGGCTAGTCGTTGAGGTCGTTTACTAATATTGGTAGTGTTGTATGCAGTAAATAGGGCATCAAAACCATACTGTCCACCCTAAAATGGCGGAAAATGACACAGAAAATCCCAGAAGGCCTGATGGTCAGTGTATCGGGATTCCGTGGTCGAGTGGGCGATCCTCTGACCCCTGAACTTGTTTGTGAATTGGCTGGGGAGTTTACTTCTTTTCTCAGAGAGCGGAATAATGGCAAAGTATTGGTTGTGGCGAGGGATTCAAGAACTTCGGGATCAATGCTAGCTCGAGCAGTTTGTGCGGGCATCTTGTCCAGGGGTGTGAACGTTCTAGATCTCGGGATAGTGGCGACTCCAACTGCTATGCTTACAGTAGAAAAGAAAAATGCTTTGGGTGGCATAATGATTTCAGCAAGCCACAATCCCGCAGAGTGGAATGCGCTCAAGTTGGTTTCTCATGACGGAAGTTTTCTAGATGTCACGATGATGACTTCTTTCCTCAATTCTATCTCTGAAGAAAGCCAAGGGAATCTTGCGCCTTGGGATCAGTTGGGGAGTTATCAATCAGAAGAAAATGCTTCTGACACACATGTAAAAGAAATCCTGAATTTGTCTGTTTTAGACTTGCAGAGATTACGAAAGCGCAAGTTCAAAGTTGCTTTGGACTGTGTCAGAGGAGCTGGAGGAGTCATTATGCCTTTATTGTTAGAGGCTCTTGGATGTGAAGTTGTAGCGATACATACGGAAGTCGATGGTAAGTTTCCGAGAGATCCTGAACCAACCGCAGACAACCTGCTGGAGCTAAGTCATCTAGTGAAAACAACGGGGGCAGAGGTGGGCTTTGCGGTTGATCCAGATGTGGATCGCCTTTCCTTGGTTGATGAGCATGGAACGCCCTTAGGTGAAGACATGACTTTGGCTTTCGCCACCGATGTAGTTCTTAATAACAGACCAGGAAGCGTAGTGACTAATTTGTCTACCAGTCAGGTCATCGATGATGTGGTACGCCATCATGGAGGCCAACTGACTCGCACGTCTGTTGGGGAAATCAATGTAGTAAGGGGAATGCAAAAACAAGAGGCTCCTATAGGTGGAGAAGGGAATGGCGGTGTAATTCTATCTGAGCTTCACCACACCAGAGATGCTCCTTTGGCAGCGGCTCTGGTTTTACAGCATTTACTTGAAAGGAATGAAGCTCCGTCAGAATGTGCTAGCAGGTGGCCTAGGTACGTTATACAAAAAACAAAAATTACTATTTCCAAAGAGAAACTTCCCCAAGTATACGATGTTTTGAAGTCGGAGATGTCGGGTGCTCATTGTGATGAAACAGATGGACTAAGAATGTATTGGTTAGGTGAAAGGAAATGGGTACACATAAGACCTTCGGGAACAGAGCCAGTAGTTAGATTGATAGCGGAAGCATGTGATCAGAATACTGTGCAGGCATTGATTGATGATGTGGTGAGACATTTGGAGGATGTCCGATGACGCTATCCAAATCCATTATCCCGAAAGGAGACACAGCATGTGTGGTATAGTCGCTTATGTAGGGCCTAAACAGGCGGGTCCTATTCTTCTGGAAGGACTTCGTCGTCTCGAGTATAGAGGGTATGATTCCGCGGGGCTATCAGTTTTGGGACCAGATATGCACTTGTCAACAGTTAAGAAAGACGGGAAACTGAAAGAGTTGGAAGGTGAGCTTTTGGGTAAAATGCCTCAGGGGTTTTGTGGAATCGCGCACACTCGTTGGGCGACTCACGGCCGGCCCAACATTCCCAATGCCCACCCTCATGTAAACGAGGATGGTGATATATCCTTGGTACATAACGGCATTATTGAAAATGCTGAAGCACTTCGGTCTAGGTTGACTGATGTTGGATATCGATTCTGTTCAGATACAGATACTGAGGCGGTAGTGCATCTCATAGATGAAGCTTATGGGGATTCTGATACTCTTGAAGTTGCAGTTCTTAGAGCTCTTCATCAAGTGGAAGGAACCTTTGGGATAGCCGTTATAAGTAGCAGGGATCCAAATAAACTAGTGGTTGCGCGTAACGGGAGTCCGTTACTCATAGGGATTGGAGACGAAGGTGAAAACCTAGCGGGGTCAGACGTCTCAGCCGTGATCCAACATACTAGAGACGTTGTGTATTTGGATGACGGAGACTGCGCAGTATTGACTCCAAACGATTACAAGATACTCCATTTGGAACAGGGTGAGGTAGAGCGTTCTGTTCATCAAGTAGAGTGGGGTTTGTCTGCAGCGGAAAAAGGTGGCCATGAACATTTCATGCTTAAAGAGATCTGTGAACAGTCTTCGACACTGAGGGATGTCATGAGAGGTCGTCTTCTAGAGAAGACAGGAGACGCAAGGTTGGGAGGTCTAAAGTTGCATGAGGCAGACCTGGCCAAGATTCGTCGCATAGTAATAACTGGTTGTGGAACCAGTTGGCATGCGGCGCTTCTCGGGGAGTACATGATAGAGGAAATCTCTGGAATTCCAGTTGAAGTCGAATATGCTTCAGAGTTTCGCTACAGAAGTCCCGTGATAGAGAAAGACACGTTAATCGTTGCTATCAGCCAGTCAGGTGAGACTGCAGATACATTGGCTGCATTGAGGGAGGCTCGCAGTTGGGGTACACATGCAATGGGCATTGTAAACGTTGTGGGCTCTTCAATCGCTCGCGAAACAGATTTCGGCATTTATCTGCATGCCGGGCCAGAAATCGGTGTGGCTTCCACCAAAGCGTTCACAAGCCAAATTGTTGCTCTAGCTCTCTTCGCCCTCTATTTGGGTCGACGCAGAAAACTCTCTGTTCTGCAGGGAAAGGAGCTAGTGGAGGCATTGATTAGACTCCCTGAACAGGTTTCCAAAACGCTGGCACTCGAACCCATGTTGAAAGAATTGGCTGAGCAGTACGGCGCAGCGACTAATTTTCTGTATCTGGGTCGTGGATATCAATTTCCTACTGCGTTGGAAGGAGCACTAAAATTAAAAGAAGTGAGCTATATACATGCGGAAGGTTATCCAGCTGCAGAAATGAAGCATGGACCTATTGCCTTGATTGATGAGAACATGCCTGTGGTGGCTTTGGCACCGCGAGATCCAGTCTATGGCAAAGTGGTATCTAACATTGAAGAGGTCAAAGCGAGAAATGGCAAAGTCATCGCTGTCGTTAGTGATGATGCTTCAGAACTAAGGGCCAAGGTAGACCATGTGATCCAGGTTCCTCAGACCATACCGGCCTTGTTACCAATTTTGACGAGCATTCCTCTGCAACTGTTGGCTTATCATGCCGCCATTCACAGAGGGTGTGATGTTGATCAGCCTAGGAATTTGGCAAAATCCGTTACAGTGGAGTGATTTTGGGTAGTAGGGTTTTACATCTAACTCTCAAAAAAGAATGGTTTGATTTGATGATCGAGTTTGGGGTTGGCACAGAGGCTTCAACATCATTTGAAACATACAAAATAGACGAGGATTATTTTTCTGAATGAAGGATAAAGAATCAAATCACTGTTTTGTTCAAGTCAGTCACGATCGAGTAATTTCGTTTACCGAATTAATTGCTAGGCAATTTAAATAAATCCTCTACTTTACATTCAAGAGTTTTAGAAATTTTTAAAGCAAGAACAGTAGAGGGGACATATATGCCATTTTCAATTGCATTGATGCTTTTTCTTGAAACCTCAGCACTTACAGATAATTCTTGCTGAGTTAGCCCAGCATTTTTTCGCAGTTCTTCAAGATTGTTTAAAAGTTTTTTATGGTTCTTACCCAAAATTATCTCTCCACGAACTCTTCACGATTATTTTTAATAAAATTTTTTATGCTTATATCCTTTTAATACTTCTCAAAGTTATCAACTACTTCATTTATTTCTTCACTAGTATTTGGATAGAGATAACCTGCAATTATTTGTCCCATACCTATAGCGGCAACCAGTCCACCAACACCCTTAAGAACTGAACCTAGAAAAAATATTCCCAATAGAAATAGACCCACACCAGTAAATAGCGTAACTACACCAGTTCTTCTATAATCAATTGGTTCTTTTTTTCTTTCATCAAGCATGCCTATCATACCCTCAATTTTTGCAGGATCATCTAGGTTTTTAGATATCTCTAAAATTGTTTTATTCTTATCTTTGCTTTCTAAATATTGCCAAACAAAAACTGACAATGGAATGATTATTCCTGTAAGAATTCCTAAAATTGGTATTAAATTTTCCATAATCTCCTCTTAATAACAGAATGTAACGTAAACTTATCATTATTGTAATGAGAAGTAAAGGTTACATGCTATATGGTTATATAATATTTTGATGGAAAAAATATATGAATTTTTATAAAAAGTTTATTCTGCAAACGAAACCCTTAATTTGGATAAATTTGAGTGCAGAATTAAATAGCTTGTTCATTTCGGGATAAAAACACTGTGACTTTTTTTTATTTGGTTCTCGTCTTCGTCTCACTTACTTATTTGTCCATTGGTTTTTTCATCAATAAATCCAATGCTAAGATTTTGTTGGCGGGTTATAACACCATGAGTCGAGAACGGCGCGAGCGCTTTGATATAGAGCGCTATTTACGACATTTCAAAACATTTTTTATACGCTTGAGCATTTATCCCCTCATCTCTTGGCTTGCATGTGTATATGTTTTGAGGTTTGAGAACGCCTTAATCGTTTGGGCCATTGGACAAAATCTTCCATTTGTTATTTTTCTGTGTAAGCACAAACAGACTAAATATTTAAAGTAAGTAGGTTTACTATGACTTTTTCTGGATCTATCAGTAAATGTTTCAGACATTACGCTGACTTCAAAGGGAAGGCAGGACGAGCCGAGTTCTGGTTTTTTTTCCTGTTTACCGGAGTGTTAGATGGGAGCGGATCGATCGTCGACTATCAAATGATGGGGAATGATTTCTGGGACGTGACTGTGTTCCATCCAGCTCGAACAATTCTCATGGTTCCTATCTTCCTTCCATTTATGGCTGTGGGATGTAGAAGATTAAGAGACGCAGGCAGATCCCCATGGTGGCAACTCCTGATTTTTACAGGGATTGGGTTCGTGCCATTACTTTACCTGTGGAGTAGGGAAGGACGCTCCAGTTAGTTCTTCCAATGTGTTCTGATGCATTGGTGATAACTACGTGAAGTTTTATGTTTGTACTGAAGAATCGCTTGCAGTTAAGTATGCTCTTTTGTAGCACAAACTGAAATCGGATGGATAATCACGTGGATGAAAGCAGGAAGGCTTTAGTCACTGGAATTACTGGACAGGATGGTTCTTACCTGGCCAAATTTCTATTGAAAAAAGGTTATGAGGTTCATGGAATTAAGAGGAGAACTTCGATTTTTAACACGGATCGCATTGATCCTATTTATAAGGACCCTCATTTAGGAGACAATCAATTCATACTCCACTATGGCGACATGACCGATGGTTCCAGCCTGCTAAAGACAATAGCTGAAGTCAGGCCTGATGAGATTTACAACTTAGCAGCTCAAAGCCACGTTTCGGTTTCATTTGAAAAGCCCGAATATACTGCGAATTCTGATGCATTGGGGCCCTTAAGAATGTTAGAAGCCATAAGATTATCGGGACTGATTGAAAAGACCAAGTTTTATCAGGCTTCTACTTCCGAACTATTTGGAAAAGTACAGGAAACTCCACAGAAGGAAACAACCCCATTTTACCCAAGGTCGCCCTATGCTGTAGCAAAGCTCTATGCTCATTGGATAACTGTGAATTATAGAGAAGCGTATGGGATGTTCGCGTGTTCTGGCATTTTGTTCAACCACGAGTCTCCTCTACGTGGGGAAACTTTTGTGACAAGAAAAATCACTAGAGGGTTAACTAAGATTGCCATGGGAATAGATGATTGTTTATTCCTCGGAAATTTAGACGCTCAGAGGGATTGGGGGCATGCAGCTGATTTTGTGGAAATGCAATGGTTAATGTTACAACAAGAAGAACCTAAAGATTATGTCATCAGTACTGGCCAGCAGTACAGCGTCAGGGAGTTCGTTGAAATGGCAGCGAACGAGATCGGGATAAACCTTCGATGGCAGGGTACAGGATTGGATGAGGTGGGAATCATCGATACGATCAATGATGAAGCAAGAGGAAGGCGTGGATCTTTGGCGGAAGGCCAGGAAATAATCAGAGTGGCCGAAGACTATTTTAGGCCATCTGAAGTCGACACTTTACTTGGGGACTCTTCTCTAGCGTGCGAGGAGTTAGGTTGGAAACCGCAGACTTCTTTTTCCGAGTTGGTTAGTGAAATGATTCGAGAAGATCTCAAGAAAGCCGAGCAGTATTTACTATTGAAAGACCATGGATATCAAGTTGACTATCGCTAGGACTTGAAGAGCCAACGATGCTAATTGAGAAAATACAATCTGGCCAAGAGGATTTGGCTATTATCGTCAGATCTCAGTTCCATAAAGATGGCGTCGATTTTATCACACCAGATGACTCGATAATTCAAATGGGTTATATGAGCTATGAAAAGGGCAAAGAAATCCAAGCACATGTTCATAAGCCTTTCAGAAGGGAAACTTACGGTACGCAAGAGGTCATATTTGTGAAAAAGGGTAAAGTGCAAGTCGATTTTTTCAGCGCAGACCTAAAACCCGTAACATCGAGAATCCTTGAAGAAAATGATTGGTTAGTTCTACTATCAGGAGGTCATGGGTTTAAGATCTTAGAAGACGCGCAGATGATGGAAGTAAAGAATGGTCCCTACGCAGGGGATCAAGATAAATCGAGGTTTTGAGGGGATTTAGGGAATGAATGAACTAGAAGTTATTGAACATAATAGGTGTAGGCTATGTGGTAATAGTGATTTGGAATTTATTTTTTCGATCGGTGATCAATACATCAACGATTTTGTACTGGAGGAGAAGATTGATCAAGGAAAGACTGCGCCACTTGATATTGTCTACTGCTCTGAGTGTGATCTGACTCAGTTAAAACACACAGCTCCTCAAGAGTTATTGTACTCAAGACAATATTGGTACCGTTCCGGCGTCACTGATACCATGAAAAGGGAATTGAAAGATGTCGTTGACAATATTTTGGCAAAGACTGATCTGGAAAAAGGGGATGTAGTTCTTGATATTGGAGCTAACGACGGAACTCTGTTAGAATATTTTCCGAAATCCACAATTAGGGTAGGCTGCGAACCGGCAAATAATCTAGTGGAAGAATTGGCGACTCGGTGTGATAGGGTTATTCATGATTTTTGGTCTGAGAAATCATTTTTACAGGCCGTGTCCGATCTGGATCATCCCAAAGCTAAAGTGGTAACTGCGTTAGGGATGTTTTATGACCTAGATGACCCAGTATCTTTTGTTTCCGATATCCAGAAAGTTCTAGATGAAGATGGAGTTTTTGTGGCTCAGCTAATGACTTTAGCGCCAATGCTTGAGAAAAACGATCTTGGCAATATATGCCATGAGCATATTGAATTCTATTCGTATAAATCTTTGGTGTATATGTATGAGAAATGTGGATTAGAGATTTTTGAGGTGTCTGAAAATAATGTGAATGGTGGCAGCTACAGAATCTTTGCGAGAAAATATCGCACAGGTTCAATAGACTATGAAGAAAAGGGTGGTAGGGAGGACCTGCTGGAATTCAAAAATAGAATTGATTCTATCAAGAACAAATGTCTAGAGTTCGTGCGGCAGGCCAAAGAAGATGGTAAAACAGTACACGTCTATGGAGCATCGACCAAGGGAAATGTGATACTCCAGTATTTTGGTTTGGATACTAACTTAATTGACTACGCTGCAGAACGTAGCCCAGAGAAATTTGGCAGGTATACCATAGGTTCTTGGATACCCATAATTTCAGAGCAGGAAAGTAGGGCCATGAAGCCCGATTACTATTTCGTGTTGCCGTGGGCATTTTTTGACGAGATGTACGAGAGGGAGTCTGAGTGGCGTGCTGGAGGAGGAAGGTTCATCGTGCCTTTTCCAGAATTCAGAGTAGTGCCCTAAGTTGGTTTCACAATTGTTCTAGGATAAACCCAATTTAAACATTACTGAGAATGGGGTAATGGAAATTAAAGCGTATTTTAAAAAGCCTTTAGTTTTTATCTGGATGCTTTCTGGAGTGGCCTGCGGATTTCTAATCTGGCTAATTTATTTTCAAGAGGGAGTTTCTGATTACAGGGGATGGATAGGGAGCTTACCTGCTATCAATGCCCTGTTGAATGCATCCTGTGCATTTTGTCTAGTCGGAGGTTGGCTGAATATAAGAAAAGGCAAAGTAGACATACACAGAAGGTTTATGCTTGCTGCTGTCTTGTTTTCAGGATTGTTTCTGGTGAGTTACATTACTTACCATTACTTCCATGGAGACACGCCTTTCTTATCTCAAGGGTTGGTGCGACCTATTTATTTCACAATTCTGGTCAGCCATATTTGTTTTTCGATAATTGCATTGCCAATGGTTTTCACTACTCTTTATCATGCCCTTGACCAGAGCTTTGAGAGTCACCGAAAAATAGCACGCTACACTTTTCCAATATGGCTATACGTTTCTACTACTGGAGTTCTAGTCTTTGCACTTTTGAAAGTTTTTGGCTAAGTCTCTGTTTATTGTCCTTGACCGTTGGACAACCCAAATACGTAGATGCTATTCCCGCCAGCAAAAACAACATATTCATTACTATCGAGCCTAAAGGACATCGGGTTTGTGCGTGCTCCTGCACCAAAATAAAATGACCATAAAGCTTCTCCACTAGTAGCGTCTAAAGCAAAAAAGTTTCCCTCGTTCGAAGCTCCGAATACTAAATTTCCTGCAGTTGACATTACTCCTGACCATGGTGGGGAGTGCAATCGAAATTCCCACATTCTTTTGCCTGAGAGTGCATCGAGAGCGTATATCCATCCTTGAGCTTGGTCTCCGTCCAGTCTCTGTTCGCCTCCGCCCATATATGGACGACCTTCTTCATATTCGACATCTGTTTTGTAGTAGATGGCGCTCATTTCCCTCACTGATACATAGAAGTTTTTGCTCAAAGGCGAGTAGGAAGGACTAAACCAGTTAGTTGCTCCTTGGAGACTGGGCCAGACTAGGGTGCCTTCATAAGAAGGTTCCATCCCAGGAATTTTGATTGGACGGCCATTATCGTCTAATCCCTCGGCCCAAGTTTGTTTGGCGTAGGGTAGGCCGTGAAGGAACTCTCCCGTTTCACGATCCAACACATAATAAAAAGCATTACGATTTGCATTAAGCAGAAGTTTTCTGGGTTTTCCTTCCCATTCGGCATCCAATAAGATTGGAATCTGATTTGAATCCCAATCATGTGTATCATGTGGAGTGGCTTGGAAGTGCCATCTCATTTTACCAGTTTCACCTTCTAGTGCCATGATGCCACTAGTGTATAGGTTGTCTCCTGGTCGCACATCTCCGTTCCAATCAGGCCCAGGGTTACCGATGCCCCAGTATAGCAGATCCAAATCAGGGTCGTAGCTTCCAGTCAGCCAAGTAGCTCCTGCTCCGTGCATCCATGAGTCACCACCCCAAGTTTCATTACCAGGTTCGCCCGGGCCAGGAATTGTCCATGTCCTCCAGGAGAGTTCTCCTGTTTCGGAATCGTAAGCATCTATGAAACCTCTTATTCCAGCTTCTCCACCACTAATACCGACTATTACTTTTCCATCGATGGCTAAAGGTGCCAATGTTAGCGAATGAGCAAGTGCATTGTCAGCTACATGGGTTTCCCATCGAACATTGCCAGAGCTTGCGTCAAGTGCGACAAGGTATCCGTCGAGCGTGGCTACGAACACCCGATCATCAAGGACAGCGACTCCTCTGTTTACCCTGGGGAAACCAATGATGATTAAATCGTCTGGCATTGGTCTGGTCCAGCGCCAAAGAGTTCTTCCTGTCTCAGCATCTAGGGCAGTCACGTTACTCGGTGGCTCTGTAACATACATTACTCCATCAACCACTAAGGGAGTTGTTTCTACAATTCCAGGAGTTTTTACCTGATAAATCCACTTCGGAACCAAATCCTTGACTGTTTCGGTGTTGATTTCAGCTAGAGAGGAGAACCGGTGCCCATTGTATGTACCCGAATAAGTAAGCCAATTGTCGTGATCGGATTGAGCGTCAAGTAATCTCTGGTAAGGAACTTGAGCTATTGTTGGAGTAGCAAAGCAGAATGACAATCCTAACACCAACCAATTAACCCTTACATTTAGCATAGGTCCACTCATCTCCTCTATCGCAAGCTTGCCATATATGCGACTAAATCTGTTATTTGTTTATTGCTCAAAGTAGATCCGTATTCGGGCATTATACTTTCACCAAACTCTCGTGTCATGCTTCGCATTTCTTCCTTCTGTAACATGTAGTACGAGCCCTCAGTGTCTCGCAAGTTAAGTATGAAGGCATCTTCATTTATTCGCATACCCCTCATCTTTCTGCCATCATTCATTTCAACTCTTACAGCAAGGAAACTGGAATGTGATCCTCTGCTTCCTTTAGAAATGGAAGTGCCTGGAGCTAATACGGACTCTCTTAGAAAGGGAAGACCCCTTCGTACACCAACGTTAGAAAGGTCAGGGCCGATACCAACTCCTCGTCCGCTTACAATGTGGCAATTGATGCATCCGCCTATACCGTTAAAAATCTCACGCCCAGAGGAGACGTCGCCTAAAGCGGGTTGGTTCTCAACCCTAGCTAGAGACCATACGTAGGATGCTATTTGACTAGCTTCTTCCCTAGTGACCCAGGTTCTGGACATTACTGTTCCTGATATTCCAGTGAGTACGAGTCTCGCAAGGTCTGATTCCTCTGTAGCTCTGACGAACTGTCTACCCTGTAGAGACGGTCCTTCTCCCCCTGTACCACCTATACCGTGGCAACGAGAACAGTAACCTACAAAAAGAGTTTCACCCTGCACGGGGTTTTGTTGTTGTGCAAACGTTTCTCCTGTCGTAGTCAACAACAGAAAACCGACTAGACAAGATGAATATCCTGCTAACAAAGTCCATTTGTAGAAAGTGATAGGCGTTTTCATCTGTATAAGCAGTGACTGGTGAGTAGCCTTTAGCTACAGAGTTGAATGTATTAATGAGCGTGCTACTGATACACTCGAGATACTACACTTAATCGAAATTCTCAAGGGTTTCTATTCTATAAGACTCTGGTCAGTATATCCTCTGAATTAGACGATCCCGAAGAGTTCTTATAGGATTGGTATAAAGGTGTCGATCGCAACCAGGACGTAAATTTCTGATGAAAGTAGTTTTGCAGAGGGTGACTGAGGCTCAGGTAGTGGTTAAGAATGAGCTCAAGGGTCAAATAGGAGTCGGATATCTGATTTTAGTGGGTTTTACCCGAGAAGACGATCAAGATGTCGTAAAATGGATGGCGGATAAAATCACTAGTCTAAGAGTATTTAATGATGAAGACGGAAAGAAGAATAGATCTTTGGATGATGTAGGGGGATCTGTTCTAGTAGTCAGCCAGTTTACGCTCTATGGAGATACAAGGAAGGGTCGTCGCCCCAGCTTTCTGAATGCGCTTGGTGGAGCCGAGGCCAGAGTCCTGTATGATCATTTTATAGAGTGTCTTTGTGACCTATTGACGGTGGAAAGGGTGGCCACTGGGGAATTCGGTGCCATGATGGATGTAAGTATAGAGAATCAGGGTCCATTTACACTGGTGTTGGAAAGGTGACTCGTCCCAAATTGGTTCTGGCTTCGGCATCTCCGCGCCGGAGTGAGTGCTTGAGACAGCTAGGGCTGAATTTTGTGGTAAGTCCAGCAGACATCTCCGAACAGCTCAACCCAGGGGAGTCGAGCTCTCAGTACGTAGAGAGATTGTCGAGGGAGAAAGCCACTAAAGTCCAGGGGGAATATCCTGGAGCAATCGTAATTGGGGGTGACACCATAGTTTGGACGGGTAAAGAGATCCTGGGAAAACCTAATAATGAAAAACATGCAACTGAGATGTTGCTGGCTCTTTCTGGGAAGAGACATACCGTTTTTAGTGGGTTAGCTGTATCACTACCTAACGGAAAAATAGTAAGCGGTTTTTCCTCTACCGAAGTGCGTTTTAGAGAATTTGAAAAAAAGTTTGCTGAGGCGTATGTAGATACTGGAGAACCGATGGATAAAGCTGGTGGCTATGGAATCCAGGAGCGGGGAACTGCTCTCGTGGAGAGTATAGTAGGGGATTTTTATACCGTGGTGGGTCTTCCAGTTCCACTGTTGTTGGAATTGTTCGATCGGTGTAACCTAGTCTATAATTTTGGTTCCCTGCACCAGAGTAAATAATTTAAAATGCCAAAAATTCCTTCAATCCTTGCCATTGATCAGGGGACCACTGGAACGACTTGCCTGGTAGTAGGTCAAACTGGTGAAGTAATCAGTCGTGCATATTCAGAATTCACTCAGTTCTTTCCTCAGCCTGGTTGGGTAGAGCATGACGCTATGGAAATATGGACAACAACGCAGAAAATGTCTCGTTTGGCGATTAAAGAAGCTGAGAATGCAGAAATACAAGGTGTCGGAATAACGAACCAGAGAGAGACCATAGTCTTATGGAACAGAGAGACTTTAGAACCGTGCTGCAACGCGATCGTCTGGCAAGATCGCCGGACTGTAGATATCTGTTCAGAACTCAAAAACAAAGGGTACGAAACTGATGTCAAAGCTAAGACGGGCCTGGTATTAGATCCATATTTTTCTGCAACAAAAATAATGTGGCTCTTTAGGGAAAGACCAGATCTAAAGGTTTTAGCGGAAAGGGGTGAAGTAGTAATCGGAACAGTGGATAGCTGGTTGGTTGCCCGACTCACGGGAGGGAGCGTGCATGCTACTGATCCCACTAATGCGTCCAGAACTCTTTTGTACAATTTGGAAGCAGGAATCTGGGATTCTGATCTCATGGACTTAATGGGGATTCCAGAACTTGCCTTGCCTCAAATACGATCTAGTAGTGGATCCTTTGGCTCGGTCTGTCCGGAAACCATAGGTGTGGATGCGCCTATTTGTGGAGTGGCTGGAGATCAACAAGCAGCATTATTTGGACAGGGTTGTTGGTCCCAAGGGCTGGTAAAGAACACCTATGGAACTGGAGCATTTTTGCTCATGAATACAGGAAACAAGCCTGTCATATCAGAAAGTGGACTTTTGACGACGGCAGCGTGTGATAGTGAGGGTAACCTTTGCTATGCTCTTGAGGGTTCTATTTTTATTGCCGGCGCTGCAGTTCAGTGGTTAAGGGATGCTCTGGGAATTATAGAGAATGCAGAAATAACAGAGGCTATGGCAGCTTCCCTGGATTCAAATGACGGCGTTTATTTTGTTCCTGCTTTTGTTGGATTAGGTGCTCCTAGGTGGTTACCAAAAGCGAAAGGGGCAATTTTAGGAATTACTCGTGGGACTGGTAAAAACCATCTTGTAAGGGCTGCTCTGGAGGCGATGGCATATGGAACGGTTGAAGTTCTGAACGCTATGGAGAAGGATTCCCAAATGAGCATTAAGGAGCTCAGAGTTGACGGAGGGGCTTCTAAAAACAATTGGCTGATGGAGTTCCAGAGTAGCCTTATAGATGTTTCTGTTCGGCGACCTCCGATCGTGGAAACGACAGCGTTTGGAGCAGCTGGCTTGGCTGGAATTTTTGCCGGAGTGTGGGCTGATTCAAGTGAATTCATTTCCTGTCAGGGGGAATCGGATACATTTTCTGTGCATCTAGAGAACAAAGAGAAAGGTAGGCTGATGGAGGATTGGTCACGTGCGATTCAGGCGGTTGAGATGCACGCGTTAGACTGAGTTCTGTTCCAGACCAACAAAGAATTTATCATCTCTCATAAGTGACTTTGCTCGCTGGCGGACTGCCCTTATATTACTTTGTAGGTTGAGGACGATTTCACCGTTTGCTCACTGGTAGCGGGGCCGAAAAAATGAAGAGTAATTCTAGATTCTTAGCAGCGGTTGGGGGAGTTTCTCTAGTCGTGGGTTATTTGATATGGACTGGGGTTACTCAGACCATGACCTACTACCTCACACCAATAGAATTAATGGACCGGGTAGAAGTCGATCCAACTTTTCACCAGGTTGGTGTGAAAGTGAGTGGTCGCCTGGAGATGGGGTCGTGGTCAAGGGATTCTGATGAGCTATTGCATCATTTCACCGTTGCAGATTTGGAGGATGAATCTGTGAGGTTTCCAGTTGAATATAGAGATATTCTTCCAGACACCTTTAATGACAAAGAACTTCAAGATGTAGTGCTAGAGGGTCGTTACAGGGAAGATGGTGTTTTTGATGCCACAGTCGTGCTTACAAAGTGTGGGAGTCGCTATGAAGCTTCTCCAGAAGAGCTTGTGGGGGATGTCATAGAGTGACCCAGCTCGGAGAGTACGCTCTCTGGATCGCACTACCAATAAGTATTGTGGGTGCAGTGTTGGCCTTTTGGGGCGGTGCCAAAAGAAGAGGAGATCTGGTTCTCGCTTCAGAATTAAGCGTTTATACGGTGTTTTTCCTTCTGATTCTGACTTCCATCGGAATAGTAGTTGCTTTCCTGACCGATCGTTTTGATTACTGGTACGTAGCAAATTATTCCAATCGAGAATTAGATACTTATTTCAAAGTGTCTGGTCTCTGGGCAGGTCAACGGGGCTCCTTAGTTTTTTGGGTGCTATTGCTGTCATTGTTTTCCGTGGTAGCTACGTACTCCAATAGATTCAAGAACCGAGAGTTTATGCCCAATGTGGTTGGTGTTTTACTCTCTATCACAGGGTTTTTTCTTGTGGTACTTTTATTTGCTGATGTAAATCCATTCGAAAGGATGCCTTTCGCTCCAGCGGATGGAAGGGGTTTAAATCCACAGCTACAGAACTATTGGATGACCATTCATCCTCCCACACTCTATTTAGGATTTACTGCATTCACTGTACCATTTGCATTCGCTGTTTCTGCTCTACTGAACGGACGTTTGGACACCCGGTGGATTGTCATTACTCGGAGATGGATATTATTGTCATGGTTTTTCTTGGCAAATGGGATCATTTTCGGTATGAGATGGGCCTATGAAGAACTAGGTTGGGGAGGTTTTTGGTTCTGGGATCCTGTTGAAAATGCTTCGCTGTTGCCATGGCTCACTGCAACTGCATTCCTGCACTCTATTCAGATTCAAGAAAATCGTGGAATGTTGAAAATTTGGAATATGGGACTCGTTGTTGCGACTTTCCTACTTACCATATTTGCTACTTTTCTGACTCGTTCTGGGCTGATTGAATCGGTTCACACTTTTGCAGAAAATACCAAGATCGCATTTATTTTTCTGGCATTTATGGGGGTAGTCACGGTTGCTTGTATTATGCTGATTGTGTGGAGGAAACCTATGCTTCAGAGTGAGCGTCAAATTGAATCATACCTCTCTCGTGAATCTGCTTTCCTTTTCAATAATGTAATTTTCCTTGCTGCAGCTTTCGCGGTAATGTTTGGAACATTGTTCCCCCTTATTACTGAGGGTATAACAGGCCAAACCATAACTGTTGGCCCTCCTTACTTTAATAGGATCAACCTGCCCCTAGGACTGGCTTTGTTAGCACTCATGGGAATCGGTCCAGTAATTGCTTGGCGAAAGGCTTCTCGGCGCAATCTAGTGAAAAATTTTGTGACCCCAACGATAGTGGGTATTGCTGTAGCTCTTTGTTTCTATCTGCTCGGGGCCCGTCAAATCATGGCACTAGTTACTTTTGGGCTCTCTGCTTTTGTGATGACAGTCATAGTTGTAGAATTCATAAAGGGTACAAAAGCTCGGTCGCGCATTGAAGGAGAAGGGCATTTGGTAGCTTTTTTCCACTTGATTGGTCGAAATAGGAGACGTTGGGGTGGATACGTTGTCCATGTTGGAGTAGTACTTGTCTTTACTGCTTTTGCAGGGGCTGCTTTTGACCGGGAATTGATACAAACTCTAGAACCTGGCGAATCTGTGACTATCGAATCACCTTTGGGTCACAATTACACCTTGACCTATCAGGGCCTTTCCTCGGCTCGGGGAAATAATTTAGCTGCTAAGACGACTGCCTTAATGGCTGTAAGTGAGGATGACAAACCCATTGGTACACTGACAGCTGAAAAAAGGCTTTATATAACCTGGGAAGCTCCTGTAACAGAAGTGGGAATTAGGTCAAGATTTCTTGAGGATTTATATCTAATTCTTGAAAGCGTGAGTGACCTGAATGGGGCATTTATGAACGACCCCGAGGCTCAGCGTGCCACTTTTGAATTTCAAGTGAATATTCTGGTCGGATGGATATGGTACGGAGGCTTTGTCATTACTATTGGAGGCGTTATCACAATGTGGCCTTCAAGAGGCTCTCAAAAGAAATCAAATAAGGAAAAGCTCGGACAGTCTTTAGCCGGTCAAAAAGCTTAAAATGCAACAGGTGTTGGGTGCGATTTTGATTACGGTGGGTGTCATATTGTTTGTTCTCAGACCAATTCTGCAAGGGGACCAAGCACCTCTAACTTCGCCTGACGGTGGTCAGGATGAGCTTGATGCTCAGAAGAAGAAGAGTGCTTTGAAAGGACTGAGAGATGCGGAATATGATTACTACAGTGGTAAATTGGATGAAGAAGATTTCGAATTTCTCAAACAAGAGATGGCATCAGAAGTTCTTGGGGCTATGAGACGGATTGGTAATCAATCCAACCATGAGATAGAGGCAGAGATCAGGGCCGTGCGAAAAGGTTTGGATGCTGGGCTAACTTGTCTGTTCTGTGGTGAAGTGAATAGCAAGGGAAGTAATTTTTGTGGTAAATGTGGATCTCAACTAGGATGACCTCTCGTCTGGAGGCAAAGGGCTTAGTCAGAAGGTTTTCCAGACTAAGGGCTGTAGATGGAATCACGTTTGACCTACAAGCTGGTGAGCTTTTGACTATTTTTGGCCCTAATGGTGCTGGAAAGACCACCTTATTGAACATACTTGCAGGCGTGATGTGCCCAGACGAGGGGCAGGTTTTATTAGACGGGAATGTAGTTGTTGGGTCCGAGAGGCAGTGGAGGAAAGAGTTTGGTATAGTGACACATCAAACCATGCTTTATGATCGCCTCACTGCCGAGGAAAACCTCTCCTTTTATTCTAAACTGTTCAGCCTGGAGGATTCCGAGCGCAGAATTAGGGATGCGTTGGAAGATCTAGAAATTAAGGAGGTTGCTGATCAGCCAGTAGGAAGTCTTTCGAGGGGTTTTCAGCAGCGGATAGCACTGGCAAGAGCACTGTTGCACGATCCAAAGATTCTTCTATTGGATGAACCTTATGTTGGTCTGGATTTGTATGCTTCACGACTTTTAAGGGATCTTATAAGCCAACTAAAGGACGGGGAAAGGACAGTTGTTCTTGTGACCCATAACTTTGGGCAAGGCCTAGAATTAGCTGATAGGATTGCAATACAGGTGAGTGGCCAGTTTATTTTTACAGGATCTAGTGACGGGGTCGAATTGACTGAATTCGAGGAGTTTTATTGCAGGAAGATAGAGGATCTCAGGCCTTGAACTACATTTCTTTGGTTTGGACTGTGGCCCGTAAAGATCTTGTCTTGGAGCTCCGAACATTGGAGAGGTTGATAGCGATGGGTGCTTTTGCTGTTCTGGTTGGTGTACTTTTCCAGTTTTCGATAGATACAAGTCTGATTCGTGTGCAAACCATCGCTCCCAGTCTCATTTGGATGACTACTGTATTTGCAGGTATACTGGGTCTAGGAAGAACTTATATTATAGAAAGCGAAAACAAGGCTTTAGCTGGAGTGTTACAGAGCCCAGTTGCTCTCGACGTTATTTATCTCGGAAAAGTGGTTTCAAATTTTATTTTATTGCTGTTGATAACGACCCTAATTGTGATAGTGTTTTCTTTATTCTTTAATCTATCGTTTCCCATTGAAATCAAGGGCTGGTTGAGTCTAGCGGGAGTATTTTTTCTGGGCGTTTTATGTTTCGTATCAATAATGACGCTATTGAGTGCAGTGGCGATGAATAATACAATGGGGGAGAGTATTATTCCGGTGTTAGTTTTTCCTTTATTAGTTCCTGTCATGATCCATGCGGTCACTGCTACCAATCGGATTTTTGCAAACAGGCCTTTTGTAGAAATTGAAGGAAACCTGAGGATGTTGTCAGCTATGGTGTTGATATTCTTGATGCTTGGAGCAAATTTGTTTCGATTTGCTATTGAAGATTGAAGGTTTCAGGGGATTTAGATGAATAACGAAAAAGCGAAAAAGGTAAGTCTGTTTTTCGGTGTGTTAGGAGTAGCTACAGTATTATTGTTGCACTATATGGTATTTTTTTGGGTCCCTACCGAATCAAGCATGGGGATTGTTCAAAGGATCTTTTACATTCATGTGCCATCCTGGTGGGTTGCTTTCATAGCCTTTGGAGCCGTTGCGCTTTGCAGTGGTGTTTATCTCTGGCTTGGGGATGATCGGTTGGATGCAGCAGCTGTGACGGCGGCTGAGGGTGGAATGATATTTACAAGTATTGGGTTATTGACTGGGCCATTGTGGGGTAAAATTGCATGGGGCGCATGGTGGACATGGGAGCCCAGATTGACTCTAGCTCTCCTTCTATGGTTCATTTATCTAGGTTACTTCCTTGTAAGGCGAAGTACTCTGAATCCTGAAAGAGGAAAGCGCCTTGCTGCCGTTGTAGGCATAATAGGGGTGCTTGACATTCCCTTAATCCACGTGAGTGTGAGTTGGTTAAGGTCCTTGCATCCAGAAGCGGTGGTGCTGAATCCCGATGGTCCAACGTTGGATGGATCAATGTTGACTACTTTAATGGTGGGTCTTCTAGCATACACATTGATATTTATCAGTTTGTTTACAATCAGGTACACTACTGAGTTGCTAGATCGTGCAACTCGGGTACAAAGCACTTAATAAAACAGAGGTAATACAAAGATGATAAGTCTGAAGGGATTTAGTGGATTCAAAAATACTGTCATGGCGATACTGTTTTTGGCACTTTGCTTTCCTGGGATGGCTCAGCCTCAGGCGACAGCATCACCACTAGGCAGCCAGACTCTTGGCAGGCCTTATTGGCATGTATTTGCAGCTTACGTAATTGCTTGGCTATTGGTGTTGTTATGGATGGTTGCAATCAGCAGGCGGCTTGGAAGAATAGAGGATCGGGTAGGTTCAACAGTCCGGGATTAGACTGTTACAGATGCATGTACAATTGTTTATTTGCGATTCCTTCTGAAAAAAACTGACATTTTTAAAGATATAAAAATGATTGCCATCAATAGTAATAACTTACCAACTATGTCCATTGAGTATTCTCCATATGCATCTAAAGCTGTGTCGGCAAACATTGTATAGAGGATAGTCCACGGTAGCATACCAAAAGCTGTAGCAAGGAAATATGTTCTCCATCTCAACCTTGTGAATCCACATGCAAAATTCAAAGCAGTAAAGGGTACTAGGGGAAATAACCTCAAAGAAAGAAGCCTCCAAAAATCTTGAGCGCGAGTTTTGTCGCTGTAGACTCCAAGGTCGTACTTAAAGATCTTTTTTATAGTATTACGACCCAATTTTCTAGCAATGAAGAAGGAAAGATTAGCTCCGAGGTTAGCTCCTACGGTGTTTAGTATGATTCCCCAAGGTGTGCCAAAGATAGCTCCGCCAGCAATGGTGACTGGAGTTCCTGGGATCCCGATAGTAATTGCAGCCGCATAAACTCCAACAAAAATGACAGGGTTCCAGAATGAATGGGTCGTTTTGTTTAATCGCATTAACAACTCATCCATGTTAGTTGGAATCGAGTTTGGAGAAATCCATTTTAGCAGTAACAAACCAACCAGTACTAACATTCCAATGGTTAGCTTTCTTTTATGAACCACTTCAACGGGGAATTCTAGATCTTTCTTTTCTATTTGATCCATGCAATACATTTTTTGAGCATTAAACCTAACGGACCTTCCAGTCTAGATTTTTGATAGGCCATTGCAGAACGTTTTAAACCTTCTCCCATAGTGGGGTAGGCGAAGGTAGTGGTAGCTATTTGAGGAAGGGTCAAGCCATGTTTCATAGCTAGTACAACTGGTTGAATCAGTTCTCCGCCACGATAGCCGATGATACTGCACCCCAGTATATTGCCTCCTCTGGTTACTGATACCTTTATGAAACCTTCTGATTTTCCCTCAACTATGGCTCGATCTAATTCTTTAAATTCAACCAGGAATGTTTTCCCTCCCTTAGAAGCGGCCTCTAGTTCGGTTAATCCAACATGTGCGATTTCTGGGTCTGTAAAGATCACATGGGGTATGCAATTATATTCTACCGATTTAGGAAAGGGCAGCAGGGAATTACGGACGGCAGTCGCAGCTGAATATTCGGCAAAATGAGTAAATTGTGGACCACCGTTGGCATCACCTACAGCCCATACTCGCCGATTACTGGTGACCAAGGTGGATTTTGATTTGATTGTCCCATTCACCACTTCAATATTAGCAGCCTCTAAATTTAAGCCATTTATGGCCGGTTCTCTACCTGTGGCGACCAGTATACTGTCAAAGATGAAATGTTCTTGCCCCGATGTGAGAATGGTCCTTTGATTTTTATCGACTGATATGTCATGAATGTCACTTTCTAGATGTATTTCAATTCCTTCTTTTTGTAAGATATTTTTCATGCGAACACTCACATCAGTATCTTCTTGATTCAGTATTCGATCTTTCATTTCAAAGACTGCAACTTTTGATCCTAATCGATTAAAGGTCTGTGCTAACTCAACACCTACAGGTCCTGCTCCAATAATGCCTATCGATTCAGGGTATAGTTCTAGGTCGAATACGTTTTCGTAGGTCAGATACTCTATTTGATCTAGACCTTTTATATCTGGGATTTTGGGCTTAGCTCCTGTGGCGAGTAGTATCCGTTTGGACGTAAAAGTCCCAATACCATCAACTTCTAGGGTGGTGGGGTTCTTAAAGCGAGCTGATCCAAAGTGGGTATCAATCCCCATTTGCAATAGACGTCCTGGATCATCATGAAGAGCTATTTTAGAACGGAGTTTCCGCATTCGTTCAATCGCCAGACTAGAATCATGAGAGGCATCCACTTCTTGCAATCCCATATTTCCAGCGCGCTTCATGGCATGCCCAAGATGTGAAGATGCGAGTAGTGATTTGGAAGGAACGCAACCGGTCCACAGGCAGTCTCCCCCCAAGCGTTGTTGTTCTATAAGAGCAGGCTTAAGCCCTAGGTGTGAAGCGCCTACAGTGCCTATCAGCCCAGCAGGGCCACCACCCACAGAGATTAAATCGTATTCAAATCGGGTCAGTTCTATTACCTCCAGTTTTCACTTTCAGGCTATTTCGACAACAAGTCCGATTATAAAAGGAATAATTTCGTGAAGTCGGCACTATCACGCAATTGTGCATGAGTCAGGTATACAGCCTTAGAGTCTCGACGCAGGGTCGTTCACTAAGAAGTATGCAAATCAGAATGGATACTTAGTCTATAGGATAATGTTTCTAGAATTTAAGGTTAGGACTTTCGCTTTCTGTTCGGGTGTAGTAAAATATGATCCGGTACGTTAATTCATCTTTAGCGAGGGCCCCATGTCTACTCTAGAATTTCCTAGTGATGTAAGTAACAAGCAAAAAAAAGCACTGAACACTGCGCTGACCCAGATAGAGCGGGCTTACGGGAAAGGTTCGATTATGCGCATGGGTTCTGAAGACGGGATCGTGCATGCCGGATCAATCTCTACAGGTGCTATGAATCTAGACGCAGCTATTGGAATAGGTGGTGTACCCAGAGGCCGAATCTCAGAAATCTACGGTCCAGAGTCTAGTGGAAAGACAACTCTTTGCTTACATGTGATCGCCAATTGTCAAAAAAACGGAGGAATTGCTGCTTTCGTCGATGCCGAACATGCATTAGATGTGGCTTACTCAAGACGGCTAGGGGTAGACGTGGATAATTTACTAGTGTCCCAGCCTGATACAGGAGAGCAAGCTCTCGAAATAACAGAGGTCTTGATCAGGAGTAATGCTGTAGATGTGGTGGTGGTAGATTCTGTCGCCGCTCTGGTTCCTAGAGCAGAAATTGAAGGTGAAATGGGCGACTCACACGTGGGACTTCAGGCACGACTAATGAGCCAAGCTTTGAGGAAATTGACTGGTGCTGTCGCGCGTTCTCAAACGTGTGTCATATTTACAAATCAGATACGGGAAAAAATTGGGGTAATGTTCGGAAATCCAGAGACTACTAGTGGAGGACGAGCCTTGAAATTCTATTCTTCACTGCGCATGGACATCCGGAGAATAGGCGCCATAAAAGATGGAAGTGATCTCATCGGAAACCGAACTAGAGTGAAGGTGGTCAAGAATAAATGCGCTCCACCGTTCAGACAGGCTGAGTTTGATATTTTGTACAATGAAGGAATAAGCCACGAGAGCCTTTTGATCGATATCGGGGTTGAAGAGAACATCGTAGAGAAATCAGGTTCATGGTATTCATTCGGAGATCTACGTCTGGGACAAGGTAAAGAGAACGCTAGGGATTTTTTGAAAGAGAATGTAGACGTTCTTGAAGAAGTAGATGTCAGGGTTAGGAAAACATTGGGATTGGTGGAAGCTCTAGATGGCGAATCTGAAGAAGGGGAACAAGATTCAGCTGTAGCTGACTGATCGGGATTGCCCACAAAGGTAATGGGAATATTCCATCTGGTTAGTTGAAGAATATCGATTCTGGGGATACCAACTTGTTGGGCAGTGGTAATTAAAAGGTTATAATGGAACACTTCTAACGTTTAACCGCTATTACTATGACCACATCAGAAATTCGATCACGATTCCTTGATTTCTTTGATCGAAGAGATCATAAGGTTCGAACCAGTTCTAATTTAGTTCCCGAGAATGATCCGAGCCTCTTATTCACAAATGCTGGAATGGTTCAGTTCAAGGGATTGTTCCTGGGTTCTGAGACCGCAACTTTTGATCGTGCAGTTACGTCTCAGAAATGTTTGCGCGCAGGTGGAAAACATAATGATTTGGAGGAAGTGGGTAGGACAGCTAGGCATCACACTTTTTTCGAGATGCTCGGCAACTTTTCTTTTGGAGATTACTTCAAAGAAACGGCGATTCAATATGCGTGGGAGTTTTTCGTCGATGATTTAGGATTAGAATCGGATCGTCTATTTGCTTCTATCCATGACTCAGATGACGAGGCATATGGCTTTTGGAAAAAATCCGTAGGGTTGCCCGACGAACGGATCGTTCGTCTTGGGGACAAAGATAATTTCTGGCAAATGGCGGATACTGGTCCCTGTGGACCATGCTCTGAACTTCACTATGATATGCGTTCCAGGAAAGATAGGTGTGATCTGAGTACTGAAGGATTTGTTGAGCTTGGTGAATCTGGAACTATCATTGAACTGTGGAACCTTGTTTTCATGCAATTCAATAGGGATGACAAAGGTGAACTACATCCCTTGCCCAGTCCCTCTATCGACACTGGTGCAGGCCTCGAGCGCCTCGCTTCTGTTATGCAGGGCAAAGAGTCGAATTACGATACAGATGCATTCGTCCCACTCATAGAGGCTGTGTCAGAAATTCTTGAAAAACCCTATCTGGCAAAGTCTAAAGAGGCAGTCAGTTATAGAGTGCTGGCAGATCATGCTAGAGCTGTCGGATTTTTATTGGCGGATGGAGTTTTACCTTCAAATGAGGGAAGGGGATACGTTCTGCGTCGCATATTGAGGAGAGCGAGTCGCCATGCCTGGCTCCTCGGAAGGCGAGAACCTACACTGGTGGAGTTGGTCAAGGTAGTCATCGATCTCATGGGAGCGACTTACCCTGACCTAGAGGTTAAGAGAGGAGATATCCTCGAAAGAACTCGCAAAGAAGAAGAACGATTCCTTCTAACGATCGAAGGTGGAATGGAGCGTTTTGAACGAATTACCACAAAGACAATGGAATCGGGCTCTTCGAAAACTGTCAGCGGAGAAGATGCATTCAAACTTTATGACACTTTTGGATTTCCTTTGGATTTAACTGAGCTGATGGCAGAGGAACGCGGTTACGATGTGGATATTGTGTCATTCGAAGAAGCTCTGACTGAACAGAAGAATAGAAGTCGAGAAGCTAGGGTAAAATCAGATTCAGAGGAATTATCGTTGGATGTGAAGAAGGAATGGACAAGTTTGCTTGAGGGTCAGGAACAAGTCTTTGTGGGTTATAAACACTTAGAGGTGGAAAGTCAGTTGCTTGCTATGCAACTAGATGGTGACCAGGTGGGCTTGGTTTTAGCAAGGAACCCCTTTTATGCTGAGGGAGGGGGGCAAATTTCTGATATTGGCATTGTTGAAGGCGAAGGGTGGGAGGTTGAAGTTAAGGGAGTTAGTAAAATAGGGGAGGAGGTAGCGGTGTTTGGAACGATAGATGATCCTACCGCCCTGGAAGGTATTATTGCAACTGAAACGACCGTGTGTGCCAAAGTCGATTCAGTTACAAGATCCGACATACAGAGGAATCATACTGCGACCCATCTGTTACATGCTTCTCTTAGAAAAGCTCTAGGTAATCATGTTGCGCAAAGAGGTTCTTTGGTAGCTCCTGACAGACTGAGGTTTGACTTTACTCACGACCACCCTATGACAGATGAAGAGTGTGCCAAAGTAGAAGAAGCCGTCAACCAAGCAATTTGGAGCAACCAGGAGGTCAGGATCGAAGATCGAGCATATACTGATGCTCTAGAGGCTGGGGCAATGGCCCTATTTGGTGAGAAGTATGATGAGGTAGTTCGGGTTGTAGAGATCAAAGATGTTAGTATGGAGCTTTGTGGTGGCACCCATGTGCCGAAAACAGGGGAAATCGGCCTGTTCAAAATTGCGAGTGAAACAGGGGTAGCAGCGGGTGTCCGTCGAATAGAAGCATGCACTGGTCCAGGGGCTAAAAAGCATATGGAGAGTTACATAAAAAGTTTGAATGAGGTAGCCATATCTCTCGGTGTAACTCAGAAAAATGTAATTTCACGTGTCAGGAAATTAATCAAGGAAAAACAGGATCTTGAAGGTCTTTTAAACAGTTATATGGCAGGCGATCAAGCAGTAGGAGAAAAGATAGTCGAGTCCCAGTTTTATACGGTCGATAACAGGAGAATTGATTATAAGTCAGTTGCGGTCAAAGCGGCGGACAATGCCAGTGTCAGGAAATGGGGCGATACATTCTTGAATTCGGGTTCATCAGGAGTCGCTTTGGTGGGGGCTGAACTTCCTGGTTCCAAGTACTTATTATTTCTTTTTGTGACTAAAGACCTGGTAGAGAAGGGAATCAAAGCAAATGACTTGATTTCAAATATAGCGAAAAAAATGGGCGGACGTGGAGGTGGAAGACAACACATGGCTCAAGCTGGAGCGGAGGATAGAAATAGGATGATGGAAGGCCTCAGATGGGGACAGGCTACCTTGGAGGATAAAATGATAACTTTAGAGGTTCAGTTTCAAAAACTTGAGTCCGAAAGAGAAAGATAGGTTTTAGGAAAAATGTTTTTGTATAAACGCCCGGCAGAAATTCCACACCCACTCTGGGAACGTCTAACTATTTTGCTTGGTGGCAAGACGAAGGAGCCAGTGAGATCTGAGGTCCTAGTCAAAGTGGCGGCTGATCATCTAGAAATCATGTGTGGACCCAGAAGGAAAAACAGGAAAGATGCTTTTGATTTGCTAGCGATTGATGCCCTCGCTACTTACGCCTGTGAAATTGCGGCTAAAGAGGATGATATGAGGTCTATTCTTAGTGATGTTCTTGATATCTTGAAGGTGGAAAGCGATTCTAGCTAATAATGTTCCTAACGACGTTTTGTGGATTGTGCACAAACTCAAAGAATCTGGGTTTGATACTTGGGTTGTGGGAGGAGTGATACGCGACGCTATACTTGCTCAGCCAATCGAAGATTGGGACTTAGCGACCTTGGCTCGCCCCAATCAAATACGGGAGGTTTTTTCTCGAACTGTTCCTATTGGCCTTGAGCATGGGACTGTCGGAGTCCTTGGCAGGGATGGAACTTTATATGAAGTCACAACGTTTCGCAAAGATGTAAAGAATCTTGGTCGACACGCCGTGGTCGAGTTTTCTGAAAATATCGAAGAGGATCTGGCCAGGAGAGATTTTACCTTAAATTCCATGGCATGGAACCCTGATAATGGAGTTATTCTAGATCCTTTTGAGGGTCGAAGACATATTGCTCAGGGCATTCTCAAAACTGTGGGATTAGCTAACGAAAGGTTCTCAGAGGATTATCTTCGTGTGCTGAGAGCCTTAAGATTCGCAGGGCAATTTGACCTAGAAATAGAAGTAGAGACTTGGGATGCACTACTGAGTGCTGTTCCTCAGTTGCATAGACTTTCCTCAGAAAGGATACAAGAAGAGATCGTAAAGGTGTTGAGTAAGGCAAAGTCTCCTTCTAAAACACTTAATTATTATGCAGTGTCTGGTGTCATCACCAAACTTTATCCAGAGTTTCGCAACGCTAAAGGCAGTTTTGATCCTCAAAACTTCAGTTTTTCGAGATCGGTGCTGTTTTGTGATTGGATTGCTCCGAGTCGCCCGTTGTTGAGGTTAGCCCTGCTGTTGACTTCAGTCGGTCCAGATGAAAAAACCGATGCTGATACGGCCAAATGTCTTGTGGAAAATTTGATGAAAAGGTTGAGGTTTTCTAACATGGATACAAAGAGAACTGCCAGGCTAGTCTGGTCTTTTTTATTGGATCCTCCAGCAGCAAACGGACAAGATTGTAGGATCTGGTTAAGTCGGGTCGGTCCAGATCTGTTTAATGATATTTGTCGAATGTGGATTGCTGCAGCAAGGGTAAAACAAAGAGATGGAGTTAATGAAGTTCAAAATACCTTGTACCTCATTCGTTTCATACGCAAGTTGTTAAACGATAAACCTCCTTTGACACTGCGTGAGTTAGCCGTGAACGGGAACGATCTGCAGAAATTAGGTGTTCCACCTGGCCCCTCAATTGGAAGGATCCTCGAAGAACTTTTGGTAGCGGTTTTAAAGAGTCCTGAATTGAACACTCATGCAGGACTGATGGAAATTGTCAAAGAAATGGGAAATGAGAATTAAGGTCTCGAAAGGAAACCTATTTTGGCTGTGACGATTGATAGTGGAGACACAGAAAAAACCTTGTTGGTAGGAGCACCTCTTAAGGTCTTAAAGAAACGCGATGCTGAAAATCATTTACTAGAGCTTGCCGATCTAGTCGTGTCGGCAGGTGGTACCATCGTGGGGATAGAATCACAGAGGATTAGTAGGCCGAATCCACGATTTCTAATTGGTAAGGGAAAGCTTCAAGAACTAGTTGAAATTGTAAAATCTACTGGAGCAAATCTAGTAATTTTTGATGATGAACTAACGCCTCTTCAAGGGAAGTCTATAGAGGATTATCTCGGGATAAGGGTTATGGATCGGTCCGAGTTGATTTTGGATATTTTTGCAAAAAGGGCTCGGAGTAGAGAGGCCAAGATGCAGGTAGAACTCGCTCAGTTGCAGTATCTAATGCCAAGGTTGCGGAGAATGTGGACACACCTATCTCGTATCAGGGGTGGCATTGGACTGCGTGGTCCAGGGGAAACTCAACTAGAGTCAGACAGAAGGCTGCTTGGAAGACGGATCGCCACTCTAAGAAAAAGATTGGAATCTTTGAGTGTTGCTAGGGTGAATCGCAGAAATTCAAGAAAGGGTGGATTTCAAGCTGCTTTGGTAGGGTATACTAATGTGGGCAAGTCGTCTTTGCTCAAAGCCCTTTCAAAAAAAGATGTGTTGGTCGAAGATCGTCTATTTTCAACCCTCGATTCTAGAATTAGGCTAGCTGATCTGGGTGATGGTTTTGAAGCTATGATTACTGACACCGTCGGCTTCATCAGGAAACTTCCACACCACCTGGTAGCATCATTTCGTTCTACCTTAGAGGGTATTGGGGAGGCGAATCTTCTCATGCATGTGATCGATGCTTCGCAGATCGATTGGAAAAACCAGAAAATTGTAGTAGATGAAGTATTGGGAACGTTGGATCTTGAGGCCATTCCGCAAGTTTTGGTATTCAATAAGATTGATAAGCTGAGCAGGCAGGAATTTTTGGATCTAAAATACGAAATACGAAATAATCAACAGAAGTCAGCGATATTCGTTTCAGCCTTAAATGATAAATCTTTAGAAATTTTAAAAACTGCTATGAGATCCCATTTGCATGAGTCATTCAGGCATATTTCGATGAAGCTAATGGCGGGTGACGGTGAAAATTTAGCTATATTGCATGAGTTTGGTGAGATTCTGAAACAGGAATATGACGGACAGTACACATCACTGGAAGTTCGAATTCCGCATCGAATAGCAGGGCGGTTACTGAAATCTGGTAATGTTACGTTGTTAGAGGAACATTTCGTAGCTTAAGGTAATTTGAGAGTGATAAAAATAGTTTAAAGACTGGAGGCGGAAAAATGAGATTTTATGTCAATGTAGATCACGTTGCTACGGTCCGTCAGGCGAGGGGCACCGATGAACCTGATCCAGTCAGAGCAGCCGTTTTGGTTGAACTCGCTGGTGCTGATGGAATCACAGTACATTTAAGAGAAGACAGAAGACACGTTAGTGAAAGAGATGTTCGAATACTCATGGAAACTGTTAGGACAGGAGTGAATTTGGAAATAGCTGCTGAAGAGAATGTGTTGGATATAGCTTGCGAGATTAGACCGATGCAGGTGACTTTGGTTCCAGAGAAAAGGCAGGAGCTCACCACAGAAGGCGGTCTAGCTCTTGGAGAATCAGCAGTTCGGAAAAATATTGATAAAGCAATAGAGAGGCTAGCTGATAATGGAATCAGGACTGCTCTTTTCATCGATCCTGACCCAAAAGCGATTGAGACATCTACTGACTTGGGTGCAGATGCTGTGGAGTTACACACTGGTGAATATGCAAATGCTGATGACGCTGATAAGGTCCAATCAGAACTGGCCAGACTGGAAACAGCGGCTTTAATCGCTCAGGAAAATAAACTTGGGGTCCACGCAGGTCATGGTTTAACCTATGAAAATGTAAAACCAGTAGGGGCTATAATGGCTTTGGAAGAATTAAACATAGGGCATTCAGTCATTTCGCGGTCTATCTTGGTAGGACTAGGCAGTGCAGTAGAAGAAATGAAGACATTGATAGCTGAAAGTCGTGCTGTCGATTTGTAAATATGAAAAAAACTTGGTTGAGTTTAGTAGGACTAGGCATAAGTATATTTCTGCTGTGGTGGGTGCTAAAGGGTGAGGACTATCGTGACATTATCGAAAAGATTTCTAACGCTAATCTTTGGTATTTATTTCTTAGTATTTTCGTGGGGACACTAGGATATCTGATCAGAGCATTGAGATGGAAATTACTCTTAGAGCCCATGAGAATGGAGACGAGTCTTAGAGCTAGGTTTGCTTCTGTGAGCATGGGGTTTGCGGCAAACAATCTGTTCCCCGCCCGAATTGGAGAAGTCGTTAGAGCCGTGTCATTGGGGAGGTTAGAATCCATATCAACCTCGGGTGTCGTAGGCAGTATGGTTGTGGAAAGATTTCTGGACTCAGTAGCCGTTTTTTCGATGCTCCTAATTGTAGTGATGCTACCCTCTTTTCCAACCACTGAAAACATTTGGTCAGGAGTGGGTGGCTCCCTAATGCTTTCGACTCTTGAAATACTTGCAGTGCTTTTTGTTTTTCTGATTTGCTTCGTTTTATTTCCAGGTTTCTTCTTAAATGTGGCCCGAAAACTACTATTAAGGCGGAAAAACCATTTGGGGAAACGAATATTGACAGGTCTAGAATCATTTCTTAATTCGTTGAGTCTTTTACGTGACCCGCAACTTTTAAGTAAAGCATTAGTTTGGAGCTTTGGATTTTGGATTTGGCATGCTTGGTCTTTTTGGCTGGGTTTCAGGGCTTTCGGAATAGAGGAGAATTTTGTAGCGGCTATTTTTACAATGGGCATGGTGGGATTAGCTGTGGCCATTCCAGCTGGTCCAGGGTTTTTCGGAACTTTTCAACTTGGAGCGATGATAGCACTGAACGGGGTATTTAATATTACAGAAGGAACTACCCTCGCGTTTGCTTTTGGCTACCATTTGGGAGGATTTTTCCCGATTACCTTCATAGGGATTTATTATGCGTGGAAATTTGGGCTTTCGATGAAAAAGATTGGTAGCAGAGGCTTAGATGGCGACTCTGAATTAATACAAAAGTGAAGATCTTGATAAAGGCTCCAGCCAAGATAAATTCTCTTTTGCGGGTTTTAATAAAAGAGACCAGTGGTTATCACCAAATAGAAACCGTGTTAAGTGCGGTGAATTTCTATGATGAAATACAACTAACACCGAATGACAGCAAACTCTCTTTAGAAGTTTATGGCGCAGAACTTGGGCCTACAGAGGATAATCTAGTTTACAAAGCAGCCAAGATGTTCTTTGCCAGAAGTGATGTTGATGGTGGTGTTGATATAAAACTGAGTAAAAGGATTCCTGCCCAAGCAGGATTGGGAGGTGGTTCTTCAGACGCTGGGGCTACCATGAGGGCCCTGAATCTGATGTTCGGTGTACCATTCTCATCTAAAGAATTGATCGAAATGGCGACTCAATTAGGGTCGGATGTACCTTTTTTCGCTTCTGGTCTCGGAACAGCGTTAGCTTGGGGAAGGGGTGAGAGGTTAATCCCCATGAAATTTCAAAGCCATGTAGTTTTGGCTTTGACATCCATTCCGATAGAAACTGCTAAAGCATATGAAGCTTTACGTATCCCAAGGAAAACTAATAGTGGACCAACTATGCCCAAGAAAATCAATTGTTTGGGAAAACCCAACTTATGGTCGTCTAATCATTTTGAACCAGAGATTTTCAGACAGTTCCCAGACCTAGGGCAACTACATAAGGCAATCTTAGCTACTGGAGCATTAGCGGCACGCCTTTCTGGGAGTGGAGGAACGCTTTTCGGGCTTTTCCCTAACCAAACTAGAGCCCGTAGGGCATGCGATGACCTTGCCAAATCCTGGCCCCATGTCCAGTTCCATGTTGTAAAGACTTTGAATAACCAACCTGATCCGAGTGTACTGGTTTAACCAATAGTTTAACATCGGCTTGAATGGAGTTGATTGCTTAAGTAGGATATGGGTGTAATTGGCCCGTCGTCTAATGGCAGGACAGCGGTTTTTGGTGCCGCCGGTCATGGTTCGAATCCATGCGGGCCAATATTGTTGCACGTTAGTGGTAAAGGTTTTTCTTTCACGATGGCTTTGTTACTATATAAGGTAACAGAAGCGGTTGGTGGCGAGTTTAATATTCGCTGTTGATAGTAAGGCCACCACACAATGGCCTTGATAACCAAAAACCTTTTCACAAATCTGCCTGAGACCAATGGACGATACATTTCGAAGAGGCCCACTACTTCTACTGTCTGGAAGGGCCAACCTACCTCTTTCAAAAGAAATAGCCAGTCTTCTGGGTGAAACTGATGTTGAGAGTTGTGCAACCATAAAGAATTTTGCTGATGGTGAAACATTCGTCAGGATTAATCGTAATGCTCGAGGTAGAGACGTCTTCATAATACAACCGACAGTTTCTCCAGCAGATGGTATTATGGAGTTGTTGTTGCTGATTGATGCTGCGGTAAGGGCTTCAGCCGCGAGAGTCACAGCTGTTGTTCCCTATTTTGGCTATGGAAGACAAGATAGAAAGGATCAGCCCAGAGTATCGATAGGCGCAAAACTAATGGCCAATCTCCTTGTGGCTGCTGGTGCTGATAGATTGATCGGAATGGATTTCCATCAACATCAGATACAGGCATTTTTCGATATTCCAGTTGACCATTTGTACGCAGCACCTACTCTAGTAACTTATTTCAGGTCTAAAACATTCGAAGATCTGGTTGTGGTAGCACCTGATGCGGGATCCACGAAAATGGCTCGAGGGTTCGCAAGAAGACTGGATGCCACTATAGCCATAGTCGACAAAAGGAGACCCGCTGCAAATATTAGTGAAGTGATGAATGTAATAGGAGATGTCAGAGGCAAAGATTGCCTGTTGGTGGACGATATGATTGATACTGCAGGAACTATGTCTGAAGCTATTAAGGTTCTGAAAAAAATGGGTGCAAGAAGGGTTTTGGCTGCGGCCACACACCCACTTTTATCGGGAGAAGCTGTTGATAGATTAGTTGCATCTGATATTGATGAAGTGGTAGTTACGAACACAGTTGAAATTCCTGAGGAACGGAAATTTGATGGACTAAAAGAGATGTCGGTGGCTAATATCTTTGCCGAAGCAATCAGGTGTGTGCATGAAAATGCATCTGTTAGCAAACTTTTTGAGGACCCGAGGAGTAACAAGGGTACCTGATTTCTTAAAATTCTAAAATTTATTGGAAATAAGAATATGGCTGTAAATACTGTACTTGAGGCGAAACTTAGAACTGAAACAGGGAAGGGTAGTGCAAGAAGGATTCGTTCTTCAGGTGCCATCCCAGCTGTGATTTACGGCAGGGAGCAAGATACTATTTCTCTTACAATCGATTCACGAGAATCTAAGCGCTTGTTTCAATCTGTCTCTGTTGAGAACACAATCATTAATGTTAAAATCGATAATGAGGAAGAACAATTTGAAACCCTGGTAAGGGAGATACAAGTTCATCCTCACAGGGATGATATACTTCACGTAGATTTCTATCGTATCGAAAGGGGTGTGGCGCTCGAAGTGGAAATCCCAGTAGACTTTATTGGGAATGCTCAGGGTGTCAAAGAGGGTGGAGTTCTGGAGATTCTTTTTCGTGAACTCAGGGTGAAGTGTAGGCCTTCTCAGATTCCTGAGACTATTGTTGTGGACATATCTGAATTGGAAATCGGTTCTTCGCTGAAAGTGAGTGATATCGATGTTGACGACGAAATAGAACTAATGGCGGATCCAGGACAAGCAGTTTGTATGGTAGCGTTGCCTAAAGAAGAAGTAGTAGAAGAAGAAGAAATTCTTGAGGGTGAACTGGACGAAGAAGCTGCAGCGGGTGAAGGAGAGGTGGAAGGGGAAGATGGAGAAGAGGAAGAATAAAGGTAGCTTAGATAAGTGAAAGTAATAGTTGGCCTAGGAAACCCCGGACCAAGATACGACAATACTCGGCACAATGTAGGATGGTGGGTGTTGGACAGATTGGCGTACGACTGGAATCTAGGAAGTTTCGGACAAACTGAATTAGATCACAGGGTTGGAGGTGTTCTAGATGGCGTGGAATTTCTCCTTGTAAAGCCATCAGTATATGTTAACAAGAGTGGCATGGCAGTATCCCATCTGCGACTCTCGGAAGAGTTTCTTCCAAGTGAGGATTTGCTCACCGTTGTTGATGATACTGCTTTGGAGGTTGGAAGAATAAGGTTTAGATCAGAGGGAGGTTCGGGAGGGCATAACGGTTTACGTTCAGTATCTACAAGTTTGGGTACGGAATCGTATGGAAGACTGAGAGTGGGTGTTGGTAATCCGACAAACGGAGTTGATATGTCAGACTGGGTGTTATCAGAAATGTCGCCATCTGACGAAGAAATAGTGTTGGAGCGCATTTCAGTTTTGGCGGAAGCTGTGCAGGTTTGGATGACTGAAGGAATGGATGTAACGATGAACCGATTTAATAACTGATGGTTTTGGAGTTTTTGATCTTGAATAACAAATAATCAAGTGAGGCGAAAAATTTAATGGATGGGATTATAGCAATATCTGACATGTCATGGGTCGCAGGTATTATTGGCCTAGGGTTAGCTGGACTTACCTATCGTTATGTAAAGAATCAATCCACAGGTACGGAGGCCATGGAGGGCCTGGCGGAACAGATTCATGATGGTGCTATGGCGTTTTTGCGACGTGAATACACCATGCTCACAGGCTTTGTAGTGGTCATTGCACTAATGTTAGCTTGGGCAGTGTCTCAACAGACAGCAGCAGCCTACCTTGCTGGTGCTCTTTGTTCAGTGTTAGCAGGATTTTTCGGAATGAAATCAGCTACTAGAGCAAATGTAAGGACTTCTGCTGCTGCTAATCAGGAAGGCCCTGGTAAAGCGCTGAGGATAGCGTTTTTCGGAGGTGCAGTCATGGGGCTTTCAGTGGCTTCGCTTGGGTTGTTGGGTATAGCTTTGGTTTACATGGTCGCAAATGGTGCAGGAGCCATTACAAGTGCTGAACATCAGGCGTTCGCAGAAATAATTTCTGGATTTGCGATGGGAGCTAGCACTATTGCACTGTTTGCCCGTGTAGGCGGAGGTATCTTCACGAAAGCGGCGGATGTTGGAGCGGATCTAGTGGGGAAAGTTGAGGCCGGAATTCCCGAAGATGACCCGAGAAATCCAGCGACTATCGCTGACAACGTCGGAGACAACGTCGGAGATGTTGCTGGTATGGGAGCGGATATTTTTGAATCCTATGTGGGGTCAGTGATTGCTACAATAGCTATAGCTGCGAGTTCAACTGCATTGGAAGGAAATATAGCTGGGGCTGTCGCTCTTCCGATTGTGACTGTGACCGCAGGTCTTGTAGCATCGGTTTTAGGCATCGGAATGATGAAAATCCTAGAGAGATCTGATCCTGCTTCTGCTCTCAGAAATGTGACATTCATCTCGGCAGCAATTTTCATTGCAAGCATGTATTTTGTTGTTGGGGGAATGGGGTTCGAGATGGTAGCGAACGACGGTAATATGTATCCTGCTCTGGGACCATGGTATGCCATAGTTGCTGGAACTTTGGTTGGAATTCTTATCGGACTGGTTACGGAATATTACACTTCTATGAAACCAGTGAGTAGAATTGCTGAAGCCAGTGAAACTGGAGCGGCCACTAACTTGATCACTGGACTGGCAGTTGGTATGGAAAGTACTGCCGTGCCTATGTTATTGATCTGTGGTGGTATATATACATCCTTTACATTTGCGGGCCTTTATGGGATAGGAATAGCAGCCGTAGGGATGTTAGCAACAGTGGGAATCACTATGTCTGTGGATGCATATGGCCCGATCGCTGACAACGCTGGTGGAATTAGCGAGATGAGTGGACTGGGTCCAGAAACCAGGGCTATCACTGATTCACTTGATGCGATTGGAAATACAACAGCAGCGCAGGGGAAAGGGTTCGCAATTGGATCAGCTGCATTGACTACACTCGCGTTGTTTTCTGCTTATGCTACTAAAGTAGGTCTAGCTGAATCGGGTATTGACCTGGTCAATCCACTTGTTGTAATTGGATTGTTTTTAGGCGGTACACTCCCATTTTTTTGTGCAGCTTTAACCATGACTGCTGTTGGACGGGCAGCGCAAGGTATGGTAGAAGAGGTTCGTCGGCAGTTTCGCGAAATGCCAGGAATTATGGAAGGAACGCAAAAACCCGATTCCGCTAGGTGTGTGGCCATATCGACGGACGCGGCTCTTAAAGAAATGGTTCTTCCTGGTGTAACAGCGGTGTTGGCTCCAGTTGTTGTAGGGTATTTTTTGGGAGTTGAGGCTCTAGGGGGTATGCTCGCTGGTGCGACTGTGACGGGTATTCTCATGGCTCTTTTCATGGCCAACTCGGGTGGTGCCTGGGACAATGCTAAGAAGTCTATCGAGGGAGGAGAGTATGGTGGGAAAGGGTCGGACGCTCATAAAGCAGCAGTAGTTGGAGATACGGTTGGAGATCCCTTTAAAGATACTTCAGGACCATCTCTGAATATTTTGATAAAATTAATGAGTGTGGTTTCATTGGTGTTGGCACCATGGTTTGTTAAGATCCATGATATTGACAGCAATAACCAGCTTTCAGAATTCATAACAGAAATAAGCAGATTCTTCCTATAGCCCAGTCGGGAGGGAATATGGTAAGCAATCCCCCAACACCTAGTCTCCAGGGTGCGTTGTCCTTTGCGTCAGACCTAATCAAGATCCCTTCGCTTTCTGGTAATGAACGAGATGTTGCTAAAAGGTTGTGGGAAGAAATGCAAGTTCTTGGCTTTGAACAGATGAGAGTGGACGAAGTAGGCAATGTCATGGGCGTGATTCCAGGGGAAGGACATGCTCCTCCTGTAATGTTCAATTGTCATTTGGATATAGTGGCAGAAGGTGATCATTCGGAGTGGGATCATGCACCCTTTGGAGGGGATATAACTGACGGATTTTTGCATGGAAGAGGGTCGATGGATATAAAGGGGCCGTTGGCTTTGCAGACCCACGTAGCTGCTTCGATGAGAGGAAAGTGCAAGGGCGACTTGATTGTGGCTCACACTGTTTTCGAAGAATGTGGTGGGTGGGGTATGCAGCACCTTATGGAATCCAAAGTTCTCGAACCTGCCTTGGTCATAATCGGGGAAGCTACAGATGGAGACATCTGTATTGGGCACAGGGGCCGTGCCGAACTAGAGGTAATAGTAACAGGGTTAGCTGGGCACGCTTCAGTTCCCGAGAGGGCAAAAAATCCTCTAGACATCCTTCCTAAGGTTTTAGCTGGAATAGAGCAGGTTAAAAACAATCAAGAGGAAGATGCTTTGCTAGGAGAGTCTACTTTGGTGGTGACCGACGTTAGTGTGACACCAGAAAGTAAGAACGTGATACCAGACAGAATGGAAATAGTGTTGGATTGGCGGATACTCCCGCATATGGAACAGGATTTTCTAGTGAAACAAGTTAGCGATGCGATAAACAGTCATTTGGGTGATGGGGTCAAAGGTTATGGATTAGAGGTAGTTACTGCAACGGAAACACAGCGCGCTTATACTGGAGTCACCCGGAAACGGGACACCTTTACTCCTGGTTTTATGATGGACCCAAGTGATGCTCTCATTCGAAGTGCAGCGAAAGCAGTTGGAAAACAAGAAGGATCGGGATTGGCTGATGTTAGACCATGGGCCTTTGCAACTGATGGTGGTTGGACTCACGGGGTTTTTGGAATTCCCACGCTAGGTTTTGCACCAGGAAAGGAGTCGTTTGCACATACCAACACAGAACGTTTGTCAGTTGAAGATGCACGCTGGGCATTCAAGAGACATCCAGATTTGGTACTAGCAATACAGGATGGTCTGTCCTCTTGAAAAAGTTTTGAAACACTAGTAAACACTAGAGACTAATATATATTAAGGGCACCCGCTCTGCGTTGTGTAGAGCCCGTCTTACACTACGGACCGAGGGAATGTCATGAAAGATTATGAAATAGTTTATATCTTCAATCCAAATGTGGATGAAGATAATGTGAGTCAGAAAGTGGAAAGCCTCCAGTCCTTACTGCTGGCTGATGGTGGGGAGTCCTTGGCCATCGATCATTGGGGATTAAAGCAGTTTGCGTATCCAATAGGAGACTGGGAAAACGGCTACTATGTAGTGAGTCACATGAGAGTCCAATCTTCAGCATTGCCCGAGTTTGAGAGAGTGCTAGGATTGGAAGAGGACGTCCTACGGTATCTGATAGTAGTGAACCAGGGTGAGCCCACCACTCAGGAATCTGTGTTAGCAGAAGTCTTTAATCCTGCTGGTCCTCCGGTAACTGATGATGACAGTTCTGAAACAGAAGAAGAACCGACAGAGGTCGTCAAAGATTCCGTAGGTCCCAGAGGCTCTGCCAGGAGACGTCAATTAGATGGTCCTCCAGTCTCTATATTGAATTATAAGGATGTGGATCGTCTGTCACAGTTTATAACCGAGCAGGGAAAGATACTTCCCAAGAGAACTACCAAAGTGAGTGCTTCCTTCCAACGTCAGTTGAGCAAGGCTATAAAACGAGCTCGCTTCTTAGCGTTGGTCCCGTATGTGGGAAGTCACGAATCCTAAGCTTTCGTGGATACAGCACAGAAGCAACAATTGACGGGAGTAGGAGCTACAGGCCTTCTTTTCTTGGTATTGTTGCTTTCTGTTTTTGACGCTGGGGTTGTGGTGGCCACTTGTTTTTTCGGCCTAGCTTTAATATTCGGAATGACTGGTTGGTTGGGATTTGCTGTGACTCTGGTTGCTGGGATAATCGCCATGGGCATTCCAGGGGTTGATTCACTGTGGTACCTGGAGAGGAGTTGGTCTGTCCTTTTATTCGGTTGTTTTGCCACGATTACTATGTTTTTTCCGAATTGCATTTTTCTGGAAAGGGCCATTGGAACACTCTGTATGTCCTTAGCCATCGTCAGTGTGTTTTTCCTTTTAGATTATGAATCGTGGTATAGAGTCGACGAAATGATTAACCAAGGAATCATCAGTAACATCAATCGTAGTTTGGACGTTTTTAGACAGATGGATAGTATGATGATCATTCAGCGCGATCTTTCGGCGACTGCCCTGCAATTAGCCGGTTATCAGTCCAGATTATTTCCTGCACTGCTCGGACTTTCATCTTTGGCTTCGATGGCAGTGGCTTGGTGGGGCTACATAGGCCTTTCTGGAAAAAAACTGAAAAGCCTAATGGGGTTGAGTGAATTTAAATTCAATGACCATTTAGTATGGTGTCTAATAGGTGGCCTACTGTTCTTGGTCTCTGATGTTGGAGAAGGATGGAGTCGGGTCGGAGAGAATCTAGTATTCTTTATGGTGTCATTATACGTATTGAGAGGTATCGCAATATTTTTAGTCACTACTGGGATATTGTTTTTTGGTAAAGTTAGTTTGTTTCTCGGCCTGATTTTTTTAGCTCCAGTTGTACTGACGATTGCCTTTCTCATAGGGTTGAGTGATACATGGTTTGATTATCGAAATAGGGTTAGAATACTTAGTTAAAATAAACAGGATGGAGACTATTTCATGAAATTAATTTTGAAGAAGGCAGTGGAAGGCTTAGGTGAACCAGGAGACGTAGTAGACGTGAAGGCAGGTTACGCACGCAACTACCTGATTCCCCAAGGTCTATCATATACTGCCAGTTCAGCGAATTTGAAGAAATTACAAGAAGAACGGAATCGATTAAATGAAGAAGCCAGAAGAAATCATCTTGAAGCAGGACGGAGAGCGGCGCAATTGGAAGGCGTGTCTCTAACCTTTGAAGTTTTGGCAGCAGAGGATGGTAAGCTTTTCGGTTCGGTAAGCACCCTTGATCTTGTGGAACGACTCAATGAACAGACACTAGATTTCGAGATCGATCGTTCAATGATCCAACTAGATGAACCATTCAAAATGATTGGAAGTTTCAAATTGTCTGTTCGCCTGCATGAAGAAATCGTGGTGGAGATAGATGTGCAGATAGAACAGCAAAAAAACTGAAATAACAATGGGTGACATAGTGAGTAGAGTAGGAGAGTTGGTTCTTGAAAGGAAGGGGTTAGAAGTAGTGTCTCTGGACTTGAGGGGTATATCGGATGCTGCAGATTTCTTTCTATTGGCAACTGGAAACTCTGATGTCCAAGTTAGGGCTATTGCTGATCATATTGTCACTGAATTAAAACTTGAAGATTTGCGGCCGACCCACATAGAAGGTATGGAGAGGGGTAGGTGGGTTTTGATCGATTACGCAGATTTAGTGGTTCACATTTTTCATCCAGTCGAAAGAGATTTTTACCAACTGGATTCGCTTTGGAGTGACGCGCCGAAGTCTATCTTCGATTCTAACTAGTTCGAATATCATTAGCTCAACTTGGGAAAACAAAAAATGTTTTTTCGCGAGCTCGCATGTCGAATATGGGTTTGGTTGATTCTGACAAGGATAGACCTTATTCTCTAGCTTTTGAGAGGACAGAGAGGGCTAGTAAGACAGTAAACAAGTTTTTCAGAGAAAAAGGTAACGAACCTGAATGAAGCTTCAGTCGATTACGATAAAAGGGTTTAAGTCATTTGCTGATTCGACAGCTATAAAAATTCATTCCGGGATAACAGCTGTTGTGGGTCCTAATGGCTGTGGAAAATCAAACATCAGTGACGCCATTCGTTGGGTGCTTGGGGAACAGCGCCCTTCTGCCATAAGAGGTGGCAAAATGGAAGAGGTCATATTTCAAGGATCTCGTGACCGTCGACCCATCAATCGTGCCTCGGTTGTCATGACTGTGTCGAATGAAGACAAGGTGCTTCCAGTTTCGTTCGAAGAAGTAGAAATAGGAAGAACAGTTTATAGAAACGGAGGGAGTGATTATTCGATCAATCGTGCTGAATGTCGCCTACGTGATGTCGCAGATCTCTGCCGTGATACTGGTTTAGGGGCCACTACATACTCAGTAATTGAAAATCGAATGATAGATGCGATACTGTCCAACAGGCCAGAGGATAGACGTAACCTTTTTGAAGAAGCGGCTGGGATTGGTAAATATAAGGATCGTCGCAGAGGAGCTTTAAGAAGGCTGGAACAGACAGATCAGGATTTGATGCGGCTGGAAGATGTTATAGGTGAAGTGCAGACTAAGGTGAGGAGTTTGGCTCGCCAAAAAGGTAAGGCTGAACGTCACAAGAGGTTGAGGGAACGAAGACTGATTGTAGAGGTGAATGTGGTGAGAGGTGAGATGCTACAGTTACAGTCAAGACTTAAGGAAATAGACAAGGTGCTTCAGGGGGAAGGAGAGATAGCACAGGAAGCCCTCTCTAGTTTGAGTGTGGCAGAAGCTGGTTATGAAAAACTAAAGTTAGAAGAAGTCGATGCAGAGAGGGGTGTTAGGGACGCTGAAACTGATTTAGAAAAAGTAAGGATTAAGCTTGCCGAATGGGAGCGTGATCTTGCCGTGGCAGAAGAACGACGTAGCTACGGAGACAGGCGTTTGGTCCAATTGAAAGATGCAAAAATTGACCATGCAGAGAGAAAAGTGACTTTAGCCTCTGAGATAGATGCTGTCGTAGAAAATTTTGAGAACCAACAAAAAGTCGTAGTAGGGTTGAAAACGGAATTGAGTGAAGAGAGTAAGTTGGTTGGTGAACAAAAGACGGAACTAGAAGAGCTACGTAAGACGGTCAAACAAAGTGAAAAACAGGAACTCGATCTTGCTAGGAAAGCCGCCCTGATGAGTGGGGAGATAGAATCGACCAAGGGACAATTAGTGGAGTTTGAAAGGGCGAAAGTTGAAATCGAAACCGAGTTATCTGGCGCATCTGAAGCGCTGACTGAAATTCTTTCTCAGGGTGATCTTTTCGAAAACAAAATGGCACCCTTGGAGGATCAACTAAAGTCATCTAAAGATCAGCTGACACCACTAACGGAAAACCTAGAAGCTTCGAGAAGTGCTCTGGAATCCCTAAGAAGTGAATATTTGGAAGCTGTTGGATCGGTTAGTGCGATACGAGGGAAGTTGATAGCCTTGGAAGATTTAGAAGAAAGGAAAGAGGGCACCGATGATGCTGTGAGGGCGCTGCTAGCCCTGAACGATCACGGGGTACTGGGCGTTCTTATGGACTTTGTAGAAGTCCCTACAAACCTAAATTTAGCAGTTGAATCTTATTTGGGGCCTTTTTGTCAGGCAGTGGTAGTAGAGAGTCAGAGCCATGTGGAAGAAATTTCTCGATGGTTCGAGAATCAATGGGAGGGAGGAGGAGGTTTGATCCTGCTACCCTGCGATCAAGTTCCTGAAGTGGGGGAAGGATCTCTTTTGAAAGTGATATCGACAAAAGGGAAAGGAGGGGAGTGGGCCAAATCTCTTATTGGATCTGCGGATATACTAAATACTATATCGATGCCTAGTGGGCTCAAGAGGACAGCCGTATCTCCAGAAGGTACAGTGTTTGACCCAAGTGGATTTGTAAGGATTGGAAATATAGCGGGTAATCAAGGAATGTTAGAACGGAAGAGTCTTATCTCTGAGCTCCAAGAATCTCTCATTTCTGAAGAGCAGATTGTTGTTGGTCTAAGTACATCTATTTCAGAAGCAGAACAGCAGCTAGGCATATTGGAAGAAACACTTGCTGTCCAGCGACTGGCGGTGTTAGAAGCGGAGGATGAACTACGCAGAACAGATACCGAAATTCAAAATCAGATGACACGGCGTACAAATGCTGACTCCTACCGTGAAGAATTTGTCAGACGCTTGGAAGGTATAAAAGTAGCAAAAGAAAAGGCATTAAAAAGAATAACAGGACTTCAGGAATCGAGAGGGAATGTTCAGGTGGAACAAGATCGTATTGCGAGTTCCAGAGAGTCGTTCACTGTTAAATTGCAACATTTGCAAAACGAATGGGAGGCAAGTAGGGCCAGGGAAAATCAACTAGAAGTATCAGTAGCGAGAAATGAGGTAGAAATTCAAGGATTAAAAGATAAACAGCTAAATTTAAATCGGGAACGACAGGAAGAGAGTCAGAAGTTACAGAATGTTTTGTCTGAGCAAGTAGCCCTCCAGGAAGAGGTGAGAGCAGCTCGAGAACTTAAGAATGAAGGGTCCGTTGCAATGGAACATCTATTTATTGAGAGTGACCTTGCAAGGGAGGCTGTTACTGAGAAAAGAAATGTCCTAGAGGGAGTAGAGGAGGCCTTGGAGAAAATAGAAAATGAGGTCAAATCCTATAGGCAAAAGGAAAGGAGTATTGCTGATCGAAGACACACTTTTGAGCTTGAACGACAAGAGGTGACTAATAGGCAAGACATCATAAGTGATAGGCTACAAAGTGAGTGGGGAAAACCTGTTAAGACTCTACTCGAGGAAGTGGAGAGTGTGGACGGAGAGTCTGGAGATCTCAATGGCGAACTTGAGGAGATTTTGGCCAAGCTCAGCAAAATAGGGTTGGTCAATATGCTGGCTGTGGAAGAACACGAGGAGGAAAGTGACCGGCTTGTTTTTCTTTCTGAACAAAGGGAAGACTTGTTAAATGCCAAGAAGGATCTATTAGAGGCTATTCGTCAGGTTAATGAAACCGCCATTAATCTTTTTGATCAGGCTTTTGAGAAAATAAGGGACAATTTTAGCGACACATTTGAGAGGTTATTTGAGGGTGGAACTGCGGATATTTGGTTGACAGATCCGACTGATCCTTTGGAGTCAGGTATAGAGATACATGCTTCACCCAAAGGAAAAAGAACGCAGAGGATTGAATTGCTGTCTGGAGGTGAAAGAGCACTCACTGCGCTTTCTTTGCTTTTCGGGATTTACCTATTCAAACCCAGTCCATTCTGTGTGCTCGATGAAGTAGATGCTCCTTTAGACGAGAGCAACATAGGAAGGTTTATTAGGCTTTTAGATGATTTTAAAGGGCAAACACAATTCATTTTGATAACACATAATCCGCGGTCTATAGAGGCAGCTGATTGGATCTATGGTGTCACTATGGAAGAACCAGGGGTTAGCTCAATAGTAGGTGTTCGTCTCGAGGAAAGTGAAACAACCTAATCCATACAAACACAAATATTCTGTGGATTGGTGATAATTGAGCACAGACTGGTGACGTGTCTTCACACTCTTTGGTCAGGTATAACGGGTGTCTGCTTGTTTCTTGGACCTCATTTTTGCAACAATAAATAATCTCCATCTGTAGGAATTAGAATGTTTCAGTTATTATGAAATAGTTGGGAGATTCTTTATTTGTCCTCAAACTAGCTGTTTTTTGAGTGATATTAATAGGACGAAAGGAAAGGAATGCTATGTTGGTAGTAATGAAACATGGGGCTTCAGAATCAGAAGTACTCAATGTAGTGCAAGTGATCGAAAATTTGGGCTATGAAGCTAAGGCCATGCCTGGCAAACAAAGAACCACCGTCGGCTTGATGGGAAATGATGGAAGGGTCGATTCATCAAGAATTGAAGGTCTTGATGGCGTTCTTGAGATTATTTTAGTCACCAAACCCTATAAACAGGTTTCTAGAGAATGGCGTGAAGCAAACACTGTTGTGTCTGTTGGTAATGGAGTCAGTTTTGGAGCAGGGGCAGTCCCAGTAATTGCAGGTCCATGTTCGGTGGAAAGTGAATCACAAATTATGGATGTGGCACACCAATTAAGTGAGTCTGGAGCTTCCTTGTTGAGAGGGGGAGCCTTTAAACCAAGAACTTCGCCTTATTCATGGCAGGGTTTGGGCGAAAGAGGTCTAGAGATGCTTGCAAGGGCGAGAGAAGCTACTGGTTTAGGTATTGTTACCGAAGTCATGGACCGAGAAAATGTTGAATTGGTGAGTAGCTACGCGGATATGGTCCAGATTGGAACCAGAAATATGCAAAACTACCCCCTACTGCGTAAAATAGGTCAATGTGGAAAACCTGTCCTATTGAAAAGAGGGATGTCTGCTACGATAACGGAGTTGTTATTGGCAGCTGAGTATCTATTTGCAGAGGGGAATCACGATGTAGTTCTTTGCGAGAGAGGTATAAGAAGTTTCGACGACAACACGAGAAACTTACTTGATTTATCTGCAATACCAGTGGTGAAAGGACTATCCCATTTGCCCATAATTGCTGACCCTAGCCATGGAACAGGTGTTAGGGACAAAGTGACTCCAATGGCAAGAGCAGCAGTGGCTGTGGGAGCAGATGGCTTGATGGTCGAAGTTCATCCGAATCCAGCGGAAGCTTTGTCGGATGGAGCACAGTCACTCTATCCAGAGCAGTTCTCTGACCTCATGAAAGAAATCCAAGTCATAGGGAGAGCTATTGACCGAGAGGTTGGGGTTCCGATGAGAGTCACAGGATAAACTGACGTACGCAAGGTAGAAAAATAGTTTTAGCTTTGTCGGATGGACACTCCCAAGCACCGGCTTTTTAGCGTTGACGCTAATGTTTATTCGGCCTAAGTTCAGCAAGTTGTCAGGTGTGAATGGATTTTGGTATGAGAACCTGTGACAATAGCGTTTTATGTGTCTAAACCAGATAGTGTTAGATTGTTCTAGTATTCGACCTCCTCTAATTGGAATTCCTACACAGTGCCACACATAGCTTTTGCTAGAAAGTATCGTCCTCGACTGTTTGGTGATGTAACGGCTCAGGAACATGTGTCAGAGACCCTAAAGAGGGCTATCGCCGATGATAGGGTCGGCCATGCTTATCTTTTTTGCGGGCCAAGAGGTGTTGGTAAGACTACCCTGGCAAGAGTTTTGTCGATGTCCCTTAATTGTGGTGATCGAGCGAAAGATGGAGAGCCCTGTGGAGCCTGTGATAGTTGCAATAGGATTTGGAGTGGAAAGACAGCTCTCGACGTTGTGGAGATAGACGCGGCTTCGAATAGAGGGGTTGAAGACGCACGCCAGTTGAGGGAACGGGCGATGTATGCTCCCTCACAGGAGGGTAGTCACAAAGTTTATATTGTTGATGAGGCTCACATGCTGACCAGAGAGGCATGGAATGCTTTGTTAAAAATCCTAGAAGAGCCTCCTCCCAGAGTGATTTTTGTATTTGCTACGACTGAACCTCAGAAAATACAGCAAGCAGTAGCCCCCATTCTTTCAAGATGTCAACGATTTGATTTCCATCGGATTGGCGTTGAAAACATTGTCCAAAGAATGGAATTTGTAGTCGAATCTGAGGGGTTTTCATGTCCCAAGGAGGCGCTGACA